>Ga0187814_10000730_pt1 | contig 11650 bp, 10 predicted proteins | sample NC_S_4_FD_132450 | JGI IMG/M metagenome (GOLD analysis project Ga0187814, IMG submission 132450) | Wetland sediment microbial communities from Neuse River Estuary, North Carolina, USA - ASW-S_4 | ecosystem: Environmental > Aquatic > Freshwater > Wetlands > Sediment | place: USA: North Carolina...
CGCGACGACCAGGAAGGGGCGGGCCACCGACGAGGCCTTCAAGGACGCCGCCCGGCTGGTGTTCGCGCGCGACGGCTACCTCAACGCCAAAATCAGCGACATCGCCGCGGCGGCCGGCCGGTCCACAGCATCGTTCTACAACTACTACGACACCAAGGCGGACCTGCTCATCGCGCTGGCCGAGGAGTTCCACGCCGAAGCCACGTCACTGGCGGCCCTCCCGTTCCAAGCCGGCCTTGCCCGCCCGGAAGCGCTGCGCAAGGCGGTCGCCGGGTTCTGGCGCACCTACGCCAAGCGGCGCGGCGAGCTGATCGGCATCTTCCAGGCAGCCATGGTCGAGGGGCGGTTTCGGGACCGGTGGCTCGAACTGCGCGGCGAGGCGATCAACCGCATCGCCGGGGAAGTCCGCGCGGCGCAGGCGCACGGCTACTGCCCCGGCGTCGATCCGGTCATGACGGCCTCGGCCCTGTCGGCCATGCTCGAGCACTTCTGCTACATCTGGCTGGGCCAGGGCGGCGAGAAGGACGTGCCGTTCGACGACGAGCGCGCGCTGGACGCGGTGGCCACCATCTGGCAGAAGGCCATCTACTGGCGGGCCGAACCGGGCTAGCCGCCTGCCTCGCTGGACCGGGAACAAGATCATCATTCCGAACGTAAGCGGCTGACTCTGCCAGCGAGCCATGACTGAGCCGGGATGGCCGACGCGTGAGATCCGCGTACCGTGGCGTCATTTCTGTCTGACGATGCGGGCGACCATGTCCCCGATGGTGTCGCGTACCTCGCCGGGCGACAGTCCGGCGGACGGGTTGGCTGTCTCCCCGAACGGGAACACGGGGGACCACGCGGTGGCCAGCGCCAGGATGGCCATCAGGACCAGCGCGGGCGGCGCATCGGCGTTGATGGCACCCGATTCCTGCTGCGCGCGGATGAGCGGCAACTTCCTGTCGTGCTCGGTTTCGCGCACCAACGGCAGGGCAGCGGTGCGTTCCAGTGTCGCCCACGCCAGCAGCCGGTAGACGCCGGGATTGGCCTGAACGTGGTCGAACACGCGGCGGGCGTAGCCGGGCAGGTCCCCGGGAGTGAACGGGACGCCGGCGTAGACCCCGGACAGGTGCCGGTCGAGCACCGTCGCGAACAAGGCCTCCTTGCTGTCGAAGTAGACGTAGATCAGATTCTTGTTGCACCCGGCGCTGCTGGCGATGCGGTCCACCCGCGCGCCCGCCACGCCGTACTCGGCGAACTCCCGGAACGCGGCGTCCAGTATGCGGGCCTTGGTCTGCTCTGCGCTCATGTACTCAATCCTATGATTTGACTAACCGGTTATCTAACTAATATAACTAACTAGTTAGATAGTCGCCGTAGAGAGACGGGCTCATGACCACCACACTGATCACCGGAGCGAACAAGGGCCTTGGCTACGAGGCGGCCCGCCAGCTGCTGGCCGCGGGGCACACCGTCTATGTCGGGGCCCGGGACCCTGAGCGCGGCCGTGCGGCCGCCGAGCGGCTCGGCGCGCGGTTCGTCCAGCTCGACGTGACCGATGACGCGTCCGTCGCGGCGGCGGCCAAGACGATCGAGGCTGACGGCGGACTCGACGTCCTGGTCAACAACGCGGGCATCGAGGGCCGCGCTCCGGACAACAGCGTCATCGGCCCTGCGGACGAGACCGCCGGGCACATGGCCGCGATGTTCGACACGAACGTTTTCGGCATGGTCCGCGCGCTGCACGCGTTCCTGCCGCTGCTGCGGCGCTCCGCGGCGCCGGTCGTGGTCAACGTGAGCAGTGGCCTGTCCAAGACGGCCGACCTGGCCGACCCCGACGGGTACCTGCACTTCTACCCGGGTGTCGCCTACCCCGCCTCCAAGGCCGCGGTCAACATGCTGACGGTCCAGTACGCAAAGGCGTTTCCCGCTATCAAGATCAACGCCGTGGACCCCGGCTACACCGCGACGGACCTCAACGGCAACACCGGCACCCAGACCGTCGAAGAGGGCGCCGCGATCATCGTCGCGATGGCCGAGATCGGCCAGGACGGACCCACCGGCGGATACTTCGCCGCCAACGGCCCCTTGACCTGGTAACCCTGCACGCGCCGGTCATACATCCAGGACCGGCGGGTGTCCGGGTTGGTGCCTGGCTGCGAGGATCGCAGGATGGAAGTACTCAGCAGCCGTATCCTGCTGCGCCCCGCCGACCTAGACCGGAGCCGACGCTTCTACCGCGATGTCCTTGGCCTGGCGGTCTACCGCGAGTTCGGGCCCGCGGCAGGTCCCGCGGCAGTGTTCTTCCTCGGCCAGGGACTGCTCGAAGTGTCCGGGCAGGCCCCCGGTCCATCCACAGGCCCGGTCATGATCTGGCTGCAGGTACGGGATGTCCGCGCCGAGCATGACCGCCTGGCCGCAGCGGGCGTCCGCGTGCTGCGGGAACCAGTCACTGAGCCCTGGGGCCTTATCGAGACGTGGATCGAGGACCCCGATGGCATCAAGATCGTCCTCGTTGAAGTCCCCGCCGGTCACCCGCTGCGCCGTGACCCGCGATAACCGCGGTAGAAGGACTACCCGCACCGGCTCTCCCGCTTGACCAGACGGCCCTGTGCGGCGGTTGTCAGGAGTTCGTAACGATCTTGATCAGGGACGTCAAGCGCCAGCCGAGGCATCGTTACCTTCACGAGATGTGGCCAGAGCCGGAATGACGCCCCACTGGGCTGCCAGATCCCGCACCCAGCTGACGGCGGCGGCCGGCTCTGCTGGTGGCGCCGCCACCACGACGAGCTCGGTAACGCCGATCGCGGCGAGCTCAGGCAGCATGGCGGGGCTGCCATCGGCCAGCGCCACGGCCACGGTCAGGTCACGCAGGTTACGGTCGCGGCGCTCGCACTGCCCGGCCAGTGCCGCGACCCGCTCCGCGACCGCTGCCGCGGGGAGGTTGAAGCCGTACCAGCCATCGCCGAACACCGCCACGCGCGCCAGTGCCCCATCGCTGTTGCCCCCGACAACGACCGGGATGCGCCGCCCGCGCACCGGCTTGGGGTTGACCCGCACCGATTCGAACCGGGTGAACTCCCCGCAGAACGAAGCCACGTCATCGGCCCATAGCGTGCGCATCGCAGCCACGTACTCCGCCGTTCGCCGGCCGCGCCCGGCGAACGGGATGCCGAGCGCGGCGAACTCCTCGGCCGACCAGCCGATACCCACGCCCAGCGTGAGCCGCCCACGGGACAGCACGTCGAGCGTCGCAGCCTGCTTCGCTGCCACCACCGGGTTGTGCTCTGGCAGCAACAGCACCCCCGTCGCCAGCCCGATCGTCGTGGTCACGGCAGCGGCAAAGCTCAGGCCGAGCAGCGGATCCAGCCAGTCAGCCGCGGCAGGAACGGCCATCCGGCCGTCGTCCGAATACGGGTAGCGTGACCTGGGCTGGTCCACAAGCACCACGTGCTCCCCTGCCCACAACGTGGCGAAACCGGCCGCCTCAGCCGCCATCGCGACAGCCCGGATGACCTCCGGGCGGGCGCCGGTGCCGATGCCCAGCGCGTGCAGCCCAACGCGCATCTGAGGTTCATCCCCAGATCACGGAGCGGTACGCGTGTTGATCACCCGGTCCGGTCCGATGCCGAACAGTTCCGCGCGGGCGCAGCCGCCGTCCAGCCAGTCGAGCTGGCCGGGTGCGTGCGCGTCGGTGTCGATCGCGAACACGCAGCCGATCTCGACGGCCAGCCGCAGCAGGTCATCGGGCGGGTCCTGGCGTTCGGGCCGGCAGTTGACCTCCACCGCGACGCCGGACTCGCGGCAGGCGGTGAACACCGCCTCGGCGTCGAACTCCGACTGCGGGCGACCGCGGCCAGTGATCAGCCGTCCGGTGCAGTGGCCCAGGACGCCGGTATGCGGGTTGCGGATCGCGGCGATCATCCGCTTTGTCATCGGCGCCGATGGCATCCGCAGCTGGGAGTGCACGCTGGCGACCACGACGTCGAGCTGCCGGAGCAGCTCCCCGGTCTGGTCCAGCGAGCCGTCCTCGAGGATGTCGACCTCGATCCCGGACAGGATCCGGAACGGCGCGAGGGTGGCGTTCAGTTCGCCGATCAGCTCCAGCTGGGCGCGGAGCCGGTCCGCCGACAGCCCCCTGGCCACGGTCAGCCGGGGCGAATGATCGGTCAGCGCGATCCACTCATGCCCCAGATCCCGCGCGGCCAGTGCCATCTCCAGCGGCGGGCTCCCGCCGTCGGACCAGTCCGAGTGCACATGGCAGTCGCCCCGCATCGCGGCGCGCAGCGGGCCGGGCGGAGCCGGCGGCCCGCCGCCGAGCAGCCGGGTCAGGTACTCCGGCTCCTGCCCGGCTGCCGCCTGCGCGATCACCAGTGCGGTGACCTCGCCGATCCCGGCAAGCTGCCGCAGCGTCCCGGCCCGCACCCGCCCGTCCAGCTCGCCCGGGCTCAGCCCGGCCACGACCTCAGCGGCACGCCGGAACGCCCGCACCCGGTACGCCGGCGCCCCGGACCGCTCAAGCTGGAACGCGATCTGCCGCAGCGCCGACACCGGATCCACACCCGCCAGCCTACGAGCCACGGCCGCTGATTACGGTAGGGCGAACCGGTGGCGAACCCAGGACTGCCGCCGGTGCCCGCAATCCGGGACTGAGGTTCGCAGAGCGGCATATGCGCGATCGTGCATATCGACGATCCAGAAGCCTTTGGATCATACCCGAATGCACGATCTTGCATATTTCTCTCGTGTTGAGCCTCCACGTAGGGGTATGCTTGGTGCTATGCACGATCGTGCAAGAGAGCCTGCCATGTGGGGCAAAGATCTGCGGCGCCGTCGCCTGGAGCTACGGCTCCGCCAGGATGAGCTTGCCGCGCTCGCTGGCGTGTCTACTCGTTTTGTCCACGCACTTGAGCAGAGCAAACCCACCGTGCGACTCGACAAAGCGCTTGCCGTGCTCCGCCAACTGGGTCTAGATCTCGTGCTGGAACCGGGGAGCGGAATCCTCCGCAGCGGAGAAGGGTGAATCCGGTGGCCCGGACACCCCTTCGCCAGTTGCGGCTCGTCAGCAGCGCCGATGTCTACAAGGCTGGCATACTGGCGGGCACCTTGCGCCGCCTGCGTGACCGCACCGAGTTTGAATACCTGCCCGCGTACCTAGCCGCCGACGGAGCGCCCGTGGCCTGGAGTCTTCCTCCCACGGCCGGGGTTTATGCAGCCCCAGCGGCCGCAGTGCCTGCGTTCTTCGCTGGGCTACTGCCAGAGGGCAGGCGACTGACGGCGCTTCGCCGCATTGTTGGCACCTCCGCTGACGACGAATTCTCGATGCTCCTCGCGGTGGGCAGTGACACGATCGGTGACGTCCAGGTCGTCCCGGCCGGCAATCCGCCTGCCGACACGAATCCAGTGATGGTCGATGACTTTGACGAGGTCATCTTTGCTGACTTGTTCGCCCGGGCAATAGGCCAGCATCCGGACCGGATCGCTTTGCCCGGGATGCAGGACAAAGTCGCTGGGCAGATGCTGAACATACCTGTCCAAGGCCGGTCAGCGGGCTACATCTTGAAGTTGAATCCTCCCGAGTTTCCGCATCTTGTAGAAAATGAGCACTTCTTCTTCCGCGCAGCAGCCCGGACGCGGCTCAGGACTGCCGAAGTGGAACTGGTTCATGACAAGGTGGGAGAGCCTGGCCTGCTTGTGCACAGATTCGACCGGGAACATGAAAATGGCAACGTCCGGCTCCTTGCAGTCGAGGATGCCTGCCAGGTCCTCGGCAGGTGGCCAGGCGATAAGTACATTATCTCCACCGAGGAAGCCATCACAGGCCTTGTGCAGTGTTGCCGTGCGCCAGGTGTGGCGGCTCTCGAGCTATACCGCCTACTTGTCTTCGCGTACCTGTCCGGCAACGGAGACCTCCACGCGAAGAACCTGGCGATATTGCATGACGCGCGAGGCGAGTGGAGGGTTACGCCAGCTTATGACCTGCCTTCTTCTGCCGTCTACGGTGACCGGACAATGGCGCTTCCCCTTGGCGGGAGAATCCGGCAACAACTGTCTTGGGTGATGCTCCGAAGCCTCGGCAAGGAGATCGGTATTCCGGAACGGCTGGCTGCTGAGGTCATCCGCGAACAAACCACTGCTGCCCGGATCTGGATCGAAGAACTCGGCGAGTTGCCCTTCGACGCCAACGCAATCCGGAATCTCCGGCGTCTGGTAAGCGCTCGCATCCGGCACATTGAACCAGAGCCCAGCCGGCACTCAAATTAGTCACCCGCTCGCCGTCAGGACAGTGACAACGATCGGCAGGTCGATCATCAGCCCGATTCCCAGGGCAGAAGCACTGATTGGCCTGGCGGCTGGCCTGGCCGTGGCCCGGCCGTGGCCGGAGACTACGGTCGAGCGCAGGAAGTTGCCCAGACCCTCACATCCGCGCGTCAGCGATCGTCGGCCTTCGCCGCACTCGCGGAGACTTCGATGGCAGCCGGAGCCAGAGACCGCGCCGTCATATTCGCTGAACAGGCAGAGTCAGCCGCCGCGTCGGCTACCAGACACGACCAGGCGGTGACGCTGGCTGCTGCGATGAGAGAGCGATAGCCGTCGCAGAGAACCTGAACCACGCCGAAGAAACCGCCAGATCGACAACTTCTTCAGGGCAGCGGGATGCCGGATAGAAGCGAAATATCCACCGGCATGTGCGCCCGTCCGCCATTGCCGTCTCCCCGGCTCCTGCTTACGAGCGCTGCGGTGTGCGGTTCAGCGCGGCTCGCGGATCGTCGGCGGCGTACACGGTTGTCACGCCGGCGTAGGACCGGGGCTTCTCGGCCGGCATCGGGTACTCGCCGCGGTTGACGACCATGCCGTCGACGTTCGAGAAGTCCCACCGGACCGGGGCGAAGAAGTCGATGAGCCCGACGCGCTCGCCGGCCGTGACCGCCTGCGTGGTGTGGATGTCCGGCGGCTTCGAGATCGCGACGGCCGGGGCCGTGAGGATCACGTGCTCATCGGGAAGCCACTCGCTGAGGTTGCGCGACCAGGCGCGGCGCATGTGATGCACCATCGTCCCGGAGTGGATGATCGACACCTGCTCGAAGTCCTCGTGCGTGTGCGGGCTCATGGCGTCCGGCCGGCGCGGTTTCGTGGCCACCGGCCAGGCGAAGTTGGTCATGGCGGTGCGGTGCACGTAGCAGTGCGGCTTGCCGGCCGGGGTGTCGTCGAGGTTGTAAACGCGGATCTTGTAGCCGTCCGGCGGCATCGGCCACGGCTCGAGGGGCGCTACGCCGGCCGGGTGCTCGGCGTAATCCTGGCTATTCGGCGCCTTGTCCAGCAGGTCCGCGCTGAGCGAGGTGAACCCCCGCCAGACTGAGCCCGCTCCGGAAAACCGGATGCTAGAGGCGCCTGGCGGAACGATCACCACCGATCCCGCCGGGACGTCCGCCGTCGCGCCGCCGACCGTGACCTGGCACGGCGTGAACAGCGCCCAGAGGAAGTACTCGTCGGCGTTGTCCGCTCGTTCGAGCACGGAGCCCGCCACGACCTCGGAATACGCGGTGACCATGTTGGCGGCCCGAACCCACCAGGTCGAGGCGGACCCCTCCGTCTCGTGCGCGGGTGTCCCCTGGAGGCGGGCGTAACTACCGATCGACATCGCTTCTCCCGGTTTGGCATGTGTCCGCTGGAAGGATACGCGTGGCAAGTCAAACGGCCGATCTCGACCGGGTCGAGGGCGGATACAGCTCGGCTGGGTGAGGGGAACGGCGGTCCTGGAGCTGAGCTGCGCACCCACCGGCACGCGGCATACCACTGCGGCCGACGCGACGTATCGGCCAGCAGGGCCCAGACGGCGTGTGCGGCGCGGATATGTGCGGTCGCCAGCCCTTGGCGCGCAGAACGGGCCATTCGGGAGCGTATTGTGGCTCGCGTTTCCGCGGAAACGCCCTCAGCGCCGCGGGTCCGCGGCCTACCGGCAATGTGGTGGCAGAAAGGCGGCGATCCCTGCCGGGATGGTCAGTTCCTGCACACAGTGAGCGCAGTTCGCGGGAACCGTGTGACTCGGGTGGCCCGTGCTGCGATCGTTACCCGGCGCGGACCGTAAATCTCCGCTAGCATTGCCGTATTCCATGATCACAAAGGCTTGTTGCTGTGATAGCGACCACGAATTTACGTGATCATGGAATCGGCGCTCGTGAGATTACGCCGCCGAGCAGATAAAACTTATGCGCCTGCTGTTGCGAACGTGGAGCGGCAGCGGCCGACGGCATAGTCGGCGGTATGGAGCACGTTCTGGTCCCGCCCCAGATGGTGAGCCAGCTGGAGGTCGTGGCGTAGCTCGTCTTCGGCGGGCGGTGGCGCCGACTGGTGCGGATGCGGGTCTTCCCGAGCGCGCCGCGGGCGAGACCGCCTGCCGAGGCAGAACGTCGTCTAATTTAGCTGGTAAAAGGCATTATCGGTGATGATCGAATAGCAAAAGAAGAATCAATATCTGGACCGGGCCTATAGCCAGACGCCGGAAATCGCCGTTATGATCACACGGTCCGCGGTCAGTAGATCCGTTGCCGACGAGGCACAGGCAGCCGAGCTTCCACAGGAGAATGATGACGGAGCCATCCGCTACCGCCCTCACCGCTACCGCGCCGGTGCCCCCCAGCCGACTTGAGCCCGACGCGATCGGCGTGGCACAAGACACCGTCATCGGCATGGCGACGTCCGCACCCGCGGCCGTGGTGGCGATCACGCTCGCGTCGCTTGCGGCGACTGCCGCCTATGGCGGCGGCCCGGTCCTCTTGATCGCCGCGATCCCGATGCTCATCATCGCGAACGCCTACCGTCGGCTCAACATGTGGAACGCCAACTCAGGGGCGTCCTTCGAGTGGGTGGGCCGGGCGATCAACCCCTACCTGGGCTTCCTGACGGGCTGGCTGATGATCGCCGGCTACGTTCTCGGCACGCTCAGCGGGGTCGAGGTGCTCGGGCCGTCCGTCCTCGCCGTCTTCGGCGACTCCGCGACGAACACCTGGGCCAACGTCGGCATCGCCACCGCGGTCGGCCTTGTAATGCTGGTGATCGCGGTCGTCGGCATCAGGATCACCGCGCGCACCCAGGTCGTGATGGCGCTCGTCGAGTACGCGATCCTCGTGGGCGTTTCGGTCTGGGGCCTGGTCGCGGTGCTCAGCCATCACGCCGGCACCTACCACGTGACGAGCGGCTGGTTCAGCCTCAGCGGCGTCGGCGGAAGGGGAGGCGTCGTGGGCGGCTTCCTCATCGCCGTGTTCGCCTACAGTGGCTGGGACGGCACCATCTACGTCAACGAAGAGGTCAAGCGCCGACGCGTCAACCCCGGCCGGGCCGCCATCATCGCGGTCGCGCTGCTCGCCGTCCTCTACATCGTGGCCCAGGTAGGCCTCCAGGGCGTGGTGTCGCCGAAGCTGCTCCAAGCCAACTCCTCCAACGCGCTCGTCTACGTCGCGCAGGCGCTCGGTGGCGGCGCCTGGGCCAAGGCGATGGCGCTGGCGCTCGCTCTCTCCGTGATCGCGACCACCGGCGCCGGGATCGTGGTCGGCGCGCGGATCATCTACGGGATGGCCGGCTACCGCGCGCTGCCGGGCTTCCTCGCCAACGTGCCCCGCCGGTTCGCGACCCCGGCGGCGGCCAGCATCGTGTTCGGCGTGGTCGTCGTCGCGCTCGCCTGGGTTTACCTGCTCGCCACCTCGGTGCAGAACGCCTTCACCTACGTGGTCGCCCTGACCGGCCTGCTCTTCGCCATCTTCTACGTGCTCACCGCGCTAGCCGCGATCATCTACTACCGGCGCCGCATCTTCTCCCGGGCCGGGGACGCCGTAATGCTCGGCCTGCTTCCGCTCGGCTCCGCCGGCTTCCTTGTCTGGATGGTGGAGCGGTCGCTGGCCACCGCGCCGCTGCCGGAACGCTGGTCGATGGTGGGCATCGTGGGCGCCGGCCTGCTGCTGATGCTGGTCGCGCGGTTTGTCCTGAACTCGCCGTTCTTCTATATCCACCGGGAGACCGCCCCTGCGACGGCGGAGGACCGCGTAAGCGCATGATGCTGGCGGGCGTCGCCTCCCAGGTCGTCCACAGCGGCCGGTACCCGTGCCGGTTCCAGAACGGCGCGGAAAGCGGGTTCAGCTGCTCGTAGTGCAGCGTGATCAACTCCACGCCGGCCGCGTCGGCCTCACGGTGGAACCGGTCGACGAGCGCGCTGCCCGCTCCGCCGCCACGCTCGCCCGGCTCGACGAACATGAGCATCAAGTAGGCGGCGGGCGCCGGCCGGGCAAACGGCGTGATCCAGCCCGCGGCCTTGGGCGGTTGCGCCGCCAGCAGCCCGACGACCTCGCCGTCGTGCTCCGCGAGCCAGGTCCACGGGCCGGGCCCAGCGACCAAGCCGACGGCCTCCTCCTCAAGCGCGCCGAGCGTCCCCGGCCGTTCGGTCACCTTACCGAAAAGCGAGTCCCACCGGATGACTTCAAGGCCCATCCGTGCCACGGTGGGGATGTCGCCCGGCTCGGCTCGCCGGATCCGCAGGCCGCCCGCTGCCCCATCATCAAGATCAAGGGCACTTTGACCGAACGTATCCGTGCTCCGCCCCACCCCTCGCGGAACTGCCCGGGCGCCGAGAACCTCAAGCGGGGCAAGCCCGTGGCGCAGCAGCGCGGCGATGCCGTCCACATCCCGGCAGGGCCAGTCGACCACCGCCGCGGTGTCCGGATCGCCGGTGCCCGGCACATCAGCCAGGTGCTCGCGCCACTGTCCGAGCAGCCCGTCAAGATCGCCGGTCACGTCGGGACCGGCGATCTCGGGCGACAGCCGGAATCTGCGGGCGGCTCCCCAGGACAGGTCCAGGCTCTCCGGTGGGCCCGCCCAGTGCTCGCAGCGCCCGGTCGCCGTAGGCCGCCTGTCTGGCCCGCTTACGACGAGCGGCGCGCCGCAGTCCGGCGCCGCGGACCACGGAACGGCCGCCGGCAGCAGTGGGTCGATCCGCTGCCAGCGCTCGACCATCCGCGAACGAACGTCGCCCGCCGGATCTGGCGGGGCTGGCGGCTTAGCGGCTGACGACATGCGGGTGACTAGCTACTTCCGGTGATGTTCGCCAGGCTGGCCCACGCACCGTCATACCGCATCTGGCTGGGCTGATCAAGGACAACACGAGGTACGACTACCCACCTCTGCTCGCTGGGTCCGAGGGCACCGTCATCACCCAGGCACGGCTCCGACTGGTTCCGGGGTTGCGGGACACGGTCACCACGATTATCGGCTCGGCAGCCTCCACGAACTCTACGCGCTGGCTCATCGGGCGGTCAGGGAAGTACCGGGACTCGTGTCGGCTGAATTCTTACCAGGACGGCCGCGCCGGCGCGCCGTCCGCGGCGGATCCTTGCTCAGGCGCCTCTGTTCACAGATTCCTTTGGATGCGCTCGGTCACCGGGCGGCAGCTGGGATGGCTCGGGACGAGCGTCGCGTGGGTGGGCTCTGGCCCGCCGACGACGATCACGTAGACCTGTTCGGGTCCAGCGACCGGGTAGACGCGGCCGTCGTGCACGATGAACTCGTACGGCGGGTCCGGGTGCGCTGCGGCAGGGAACCGCTCGACGGGGATCCACGACCGGGCCCAGATCTCTGCCGCGACGTCGGCCTTCGACAGCCCGGCGCGAGCCATCGCCGC
>Ga0187814_10000732_pt1 | contig 11647 bp, 11 predicted proteins | sample NC_S_4_FD_132450 | JGI IMG/M metagenome (GOLD analysis project Ga0187814, IMG submission 132450) | Wetland sediment microbial communities from Neuse River Estuary, North Carolina, USA - ASW-S_4 | ecosystem: Environmental > Aquatic > Freshwater > Wetlands > Sediment | place: USA: North Carolina...
ATCATGCCGATCAACGGCAGAAGGTGCCTACGGTCATGAGCCGCGCCTGGGTTCTCCTCACGCCGCGCGAGCGGGCGGCCAGGGAGAAAAAACGGACCACGCCGAGCGCCTCGCCCAGACGCCGGCCTCGATCGCGAGCGCCGACAACATCGTTCAATCATAGTGTCGGGCCTGGCGCCGGTCCATACTAGCGAGTCCGGCATAATGGATACACATGAACGCGTTTCGCATCGATATACGGAGGCGAAACGCGTTCATGTGTCACCTGTAGTGCGGACTCGGTAGTAACGGCATGCCGATCTTTACAGTACTTCTCCCGGACGCTACTATCGCCGACATCATGCTCGATTATCGATTCGTCAAGGAAAACCTCGCGGCGGTCAAAAAGAACATCGCCGATCGCTTCATGAAAGCCGACGCGGACCTCGTCGTCGATCTCTTCGAAAGGCGCAATTCCCTCATCCGCGAACTCGAGGAAGAGCGCAGGCGGCGCAACGACAACGCCTCCGCAATGAAGGGAAAGCTCGATCCGTCGGCGCGCCAGAAGCTCATAGACGAGGGCAAGGCCCTCAAGGAACGCATCGCCGCCCTCGAAGTCGAGTCATCGGACGTCGAAAAGCGCCTCGACGAGGAAGGTCGCAAGATCCCGAACATGGCCCATCCCCAAGCCCCCGTCGGCAAGGAAGACAAGGACAACACCGAGGTCAAGCGCGTCGGCCAGCCGACGGAATTCGCTTTCGAGCCCAAGGACCATGTCCAGCTCGGCCAGGACCTCGATATAATAGACTTCGACGCGGCCACCCGCGTCTCCGGCACCAAGTTCTATTACCTCAAGAACCAGGGCGTCATCCTGGAACTCGCCCTCGTCCGCTACGCCCTGGATATTCTCATGAAGAAGGGCTTTACTCTCTTCACCACGCCGGACGTCGCCAAGACCGAAATCCTCGAGGGCATCGGCTTCAACCCGCGCGGCGCGGAATCCAACGTCTACACCGTCGAGGGCGAGGGCACCTGTCTCATCGGCACCGCGGAGATCACCCTCGGCGGCTACTACTCGGGCTCCGTCCTCGACAAGGCCGCCCTCCCCCTCCGCCTTGCCGGTGTCTCGCACTGCTTCCGCCGCGAAGCCGGAGCCGCGGGCCAGTTTTCCAAGGGCCTCTACCGCGTTCATCAGTTCACCAAGGTCGAGATGTTCATGTACAGCCTCCCCGAGGACTCGGACAAATACCATGAGGAGATCCGCGCGATCGAAGAGGAGATCTTCGCCGGCCTCGGCATCCCCTTCCGCGTCGTCGACACCTGCACCGGCGACCTCGGCGCCCCGGCCTACCGCAAATGGGATCTCGAGGCCTGGATGCCCGGCCGCAACGGCGGCGAGTGGGGCGAGGTCACCAGCACATCCAATTGCACCGACTTCCAGGCCCGTCGCCTCAACGTGAAGTTCAAGGACGACGATGGAAAGAACAAGTACGTACACATGCTGAACGGCACCGCCATCGCCTGCAGCCGCGGCATCATCGCCGTGCTCGAGAACTTCCAGCGCGCCGACGGCAGCGTTGGCATCCCCCCGGCCCTCCAGCCTTATTGCGGCTTTTCGGAGATTCGGAAAAGCTGAAAGGGACCGCCGAAAGGGGACCAGCGCAGCGCGCCGTTTTCAAGCCGTCGTTTCCGTCGCCGACAGCTCGAGATTGCCCGACGACGCGCCAAGGAAGAGTGCCCGAATGTATCGATTGGTGACCTTCGTGCCTTCGGAATCCACCGAAGCCCTCCTCGAGGCCATGTTCGCGGCGGGAGCGGGGCGAATCGGCGACTACGAGCGCTGCGCCTTCGTTTCGCGCGGCGAAGGACGGTTCAGACCCCTCGAAAACGCGTCGCCCGCCATCGGCGAGGCCGGCAGGGACGAGCGCGTCGTGGAAGATCGCATCGAGCTCGTCCTGGCCGATGGGTTCGTGGATGCCGTTCTCGAGGCCCTGCGGGCGGCCCACCCCTACGAAGAACCGGCGGTCTACCTGGATTCTCTCGACCCGCGTTGCATCCGTAAGTGATTCGGGGATCACGCCAACCCGTCCGGCAAGCTTGACCTCGTGCCCCTTCTCCCCGACATTAAAGGAAATCCCCCATTGGGGAAAGCTTGATCCCGAGGAGCGCAGCATGGCAATCATCGCCTACATCAATTTCCAGGGAACGACGAGGGAGGCGGTCGCGTTTTACGCGAAGGTATTCGGCTCCCCGGAACCTCGCATTATGAGCTTCGCAGAAATGGGCGAGGATCCAGCCCATCCCATCGACGCGGCCACGAAGAAGCTCATTGCCCATGCCGAGCTTCTTGTCGACGGCTCGACGATGATGTTTTCGGACGTCACCCCGGACATGAGCTTGACCCGAGGGGACAACGTCTCCCTCATGGTGCAGACCAAGGACGGGGCCGCGATTCGGCGTTGGTTCGGCTCGATCAAGGAAGGGGGACAGGTGATCATGGATCTCGCTCCCCAGCCCTGGTCCAAGCTCTACTGCCTGGTCCACGACCGCTTCGGCATAGGATGGCAGTTCAACTTGGTGGAGTAGAGCGGCCGAAGGTCTCGGCCGGCGTGACTGAAGGCGGAGCGATCGGGATTCCCCCCTCCGCGGGGACCAGGGAGCGATCATGCAGCACGAAATCGTCAACAGCGGGAACTTGCTCGACAGCGAAGGGAGGCTTGTGGAGCCGGGTTGGAGCCGTTCTCCCCTGCCGCGTTTCGAGCGAGCTGCCATCAAGGCGCCCGGCTTCAGAATCAAGGAGTGGGACTACTACCTCGTCATGGGCACCGATTTCGGCGTTGCCTTGACGATCGCCGACAATTCCTACATGGGATTGATCTCGGTCTCCTTCCTCGACTTCAAGGAGGCTCGCGAGACTACGGAAAGCATGATCGTTCCGTTTACCTTCGGCAGGATCGGTCTTCCCGCCGACTCCCGTCTGGGCGATGTGCGATTTCGAAATGGGCGTGCGGATATCGCCTTCGCCAACGACGGTTCCCGGCACCTGCTCTCGGCCTCCTGGAAGCGCTTCGGCAGCGATGGCTCGTTCAAGACAGAGATCGAACTTTTCGACGAGCCGGTCGAATCCATGGTCATCGCGACACCCTTCGCGGGAATGCCTCGTCACTTTTATTTCAACCGCAAAATCATCGGAATGCGGGCGCGGGGGGCGGTCGATTTCGACGGACACCATTTACTTTTCGATGAGGCCTCGGCCTCGGGCCTCCTGGACTGGGGACGCGGGGTCTGGCCCTACTCCGGCACCTGGTATTGGGGGGCGGGCATGGGCCTCGTCGAGGGAAAGCGCTTCGGATGGAATATCGGTTACGGCTTCGGCGATACGAGCGCCGCAACCGAAAACGTGCTTTTCTTCGAAGGCCGCGCCCACAAGCTGGACTCGGTCGTGTTCAATATTCCGAAAAGGGCCGAGGGAGGGGACGACTTCAGGTCGCCATGGACTTTCAGCTCCTCCGATGGTCGCTTCGAAATGGACTTCGTGCCGCGCCTGGACCGCGCCGCACTGACCGCCGTCGGCCCTCTCATGAGCGACCAACATCAGGTCTTCGGGAATTTCAGCGGCAAGGCGGTGTTGGACGACGGCACGAAGCTGGAGCTCCGCGATTTCCCGGGATTCGCCGAAAAAGTGTGCAACCGCTGGTAGGTCAGGGCCGGCCCACTCATGGCCGGCCCCGCACGCCCTCTCGAGGGTCGGGCCGGCCGATGGTTCAATGCACTATTATCACATCACCCCATCCCATCGAATACCCGGAAGGCAGAGGCTCGGCTATCCAGGTGCCGTTCAACCAATACCCGGGGATGAAATCGGACTGGGAATTCCCGCTCCCGCCGGAAACGTATACCGAATTCCCCGAAATCGCCACGTCGTTGGTTCCCCCATTTGCGTATGCCGGGGCGGGCGGAAGCGAAGTCCAGTTCCCATCGAGCCAGTAGCCGGGTGTATAGGTGGTGCCATTGGTGATTTGACCACCGACGCAGGCCGAAGCGCCCGACACTGCGATCTTGTACCAGTCGACGCTGGAGATCGAATTTCCTGCGGGTACGGTCTCGGAAGAGATGCTCGTCCAGGCGGATCCGGCCCAAAAGCCCTCGACCGAGATCGAACCGACAGTTAATGTTCCCCTCTGGTAGACTGTCGATCCGATGAGGAGAGCCTGTTCACTGTGCACCGAAGAGACCGTCGCTTCTGCAGGCAGCTCGAACGGCGTCCAGGATGTACCGACCCAATAGCCATAGACGATGTTTCCATTCGCGTCCGAAAGCGACCCGATGTTGTAGACAGTCGATCCCGAGATTAGGATCCCCGAGAACTGATTGATATTTTGATTCGCCTTATACGTATATCCGGTCGGAACCGCGAGCGGAGTCCAAACGTCGCCCGTCCAATAGCCTGGAATATAGGTCGTCCCTCTGTCCTTGGTGATGGCGCCATCGACATAGACAGTTCCGGCGACGATCGTCATCTCGCTCGTTTGTTCGATCCAGCTGGCGCCTGCAGGCTGGGTCAGCCAATTCCAGACCCCGTTTTCCCAATAGCCCGCCCACAGGTTGGGATCGTTGTTCAAGCAGCCCAGTACATGGGCGACTCCGTCATAGGTGGCGAGTCCCCAGGCGTTGTTGACGGTATCTCCCGAAATGGCCTCCAAGGGGGTCCAGTCGCCGTTTGTCCAGTAGCCGAATGCCGCACTCCCCGGGTTGTTTATTCCTTGGTAACTCATAAGATAGACATTTCCTTCAGACTCCGACCAATTGAACAATTGGCCGTTCACCGGGGCGCTCGATCCGGCCGGAGTTTGCAACGCCGTCCACACATTGTTCTTCCAATACCCCGCGACGACCTGGCTCGTGGACGTGGCCTGCACCGTTCCGAACATTACAACCGACGGGCTCGACGACCATTTCGCGTAAAGGGTCGTATTCGCGCCCCCCATGGGGAACGTCTGTCCCTGCGAATATGCGATGCCGGTTCCATCCGCCTTGGTGTTCCACCCGACAAAATTGTTTTCGGCCTTGGTCAATGAACCCGGGTCACCGAGCACCGTCACGGTCTGGCCTTGATTGTACGGCGTGGAATCGATGGGAACATCGCCGCCAGTGTTCCCGTTTCCGTCGTATGCGACGGTGTACTCGGCTGCGACCGAAACGGTGAGGTTGTCGGCGGCTGAAGCGGTTCCGGCATTTGCTACGCCGATGAAAAGCGTGCCATCATAAGTTGCGCCATAAGCTGCCGGCGCGCCGAATGCGCCCGAGTTGCCGACCGGCATTCCCTTCGAATCGAAAAGGGCAAAAGCGAAGTCGGTCGCCGTTTCGGTGAAATCGTAGGTGCTCCCCTTCGTCACTTGCAATGAATACCACTTCTCTCCAAAGGCCGAGATCGCGTCCGTCAGGGTACCGGGCAGCGAGGCAATGGGGGTGGGGTTCGACGGCAAGCAGGTGACAGTCACGCTCGTCGAGACGCCCGGGGCCACCGATACGCCCTGGGCCATCCCGGTCGCCGTCGGCGACGTCGCGCTGACGGCGGAATTGTAGATAGCCAGGCTGACCGTGTAATCGGTCCCCACGGGAACCGTGGGTATAGACAGACTCACATTTTCCGCCCCGGGCTGTCCTGCGAACCCGGACGTGACCGGGCCCGCCACCACGACATTGTCCGGGCCCAGAACCTCAGCGCTCGCGGAAGTCGCGTAGCCAAGGGCCTTCGATCCGAGGCTCTTGGCGGCTGACGATCGAGCGACGCCGATCCAGGAAGCGATCGAGGGAATCTTGATCGTCAATGTTCCGAGAGCTCCGGAAGCCTTGCGCAGGCTCTGGCCGACGGGGTTTCCGCATGATATTAGGCCAATTACCAGTAGAATGCCCGCGACGGATCCCGCCACCTTTCTCGCGCTTCGGCGACAATATCCAATGTTCTTTGCAATCCCATTCATGGGGGCACCTCCCTGATATCGTTCGTCCACGATCGGCGGGCTCATTGAGCGCTCACGGCTATTGAGCCGGCGGCGCTCACCGCCACGGCGCAGAGGTCCGTAAATCCGCCGTCGACCGTCTTCACCGTGATCGTCGCGGTTCCGGCGCCGACAGGTGTCACCAATCCGACGGCGTTGACGGTCGCCACGGTCGGGTCGCTGCTGCTCCACGAAATCGATCGGTTCGTCGCTCCCGCCGGGCTGATCGTCGCCGCGAGCTTCGCGGTCGCCCCACCAGCCGTCAGGGACAGCTCGCTTGCACTCAGGTTCACTCCCGTGACCGGCACCGATGTCGAACCCGCGACGATGCGGATCGTCGCCGTGGCATAGGCGACTTTCACCCCCGGGCTGTCCGCCACGGTGAGCGTAAAGGTGTAGACGCCGGAATACAGCGTTCCGGTCCAAGTTCCATCGGCGAACGAGGAAGTATCGACGCCCGGGCACGTAATCGAAATGACAGTTCCTGTCGTCGTCGAGCCGCTGCTGGACACCGTTATCGCATAGCCGCCTTCCCGGAAAGGCAGCCCCGCGACGGGAACCACCGAGCCGCCAGTCATCGCGGCCAAAACGGCGGAGGGAGGCGTTTCGACCGCCACGCTCGTTGCCGACGCGGCATCCAAGGTGATATCGGCAGCTGTGGAGGCCTGTGCGGCGGCGCCTTGAATGATCGCCGCGGCCGCCGACGTGCTCTGCGTCAAGGTCGAGGCCGAAGCCGACGTCAAACCTATCGCCGCTTGCGTCAAGACATTTTGGGCCAACGTGGAGGCGGGCAGGGCGGACGCAGCCGCTGCCGCCGCGGCGATCGAACCGGTCACGATCGTCGTCAGAGCCGTCGACATCTCGGTGGAGTTGCCGCCGGTGGCCGTATCGAGCGCCGCCGATGCCTCGGAAAATGCCGCCTGCATCAGATTCTGCGCGGCCGTGGATTGGGAAACGGCGGTCACCTGGACCGTCGCCGACACCGCGGCGCCGATGAAGTCGGCGGCCGTCACCCCGCCCGTCTGCAGGCTCGACGAGGCGGTCGCCACATCTTGCACCGACTGAGCGATCGCCAACTGCACCGACTGGGGATCCGCCGACGCCATGTCCGAAAGACTGGCGACACCCGCGCTCACAATGGAACCCACGACGGCCGTCGCGGTGACGCTGGCCGACGAAAGACTGGTCGGATAGGCCGCGAGGGACTGTACCGAACTTTTGATCGCAATCTCGATCACGATTGACTGGGCCGCATAGTCGCCGGACAACCCGGCCGAGGCGAGATCCTGGATCCCCTTCGCCACTCCCTCCATCATGGAGGCGAGTATCTGATCCACATTGTTCGAATTGAGAAGTTGGGCGTCCGTTATGGTATTCATGATATCTGCCTGGAGCGCCGAGAGATCTGCGCCGGAAAGCGCCCCGTCTACGAGACTTCGCGCCCCGGGCGACCTCGATACGGTCACCGCTCCGAGATTGGCGATGTAGTTCGCCACTATTTTATCGGCCATCGTCTTCCGGGCCGGGGTCGGGGACGGACTTGACGAAGGCATGACGCATCCGACCATGAGCGCCAGTGCCAGCAGGCAAGAGATGCGGAAAGCCGCTCTCCTCCTGTCTTTCCCTGACAATTGCGATCTTCTCATATATTTCCCCCTCCTCCGCCCCCGGTCGTGAATCCTCGGGCGGCAATTCACCGACCATTAATGCTAGAGACGGCGATTCGGGGAAAACAATGCCACTTTAGTTGAGATCATGCGCTCGTGGCGGTAAGTCCGAGCACGAGTTCGGTCCGGGACCGGAAACCTGTTTTTTCATATATATTATGGGTGTGCCGTTTGATCGTCGATTCGTCGACACCGAGCGAGCGCGCGATTTCCTTGTTCATCCGTCCCTTGAGAATCTCGAAGACCACTTCGCCTTCGCGAGGCGTGAGGCGGTATGCACGGGATAATGAGGGCCGGTCGACCGTTCGGATGGAGTTCTCCAGAACGGTTCTGTCGATGAGCCGGACCGAGGCACACGGCATGCCCTCTCCCCGGATCGGCAATCCTTCGGGACACATCATCGCGAATTGGAACGTGAGCGAGGCGTTTCGTTGATGGAGCGTCAGGCGATCCATTCCCACCCGACATCGCGGTCCGACGAGAAATTGTCGAAACCTGTCTCGGAAGAGAGTTCTGAGATCGTCATGGCACGGTTTCGACGCAAGGATGAGACCGCGGCCGAAAAGCGAGTCGAAGGCATCGCGAATTCTCGCACCCATCGCCAGCACATGGCCGTGCTGGTCGAGATAGGCAACATCGTCCTCGGGAGGCGGAGGGATGAGGGAGCGCCGCAGAGCGTCGGTCAAGAAGGAAGCGAGAAAGCGAATTATGGAGAGCTGATTTTGCGAATAGACCCGGTCGCCGATCATGCCGGCTCGCGCGAACGACCACACCCCGACCGCCACGCCGCCGAGGATGATCGGAATGTATATGGTGTCGGAGATGGGACGGACACTTTGCACCGCTTCGATGAAATGGCGTTTGTCCGCTTCGTGGACCACTCGATTCATTTCCCGTTGCAAGACATATTCGCAATGGCGCTCGACCACCGGCCGCATGAGGAAATCCTCTTTTGCGACGGATTCGTAGACAGGGATGAACTCGGGCGGATTGTTAGTGATATAGAGAGGGTGGACTTGGCCGGCCCAGATCCGGGTGCTGAAATAATCCGCGCCCACGAGCCGTCGAATATCCCAGGCCAACCCCCGCACGAGTGACTTGTCGAAGGGTCGGGAGTAGAGCCTCGAGATCAGGTCACGCGCCAAACAGGCATTGCCGGGCGACAGATACATCCTGCCTTTTCCTATCGATAATGATAAACTTATCACTTTCTCTGTCAAGTTTCCGTATTCTTTGAATCTGCAAAACAGCCTATACTTCCCCGCGCCATCATGATCTATGCGCACTTCCGTCCGATTCCCGAGCTTGCCCCCTTCATCGATTGCTTTTGGATAATCAAGTCTTCGGCGATCCCCGGCGTCACGCCCAAAGTCCGCATGCCGGCCGACAGTCGGCCGACCATGCTCTTGAGCTTCGCCGGCGATTCGCGCTTCGTCGCAGACAACGGAGGTATGAGCCGCCTGAGCTCTGGCGCGGATCTGCTCGGAGCACATGCGGAAAGCTACATTCTCGAGCATGACGGCGATACGGACCTCGTCGCCGCCCAATTCCGGGCGGGCGGATTGGCTCCTTTCGTATCCTGTGGAATCGACGAACTTTCGGGAAGAGCGACTCCGGTTTCTCTGCTTTGGGGCGGCGCCGGGAATCGAATCCTCGAACGGGCCGGCGAGGCCGAAAGCGTGGAAGGAAAGCTTCTCGCCTTTCAGGAATCGCTCGTCGAACGCCTTTCCGAGACTTCGCGCAAATCGGATATCGAACGCGTCACAGCCGCGTTGCGCATCGCCGGACGGTCAGCACCGATCGATCGGTTGGCGGAGCAGGTCAACCTGAGCCAAAAACAATTCGAGCGCTCGTTCACGCGCGTCGTCGGAATGATGCCGAAACGCTACTTCCGGCTCGCCCGCTTCCAAAGAATCGCGCGGTTCCTGACGCGGTCACGGAATGGCGTGGCGATCGATTGGGCGGGAATGGCGTTGAAATTCGGCTACTACGATCAATCCCATATGACAAAGGACTTCCAGGATTTCGCCGGCATTTCTCCGGGCAAATTCTCCGCGGCGACATTGGGTGTCGTCGAGGTGGTTTACGGAGATCGCGCCGGCTTCGGAAAAGTCTAATTTTTACAAGACGCCGGCTGCCGACTTTCCTTATAGTCGTCCGACAGGATCCGGGCGCGAAGCGACGAACCATCGCCCTGGAAAGAACTACAGGAGGCCAAACATGGCGGGAATCGATCGAATCGTCACCATTACCGTAGGGGTAATAAATCAGGACGAAGCGCTGCGGTGGTATACGGAGCTGCTTGGATTCGAAAAGCGCGCGGATATGCAGGGCCCGGGCATGCGCTGGCTCACCGTATCGCCCAGGAAGCAGCCGGAACTCGAGGTGGTGCTCGCCACATGGTTCCCTGAATTTGTCGGGAAGAATTTGCCTGTTGTCCTGCTCACGGAAGATTGTCAAAAGACCTACGAAGAGCTCAGCGGCAAGGGGGTGGTCTTCAGCCAAGCCCCTCAAAACAAACCCTTCGGCTTGGAAGCGGTGTTCAAGGATCTCTACGGCAACACGTACGCCCTCCAGCAGCGAGGGAAGGAGCGTTGATCAAGGCGAACCGCGCGCGTTTCTGAGGGGAAGTACGGGCGATTTCCCAGCCTTGATGATCCATCCCCAACTTGGTCGCGGCTTCTGCCCAACTTGGTGGCTGCCTTTGCCCAACTTGGTGAATCCGGTTCACCAAGTTGGGTGTGCCCTGCCGACAAGCCGTCCATGTGGCGTTTCCTCGCCGATTCCGGATGGAAAATGCTCGTTTCCGACGAGGTTTTCCGCTCGCCCGGCGTCAAATCGCATAAAAATACCCACACCGAGCCCTTCCATCATGGAGCCGAATTCGCATTTCCCTCGGCCGCCATGGCGTTCAGCGCTTCGGCGAACTTTCGCACGGCGGCCGCGATGTCGGGCACGGCCTCTCTTTCTATCCGGAAACCTACCGCTCCCGGATGGCCCCCGCCGTTCGCTATCTCCAGGCGGGAAAGGGCCTCGCGCAAGTCGAGAGACGTGAAGCTCTGACTTCGTCGAAGGCGGAACTGGACAAAGGGCGACTGCCCGGGATCATCATAGAACCCCACGAGTCCGAGGCAGCCGCTACCCTCGGCGAGCGCGTCGACGAGGGCCTTGGACACGGTGATCACCGTCTCGTTTCCGTAGGTCGAGAAGACTTTTCGCGAACTTTCGGCGTCGAGCGCGGCGAAACGCACCCCTCCGATCGTCTCCACTCCCCTCGACATAATACCGTAGCATGCTTCTTCATCGTCCGAGAGGGCGGCAAGGGCCTCGAAAACCTGCTCCTTGCTGGAGAAATTCCCGCTCCCCGCGAGGGTCTTTCGCTCGAGCAAGTTTTCGAAGATCGAACTGAACTTCGCGTAGAACCAGCGCTCCCGCCTGCTCTTCAGGAAACGGCCCATCTGCGAATCGCCGATCATCCCCGAAATGACGGCCAGGACCAGGTTGCGGCTGAGCAGGTCCTCGATATCGTACCTGGCCTTGAGGGCCTCGTCGCCTTCTATCTTCATGGCCAGATGTCCGATGATTTCGCAGGTGCTCGATGCCTCGTAGACGAGACGGAGGCCCTCGTCCCCGTAGTAGATCGAGTCGGAGCCGATGTGATGGTCCAACTCGATCTTCGGAACGGATGGGTCCCCCGCCGTTTCGCCGATCATTTCCATTCCCGCGATCATGTCGGGTTTGGGCGTGTCGACGAGAACGAGGGCGGAAAAGCGGCCCGGCGCGGAGTCCTGGACTATTTCGATCGAATTGAACCGGCATATCTTGAGAAGGTAAGTGTGTGTGCGCTGCACGGGGGCGCCCAGGACGATCGCGGCCTACCTGGCCGCAGCACCCGGCTCCGCCGCATCGCCCTCGAGACCGAGGTCGACACCCTCGCCGTCATTCTGGTCGGCAGCTCGCACCTGCCGGCTGCAGGCTCAGAACGCGCTCCAGTAGAGC
>Ga0187814_10000733_pt1 | contig 11642 bp, 11 predicted proteins | sample NC_S_4_FD_132450 | JGI IMG/M metagenome (GOLD analysis project Ga0187814, IMG submission 132450) | Wetland sediment microbial communities from Neuse River Estuary, North Carolina, USA - ASW-S_4 | ecosystem: Environmental > Aquatic > Freshwater > Wetlands > Sediment | place: USA: North Carolina...
TCGCCGCCACCCGGGCCTCGAGGGCGGCCTGGCTCGAGGCCCGCAGCCCCACCCGGCGAATGCCCGAGGTGTCGTACGCGGTCAGTTTGAGGGTGTGGTGCTCGTAGTCATCCCAGGTGCGCAGGTAGACCGAGTTACCCTCGCGGCAGGTCTCGGTCAGGCCGAGGATGTCCACGAAGAACCGCAGGCTCGCGTCCGGTTCCGGCGTCAGCAACTCGATGTGCCCGAGGTGCGCCACCTCGTGCAGCGGCGGCCGCGTGGCCGCCGGGTGGTGCGGAGTCATCACGGGAACCTCCGGGGGAAGACGGTGCCGTCGAAGAGCTTGCGCGCGGTGCGCACCACTCCCGAGCGGAGCACCGTGGGCGGCTGGCTTGTCTGGTCGACCTCGACCTCGACCTCGAGGTGCCCGGTCGGGTGCTCGATGTCGAACCGCGTCTGTCCCGGCTTGACGGCCGCCAAGTCACCTCCGGCCGCGCCGTCGAGCAGCAGCGCGGTCGCGACGCTGACCGCGCCGAGCACCCCGATCGAGTCGTGCACCCGCACGGGGATGAAGGTGCGGGTGCAGAGCGTCCCGCCGTCCGCCGGGGCGGCCACCAAGGAGATCTTCGGCACCGAGGCGGCGGACACGTCGCCCAGGCCCATCAGAACGCCGGCGGCCAGCTGCAGCGCCCGCACCCGCTGCCCGAGTCCGGGGTCCGCCTCGAGTTCGGCGACGGTCTCGTACCCGGTCCGGCCAAGCGCGGCGGCGGGCACGACCACCACCGGCATGCCGTTGTCGATGCAGGTGACGGTGATACATCGGGGGGCGCCAGCGGCGTCGTCCCCCCATGGTGGCACCTCGATGACGTCGGTGACTCCTCCGGTGGGCAGCAGCGCGCCGGTGGCCGAGCCCTCGGTCGCGGCGAAATCGAGCACCACGGCCGCGGCGGTCCCCGGCACCCCGGCGATCGCGGTGTCGCCGTCGTAGCCGACCACGCCGTCCGCGCCGGGGAACGTGGCGGTGGCCAGGCTGTCCGAGTTGACCATGTGGATCCGCACCGGCGCCCGCCGGACCAGCCCCCGCTCGACCGCGAACGGGCCGACCCCGGCCAGCAGGTTGCCGCAGTTCTGCCGGTCGGAAACCGTGGCCTCGCCGACACCGACCTGCAGGAACAGGTAATCGACGTCCGCGTCGGCCCGCGTCGAGCGGGAGATCACCGCCACCTTGGAGGTCAGCGGATGCGCCCCGCCGATCCCGTCGATCTGCCTGGCGTCCGGGCTGCCCATGATCCGCAGCAGCACATCGTCCCGCGCCGCCGGATCCGCGGGCAGGTCCTCCGCGAGGAAATACGCCCCCTTCGACGTCCCGCCCCGCATCATCATGCACCGCACCCCGGCGTCACCCGGTTCCATCGAGCGTCCCCTCGCTTCCGGCGGTGACGTACTCGACGCCGCGGGCGGCGAGCTTGTCGCGCAGGCCGTACAGGTCCAGACCCAGCTGGCCGTCGGCCAGGGCCTTGCGGTTCTGCTCTTCCTTGGCCACCCGCGCCTGCGCGGCGGCCAGCGCCTGGCCGGCCTCGGCGCGCCGCACGCACACCACGCCGTCGTCGTCGGCGATGATCGCGTCGCCCGGCCGGACGATCTGCCCGCCGATCGAGATGGGCAGGTTGACCGAGCCCGGCGTCTCCTTGACCGTGCCCTGGGCGCTGACCGCCGCCGACCACACCGGGAAGCCCATCGCCCGCAGGTCGGCCACGTCCCGGACGCCGGCCTCAATGACCAGGCCGCGGACCCCGCGCGCGGCCAGCGAGGTCGCCAGCAGCTCACCGAACATCCCGTCGGTGCACGGCGAGGCCGCCGTGACCACCAGCAGGTCCCCGGCCTGGCACTGTTCCACCGCCGCGTGGATCATGAGGTTGTCGCCGGGCCAGCACAGCGCGGTGACCGCGGTCCCGCCGACTCGGGTCCCATCCTGTATGGGGCGCAGGCCCGGCCCGAGGTACCCGGCCCGGCCGATCGCCTCGTGCACGGTGGCCACCCCGAGTGCGGCTAGCTGGTCCACCACGCCTAGGTCTGCGCGGGCCACCCCGGTGACGATCACGTTGCGCATCAGCTCAGCCTGTCCGTGACCTGCGGGAACACCCGCATGTAGGCCTCACCTAGAGTGGACTGCGGCAGGCCCAGGTTAGGTCCGGCGTTGCGTTTGAGCTGGGTGCCGCGCCGTCTGGCCAGGTCGGTGTAGTACTCCCACAGGTGCTGCTGTGCCCCCATGCACTCCATGGCCTTGCGCTTGGCGTCGAAGACCGGCGTGATGTCCAGCAGGACCTCCGGCTTGAAGCCGCACATCTCCGGCTGGTGCGGCTCGAACAGGAAGACCGGCGGCGCGCCGATCGGCTCGCCGGGAGCGGGGTAGCCGATCGCCTGGGCCAGCACCCGGGCCCGCAGCGCCATCTGCCCTGCGGCCGGATGATCGCCGTTGTAGGGATCGGCCAGCGGGTGGGTGAGTACCACCGACGGGTTGACCTCGCGGTACACCCGGACGATGCGGTCGACCAGCTCATCGGACTCGCGCAGCGGGTAGTCCCCGGCGTCGAGGAACTCGATCTCGGCCCCGAGCGCGGCCGCGGCGCTTTCCGCCTCGCCCCGGCGGAGCGCCTTGATCTCCTCCAGCGTCTGGCCGGCCCGCCAGGCGCTGGCCGACTCGCCTCGCTCGCCGTAGGTCAGGCAGAGCACCTTCACCCGGTCGCCGCGCGACGCGGCCAGCGCCACCGCGCCACCCGCCCGCCAGACGAAATCGGCGGCGTGCGCGCTGATCACGAGCATGGATTCCTGCTGGCTCACCGGGCTTCCTCCTCGTGCTGATCGAGCTTGTGCTGATCGAGCTTGTCTTGGTCGAGTAGGGCTGTGATGACGCTGCGCAGGTGGCGGCGGGTGGCCTGCTCGGCCTGCGCGGGGCGGCCCGCGGTGATGGCGGCGATAATCGCCAGGTGCTCGGGCAGCGACTCCTGAGGGCGCCCTGGGCGCAGGGACAGCTGGAACTGATGCCGGACCAGCTGGCCGTTGAGCCGCTCGAGCAGGGCGGCCGCGACCTGCTGGCCGGAGATCTCCCGGACCGTCTTGTGCAGCTCGTGATTGAGCGCGGAGTACTTCAGCGGCTCCCCGCCGGCCACGGCCTGCTCCAGCCGGGCGCCCAGCTGCCGCAGCCGCCCGGCCTGCGGGCCGGTGACCCGCTCGGCGGCCTTGGCCGCGCACAGCCCTTCCAGCGCCATCCGGCACTCGGTGATCGCGACCGCCTCGGCCGCGGTGACCACCCGGACCCGGGCGCCGCGGTTCGGGATCCGCTCGGCCAGCCCGTCGGCGGCCAGGTCGAACAGGGCCCCGCGCAGGCTGGCCCGGGTCACCCCGAACAGCCCGGCCAGTTCCTCCTCCACCAGCCGCTGCCCCGGCGCCATGTCCCCGGCCAGGATCGCCCGCCGCAGCCGCTCACCCGCCAGCCGCCGACCCTGGGCTCCGGATACTGGTGAAGCACCGGGAACTCCGCGTACTCCAGTCGGATCCGGCGCCGCGTCGTCAGGCACTCGCACGTGGCGATCCTAGAAATTTCCAACAAAATTGTCAACAATCTGTCGGTCGTCAGCTGTCGCGTCGGCGGCAGCGGATCACCAGCGGATGCCGCTGTCACGCGGGCGCACGGGTGAGCTGCTCGGCAATGCCGCTGGCCCACTGCCTGATCTCGGCCCAGTCACGGAAGTCCCCTTCCAGGCCGTGGAATATCAGCAGCGAGGCCCGCTGCGTGTGGCTCAGCACCTTGCGGTCGAGCCTGCCGGAGAACATCCGGTGATCTCGCGCGTGGGTGGCTATGCGCAGGCCGGCCAGCTCGACCGGATCTTTCGCCATGGCCTGGGCCAGCTTGCTCACGGGACTGCCGACCGGGCCGCTCGAGAACAGCCACACCGGACGGGTGCTGAGCTGGTCGTGACACCGGTTCACCAGGTCCTTGGCCGGGTCAAGCCAATGGCCCACGTAGACCGCGCTGCCGATGATGGCGGCGTCATAATCGTCGATGGACTGGACTTCCCCCGGCTCCAGGACCGTGACGGTCAGCCCCTGTCCCGAGAGCACCTCCGCGATCACCTGAGCGATATCGGAGGTTGACCCGTGCATCGAGGCTGCCGAGACCAGTACCTTCACACCCCGTGCGGGATCCGTCTCGGCTGCGTCCGCGAACGTCATGATCACTACCTCCTCACCTGGGCCGGAGGCACCGCCTCCGGAGTGTTCCGCGCCGAGCCTGCCCGGGCGACTTCCGTCGGCAATAGGGCCGAACGTCCCTGCTGGCCTGCCTTCTTGGCCTTCTGGGCCTGCTACGCCCTGGCGGGCTGTGGCGCGGCCGGGAGGTCAGAGTTCGCCGGCACCGGGCCCGCGGCGATGGGTTAGGATTCCCGTCCGAGCCGCATGTCGATCCGGAGGCGCATGATGACCGGCCAGGCCAGGCAGCCCGCCTCAGCCAGTCCCGCCAGCCCCGGGGTCGGGCGCTGGCTCGACCTGGCCAGGCTCACCGACATCTACAACGCGATCTCGGTCAGGCACCTGCTGCCCGTCGGCCGGCGCCCGGCTCAGCTGGCGTCAGATCGGCGCCGTCCCGGAGTCCCCGGAGTCCCCGGAGTCCCCGACATGCGCGACCGCCAACGGCGCCCGGGAAGGCTGATCACCCGGCGCCCGGGTGGCTGACCTGGCCGAGGAACAGGGGCAGGCTGGTGGCGGTGTCGATGACCGCGAACAGGAACGGCCGGTCGACGACCATCGTCACCGGCGGGGGAGCCCGGAATGCCGCCATGCCCGCCATAACGACCGCGGTGGCCGCCGCGGCCTCCGTGCCGTGCTCGTCGACGTCGATATACGCCTTGTGCGCGACCGCGCCGATCCGCAGCGGCTCGGCGTCGGCGTCGGTGATGCCGCTGAAGTCCGCGTCGTCGCCGAACGCATCGCTCACGCCCAGCCGCCGCAGGGCCGGGATAAGGTCGAACGCCGCTTCCAGCCGGAACCGGGGCAGCGACAGTCTGACCTGGTGCCTGGCTGTTCCGGCCAGCAGGCCGCCCAAGCCGGCGCCGGCGACCTTCGGCCGCAGCGCCGGCAGCGGCCCGTCGGGCAGCAGCACGGCCATGGCCAGGCCGATGTCACGGTAGGGGAGCAGCACGGCCTGGTACCCGTCGCCGCGCAGGTAGGCCTGCGGTGCGGTGAGGTGCATCATCGGCACGGTCAGGCCCGGGCGGTCGTGGCCATCCGGGTAGAACGGCGCGTCGGCCGTCGCGCTCTCGGGGAACGGCTGCGTCCACGCCGCCTTCAGGTACACCGCGCTGGCGAGCACCAGCCTGGTCAGCCGGCCGACGGCGCCGGGCGGCAGCAATCCGGTGATCTTGCCTTCGGTCTGCTCGGCGATCTCGCGGTTGATCAGGGTCCGGGCCGCATCGGGCGCCGCGGCGAAATCGGCGTCGGCGAGCGTCGCCGCGGCCTGGCGGAGCCGGCCGGTGAACTCGGCCCGCAGCGGCAGGCCGGACTGGACCCACACGGTGTTCGGCGCCCGGAATGTCGCGGACCCGCTGCCTGGCCCGCCGTCCCCAAAGGCTGACACCAGACGCAGCCCGCTGACCGCCACGTCCTCCTGCCGGTCCGCTCCGTCGAGGTGCAGCGCACGGGCTAGCTCCGCTGCCGTCTTGCCGTGCGCTCCGCACAGGGCCATCCGCAGCGCGCTGGCCACGCTGGCCGGCGAGAAGACCGTGTCGGCGGCGTCCTCGGCCAGTACCTGGTACATGTCCGCGCCGAACGCAGCGTCGGCCGCCGCGGCCGCGCGCGCCGCGGTCAGCGCCGCTGAATCGTTCCGCACCGTCCCTTAGTACCCGCCAAGAATGAAACCATGGCTCGATGGGCTGGTTCACTACGGCGGACACCGAAGAGTTCCTGGCCGTGGCGGGGGAGTACCTGCGCGCCGAGCCGGCGCGCAACTCCGTCGTGCTGACCGTGACCGAGGATCTCCGGGTAAAGGCGGTCGCCCGGTCCCACGCCGCCGGATCCCAGGCCGCCCGGTCCCACGCCGCGCAGCCCTCGGCTGCGGCACCAGGCTCCGGCCTGGACGAGCCGTTGTTCGGCTGGTGGCGGCCGTCCGCCCGTCCCGACGCGGAAAGCGCAGGTGAGGCCGGGGCCGTATGCATGTACACGCCGGAGTTCCCCGTCCTGCTCTCCCGGGTGAGCGGGCAAGCCGCCGCCGAACTCGCCCGCGATCTGGCGGCGGCCGGGCGCCAGCTTCCCGGCGTCAACGCCGCCCAGGAGGCGGCCGACGCGTTCGCGGCCGCCTGGCGGGACCGCACCGGGGACGCGGTCACGCTGTACCGGCGGATGCGCCTGTTCCGGCTCGGCCAGCTCGTCCGGCCGGCGCCAGGACCCGGGGGAGCAGCCAGGCTGGCCGCCGAACGGGACCACGATCTGCTGGCCGGGTGGTTCGACGCGTTCGCCCGCGAGGTCGGCGACCCGCCCAGGCACGATAGCCGCGCCGTCGTCGGCGAGCGCCTCGGCTACGGCGGCATCACGGTCTGGGAGGCCGGCGGGGTCCCGGTCTCGATCGCCGGCCGGACCCGGACCGTGGCCGGCATGGTGCGCGTGGGACCCGTCTACACGCCCCCCGAGCTGCGCGGGCGCGGCTACGCGGGAGCCGCGACCGCGGCGGTCAGCCAGGCGGCGCTGGACGTCGGCGTCCGCGAGGTGGTGCTCTACACCGACCTGGCCAACCCCACGAGTAATGCCTTGTACCAGCGTCTTGGCTACCGCCCGGTGGAGGACCGCGTGATCTTCTCCTTCGCGCCGGCCCGCCGCGGGTTACGCTTCACCCGTGAGCGGACTCGAGGACTTTGCCCGGCTGGTCGACGGTGATCACGGTCTGTGCGTGGTGTCCACGCTGCGGCCGGACGGGACGATCCAGTCGTCGGTGGTGAACGCGGGCGTGCTCCCGCATCCCGTCACCGGCGAACAGGTCGTGGGCCTGGTGAGCCGCGGTGACGCGCAACGGCTGGCCAACCTGCGCGCCCGGCCGCGGGCCGCGGTGGTCATCCGGGCGGGCTGGCAATGGGCCGCCGCAGAAGGACCGGTCGAACTGGCCGGCCCCGACGACCCGCTGCCCGGGGTCGACGCCGAGCGGCTGCGCCTGCTGCTGCGCGAGATCTTCACCGCCGCGGGCGGGACCCACGACGACTTCGACACCTACGACCGGGTGATGGCCGACGAGCGGCGGGTCGCCGTCCTGGTGACCCCGGCCCGGATCTCCCCGGCCCCGCGCGGCTAAGGACCTCATGGATACCGAACGGCGCAGCGTCACCCGCCCCGACGGCCGGAACATCGACTTCCTGGTGGCCGGCCCGCCGGACGGCCTGCCACTGGTGCTGCACGAGGGCACGCCCATCGGGCTGGTCCTGTACCCGAAGACGGTGCAGGCGGCCCGGATACGCGGGCTGCGGGTCATCCTCGCCGCCCGGCCCGGCTACGAGGGCTCGACGCCAAGGCCGGGCCGGCGCGTGGTGGACGTGGCCGAGGACACCGCGGCGGTCCTGGACGAGCTCGGCGCGGACACCTTCGTCACGGTCGGCTGGTCCGGCGGCGGGCCGCACGCGCTGGCCTGCGCCGCGGCCCTGCCCGGGCGCTGCCTGGCGGCCGCGTCGATCGCCGGGGTGGCGCCGTATGCGGCGAAGGGCCTGGACTGGCTGGCGGGCATGGGGCCGGAGAACGTCGCCGAGTTCGGCGCGGCGGTGCGCGGCGAGGCCGCGCTGACCGCATTCCTCGACCGCGAGGCGGTCATGGTGAGCACCCTCACCGGGGAGAGCGTGGCCAAGTCGCTGGGCGGCCTGGTGATCGAGGCCGATCAGGCCGTGCTCACCGGGGAGTTCGCCGACTACGTCGCGGCCGGCCTGCGGGCCTCGACGAACTCGGGCACTGCGGGCTGGCGGGACGATGACCTGGCGTTCGTCAACGACTGGGGCTTCTTCCTGGGCTGGGACTCACCAGGCCAGCAGTCACCGGGCGGCCAGCAGTCACCGGGCGCGGAGCCACCGGCGCCGGTCGCCGTGTGGCAGGGCGACCAGGACCGGATGGTCCCGTTCGCGCACGGCCAGTGGCTGGCCGCGAATATCCGGGGCGCCCGCGTTCACCTGATGCCAGGTGACGGTCACCTGTCGATGACCGTGAGCGCCTTCGACCGCATCCTGGACGACCTCCTCGACCTGGCCGGCCTAACGGCGTAACGAGCCGTCGGCGTGACCATCCAGCGCTACATCTGCGCTTAGCTCGTCCGGCCCGCTGGCACAATGCTCTGGTGACGCAAAACCAGTCAGTGGAGCAGCGGATCGCCGACGAGCTCGGCGTGGCCGTCCGCCAGGTCAGCGCCGCGGTCGAGTTGCTCGACGGCGGTGCCACCGTGCCGTTCATCGCCAGGTACCGCAAGGAAGCCACCGGCACGCTCGACGACGCGCAACTGCGCACGCTCGAGGAGCGGCTGCGCTACCTGCGCGAACTCGACGAGCGCCGGGAGGCGATCCTCAAGGAGATCAGCGCGCAGGGCAAGCTGACCACCGAGCTCGAGCAGCAGATCCGCGCCGCCGACTCCAAGGCCCGGCTTGAGGATCTCTACCTGCCCTACAAGCCGAAACGGCGCACCAAGGCGCAGATCGCCCGCGAGGCCGGCCTGGAGCCGCTGGCCGACCTCCTGATCGGCGATCCGGCTCGCGATCCGCACGGTGAGGCCGCGAACTTCGTCGATCCCGATAGAGGCGTCCCGGACGCGAACGCCGCCCTCGAAGGCGCCCGCGCCATCCTGGTCGAGCGGTTCGCCGAGGACGCGGACCTGCTCGGCGAGCTACGCGAGTCGATGGCCGCCCGTGGCTCCCTCACCTCGAAGGTCCGGGAGGGCCAGGAACGCAACGGCGCCAAGTTCGCCGACTACTTCGGGTTCAGCGAGCCGTTCTCGCGGCTGCCTTCGCACCGCGTCCTGGCGCTGTTCCGCGGCGAGAAGGAGGAGATCCTCGACCTCACCCTCGACCCCGGGGCCGACGACGCGGAGAACGAGGCGCGCATCGCCGAGCGCTTCGGCGTCAGCGACCAGGGGAGGCCCGCCGACCCGTGGCTGGCCGCCACCGTGCACTGGGCCTGGCGGACCCGCATCCTGATGCACCTGAGCGTGGACATCCGGGTCCGGCTGTGGCAGGCGGCCGAGGACGAGGCGGTCCGGGTGTTCGCCGCCAACCTGCGCGACCTGCTGCTGGCCGCGCCGGTCGGCGCGCGGACCACGATGGGCCTGGACCCGGGCTTCCGGACCGGCGTCAAGGTCGCGATCACCGACGCCACCGGCAAGGTCCTCGCCACCGGGACGATCTACCCGCACGAGCCGCACGGGCACTGGGACAAGTCCATCGATACCCTGGCCAAGCTGGCCTGGGCGCACCATGTCGAGCTCATCGCCATCGGCAACGGCACCGCCTCGCGGGAGACCGACCGATTGGCCGCCGACCTGATCAAACGCCATCCCGACCTCAAGCTCACCAAGGTGGTGGTGTCGGAAGCAGGCGCGTCCGTCTACTCCGCCTCGGCCTACGCCTCGGCGGAACTGCCCGGGCTGGACGTCGCGCTCCGCGGCGCGGTGTCGATCGCCCGGCGGCTGCAAGACCCGCTGGCCGAACTGGTCAAGATCGACCCCAAGTCCATCGGCGTCGGCCAGTACCAGCACGACGTGGCCGAGGGCAAGCTGTCGCACTCGCTGGACGCAGTGGTCGAGGACTGCGTGAACGCGGTCGGCGTGGACCTGAATACCGCCTCGCAGCCGCTGCTGGCCCGGGTGTCTGGCATCACCGCGGGCCTGGCGATGGCGATCGTGGCCCGCCGCGATTCCGAAGGGCCCTTTAGCACCCGCCAGCAGCTGATGCAGGTGCCGCGGCTCGGCCCGAAGGCGTTCGAGCAGTGCGCCGGGTTCCTGCGCATCCGCGGCGGCGACGACCCGCTCGACGCGTCCGGCGTGCACCCCGAGGCCTACCCGGTGGTCCGCCGCATCATGGCCGCGACCAGCAGCACGGCGGGGGACCTGATCGGCAGCACCACGGTGCTGCGCGGCCTGCGCCCGGACAAGTTCACCGACGACCGGTTCGGGCTGCCGACCGTCACCGACATCCTGCGCGAGCTGGAGAAGCCGGGCCGCGATCCGCGTCCCGCGTTCACCACCGCGACGTTCGCCGAGGGCGTGGAGAAGCTCGAGGACCTCGAGCCCGGCATGGTGCTCGAGGGCGTGGTGACCAACGTGGCCGCGTTCGGCGCGTTCGTCGACGTCGGCGTGCACCAGGACGGCCTGGTACACGTGTCGGCCATGTCGCACAACTTCGTCTCCGACCCCCGCTCGGTGGTCAAATCCGGCGACGTGGTGCGGGTGAAGGTGCTCTCCGTCGACATCCCCAGGCACCGGATCTCGCTCACCCTGCGGCTGGACGACGAAGGACCGAAGGGGGCTACAGGTCCGCGCCCGGCCGGCGGCCGCCCGCGAGCCGAGGACCGTCCTTCAGGCAGTTCATCCCGAACGGGCCGTGGTTCCAGCTCCCGGTCCGGTGCGAGCGGCTCCAAGCCTGGCCGCCCGGGCCCGAAGAACCCGAGCGTCCCGGACGGCGCCCTGGCCGACGCCCTGCGCCGGGCCGGCCTGGTCCCGAAGACCCCAGAAATCCCGAAGGCCCCGGACCGCCCCGACGACCGCCCCGGCCGCCGCTAGCCTCGGGAATACCCGCGCACGCGACGCGTCTGTACCCCGGTAGCATCGGGTAACCAGTTCTGTTCGACGATGAAGGAGCACACCGTGTCCAGCCAGCAGCTTCGTATCACCCTCGCAGGCCGCGAGCACGTGGTCGAGGCTGGCACCACGGCCGGCGCGGCTCTTTCCGCCGAAGGCGCCGACGGCTCCGTCATCGCGGCCCGGGTCAACGGCGAGCTGCGCGACCTGGCCTACCAGGTCGCCGACGGCGACGATGTGGTGCCAGTGGACATCGCCAGCGACGACGGCCGGTACATCCTGCGCCACTCCACCGCGCACGTCATGGCACAGGCCGTGCAGGACCTGTTCCCGCAGGCCAAGCTGGGCATCGGGCCGCCGGTGGAGAACGGTTTCTACTACGACTTCGACGTCGACCGGCCGTTCACCCCGGGGGACCTGAAGGCCATCGAGGGCCGGATGCGCCAGATCGTCAAGCAGGGGCAGCGGTTTTCCCGGCGGGTGGTGACCGACGATCAGGCCAGGGAGGAACTCGCCGACGAGCCGTACAAGCTCGAGCTGATCAGCCTCAAGGGCCATGCGGCCGGCTCGGCGAACTTTGAATCGGGCGAGTCCGTCGAGGTCGGTTCTGGGGACGGCGCTGAGCTGACCATCTACGACAACCTGGACTCGGCCAGCGGCGAGCTGTGCTGGAAGGACCTGTGCCGCGGCCCGCACGTGCCGACCACCCGCGCCATCCCGGCGTTCAAGCTGATGCGCACCGGCGGCGCCTACTGGCGGGGCAGCGAGAAGAACCCGCAGCTGCAGCGGATCTACGGCACCGCCTGGGAGTCCCGGGACTCCCAGGACACCTACGTCAGGATGCTCGAGGAGGCCGAGA
>Ga0187814_10000734_pt1 | contig 11641 bp, 10 predicted proteins | sample NC_S_4_FD_132450 | JGI IMG/M metagenome (GOLD analysis project Ga0187814, IMG submission 132450) | Wetland sediment microbial communities from Neuse River Estuary, North Carolina, USA - ASW-S_4 | ecosystem: Environmental > Aquatic > Freshwater > Wetlands > Sediment | place: USA: North Carolina...
GGCTGCGTGGTGGTCGAGGACAGCCGCTCCGGCGTCGAAGCGGCGCGCGCCGCGGGCATGCGCGTTCTGGCCTTCGCCGGCGGACTAACGCCCGCCGAGCTCCTCGACGGGCCGAACACGATCGTGTTCGAGGACATGCGCGAACTCCCGAGGCTCCTCGACGAGTACAACGCCGCCGCGCTCAGGAAGTCCTGAACCCCTCCTCGCGCGGACCCGTCTCGGCGCGCGTCAGTGAGCACCTACGTGGTACAGCATCTGCTCCTTCGGGGTGTGGACGGTGCTCCTGAGCGGCAGTCTCGGGGAGCCACCGCGTGGCCACTTTCCGCGCATTGCGGGTTCGGCGTAACGGCGGCGGGTGCCCGAGCTGCCGGCCAAGCAGGGGAGTCGCTTGACGTCGTCAAGAGTTGCCCCACCAGCAGCCCCGCCCGGGACCTGCCTTCCGCGCCGACCGCAGCCGTCGGGCGGCCGCTGATCTCGCCGCGTCGACCACGTTCACAGGGAGCTGGACAACCGGCCGTGCGAGGACGCGACCGGGCCGCAGGTACCGTAGTTTGCCCACCCTGAGGTCCGCGGTTGGACCGGTTGCTGACCTCACTGAATGAGCCTTAGATTCGCGTCTCAATCGCCGCGTTGCGCGGAGCAGAGTCGAACAAGAGGGTGGAGGTGGTCGTGTTGCCGGAGCGCGTTGAGGTGCCGGAGCACGTTGAGGTGCACATGCGTGACAGTGACGCGTTCGCCTGGTACATGGAGAAGGACCCGCTGCTGCGGTCGACGGTTGTGTGCGTGCTCCTCCTGGATGGGAGCCCGGATTGGGATCGGTTGCCGAAGCGGCTTGAGCGCGTCACGCGGCTGGCACCGGGGTTTCGGCACCGGGTCGTGGTGCCTCCGCTGCGGCTGGCCACGCCCCGCTGGGTCGTCGATCCCGATTTCGACTTGTCGTGGCACGTTCGCCGGTTTGAGGCGGCACCCCCCAAGACGCTGGCGACGGTCTTGGAGTTCGCTCGTAAGACCGGGATGGCGGGCCTCGACCGTGATCGGCCGCTATGGGAGTTCACGTTCATCGAGGGGCTCGAAGGCGAACAGACGGCGCTGGTGATGAAGCTTCACCACTCGCTGACCGATGGCGTGGGTGGCATGGACGTGGCGCGACTGCTGTTCGACGTTGAACCCGAGCCCGGGGAGCTCGGACCGATGCCTGAGGCACCGGTGGGAGAGCGCCTCGGCACAGTCGATCTGGCCCGGGATGCGCTCGGCTACGACTGGTCGCAACTCTTCGACTTCTCCAAGCGCCATCTCACCTCGTCGGTCAGCGACGTCGCCCACGCGGTGCGGCACCCCCGCGAAACCGTAACCGAGACCGTCGCGACCGGCCAGTCGATCGCGCATATGGTTGAGCCCGTGTCCGACACGCTGTCGCCGGTTATGACCGAGCGCCGCCTAGCCTGGCACTACGACGTTCTCGAGTTCCCGCTGGCTGAGATCCTGAGCGCGGCCCACGCCGTCGGCGCCAAGCACAACGATGCCTTCATCTCCGGCGTCGCGGCAGGACTGCGCCTCTACCACGAACGGCACGACACGCAGGTCGAGGAACTGCGCGTGACGATGCCCGTCAGCATCCGCAAGGCGGATGACCCGATCGGCGGCAACCGCATCACGCTGATGAGGTTCAGGGTTCCCGTCGGGATCGCCGACCCGAGCGAGCGGATGGCGGAGATTCACCGTCGCTGCGAATCGGTGAAGACCGACCGGTCGCTGCCCTTCACGAACGCGATCGCCGGCACGTTGAACCTGCTGCCGCGTTCCTACATCGGCGAGATGCTCAAGCACATCGACTTCCTCGCCAGCAACGTGCCCGGAATCCGAATGCCGCTCTACCTCATCGGCGCGAAAGTCAACAGCTTCTACGGCTTCGGTCCCACGACCGGCGCCGCCTTGAATGTCACGCTGATGTCTTACTGCGACACCTGCTGCGTGGGCGTCAACATCGACACCGGTGCCGTGCCCGACCCCGACGTGCTGATGGACTGCTTGCGGGATGGCTTCGACGAGGTTCTCGCGGTCGGCGGCGGGACCGGGCGCGCGGTGCGGCCGATCAGCGCCTTCTAGGCGCGCCAGCCGGCCGGTCGTGCGGCCAGAACGTATGGTTCGGTAACGACCGGTCGTGCGACAGAAGGGACCGTGATGGAAGCCGCAGCGAGCAACAAGGTACTCGTCAATCTCGCGACCGGGCTCGAGGACGCCGAGCGCGTCCTCGTCGCTTGCGGCCTGTCATCTGGATGCAGAAGCCAGAGCCGCCCTCGCGAGCCTCCACGATGGCCGACATGAGCGGGCGCGTTTCACAACCCTCACAACGATCGACGGTGACGATGCGCCGAGGGCAGCCGAAGGGGAGTTCGAATGGGTCGTCCAGCTCGCTCCAAGCTAAGCCGGCAGCTGGACCGGTCGAGCACCGGCACTCGGCTTCGCCGCTCCATCTCGACGCCCGCTCTCGACATGATTCAGTAACTGGGCTGCGAGCGGGTGTGGATCGGTACGGATGACGGGCGCCGGTGTAGCTGCGACGGTGGCTGTCATGTCAGCCCGCAGGTCGGACGAAGACAGGATCTGGCCGCGATGCAGCGCTTGAGCTCCCAAGACGCTTCGTTCCTGCACCTCGAGGATGCAGTCAGTCACATGCACATCGGCGTGGTCGGGATCCTCGAGGGACCGCCTCCACCCTACGACGCGTTGGTTGAGCGGGTCCGGGCGAACCTGCCGCGGATTCCGCGCTACCGGCAGAGGGTCCACTTTGTCCCGCTCGCGCTGGGTCGTCCGGTTTGGGTCGACGACCCGCATTTCAACCTCGGCTACCACCTGCGCCGAACCGCGCTGCCCAGTCCGGGCGGTGACGAGGAGCTCCGCCTCTTGGTCGGGCGCGTCATGTCGCAGCAGCTCGACCGCCACAAGCCACTGTGGGAGCTGTGGATAATCGAGGGGCTCAGCGAGAACCGCTGGGCGTTGCTGAGCCGGTCGCACCACTCCGTGGTGGACGGCGTTGCCGCCGCGGAACTGCTGTCGGTGCTGCTGGACGAAGAGCGTGAGCCCGTGGTCGCCCCCGCCGAGACCTGGTACCCAGAGCGCCAGCCGTCCGGCTCCGAGCTTGCGGTCCGCGCGCTCGGCCACCGTGCTTTGAGTCCCCTTGAGGGTTTGCGGTCTGCGGGGTCGCCACGTGCCATGACCCGTCGCTCGGTAGATGCGGTCGAGGGACTCCTTACGCTGAGCGGGATCCTGCGACCGCCCCAGCGGTCCTCGCTCAACGGACCGCTCGGGCCGCACCGCCGCTGGGCCTGGGCGCGCTCTCGACTGACCGAAGTCAAGCTGATCCGAGCGGCGCTGGGGGGGACGGTCAACGACGTGGTGCTGGCCGCGATCGCGGGCGGATTCCGCGAACTGCTGGCCGCGCGAGGAGAGCGCACCGACGGGGTCGTGCGCTCGCTCGTGCCGGTCTCGGTGCGCGCAAGCGGCGAGCACGGCCAGTACAACAACCGCGTCTCGGCGATCTTCGCCGACCTCCCGGTCGGGATCGAGGATCCGGTGAAGCGGCTTACATCGGTGACCGAGCAGATGGAGCAGCTGAAGCGCTCGCACGAGGCCGTGGCGGGCGACGTGCTCGTCGGCCTGTCCGGGTTCGCTCCGGCGATGCTGCTTTCGCTCGCCCTACGGACGGCGACGCGCGTGCCGCAGCGAAACGTCAATACCGTCACCACGAACGTTCCCGGGCCTCAGCGACCACTGTACGCGGCCGGTCGCCGAATGCTCGAGTGCTTTCCCTACGTTCCGCTGGCCGGCCATGTCCGCGTCGGAGTCGCGATCTTCTCCTACGACGGAGCACTGGGCTTCGGCGTCACCGGTGACTACGACAGCGCGCCCGACATCGACGTTCTGTGCCGGGGAATCGAGCGCTCGATCGCCGAGCTGGTCGCAGCCGCGAGTTCGGGCGCGAGCGGTGCTGCGCGAGAGCCGCCGAGTCCCCGAGCGACAGCCCGAGGCTCGACGGGCCCGAACGCGTAGTTCCCCATAGTCCGCCCGCGAGCTTCACCCGGATATGCCCTCCAACCGTGGCCAGGACGCTGTACCTGGTGGCCTGCTATTCGCGCTGGCGCAGCAGGAAATCCAGCGTGGCGCGGTTGAATTCATCCGGGTCCTCATGGAGACCAGCGTGGGAGAGATGGTCAAAGACGGTCAATTCGCTGTTGATAATCCCGTTGGTCAGCGGGTCGGCGAAGCGTGTGGAGGTCACGAGATCGTGAGCGCCGAACGTCACCAGCGTCGGTGCATTGATCTCACCGAGCACCGAACGGGCGTCGTGCGCCAGCACCGCCTCGGTCTGCGACAAGAACGCCTCCAGCGGCTGGACGGGACGACCGCGGACAAAGTCCGCGAGCGCCTGCGCGTGCTCGGGTCGCTCGACGTACATCTCAGGTGTGAAGCACAGTGGGAAGATCCCCTGAATGACGGCGTCGGCGACCGTGGGCAGCGCGCGGGCGAGCGAGCGCCACAGCTCCAGGATCGTGCGCAGGTAGGCGTCGGTTCGATCCCACGCGCTGTGCAGCGAGAGCGAGCGCACCCGTTCGGGATGCCGCGCAGCCAGGTGCGTCGCGACCGCAGCGCCTAGGGAGACGCCAGCCACATGGGCGCGCTCGATGCCGATCGCGCCGAGAAATCCGGCAAGCTGATCGGCGTAGGTCTCGGTGGAGTAGGGGCCGGGCGGCCTGTCGCTCTCTCCCGAGCCAGGAAGGTCCACGGAGATGCAACTGAAGTGCTCGGTGTACGCCGGCAGCTGGAACGCGTAGCACGCATGATCGGCGGCAAGGTAGGGGACCAGCATGACCGGCTCACCCTCACCCTGTACGTCGTAGTTAATACACAGACCATCGACATCGGCTTGCGGCATAGACCCCTCCAGAGACTCGGAACGCGATCTTCAGCGACCCTACCTCCGATGACGCGCCCAGTCCAACACGCTGCCTGCCCGGATGGTCCGGTCGGATCGGTCAGCGCACGCGTGCGTCAGGGGAGGTAGGTCACGACGTCGGCTGGCGGTAGCCGGTCCGGCGGGTCCTTCTCCTGCCGCGCCCAGCCGAGGTGGATCAGCGCAACGAAGCGCTCGTCGCCCGAAATGCCGACGGCCTCGAGACCCTGCGAGGTCCTGAGCACCTCGGGAGTGCGCCAATAGCCCGCAAGACCTCGGCCGTGAGCCGAGAGCAGCACCGCGTAGACGGCGCAGGCCGTTGCACACAGATCCTCCTGGTCCTGGACCGGGTCCCCAGAGCGGACCGCACTCGCCACAACCAGCGTCGGCGCACGATCGAGCTTGGACCCTGCCTGCGGGCCGGCTACCTCCTTCAATCTCGCAAGCGCCAGCGGGCCAATGACCCGGAACCGCCACGGGTTCGTGAGGTGATGGTTAGGCGCCCACCGAGCCAGCTCGAGCAGCTCGTCGATCAGCTCGCGTGGCACCGGCTCGGGGTGGAATGCCTTGTGTGTGCGCCTGCTCCGGATCGCGTCCTCGACGTCCATCCCCGCCGAACGGTAGCGGTGGCCACCGTGACCGCCGTCGTGCCGCGGCCTCCCCAGGGAGCCGTTCCTTTACCGCTCCGACCGCCCGGCAGGGGGCGCATTCCAGGCTACGCAGGGGCGACGGAGGTCGTGGCAGTCTAAGCTCAGTGAAGCGTGTCTGCACGATCGGCGTCTACGGGTGGGAGCTGGGCACGTTCCTGGAAGCGCTCGGTGCCGCCGATGTGCGTCTGCTCTTGGATGTCCGTCAGCGCCGCGGGGTGAGGGGCCGCGAGTGCGCTTGGGCCAACGCGATGCGGCTCCAGCAGGCTCTTGCTCATGCGCAGATCGCCTACCGCCATCACCGGGAGCTCGCGCCGACCACCGAGCTTCGGCAGCTCCAATACGCAGAGGACGCCCGTCGCGGTGTGGGAAAACGCTCACGCGTTGAGCTTGCACCTGCTTACCGCGAGCGGTACACGCACGAGATCCTCGACCGTGTCGACCTCGGCCTGATTGCGGCCGAGCTTCCGTTGGAAGGCGCCGGCGCGCTTTTCTGCGTCGAGGCCGACCCGGAAGCATGCCATCGATCAATCATTGCGGAGCGTCTGGCGCGCGAGCACGCAGTCGTTGTGACTCACCTAAGGCTGACGGGCTAGCCGCGTCGCTACCGGCCGTACGCTTTGGCGAATGCCGATTTCCCGTTTTTTCAAGGGTCGCGTGGCGAAGGAGCCGGCCGTATCGGTAGGTGATCCGCGCCTTGACGGCTGGGAGACAGTCAGCACGTTCGAGGACCTGAAGACGGCCGTGGCCTGGCGCGACCAGCTCCGAGCGATGGGCCTTGATGCCAGTTGCGTCGCGGATCACCCGCTCGACCGGTTCGGCCGAGGAGATATCTACCTCGTCGTTCCGCCAGCCCAGTGGTCACGGGCCAGCGAGATCGTCGAAAAGATCGACGATTAGAACCGGCGCCTCCCTACGCGCCGGCCAGACCCTATTCGCCTTACGTGGCCCGGTGGTAGGTTGACGTAGAACCATTCGTCCTCCTCGGGGTGGACGTGCCAGGGTGGGCCGACGCCCGCGGGCACGATCGCCTCGATCAGCCCGTACTGGGTCGCGGACACGCGACTGTCGCTCAAGCCCGGCTCGTTCGCATACGGAGAGCACGCCCGCCATCAGTCGCCGTACCCGGACCTCGAAGCTATGCCGTCTGCACGATCGAAGGGCGCAGATCAAACCACTCGATCGCCTGCTCGCGCAGCTTGAACTTCTGGACCTTGCCAGTGATGGTCATTGGAAACTCCTCGACCGGGATCACGTAGCGCGGGATCTTGTAATGCGCGATCTTCCCGCGACAGAACTCGCGCACCTCTTCGGGATCGAGCGTGCCTGGGACTCGTGGAATCACGAAAGCGGCGACCTCCTCGCCGTAGCGCTCGTCCGGCACCCCGACTACCTGAACGTCACTGACGTCAGGGTGCGCGTAGAGAAACTCCTCAACCTCGCGGGGGTAGATGTTCTCGCCGCCCCGAATGATTATGTCCTTGGAGCGGCCGACGATGTTCACGTAGCCGGCTTGATCCATCGTCGCCAGATCGCCGGTATGCATCCAACCTGCCCGATCAATCGCGTGAGCGGTCTGCTCGGCGTCGTTCCAGTAGCCAAGCATCACGCAATACCCCCTGGTGCATAGCTCGCCGGCGGTGCCTCGCTCGACGCAATCGCCAGTTGTGGGCTCGACTATTTTGATCTCGACGTGCGGGTGCACACGTCCGACGGTGGCAGTGCGGTGGTCGAGGTCGTCATCGGCGGCCGTTTGCGTTGAGACGGGGGACGTCTCCGTCATGCCGTAGCAGATCGTCACATCGGTCATGTGCATCCGGTCGATCACCTTGCGCATGACTTCCACCGGACATGGCGAGCCGGCCATGATCCCGGTTCGCAGTGAGGCGAGGTTGAAATCCTCGAAGTCAGGCAGGTCGAGCTCGGCGATGAACATCGTGGGTACGCCGTAGAGCGACGTGCAGTGCTCATCTTGAACGGTGCGAAGCGTCGCGCGCGGATCGAACGACGGCGCCGGTACGACCATGCAAGCTCCATGCGTCGTGCACGCGAGATTGCCGAGCACCATCCCGAAGCAGTGGTAGAACGGGACCGGGATACAGACGCGGTCCTCGCAGGTGTAGCCGCAAACCTTCCCAACGAAGAAGCCGTTGTTGAGGATGTTGTGATGAGTGAGCGTCGCTCCTTTGGGAAAGCCCGTCGTGCCGCTGGTGTACTGGATGTTGATGGGGTCGTCGAACTGCAACCCTGCTGGCAACGAAGGCTCGGAGTCGGCCGAGGCAAGCAGCTCCTCCCAGCTCTCGGAGCCCAAGAACACCGTCCGCTCGAGGGCCTGGCAGCGCGGAGCGACCTCCTCGACCATCCCCTCGTAATCCGAACTTTTGAACGCGCGGGCAGAGATCAACAGCCTGCAGCCAGACTGGTTGAGGGCATACTCCAGCTCGGAGGTCCGGTAGGCCGGGTTGATGTTGACGAGGATCACTCCGGCCTTGGCCGAGGCGTACTGAACCAGCACCCACTCAGCGCAATTGAGCGCCCAGATGCCCATACGATCCCCCGGCCGCAGCCCGCCGGCCACCAACCCGCGTGCCAGCCGATCGACGCGCGCGGCCAGGTCGGCGTAGCTCCAGCGCACGTCCTGGTGAGGCACAACCAAGGCGTCCCGCTCCGGATAAGAGGCCGCCACGCGATCGAAGTTCGAACCGATCGTCTCCCCGATCAGCGGGGACAACGTCGTTCCGTGTACGTATGAGACGGGACTCGACATTCGCTCCCTCCCTCCGGAGATCAATGCCGACCGTACGCCCCCGCAGAGGCCACGTCATCCGTAATGCACCACGACAAGGGTTGACGTGAGGGTGTCGACCCGGCGAGGATCGCGTCGGGCGATGAGGCGCCGGGCCTGTCCCACACGGAGGAGATCTGAGATGCAATGCGTCGCTTTTGCCGCACCCATGCTTCCGGGGAAGACCGAGACCGACCGCGCCGCGATGGAATCGTGCTCCAACGGAGAGCGCAAGGCGGAGTTTGAGTCGTCGCGCCAGCGCCACGGGATCACCAGAGAAGCGGTCTGGATTCAGCAGACTCCCGGCGGAGATCTTGCCGTCGTCTACCTCGAGGCCGACGACCTGCAGGCCGCTTTCGCAGGACTTGGCTCTTCTCAAGAGCCCTTCGACCAGTGGTTCCGCGACGTCGTACGCGAGGTCCACGGAATCGACCTAGCACAAGGCTTCCCGCCGCCCGAGCAGCTTATGGATTATCGCGGGGTGTCCAACTCCACCGATTAGCCGAAGCCGCAGGACCGGTCGTGACCGGAGCGGTCCGCCGCGCGCGCTTCAAAGGCCGCGGAGCTCGATCCGGACGGACGCGCTTCACGACCGAGAGGGTGACTCGCGCTGCGCGAATGCGGGCTGACTGGACGGGCCCGTGGTGAAGCTGACTGCCCCCACCGCCGCCAGCGCGAGCGTGAGGAGACCAGCACCGACGAAAACCACACGCACACCCGCGGTGGCGAGCAACGCCCCGGCTGCCAGAAACGCGCTCACGAAAGCGATGTTCTCGAGCACGTCCTTGAACCCGAACACCCGTCCCAACACGCGCTCGGCGACCATTTCCTGCACCAGGCGCATCTCCGGCCCGACGAGCAGGTTCTCCGCCAATCCGATGAGAGTGAATGCGACCAACGCGACCGTGAAGTCGGGGGCGAGGGCTGCGCTAGCCATGGCCAATCCCGAGAGCGCGATGCCGAACAGCCAGCGGCGGCGCAAGCTCGCGATTTCCGAGCCGGCGCGGGCGTTAGCCCAGGAGCCGGCAACCATGCCGGCGCCATACAGCGCCATCAACACACTGTAGCCAGAGCCGCCGGCGCGCAACGGGCCGGTGGCCAGCAGCGGCGCGAGCACATTGAACATCGCCCCCGTGAGCACCACGAGCGCGCCAACACCCATCACCACCGCCACCCCTGGAGTCTCGGCGACGGCGCGCGCGCCCGCACTGGTCTGAGCCCAGACAGATCTGCGCTGCTCGGGTTCCGCGGCCTGCTCGCCGGCGTGCGGCCCCAGATCCAAGCCCCCCAAGAGGAGGGCCGAGGCGACGAAGGTGAGCGCGTTGGCTATCAGCACCACCTGCGGGGTCGTGAAGAGCAGCATCCCCGCGGTGAGCGCGGGGCCGAGCATCAGGCCTGTGTTCACACTCGCGTAGAAGAGCGCTACCAGTTGCGAGCGGCGTTCAGGCGCGACCATGCCAGGTAGCGCGGCATTGATCGCGGGCCGAAACACCGCCGTACCGACACCGGCGAGCACGACCAGCGCCACCGTGGCAGCAAAGGAGTGGACAAGCGCCAGCGCGACGAAGCATGCGGCGCGCAGAAGGTCGGCGGAGATCGTCATCCGACGCCGAGAGACCCGATCGGCCAGGGAGCCGAACACTGGCGAGAGCACAATGCCGGGCAGAAACTCGCCGAGCAGCACCAGGGAGATGGCCCAGCTGGAATGCAGCCGGTGGTAGGCGACCAGCAGCAGCGCGACGTAGGCGGCACCGGTGCCCACTTGCGACTGGAAGAAACTCGCGAAGAAACGCCGGAGGGAGCGGTTCTCTTTCAACAGGACAAACATCGCTGACCTGCTGAGATGATCGGCAACTTCCGTGAAGAGCAGAAGTCCTCATAGGCTGATCGGCGTCCTGGCGCTCGAGCGTCCGCTCCCGAACCCCGAACTCCTAAGCTCGCGTAAACGGCCGCGCGTCATGATTGATGGTCGAGGCGTGGCTTGCCCAAGCGCCGAAGCGGCTCGCGAGGGAGTACATCGACACTCACGTGGGCCTGAGCGGGGATTAACCGGACGGTCCCGGTTCCAGGCCGCCGGGAGACACCGGACCGCCAGGCGAAACCAGGCGCGGAGACCAACGCGGCGCTGCGTCATCTGTCCACGCGGCTAAGGCGACGCGGGCGCCCTGCCGAAACTGGGGGTGGGTGAACGTAGGCGGGCGCCTAGGCTGGAAGGGCCGCTTGCGCGGGGTGAGCGTCGGCGCCTCACCGTCCGCCGAACCCAATCCATACCCCTCGGGATGCCCCCGGCGGGCGCGCATACCGCCTTGCGACCAGGCGGTGACGGGTAAAGTCATCTCACGTGACTCTCGTGGTGCTCACCGGGGCCACCCGCGGCATCGGCCGAGCGGCCGCCGTCGAGCTCGCCCGACGAGGGGCGGAGGTCGCGCTGGTCGGGCGAGAGCCCGAGCGGGTCAAGGCTGTCGCGGCAGAAGCCGCCGCGAGTGGCGGCGGGGCGCCGGTCCATCAGCACGTCGCCAACCTGTTGTTGATGTCCGAGGTCCGGGCTCTGGCCGACGAACTCAAGGAACGCTACGAGCACATCGACGTGCTCGCGAACAATGCCGGGGCGCTGTTCGCCTCGCGCAAGGAGACCTCGGAGGGCTTTGAGCAGACATTTGCGCTGAACCATCTGGCCCCGTTTCTGCTCACCAACCTGCTTCGAGAGCGTCTCGGCGGCGGACGCGTCGTGACCACCGCCTCCGACGCACACAAGTCCGGGCGGCTGGATCTAGACGACTTGCAGTCCGAGAAGTCCTACCCCGCCATGCGGGTGTACGGAACCTCGAAGCTGTGCAACATCCTCTTCACGCGAGAGCTCGCCAGGCGCACGCCGGAGCTGCACGCCAACTGCTTTCACCCCGGCGTCGTGCGCACCGGCTTCGGCAAGAACGACAACGGGATCTGGAAGATCCTCACGACGCTCGGCGGCCCGTTCTTCCGCTCACCCGAGCGCGGGGCTCGCTCGCTGGTATGGCTGGCGCTTTCCGAGGAGGCCGCGCCGCTCGACGGCGAGTACATAGAGGACGAGAAGGTGGTAGCGCCCAGCGCACAGGCTCAGGACGAGACGCTGGCGCGGGGCCTGTGGGAGCGCAGCGCGCAGCTGGTCGGGCTCCCCGCCGACGCGCTCGCCTGACCCCTACGCCGGGGTCAGCTCGCCGACGGGCTCCGCAGCCGGCGCGCTGCGCGCCGCTTCGTCGGCCAGCGGGTCCGGCAGCA
>Ga0187814_10000735_pt1 | contig 11624 bp, 9 predicted proteins | sample NC_S_4_FD_132450 | JGI IMG/M metagenome (GOLD analysis project Ga0187814, IMG submission 132450) | Wetland sediment microbial communities from Neuse River Estuary, North Carolina, USA - ASW-S_4 | ecosystem: Environmental > Aquatic > Freshwater > Wetlands > Sediment | place: USA: North Carolina...
CATCGAGGCGTCGCGGCGAGGGTGATCTCGAAGGCCGTTTTGACATAATCCCGGGTGTGCGGTTCCTGCGGATGAAGCCGGGCTTTGGCGAGGTCCTGATCACGGAGGGTGACATCGACCTTGCCGACGATGAGGAGCGTTTGATCCGCGAGTTTCGCCGCCAGCTGGACGACGGAATGTGGGCGGCCGTGCCGGTCGCGGGCCCCCAGGGACGTCGGGAGTCACGAATGGTGCAGTCGTTTGCCGACATCCCCCGGGACGCCGACCGCGTGATCTTCTTCCCGCGCGCGGCGGGCGGCCGGTAGGGCCGCCGGTCGCGGTGCTGCTTGCGCTCGCCGCGACTGCGCTCGTCGCGCTTGCGCTGCTCTCGGATCTGATCGTTCCCCGAATCGAGCACGGGTGGCGCCGGCTGCGTGCACGCCGCAGGAAGGTCCCAACGCTGCTGTATGACCCGGGCCGGGAGCGGCGGGCCGAGCAGCGGGCGCGGGCGCTGCTGCACTCGTGCGTCAACGAGGAGGAGTGGGGGATGTATCGCGACCTGGGCTTCATCCGGGTCTGGGGCTCACAGGCGGATGGCCCGGACGACGCCGGCGGCACCGGCGGTGCACCGTACGCCTACCTCATCTATCCCCATCGCCCGATCGTCGCCTACCTGGCGCAGACCCACCGCCTGCTCGGGGAGTACTGCATCACTTTCCCCGATGAGACGCGTCCGTACGGAAGTGCCCGGCTCCCCGACTCTGACGACGCGCTGGCCAAGTGGATGGCGCTGACCGGGGATGAGCGCAGGCTGATCGCAACGGCCAACATGCACCTGCCAGGGCGTCAGCTCGATCCGGACCAGGTTCGGCGAGATCTGTGGCGGCTGGGGCAGTGGGAGCGGCGGCGGATGCGTGAGTCGGCGAACCGGGCAACACCCACCGAGGCGGACGCGGCCGGCTGAGAGGCCCTCGAAGGCCGACGCGCGCGACTCCCCGCTACAGTCCCGCGCGCCGATGGCGCAGTTTGACCTCAAGCACCGGAGCCGCGCCCTGATCGAAGGGCCCGAGCGCGCGGCTGCCCGGGCGTACCTGAAGGGAATCGGCTACGACGACGAGGCGCTCGGCAAGCCGATCATCGCCGTGGCGAACACCTGGATCGAGACGATGCCCTGCAACTTCCACCTGCGGGCGCTGGCGTCGAAGGTCAAGGAGGGGATCCGGGCCGCCGGGGGCACGCCGATGGAGTTGAACACGATCGCGATCTCGGACGGGATCACGATGGGCACCCCAGGGATGAAGGCGTCGCTGCCGAGTCGCGAGGTGATCGCCGACTCGATCGAGCTCGTCTGCGACGCCCACATGTTCGACGCGGTGATCGCCATATCGGGCTGCGACAAGACCATTCCTGCCGCCGTGATGGCCCTCTGCCGCCTCGACGTGCCAAGCCTGATGCTCTACGGCGGCTCGATCTTCCCCGGACGGTTCCACGGCGAGCAGGTGACCATCCAGGAGGTGTTCGAGGCGGTCGGCGCATACGACGCCGGGAAGATCACCCAGGAGGAGCTGGCCGAGCTGGAGGCGGCTGCCTCGCCCGGTGCAGGCGCGTGCGGCGGTCAGTTCACCGCCAACACGATGGCGATGGCGTTCGAGGTGCTCGGCATCTCGCCGGCCGGATTCTCGATGGTCCCCGCCACCCACCCGCGCAAGGCTGAGGTGGCCCTCGACGCGGGGCGCATGGTGGTCGATGTCCTATCCCGCGGTCAGCGCCCAAGCGAGATCATCACGCGCGAGAGCCTGGAGAACGCGATCGCTGCGATCGCCTGCAGCGGGGGCTCCACCAACGGTGTCCTACATCTGCTCGCGGTCGCCAACGAGATCGGCGTGGAACTGTCGATCGACGACTTCGACCGGATCAGCGAGCGCACACCGCTGCTGTGCGATCTCAAACCTGGCGGCCAGTACGTCGCTCCCGACCTCTACGAAGCGGGCGGCGTCCCGCTGGTGCTCAAGCGCCTCAAGGAAGCCGGCCTGCTCCACGAAGAGGCTCAGACGGTGACCGGGCGGACCGTCGGCGAACACGCGGACGCCGCCCGGGAAACCGAGGGACAGCGCGTGGTCCGGCCGCTCGATGATCCGATCAAGGCCACAGGTGGGCTTGCGATCCTGCGCGGCAACCTCGCGCCAGAGGGATGCGTGGTCAAGCTTGCCGGCCATGAGCGTCGCCGGCACACCGGACCCGCGCGCGTTTTCGAGTCCGAGGAGGACGCGATGGCCGCGGTCCGAGCGCGTTCGATCAAAGCTGGCGACGTGGTCGTGATTCGCAACGAGGGGCCCGCCGGCGGTCCCGGTATGCGCGAGATGTTGGCGGTGACAGCTGCGCTGGTCGGCGAAGGGCTCGGAGAGGAGGTCGCGTTGCTCACCGACGGGCGCTTCTCTGGGGCCACGCACGGTCTGATGGCCGGACACGTAGCGCCCGAATCGGTGCGGGGTGGACCGATCGGCATCGTGCGTGACGGTGATGAGGTGACGCTCGACGTGGATGCGCGGCGGCTGGACGTCTCGCTCTCCGAGGAGGAGCTCGCCAAGCGGCGGCGGGACTACGTGCCGCCCGAGCAGCCCTATCCAGGCGCTGCCCTTGCGAAGTACGCGCGACTCGTGTCGAGCGCGTCGCAGGGCGCGGTCACACGCTAGCTTCGCAGGGGCGGCTTCGCCCCGGCGCTCGCAAACGCGCCAAACTTGAGGCCGATGGCTGACAGCGATCCGGACGAGGGGCGCACGCTCGAGCTGGTGCCGACCGCACCGACGCGTGAGGATCGTGCCCTGGCCGAGCAGCTCCGGGAGCAGCTTCCAGGTCTCGAGCCGGAGCGACGGACCACCGACTGGGGCCGCTCCGAGCGGCTCGAGGGACTGCTGGACCGCACGCTGTATGAGTTCCTCTACCACTACTGGTTCCGGGTGGATGTCGAGGGCATCGAAAACGTGCCGTCCGACGGCGGGGCGCTGCTGGTGGCAAACCGAGCCGGTGCGCTCCCTGCGGACAGCCTGATGATCGCGCGGGCAGTTCGCGAGGAACGAGCAGACCCTCGTCCGGTGCACGTCGCTACGACGCAGCATCGGAGCGGCGTCCCGGCGCTCGGTGCGCTGGTGATGAAGCTTGGCGGTGTGCCCGCTCATCCCGCCAACCTCCACCGGCTGCTGTTCGACGAGGACCAGCTCGTGCTTGTCTTTCCAGAAGGGGCGGCAGGCGCCCGCAAGTCGATTGCGGAGCGCTACCGCCTCAGGGACTTTGGAGACGGCGAGTTCGTCCTCTCTGCGGTCCGCGCCCGCGCCCCGATCATCCCGGTGGCGGTTGTCGGTGGAGAGGAGGTGGTCCCGATCTTGGGGCGGGTAGGGCTGCTCGGCCCGTTGACATCGTTCGCGCGCGTGCCGATCGCGTCGCCCCTGCCGCTTCCCGCGAAATTCAAGATTCGCTTCCTCGAGCCCGTGGCATCGGCGTCGCTGGCGGATCTGCCCTGGGAGGATCCCGGGGCGGTGCGGGCGCTGGCAGGCGACATCCGTGCGCTGATTCAGGAGAACCTGCTCGAGATGGTCGCGCAACGAAGCAGCACATGGCTTTGATGGTGGATCCGCGGCCGACGACGTCCCGGCGCGTCCTGATCACCGGAATCTCCTCTCCCGTGGGTGGCCAGCTCGCCCAGCGGCTCGAGCCCGATCCACAGGTGGAGACGATCATCGGCGTCGACACGAGCGATCCGCAGCACCAGCTGGAGCGGACTGAGTTCGTCCGCGTGGACGCGGAACGGGTCCAGTTGAGGCGGATTCTGAGTGCGGCTGCGATCGATACCGTGGTCGACACGCGGCTGGTCTGCGACCCGTTCGGAGCGGGCGGGCGATCGGCGACCAAGATCAATGTTGCGGGTACCGCCGAGGTGGTGGCCGCTTGTGCGGAGTCGGGGTCCACGGTCCGGAAGCTGGTGTTCAAGTCGTCGGCTCACTGGTACGGGTTCAGCTCCGACGATCCAGCCTTCTTCAGCGAAGCGACGACCCCCCGGCGCGCCCCCGGCAGCGGTATCGAGGGCGACGCCGTCAGGGCCGAGGAGATCGTTCGCCAGTTCGCCGTCCGCGGGAGCGGCAGGATGGCGACGATGCTCCGGCTCGCGGACGTGCTCTGCGGCGGGGAGCGGACCTCCCACACCACGCTGTTCAGCCTGCCTGTCGTGCCGGCGATTCTTGGGTTCGATCCTCGCTGGCAGTTCATCCATCAGCACGACGTCGTTGGCGCGCTCGCTCACGCAACCCTGCACGCGCTGCCTGGCAGCTACAACGCAGCGGCTGACGGCGTCCTCGTGCTCTCGGAGATCGCCTCTCTGCTCGGAAAGCCCGCGCTGCCGCTGCTGCCGCCCTTCGGCGCCGGCTTTGCCGCGGACCAGCTGCGCCGAGTCGGGCTTCCCGTACCCGTCGATTTGGTTCGTCAGCTGAGGTTCGGGCGGGGGCTCGACAACCGGCGGCTGAAGGCCGCCGGCTACGTGTACCGCTATACGAGCCGCGAGGCGGTCCTGAAGCTGCGCGCTCAACAGCGGCTGCGGCCGCTCTTGGAAAGCGGCAGCGGCGCGTACCGCTACGAGCCCGAGGTTGAGGCATTTCTGCGACGAAGCCCGAGTGTCCAGGCTCCAGCGCGCCCGTTGCCAACCGGTTTCGACGACCTTGCGGCCGATGAGCTGATCGGGATCGCGTCCTCGCTCGAGCCGTCGGCGCTGGCTGAGCTACGCCGCCACGAGGCCGCGACGCGTTCGCGCCGGGAGGTGCTCGTCGCGCTCGACGGTATGCTTCAACGGGCGCAGAAGCCACAGTAGGGGCCTGGAGCCCCTTTTGAGAGGAGTGTCGGCCTGGAACCGGGCCTGCAAGTCCCCTTGAGATCGAAATCCCCCTCTCGGTACTAACTCAACCGTTACGCTTCATTCGATCCGAAGTGGCGCTCGTTTCTCAACCACGTCCAGGTAGGGCAGGCACTGGATTCCGACTTCGTCGGCGTCGGCGCGGCCCGTACCTCGCGGTCGGTCTGCTGATCCTCCTCGGATTGCTCCTCGCCGCCGGCGTGCTCGCGGCCACCCGGGCCGGTGCGAGCCTCACGGCCGATTCAACCGCGCTTGTGAAGGTGGGGACGCCGTTCGGCGGCGGCCAGATCGAGAGCGTCTCGGTGGTGACCGGTCCGCATAGCCAGCCCATCCCGGTCGAGCTGCGCGGCAACCAGATCTGGCCGCGGGGCAGGATCCCGACGAACGAGCTCGTGTCGGTCGAGGTCGTGATCAAGCGCCCAGGCTGGATCTCATGGCTGACCGGGAGCCACGAGCGGTTGCGCCTGTCGCTCGTGACGCCTTCGGCCACGGTGCGCCAGAACTACCTCACGCTGGCGGGGGGAGCGCCGCTGCGGCTCAGCTTCGATCAGAAGATTGCGGTCGTCTCCTCCGGCCCCACGGCGGCCCAGCTGAACCGCCACGTATTGAGCGTTCCCACCGACGAGATCACGCTTGCTCGTAGCGGCGACGCTGGCACCGTCTGGGTGGCGGGCGCCCCCCGCACGTGGGAGACAGCGCGGGCCGTGGCCGTCAGCTGGTTCCCGGCGGGAGCCGCGACCGCGGCTGTGGCGAGCCCCGCTCCTGGATCGCAGATCGAACCATCCACCCCGATCGCGCTCACCTTCTCAAAGCCAGTGTCGACAGCGCTCGGCAGCTCCCGGCCTCCAGTCTCGCCGATCACCAGCGGGAGTTGGCAGCAGGTCTCCAGCCACACGATCATCTTCCACCCGACCGGCTATGGCTACGGCCTCGGCGCCACGGTCAAGATCGGGCTGCCTGCGGGCGTGAAGCTCGTCGGCGGCCAGTCGAGCAGCACCGCGGACGACGGGACCTGGACCGTCCCAGGCGGCTCGACGCTTCGGCTGCAGCAGCTCCTGGCGATCCTCGGCTACCTCCCGTTGCAATTCAACTCCAGCGCGGCCGCGGTAGCCACGCCTCAGGCCCAGGAGGCGGCGGCGATCCATCCGCCTAAGGGAGCGTTCTCCTGGCGCTGGAGCAACGTGCCGAGCCCGTTACGCTCGTTCTGGCAGCCCGGCACCTCGGGAGCGATGACTCGCGGCGCGGTGATGGCGTTCGAGAACGACCAGGGCATGCTCCCCGACGGCGTCGCCGGAGCGGCCGTCTGGAAGGCGCTGCTGGGCGCCGCCATCGCTGGCCACCGCTCGACCTTTGGGTATACGTTCGTGTCGGTCAGCGAAGGCAGCCCAGAGAGCCTCACGGTCTGGCACGACGGGCACAACGTCACCACCGTCCCGGTCAACACAGGGATCCCATCCGCCCCCACAGCCCAAGGCACCTACCCCGTGTTCGAGCACATCTCGTCGGGGACGATGAGCGGAACGAACCCGGATGGCAGCCACTACAGCGACCCGGGGATCCCCTGGATCAGCTACTTCAACGGCGGCGACGCCCTGCACGGCTTCTATCGGGCGCAGTACGGATTTCCGCAGAGCCTGGGCTGCGTCGAGATGGATGTCACAGACGCGGGCCACGTATGGCCCTACACGCCGGTCGGGACGCTTGTACACGTCGCGTAGCGCGCCGCACGGTGCGAGCAGGCATGGCGGTCATCACGGCGAATAGCGTCCAGGCGATGTGCTCGCCAGCATGGACAGCTGCGCTTCGCTCCTTCGACGAGGACCTCTGCCGTCGGGCGGTAGCAGCCAAGACCCGCCGGGCCTACGCGATTGACGCCGGCCAATTCGCCCAGTGGGCAACGAGGATCGGTATGGAGCCGGCCGCTGTCAGTCTGCGGGACCTGCGCCGCTATCTCGCGCAGCTCTCCGAGCGGGGCAGCGCGCCGAGCACCGTGGCCCGCAAGCTGGCGGCGCTGCGTGGACTACTTCGCGTGCAGGTGGAGCTGGGGGCGCGCAGCGAGAATCCGGCCGAGCTGCTTGGCTCGCCAAAGCGGCCCAAGCGCCTTCCGCGGGTGCTCAAGCTTTCAGAGGTGGAGGCGCTGCTCGACAGAATCCCGGCCGCTGAACCGCTCGAGTTGCGCGACCGTGCGCTGTTTGAGCTCGCGTATGCCTCCGGTTTGCGCGCCGAGGAGCTGGTGTCGCTGAACGTCGAATCGATCGACTTCGACTCGGAGTCCGTTCGAGTGCTGGGAAAGGGCGGCAAGACGCGGATCGTGCCGGTCGGCGAGCACGCCCTGCGCGCGATCGCGCGCTACCTCGAGTCAGCCCGCCCAGCGTTGAACCCAGGCGCCGAGGCGGATGGTCCCGCTGAGGCTCCCGCCGAGCCTGCGTTGCTTCTGTCGAAGTCCGGACGACGACTGTCGACCTCCGACGTCAGGCGGCGCCTGCGGATCTGGGCCAAGCGGGCAGCCACCGGCTCCCCCGCGCTGGTCGACGCACACCCGCATGCTCTGCGCCACTCGTTCGCGACGCATCTGCTCGAGGGTGGGGCGGACCTGCGGACGATCCAAGAATTACTTGGCCACGCAACTATCTCTACAACCCAGGTATACACTCGGGTAGAGTCGGGCCGGCTGAGGTCCGCCTATGCGCATGCGCATCCTCGGGCCTAGCCAGTGAGCGGGGGAAGAGCCGTGGAGACCAACGTCAAGGCGATCGAGCTCCAAGACCTTTGGAGGCGATACAAGCGCACCAACGATGAGCGCGCTCGCGAGCGCCTTGTCGTTGCCTATTCGCCGTTGGTCAAGTACGTCGCGGGGCGGATGAGCTCGGGCCTACCCGGCCACGTCGAGGAGGCAGATCTCATCTCCTACGGTCTGGGAGGCCTGATCTCTGCGATTGAGCGATTCGATCTCTCTAGGGAGATCAAATTCGAGACCTACGCGATCACGCGTATCCGCGGCGCGATCATCGACGAGCTGCGCAACCTCGACTGGGTCCCGCGCTCCGTCCGGGCACGAGCGAGGGAGATCGAACGGATCAACATGAAGCTCGAGGCGCGATTCCAGCGTGCGCCGACCGACGAGGAGATGGCCAGCGAGCTGGGCGTCACCGTCGACGAATTCCAGGAGAGCCTGTTGCAGATCTCCAACTCGACGATCGTCGCGCTCGACGAGCTTTGGAACGTCCAGGACGCGACCGGCGATCAGATATCGCTGCTCGACACGCTTCCAGATCGCGATGCGCCGGATCCCCAGCAGCTGGTCGACCAGGGCGAGCTCCGGGACCGGATCGCCGACGCAATCGCTGCCCTGCCGGAGCGCGAGAAGCTCGTGGTCGCCCTGTACTACTACGAGAACCTGACGCTACGAGAGATCGGCGAGGTGCTCGGCGTGACCGAGTCGCGCGTCTCGCAGCTACACACCAAAGCCGTGCTGCGCCTGCGGTCAAAGCTCCAGGGCGAGTTGGACTAGGACGCCAGAGCGGGATGCTGGGGCCGGGCCGGATGCCGGAGGCTGGCCGGGCCGGATGCCCGGCCGTGCTAGCTGCCGGCCAAGCGGAGCGGTCTCCCGGTACCTAGAAGCGGAGCGCAGGCCGGCCAGGAGCAGGACGCGTTTACGACGCGATATCGTCGCCTCTCCGCCATCCGAAGGAGAGGAGACCAGGCATGCACAAGGCCGCGGATCGTATTCGCAACGTGGCGCTCGTCGGCCACCGCGGTAGTGGCAAAACCTCGTTACACGAGGCGCTGCTGTACGAGGCAGGGGCCATCAACCGGCTGGGGTCGGTGCTCGACGGCACGACCGTCTCCGACTCGGATCCCGACGAGAAAGCTCGGCAGATGTCGATCTCCGCGGGGCTCTCCTCGTTCGAGTGGCAGGACCGCAAGGTGAACCTGCTCGACACGCCCGGAGACTCGAGCTTCGTCGCCGACGCGCTCGGGGCGCTGCGCGTGTGCGAATCGGCCGTGTTCGTCGTCAACGCCGTGATGGGAGTCGAGGTGCACACCACCCGGCTCTGGCAGCGTGCCGCTGAGCTGGATCTGGCGCGACTCGTGTTCGTGAACATGCTTGACCGCGAGCGGGCGGATTTCTTCAGGACGTTCGACTCGCTGAAGTCCGCGTTCGGCGCGCATGTCGTGGCGACCGAGATTCCGATCGGCTCCGAGCACGAGATCTCCGGAGTGATCGATCTGGTCGACATGAAGGCCTACCGGTACGAAGGCGCCGGACGGGACAACTGCACCGAGATCCCGATTCCCGATGAGCTCGCCGACCAGGCTCAGGAGTACCGCGAGAAGCTCATGGACGAGGTCAGCGAGTCCTCGGATGCGTTGATGGAGCGCTACCTGGAGGGCGAGGAGATCGCCCACCAGGAGATCGTTGCGGCGCTCAAGGACGGCACCAACCACGGCGCGCTCTTCCCGGTCACCTGCGGGGTTGCGACGCGCAACCTCGCGACCAATCGGCTCCTTGATGCGATCGTCGAGGACCTGCCCTCGCCGGTGAAGCACGGCGGCCTGGAAGTGGGGGAAGTAACTCTGGAACCGGTCGAGGACAAGGAGCTTTTCGCGTACGTTTTCAAGACGCGCGCCGACCCATTCGCCGGGCGAATCAACCTGTTCCGCGTCTACCAGGGCGTTCTGAAGCAGGACTCGCAGGTGCTCAACACGCGCACCCACACCAAGGAGCGGGTCGGCCAGCTCGTCACGTTCGAGGGCAGCGAGACCGGACACGCCACCGAGTTCGGGCCGGGCGACATCGGCGCGGTCGCCAAGCTCAAGGAGACCCGGGCCGGCGATTGGCTGGCGGCACGGGATGAGCCGATATCGATGCCCGCGATCAAGCTTCCGGCGCCGGTGATGGCGTTCGCTGTCGAGCCCAAGAGCAAGGGCGACGAGGACAAGGTCTTCACGGCTCTGCGCCGGCTTCAGGAGGAGGACCCGACGATCGATCTGCATCGCGACCAGCAGACGGGTGAGCAGATCGTGGCCGGGCTTTCCCAGGTTCACGTCGAGGTGATCGTCGAGCGGCTCAAATCGCGGTTTGGGGCCGAGGTCAACCTGAAGCCACCGCGAGTGCCCTACCAGGAGACGATCAGAAAGCCTGCCAAGGCTCACGGCCGCCACAAGAAGCAGACCGGGGGACGCGGGCAGTTCGGGGACTGCCGTATCGAGATCGAACCGCTCGAGCCGGGAGCCGGATTCGAGTTCGTCGACGCGATCAAGGGCGGCGTGATCCCGTCGGGCTTCATTCCCGCGGTCGAAAAGGGCGTGCTGGAGGCGATGCAGACCGGGGTCGTTGCCGGCTATCCGGTCAAGGACGTGCGCGTCCGGCTCTACGATGGCTCCTACCACACGGTCGACTCTTCCGAGATGGCGTTCAAGGTGGCCGGCTCGCTGGCGATGAAGCAGGCGATGGAGCAAGCCGCGCCGGTGCTGCTGGAGCCGATCATGCTGGTCACCGTCAACGTCCCGGAGGATGCCGTCGGGGACGTGATCGGGGACCTGAACTCCCGCCGCGGGCGACCGCTCGGGATGGAGCCGGTCGGTGCGGGCATGACCGAGGTCAAGGCCGAGGTGCCGATGGCCGAGATGCTCTCCTACGCCCCAGATCTCCGCTCGATCACGGGCGGGCAGGGAGAGTTCACGATGGAGTTCCTGCGCTACGAGGAGGTCCCCGGCCACCTCGCGGGCAAGGTCGTGGAGGAGGCCCGGGCCGAGAAGGAAGCTGTGAAGGCGTAGAGCCCGTCGCCGCTTGGCTGCGCTGCGGGCAAGCGGTGCGTCCTGGAGCCCCGGGCTCAGCGCCGCAGTCCCCGTCAGGACGCCCCTCGCGTGGCGTGCGATGGCGTCCGGAGGACGTCAGCTGTGCGCCGGTGCGTCCTGACGGGGACCGGCGCGTTCGCTACGCTCGGTCGCGTGACAACCAAGGACATAAGGACGTCCGCGGTCGGCGCAGACATCTCCTGCGACGTATGCGGTCGAACGCTGCTGAGAGGCGAGCGCGCTCATCCCTACCTCGAGCGTGGTCAGCACCGGTCGGTCTGCGAGCTCTGCACGGTGCGCGCTCAGGAGGAGGGATGGGTGCGCGAAGGCACCGTCCCTGCGTACGGTGACGCCGAGACTCTGTCCGACCGACGGCGCTCGCTTCTGAGCCGCTTTCTTCGCCGGCGCCCGCCCACGCCGGCGGATGAAGCGACGCCGGCCGATCCCGTCGATCTCGGCGCACCCGCGCCCCCGCCGCCCGAACGGCCCCGTGCTCGCGCGCATGAGTCGCGGCACGTCCGCGCGATCCCCTCGAGCGCCGAGCAACGGATCGCGTTTGCGATCGACGCCTTCAATGCCTCAGAGCATCCCCGCACGGTTGCCGGCGTGGCCCGCTCGCTGGGTCTTCCGATCGTATCCGTGCGGCCTGTGGCCGACCGCCCGAGCGTGGTCCGTCTGGTGGTCGCGTGGGAGCTCTGCTGGTACCGCTACGAGTTCGACCTTGCCGACGAGGACGGAGGAGTGCGGGTCGCCGGGCAGGGGCAGGAGCTGGACGAACTGATCCTGCTCGAGCGCGAGCCTAACGCGGTCTGCGGCGAGGACGGATCGCTGGGACTGGCGTAGAGACTCGCCTGCTCGGCCGCCGAGCAGGTTTGCGCCGGCCTCGTACCTGGACGAAGGTTCGATGGCTCGCCTCAGAGCCTGTCGAATAGCATCCACGCTGTGA
>Ga0187814_10000736_pt1 | contig 11617 bp, 6 predicted proteins | sample NC_S_4_FD_132450 | JGI IMG/M metagenome (GOLD analysis project Ga0187814, IMG submission 132450) | Wetland sediment microbial communities from Neuse River Estuary, North Carolina, USA - ASW-S_4 | ecosystem: Environmental > Aquatic > Freshwater > Wetlands > Sediment | place: USA: North Carolina...
AGCGTGCATTCGTGGAGCATGTCCTCGCTGGGATGCGCGCGATCGAAATCACCGAGCAGATCGCGCGCGTTCACGCCGACACATGGGCGCAACTGGCAGCGAAGGGCCAGCTCATCGGCGCACACGATCTCTGGATCGCCGCCACCGCCCTTGCGCACGGGATGGGCCTCACCACGGGCAACTCGAGCGAGTTCCAGCGGGTTGCAGGCTTACGAGTAATCGCTGCGCCCTCCTGATCACGCCCGTTTTCCCCCGGTGGACGTTCGCGCAAAGCAGAGCGCGTTGTGTGTCGTGAGCGATAGGCCGGTCCCAGTCCGCCGAATTCATGGCCTGGTTGTCTGGCGGGTGTTGCCGTTGATTGCGGTCATGTTGACCGCCGGCGTGATCGCGTCATAGGGTGCGATGTTGGACGGCGTGGAGCCGAACGCGTCGTAGAGCGGCACCGCCAGCGCCTCGGCAAGGTTCGCCGGCTTCATCCCGACGATGATCTCGAGCGTGCGCAGGAACGACAGCTCGTCGTAGCGGTTGTGGATGACCGCGCCCTGGCGCGCGTACGGGCTGATCACGAGCGCCGGGATCCGGTGGGCATCGACGTGGTCGGCTCCGTCCTGTGCGTCGTCCTCGACGACCAGGATCAGCGAGCTGTCCCAGATCGAGGAGTGGGAGATCGTGTCGACGATCTCGCCGAGCGCCCAATCGTTGTCGGCGACATCGGCGTCCGGGGTCCGGTCGCTGGGAGCGACTCCCTGGGTATGGTCGAGCGGCAGCGTTATGTAGTTGATCGCCGGCACCACGTTGTGCGCGAGCTGCTGCTGGAAGCGTGCAAGCCAGCAGGCGTAGCGCGAATGCGAGCCGGCCGGCGCGCCCGGTGGGAGCGAGGAGTCGAAGTTGTCGACGTTGGGTTGACCGAAGGGGGAGAAGATCGAGAACGCCGGGTCCGAGTAGCAGGCCGCCAGCGACGGACCGCCTGGGTATGCCGGACCGCCCCCGAACACCGCCACGTCGGAGCCGTCCAAGACCTGCTGCTCCTGGACCTTCTCCGCCGGCGTGCGGTCCTTGTCGGAAAGCGGCGCAGCCAGGCCGGCGCCGATCACTTCTCCATAGTTGTAGAAGGAGATGCCGGCCGAGACCGCACGGTCGAAGATCGACCCTGTGGCTGCTTGCGCGGCCTCGGTGAGGCCGAAGTCGAGGGGGCGGCCTCGTTGCGCGTACAGGTTGCTCTGTGGCCAGTTCCGGATCACGTACGGGGGGACCGCGCCCGAGTCGGTCCAGTAGTGGCCCTCGACCGAGGCGAGCGAGTCTGCGTAGACGTGGTCGAGCAGCGGGAAGCGGGTGGCCAGCGCGTGCATGTTCGGGGTGACGTTCGCGCCGAACAAGGTCAGCTTCGGGTCGCCGTCGCCCCGGCTGATGTCGCCGAACACCTGGTCGTAGGTGCGGTTCTCCTTGACGATGAAGAAGACGTGCTGGATCGGGCCATTGGGGCGGATCGGGGTGTCGGCAGGCGGTGACTCCGAGTCGGTCGGGGTCAGCTCGCGGTCGGCGACGGGGGTGAGACGACGGATCTGCTTGTCGCTGGGGAACTGAAGGACGCCGGCATCGCCGCGGATGATCATCGGCAGGTATTGGAAGTGGATGATCTGATTGTCATTGTCGAGTGGCGACTCTGGGTTCGGCCCGTTCAGGTTCGGGCCCACGCCGATGCCGTAGGCCGCGATCCAGGTCATCGGAGCGTGTACCGACGGTGCCGCTGCGAACGTCGGATACGACGCGACCGGGATCCGCCCGATCAGCTCAAACCGCCTCACCTGGCGCTTGCCGCGAGCACCCGCGTTGCACTGCGACGCGGTCGACAGGGCGAACACCGCGACGGCGTCCTCCCCGGAGTCGGATGACAGCAGGTCGCATCCGTCGCCCGTGACGCTGACCGCGGTCGGCGTGGTCCCGTTTCCCTGCGTGCGCATCAGCGACAGCATTCCCTGGACGCGCATCCCGTTGGTGTCGATCACCGCAATCACGTCCTCGTTGGCGTTGGCGACGAACGCGAGCGGAGCCGTGGGATCTACCGCGATCCCCTCCGAATCGGCGAGGTGGGGGCCCACCTGGATCGTCTTGACGACCCTGGCGGTTGCGAGCCTGATCACCGAGACGGTCGCCTGTGTCTCGCTGCTCACCAACCCATAGCGGCCGTTGGTGGTGATCGCGGCGCCGTAGGGATAGTGGCCGACGGACACGTAGCGGACGTGACGGGTGCGTGTGTTGATCACCGCCGCCATGTCGGCCAGGTTGAGCGCCGCCAGCAGCGTCTTGCCGTCTGGGCTTACGGCCAGATCCTGCGGCCACGAAGCCTTCGTCGTGACGGGCGGATACGCCTGCTCGACGGGCGCGTTCGCCGGTGGAGGCACCCCGATGACACCGTTGCGCGTCGCATGCCCCGTCTGCGGGTTGATCTTGAAGACATCGATCACATCGCCGCCGCGGCCGGGGACGTTGGCGGGAACCTGAAGGTCTTTGTAGGGGGACTCAGCGAGTCCCGAGACGTATGCCGTCCTGCCGCTGGGGGCGATCGCGATCCCCCCATCGAGACCGGGCATCAAGATGTTCTGGACGATGCGGCTCGTGCCGTGCCCGCGGTTCAGCCCGACCTTCACGATCCGGATGTCGTTTCGACCGTAACCCGTCGAGAGCGTCCACAGGAACCGCCCGTCGGGAGTGAGCGCGCCACCGGTGGGGAAGTTGCCCAGCTCGACGAGCTTTCCGGTCGGGTGAAGCTGGCGCCCGGTCGGCTGAATCTGGTTAACGGGCCCGATCACACCGGTTCCGCCGGAGACCACTGCCTCAGCCGCGCCTGCGCCAAGGGCAAGCACCACCGCTACCGCGATGCCCCGGCGCGCCCATCCGCATGTCCCCCTCGAAGCCATTCGAGTTCATCCTCTCACGGGAGCGCGGACGGATTCAAGCCGCACCTTACGGTTTCCCCCCATTCCGAATACGTCCTTCCTACGGATCGGGTCCCGCCCGCACTGCGGATGACCCGCCTTAGTTCGACCCCATAGGTTGGGCCCATCACTTGACGTTTACGAGTTGGCGGCGGCGCCGCCGACCGGACCGGATTTGAGGTAGTCATGATTACCCTCGCGAAGCTTTCCATCAGGCGGCCGAAGTCCTCGCTCGCCGTTTGGCTCCTCGTCGGCGTCGTGCTGTCGCTGATCGGCTTTGGTGTCTCGAAGACGCTCTCGCCGTCGATCACGGTCGTGCCGGGGACGCAGTCCTCGCGCGCCCAGCAGCTCGGCAACGCCCAGTTTGGGCCCACGCAGCTCGTGCCGATCCTGCTCGAGGGTCCCAAGGCGCAGCTGAACAGGGAGGGTCCGCTGCTCGTAGCCGCGCTGCGCAGCCGCCCGCACACGCGGGTGCTGTCCGCTTGGGACGCGGGCACCGCCAGCGCCGGCCTGCGCCCGAAGCCGACCGCGGCGATGATCGTCGTTTCGGTGGATCGCTCCGAGGCAAACGTGGTCAAGTACGACGAGCCGCAGATCGAGAACCTGGTCTCACACAAGATCTCCTCGCCGGTCCGCTCCTACATCACCGGTCAGCCCTCGATTGATCGCGCCGAGAAGAACGCGTCGCTGTCCGACCTTCGCCGCAACGAGCTGATCGCGATCGGGGTCTTGTTCATCTTGCTGCTGATCGGGCTGCGCGCGCCGATTGCGGCGCTGCTCGTAGCCGCGGTCGGAGCAGTCAGCACGCTCGCGGCATTCGGTGAGGTCGCGCTGCTGGGCCACTTCTTGAAGCTCGACCCGGTCGGAGTCGCGGCCGGAACGATGACCGGCCTCGCGATCGCGGTCGGCTTCTCGTTGCTGATCCTGGACCGGTTCCACCGCGAGGAGCTGCCTCCTGGCGCCAACCCGCGCACGGCGGCAGACGCCGCGGTCCGCGAGCTCGAGACGACCGGCAGGGCTGTCCTCGTGGCCGGGTCCGCGCTGGTGCTGGCGCTCGCGCTCGTGGCAGTCGTAGGCCCCACCCAGCTGATGGTCTCGGTTGGAACCGGCGCGCTGACCTGCGCTGCGTTCGCCACCGGTGGCTCGGTGGTGGTGATGCCCGCGGCGCTCGTCCTGCTCGGCCGGCGGATCGACGCCTTCAGCTTCCCCGCGCCAGCTCCGCTTGCTCGCGCATGGTCATCGCTGGTCAGTGGCGGCAACTGGGTCACCCGACATGCCGTGTACGCGGGCTTTGCCGCGACAGTCCTGCTCGCCGCGATCGCGGTGCCGGCGTTCGCGCTGAAGTCCGGGCCCGAGTCGGTCAGCCAGCTCCCCAAGTCCTCGAAGGCGCGGATCGCGTTCCAGGAGGTCTCACGGGTGATGGGGCCGGGTTGGGCGACGCCATACACCGTGATCGTGGTCGCGAATAACCGTCCGATCACCACGCCGGCGTTGTTGACGAGCCTTTACAACTGGGAGCTCAAGATCGCCAAGAACACCACGGTCGAATCCGTCACCGGGCCTGGCGAGATCGCCTCGACGTCCAAGCAGCTGGCGAGCTTCGAGCCGTCGCTGAACCACTCGGTGAAGATCTCCGACCAAAGCAAAGTCCAGCTGCTCCAGCTGATCAAGGGCCTGGGCCAGGCGGGGGCCGGTTCCTCGCAGCTGCAGTCCGGACTGGCTTCGGCATCGTCGGGGGCGGCTCAGCTGCAAGCCGGCGGCGGGTCCGCGACCTCGGGCGCGAGCGAGCTGCACGTCGGCCTGGCGTCGGCGCAGAGCGGCTCGGCCGCGCTGGCGTCCGGCCTGAACCAGGCGCTGACCGCCGCCAACGAGCTCAAGAACGGCGCTGCCCAGGCGCTCGCCGGGTCCTCGGAGCTCGCCGCGGGTCTGGGCAAGGGCGCCCCGCAGGTCAAGGCGGGCCTGCCCACCGTGGGTCAGCTTGCCAGCGACAGCTCCTCGACCTTGAACCAGGTCAAGGCGCTCGAGGGCCAGGCGCAGACTGCGCAGAGCCAGGTGGGGCAAGCGCTATCGGCCCTCCAGGGAATGGGCAGCGCCGGCAAGTCCGACCCGAACTACGGTGCCGCCCTCAGCGCGCTTCAGTCCGCGAGCGGCACGGTCAACGGCATCTCCGGCGGCCTCGGGAGCGCGTCCTCCAGCGCCGCCAGCGCCGCGCTGATCGCCGCCGGAGTCAACTCGCAGATCAACGCGCTCTCGCCCCAGCTCACGGCGGCGGCATCGGGTGCGGCGCAGCTCGAGTCCGGCATCAGCAAGCTCGAGAACGGCAACGCGGAACTCGCAGCCGGCATCAGCAGGCTCGCGGGTGGAGGCGGCCAGCTCCAGAGCGGCCTGACTCAGCTGACGGCTGGAGCCGGAGCGCTCCAGATCGGGCTCGGCCAGCTGACCGGCGGTGCCGGCCAGCTCGCCACCGGGCTCGCCAGCGGCGTGGCCCCGGCGGGCCAGCTGACAACAGGCCTCGGTCAGATGCAGGCGGCTGTCGTCAAGGCCCGCGGGCAGATCCCATCGACCGCACAACTCAAACAGCTCGAGGCACAGTCACCGGGGATCTTCAGCTCCGGCTACTTCGTGCTCGCGGCGGTCGAGGGCTCGACGTTCTCCAACCGAAATGCCTCGACGTTCACGATCAACCTGCTGCGCGGCGGCACCGCCGGTCAGATTCTGGTCGTCTCGAAGTACCCCTCCAACGACCCGCGGACCGAGGCGCTGGGGAGCACGCTCGACAAGCTGAGCGGGACGTTCGCCAAGGCCGACAACCTCCAGATCGCGGTTGGCGGTCCTGAGGGCAACCTCGGCGACTTGACAAACGTCACCAAGTCGCGGATCTGGCTTGATGTCGCGGTCCTGGCCGTGGCGATCATGCTGGTGCTGGCGCTCGCGCTGCGAGCGGTGCTGCTACCGGTCGTCGCAACCCTGTTCAGCCTGCTGGTCGCTGCCTCGACGTTCGGCCTCTTGCAGGTGCTGTTCGGCGGCTCCAACCCGCCGCTCGGCGGACCAGGCTATCTCGACCCGATCACGATCATCAGCGTGTTCACGGTCGCGTTCAGCATCACGGTCGTGTACTCGACGATCCTGCTGATGCGCACCCGCGAGGAGTACGTGGCCACGTCCGAAGGCGGGGAGGCCGTGCGCAAGGGGCTGCGGGAGACGGCCGCCGCGACAACGGGCGCAGGGCTCGTGATGGTCGCCGTCGTGATCCCCTTTGCGATCACCAACCTGCTCAACGTTCGCGCGCTCGGAATCGGTGTCTCGTTCGCGATCCTGCTCGACGTCCTGATCGTCCGTCCCGTGCTGCTGCCGGCCGCCGAGGCTGTCCTTGGGCGGTATGCATGGTGGCCGACTCGCGGCCCACGGCCCGCTGAGCCCTCGGCGCCCGCGCCCGTAACGCGGCGCAGGCCGCGGCCGCACCTCCCGCACCGGCGGCCCCGCCCTGCCGCGCAATAGGAGAAAAGAGACATGAACCCGCTGATCACGCAATCGGAGACACCCAGCGGCGAGGGAGCGGCAGTAAGTCCGGGGCTGCCTCTGACGGCGGTCCCCAGGACGCTCGGACAAATGGTCCTGGATTCCGCGGAGCGCTTCGGCGGCGTGGCCCTGGAGTACCGCAGAGATGGGCACCCGGCGTACATCTCCTACTCGGAGCTCGGCACGATCTCGAGCGAGATCGCCCGTGGGCTGATCAGCCTCGGCATCGAGGTCGGCGATCGCGTCGCGATCCTGGGGCTGACGTCGGCGGACTGGACGCTCGCCGATTGCGGCTCGATGTGCGCGGGGGCCGTTGTCACCCCCATCTACCACACCAACTCCCCGGAGGAATGCGCATACGTGCTCGAGAACTCCGACGCGCGGCTGATCTTCTGTGAGAACGCCGCGCAGGCCGCGAAGATCGAGCAGATTCGCGACCGCTGTCCGGCGCTCGAGCACATCGTGCTGTTCGACCAGACCGTGGACGGCGCGATCACGCTGGAGGAGCTCAGGAACCTCGGCGCGGAGGTCCCGCCGGAGGCGGTGCGCGATCGCCTCGCCGGACTCTCTCCGGAGGACGTCGCGACGCTCGTCTACACGTCCGGGACAACCGGCCCACCCAAGGGGTGCATGCTCACCCACGAGAACTTCCTGGCGACCGTCAGAAAGTACGCGGAGCAGCTGGGCTTCAACGAGACCCACTCGATGTACCAGTTCCTGCCACTCGCCCACGTCCTGGCGCGGGTCGCGCAGTCGGTGGCGCTGAGCGTCGGCGCCCGGGTGATCTACTGGACCGGCGACTCCGCGAAGATCATCGACGAGCTCGCGGAGACCGGGCCGACCCACTTCCCGGCCGTCCCGCGGATATACGAGAAGGTTCACGGCGCCGTCCTCGGGCGGATGGCGGACGGACCTCGGGCCCAGCGCGAACTGTTCCGGTGGGCGCTCCAGTGCGGCGCTCGAGCTCGGCGGGACCTGCGGGAGGGCAGGCTCCCCGGACTGGTCACCGACCTCCAATACCGAGCGGCCGATCAGCTCGTGCTATCCAAGGTTCGCTCGCTGTTCGGCCCCAGCCTCCAGATGGCGCTGGTCGGCGCCGCCCCTGTCGCGCGTGAGCTGCTCGAGTTCTTCGACGCCTGCGGGGTGCTGGTGCTGGAGGGTTACGGGCTGACCGAGAGCTGCGCGGCGGGCACGATCAACACGGTCGACGCGGTCAAGTTCGGCACCGTCGGCAAGCCGCTGCCCGGAACCGAGGTCTCGATCAGCGCGGAGGGCGAGATCCTGCTCCGCGGCCCCCACGTGTTCAAGGGGTACTTCAAGAATCCGGAGGCCACCGAGGAGGCTCTCACTCCAGACGGGTGGCTGCGGACCGGGGACCTCGGTGCGATCACCCCCGACGGGTTCCTCGCGATCACGGGCCGCAAGAAGGACCTGATCATCACCTCGAGCGGCAAGAACATCAGCCCGGTCAACATCGAGAACGAGCTGCGCGAGAGCCGCTTCATCACCGAGGCGGTGGTATTCGGAGACAGCCGGCCCTACCTGGTGGCGATGCTCACCCTCGACTCCGAAGAGAGCGCCAAGCTGGCCCACCGGCTGCGCATCGCGCCCGATCCCGCGACGATCGCAACCGACCCCCGGATCCACGCCGAGATCCGGAAGGAGGTCGATGCGGTCAATGCCAAGCTCGCCCGGATCGAGCAGGTCAAGCGGTTCGCGATCCTCGATCACGACCTCAGTCAGGCTGCGGGCGAGCTGACGCCGACGCTGAAGGTCAAACGCGCATTCGTTTACGAGAAGTACGCCGACCTGTTCGCCGGCCTGTATCAGGAAGGAGGGAGGTCATGAGCACTCGCCTGTCCAGCGCGGACGCCGCATGGCTGCACATGGACCGTCCCACCAATCTGATGGTGATCCACTCGGTCCTGCTGTTCGATCAGCCCGTCGACTGGGACCGTGTCAAGGAGATCACCCAGCGCCGGCTGATCGACCGCTATCCGAAGTTCCACCAGCGAGTCGTCGAGAGCCGGCTGCCGCTCCGTGCTCCCAAGTGGGAGGACGACCCGGACTTCGCGCTCGAGCACCACATGCATCACCTGGCGCTGCCGGCCCCCGCTGACGACGCTGCGCTGCAGGAGCTGGTGGGCGACCTGATGGCGATGCCGCTCGACCGGAACAGGCCGCTGTGGCACGACTACATGGTCGACGGCTATGGCGAGGGTGCAGCGCTGATCGTGCGGATGCACCACTGCATCGCGGACGGGATCGCACTCGCCAGGGTGATGCTTTCGCTCACCGACTCTGAACCTGACGCGGGAATTGCCCGCGCGGGCCGCGATGGCACCTCCGCCGGTCGCCGCCTGCTGGTGGGGGGAATGCCCGTCCCGGGCACGCGGCTGCTCGATCAGGCGTTACGAGCAGGCTCCGGAGCCGCCCGCCGCGGTGTCCGCGTCGCAACCTCCCCGAGTCAGGCGGCCAGCCTTGCCGGCGCCGTGGGGCGCGACGCCGCGACCTTTCTCAAGCTGCTGTTGACGCCCGCCGATGCCGCGAGCGCGATCAAGGGCGACCCGGGCGTCAGCCGGCGGGTGGCGTGGACACAGCCTCTATCCCTTGCAGAGGTCAAGCGCATCGCCCACTCCAACAATGCCACCGTCAACGATGTGCTGCTGGCGGCGGTCAGCGGTGGCCTTCGCCACTACCTCCAGGATCGGCACAGCCCGGTCGTGGAGATCCAGGCGATGGTGCCGTTCAACCTGCGACCACTCGATAAGCCGCTTCCGCGTGAGCTGGGCAACAAGTTCGGGCTCGTGTTCCTGCCGCTCCCGGTCGGGGTCAGCGGCAGCTACCGCCGACTGGTCGAAGTCCACAAGCGAATGGATGAGATCAAGCGCTCTCGCGAGGGCGCGGTGTCCTACGGAGTCCTGTCGGTCACCGGGATGACCCCAGAACCTGTGGAGCGTCGGATCGTCGACCTGTTCTCGGCCAAGGGCACCGCCGTGATGACGAACGTGCCGGGTCCCACGGAGCCGGTCTACCTCGCCGGAACGCCGGTGCGCACCGTGCTTGTCTGGGCACCCACCTCGGGCCACATCGGGATGAGCGTGAGCATCCTCAGCTACCGCGGAGAGGTGACCGTGGGCCTGATGGTCGACGCGGCGCTGATCCCCGACCCCGCGAAGATCGTGATCGCGCTGGAGGACGAACTGCGCGCGCTGGGGAAGCTCGGCACGGGCCGCCGGCGTGCGCGTCCACGCTCGCGGGCGCCGAAGGCTTCAGCGCCTCAAGCGTGATGACAAAGCCGGAATCACGCGAGGCCGACACCTACGCTGCGTACGCGTACGGGTGGTCGAACACGTGCAGCGCGCGCTCACCCTCGGGGACCTCGAGCGAGAACGCCTCGCCGGTCCTGTGGTCGTTGACCGCGACGAACACGCGCCCGCTGCCCTGACACCACAGGAGGCGGACGTGAATCCCGTCGGTGATCCGGCTGTGCAGCTCGCGCATCGATGTCAGCATTTCGGCGGTCATCTCTCACTCGGGTTTGCCGTTGACAGAGCGACACTCTCCCAACGAGACGGAATATCGACATCAGGGACTCCGCGCTGAAGGGACGAGCGAAGCCGTGACCCGCGATACGTGTTTTTCCGCAGCCCAGCGTCATCTGATGCGGGCCGATCCGGTGATCGCCCGGCTGATCGAGCGCAGTCCGGACTTCGATCCGCGTGCGTGGTTGGAGGCACTGCCTGAGATGGACGCTTTCGGCACGCTGATCTTCCAGGTGGTCGGGCAGCAGCTGTCGCTGAGAGCCACCCGCAGCATCCTCGACCGTCTCATTGCGCGCTTCGACGGACGCCTCCCGACGCCCGCTCAGCTGCATGCGGCCGACCCGGAGGCGCTACGCCGGACTGGACTCTCCAGGCGCAAGGTCCAGACACTGCGCGCGATCGCCGAGCGGTTCCTCGACGGCACCCTCAGCATGGCGGGCCTTGGGGCGATGAGCGATGAAGCGGTGGAGCGACGGCTCACCGAGATTTCCGGCGTCGGCCCCTGGACGGCACACGGCTTCCTGATCATCGCGCTCGGCCGCGAGGACGTGGTCCTGCCAGGGGACCTGGCGCTGCGCAACGCGATCAGGAGCGCCTACGAGCTCGACCATCTCCCCAGCTCCGACGAGGTCCTCGCGATCGCGGAGCCCTGGCGGCCGTACAGGACGCTGGCCACCAGCTACCTGTTCGCGTCGGCATTCGGTGGCGATTAGGGGAGCTTGCGCAACCGCTTGGGAAGCCGCTCGCGCAGCCGCCGGCGCCCCTTGGCACGGCGTAGCCGCCGCGGCTCGACCTTGCCGAGGATGCGCGGGCGGCGCCGAGCGTCGAGGCGACGCTTGGCGAGCACGCCACCGCCGACTCCGATCGCTGCCAGGCCTGCTGCAATCAGCCCGGGCGTGGCCCGCAGCCTGCCGTATTCCTCGGCGACGGCGGGCCACACCTGCTCGTCGATCAGCTGCACCGCTGCCTCGTCCCGATCGGCAACGGTCTCAGGCCTGACCGCAGGCAGGAACGTGAGGCGCACCCGCCTCAGCTTCGGGATCGGTTCCCGGAACAGATGAGATGTGCCGGTGATCGCCGCCGGGATGATCGGGGCTCCGGTCTCGACCGCCAGCCGCCCGGCGCCGTGATGCGGTGAGCCGAGCGCGTCGGCCTGCTCGACGCGCGTGCCCTCCGGGAAGACGACGACCACTCCGCCTCTGTTGAGGATGGTCCGGGCGGTCTCGAGCGCCTCCGCGTCGGCCTCGCCGCGCCGGACCGGGAACGCGCCCAGGCGCAGGAAGAGCCAGCCGAGCGGGCCCTTGAACAACTCGATCTTGGCCATGTAGCGGACGTGGCGCCTGGTGGAGATCCCGACGAAGAACGCGTCCAGGAAGTTCTTGTGGTTGGGAGCGACAATCGCAGGGCCGTCGGAGGGAATGTGCTCGGCGCCGGAGATACGCACCCGGAACCACCCTCGGAGCACCGCGATTGCCAGGACGCGAACGACGGCGTACAGACGAGCCGATACCCCACGCTCCCTCGCGCGCGCGTGCGCCTTATGGACGTCCTGCGGCTTCATCAGCCAGCCCGGCGGGAGCGGCTCAGCATCGAGCAGATCCTCGCACCCCACGCCGC
>Ga0187814_10000737_pt1 | contig 11611 bp, 11 predicted proteins | sample NC_S_4_FD_132450 | JGI IMG/M metagenome (GOLD analysis project Ga0187814, IMG submission 132450) | Wetland sediment microbial communities from Neuse River Estuary, North Carolina, USA - ASW-S_4 | ecosystem: Environmental > Aquatic > Freshwater > Wetlands > Sediment | place: USA: North Carolina...
ACGGTGTTGGAGGCTTCGTGCGGCGCTAACGCCGATCGGGTGCCGACCATGGCGTGGTTCGTCACGCAGAAGGGCCGCGGCTACGGCAAGGTCGACGCGGCCAGTCACGGTACGGCCTGGCCGATGAACGCCCCGCAGTTCTGGGCGGTGCGCAAGGAGTTCATGGACCGCTACGGGGTGGCTTATGAGGGCGTCGACTCCCCCGCCCCGGCTGGCGCCGCCGCCGTGCAGGCGCAGGCGGAGGCGAACCTGCGGGTGGCGATGAGCGTGCTGCGGCGTGACGACGACCTGGTGACCTGGCTGTCGGACCGGCTGCGGGCGATCGCGGGCACGGTGCCCGAGTCGGTCGACGGGTTCCGGCTCGGCTCGCCTGGGGTCTTCACCGACCGGCGCATCTTCGACGTGGCGAGCTACCCCGAGAGCATGTGGAAGAAGCCGGGCGAGAAGGCGCCTAACCGGGCCGGGCTGGCCGCCTGGGGCGCTTACGTGAACTCGGTCGCGCTACGCGAGCACGGCAGGCCGCTGTTCATCGCGGCCTCCGCCGACCTAGCCGAGTCCACCAACATCGCGGGGTTCGGCCACGACTTCGACGGCTCGCCGGGGACCGGCTGGTACGAGCGGTCCGAGAATCCTTTCGGGGCGCTGCTGCCAACGGAGATCACCGAGTTCACCAACGCCGGCATGGTCGCCGGGTTGGCCACGGTCAACCTGGCCCCGGACCCGTTCACCGGATTCGACGGCTTCTGGGGCGCGTGCTCGACGTACGGCTCGTTCTCCTACCTGAAGTACGGGCTGATGCGGCTGTTCAGCCAGCTGGCCCAGGACAGCGAGCTCAAGGTCGGCAAGGTGCTGTGGATCGCGGGCCATTCGGGGCCCGAGACGGCGGAGGATTCCCGCACCCATTTCGGCATCTTCTCCATCGGGGTCACCCAGCTGTTCCCCGAAGGGCACGTCATCGACCTGCACCCGTGGGAGTACAACGAGGTGCCCGTCCTGCTGGGCACCGCGTTCGGGCTCGACGTCCCGATCGTGGCGTTGCACCTGACCCGCCCGCCGGTGGAGATCCCCGACCGGGAAGCGCTGGGCATCCCGTCCCACCTGGCCGCGGCGCGCGGCGCCTACGTGCTCCGCGACTACCAGCCGGGGCTGCCTCGCGGCGGCACCGTGTTCGTCCGCGGGACCATGCCGACGCGGAACCTGGTGAACGTGCTGCCCGAGCTATCCGCGCGCGGGATCAACGTGAAGATCGTCGCGGCGGTCAGCCCGCAGTTGTTCGCGCGCCAGCCTTCGTCGTACCGGCGGTCGGTGGCCAGCCCGGCGGAACGGCTCGATGCCATGATCATCACCAACGGCGCGTTCAAGCTGATGCGGGAATGGGCCGACGGGCCCCTGGTCAGGGAATACTCGCTGTCGTCGGACTGGGACGACCGGTGGCGCACCGGCGGCTCGGTGGACGAGGTCATCGAGGAGGCGCACCTAGACGAGGCGCACATCCTGGCGGCCCTCGAGCGGTTCGCCGCCGAGCGGGATGAGCGACGGCAGCGCCTCAGGGAGTTGCTGGACGACGGCGAATAAGCGCTGGCTCAGGTGGCGCAACTTGGGCTCGGCTAGCGCACGGCCTCCCCAGTCTTGACGCGGAGCACGAGCCCACGCCACTGGGGCATCGTGAACTTAAGCAGCGCCCCTGATTGATCACGCGAATCCCTGACCAGGACAGACGACTCCGACTGGGCCACTTCAACGCACTCGCCACCCCCGGTGCTGGCACTGCTCCTACGCCAGGTGAGTGTCGGGTGCCGGTTCGGCTGAGCGGCCATCAAGCAATTCCTCTGTTCGCGGGACATTTCGAAAGTTCCCGACTCCTCGGGACAAGACCTTCGAACATACAGGAATCCACAAAGAGTGACCAGCCACTACTCTGTGGACATCCCCGCCATAGAGTGTAAATGGCAACGCTTTGCCCGCATATACGTGCGAGTGCGCGGGATCCGTCTGGCAGTAAGAGATGGGCAGCTATGTAGCCACTGATGTATCTGTGACGGTGCAACAGATGGTTGACAGGCAGCCCGGAGGAAGTTAGCCACGAAGCGGGCTAGCTCACGACATCTCGTCCGCTACGCTTCGTATGAGCTCGATTGACTCGTCCGCGGACAACGCGCCCTCAAGCAGTTCCTCGAAGTCATCCGCGTACTCGGCCACTAGGGGATCGTCGCCCGTGATCATATTGCCCGCGCTGCGGCCAGTGTCGAGATAAAGGACGTCGGGCAGCCCGCTGTCGAATTCCAGCAGAGTGAATGGGCCGAATAGCCCGGGATGCTCGCCGGCGCCGAAAGGAATGATGCGCACCGTTACCCGCTTATCTCGTTCCGCCTTGTCGGCGATGTGGCGGAGCTGGTCCGGCATGATGGCCCGGTCCGTCTTGACTGCGACGTGCCGGCGGATCACCCCTTCGTCGATCGCGAAGTACTGGTGAGGCGGAACCTGCCGGCGCGCTAGCTCCGCCTGACGCTGCAGCCGCAGCCCGACAACCGAGGCAATGCTGTCTTCGTCCTCTGGGTCGACTGAACCGATGAGGGTGACCGCTCTGGCGTACTCAGCAGTCTGCAGCAGGCCAGGTATGGACCCGATCTGCAACTGCCTGATGAAAGCCGCTCCCGCTTCGAAGCCCACATAGTTCAGGTAGGTCGGGTAGATGCCCCGGTAGCTGTCCCACCAGGCTGGCTCCTTCGCTCCCCGGTTGAGGGCCTGCAGCCGGTCGCGCTGGCTCTCGGAAGAGACACCGTATCTTGTGAGGAGGGCGTCAAGATCAACCATGGTGATCGCGCTGTGCCCGCCCTCCACCCTGATCAGCTTGGATGTCGACCACTCGAGGTCCCTGGCGACTTGCTGCTGGGTCAGCCCGCCTTCCCGGCGCAAACGGACGAGCTCGCCCCGGAGCTGGGCGCTGTTAACAACCGGTCCCTGATCGGTGGCCATCGGAGGAAGTTACCCTCTTACTCTCTGTTGTCGCATGTGGATGCAACCTAGCTTATTGCTAGGTTGCAATGAGCAAGCAGACATTATCGTGCCTGTCATGTCGCCACAAGCTAAACCGCGAACTCGCCACCGCGGAGCGCTGACGCGCCACGGCCCCGGATGGCAATGCCCCTGAGCGTACCACTCCACGCCGCCATGTTCTACAACACAATCAGGTGATTTGCAAGGCGACAACTTGCTACGTGGCAGGACAGACGTTAGCATGCAGGTAAGAACAGGCCAGACTACGACCAAGACCGCATACAGAAAGCTACCTTGTGTAACTTAGGGTCGCAGGCAACCGCCAGTGCCAACGCTCCCGATACCGCGGCGAGGGAGGCGACGACGCACGGCGACAGGCAATCTCACTGAGGCCCACAGAGGCAGGACCGCCCCTGCTACCTCTTCGATCAACCGGTAGGCAACCACGGATCGAAAGGAATAGGGGCGGCCCCGGGGGGCCGCTCAGACTTACTCGCCAGTAGAAGGGCATCGATATGACATCTCACGACAATCGAAGCACGTCGAAGGCATCGGCAGTGCCCACTCGGACCAAGCCGGATATGACAGCTGCCGCCTTCTTGTTGACCAGGCAAGTTGTCTGTTACGGCACCGGTAGTATACGCCGTGGCTATGCGACACGCCACCAGGCAAATGAATATCCTGCTCTTATTGTCACCAGGCTCTCAAGTGACGGTCCTGGTGAGACTCAGAAGCCACCATCCGGAAGTGAGCGGGTGTTCCCGATATCAGGAGATCTCGCTACTCGAAACACCTGCAACAATGACCAGCTAAATCCTCTGCAGGCAAGCGGCATGACGGGAATCCCAAAAGGCTCCTTCACCTTTGATATCGGCTCTAGCGGCCGATATCGCGGAAGGAGGTGGCATCGTGTACTTGCCCACCGGGTTTCCCGCATCGCATGATATCCCGCGAGTCCGGGATAGCGGTCCCGCGCATCATGATCCAGGCGGCCGCAGCGGCTTCCTGAGCGACCTGGTGCGGTCGATCGGTCGCTTGACAGCCAAGCGGAAGCCCGGCATAAAACGCCTGGATGATGCAGGGCCAGTGTCGGCTGAGGCACAGGAGCCTGCTGCGCTCCGTGACGGACGGCCTTATCAGGCTCGATCCATCAGACCCCTGCTGAGACCTCGGCGACCCGATACCGCCACGGTTGTCTTCTGGGAGGCACTGGACCCGATCGAACGGGACGCGTTCAGGTCGGTCGCGTCGTCGCGCACGTTCGCGGCCGGGGCCAGGCTCATAGAGGAAGGTGATCAGGCGGACCACGTGATCGTGATCCTCAGCGGCCGGACCAAGATCTGCGTCGAGGAGAACGGCAGGGAACGCGTCCTCGCCGAGCGTGGCCCAGGCCAGCTAGTCGGTGAGCGCGCCGCGCTGCAGATCAGTGTCCGCTCCGCGAGTGTGATAGCGCTTGAGACGGTGCGGGCCCTGGTGGTGCGGACGGGGGACTTCGCGGCCTTCATCAGCGCTCATCCAACGGTGCTCGAAATCGTGAAGAGTCAGTTCTACGACCGCCTCACCGAAGATCCGGCCAGATATGGCCCAGATGCCTTCGCCGACTTTTCTGTTGGCGAGACGACCACCGCCGACTGGCTCAGCCGATCCCTTTCCGCGGGGGGCACAGCGCAGCACCCGCAACCGCTGAACGGGGAGAACTGCACCGTCATCCTGAGTGACGTGGTCGGGTTCGGGGCCCGTACGCGTACCGACGAAGATCGCCGCGTCATCAGGGAAGCACTGTTCAGCATGACGCATATGGCCCTGCAGGACCTGCCCGATGTGTGGTCATGGGACGACCGAGGCGACGGCTTGCTGACGGTTGTCCCGCCAAGCGTCCCCACCGCGAAAATCATCGAGCATCTGCACAAGGAGCTACCCGCGGCCCTCGAGGAGCACAACCGGGCCCACGGTGAGTCCGCCCGGATCCAGCTGCGGGTCGCCATCAATGTCGGGCCCGTGACCACCGATACCATGGGGGTTTCCGGCGAGGCCATCATCGTCACGGCGCGGCTGGTCGAGGCCCCGCTCTTCAAGGACGCGATGAAAAAGGGCCAGGCCAGCCTGGGCGTCATCGCGTCGACATTCATCTACGAAACCGTGATCAGGCACGATCTCGGCCTGACGGGCTACTCGCAGGTCCAGGTCGATGTCAAGGAATCCAGTCTCCTGGCCTGGATGAAGCTTTTCGGTCCGACGCCGTTCGGCATCGAGGGATTCAGATCGAGGAGTCCGGGATTAGCGCCGCAGCCCGTTAGCACGTGGGCGAGCCGTGGTCGTGCCCAAGTAGCGGCTCCAGACGGGCCAGGGTTTCCCTGAGGTTGGGCTCGGAGGTCAGGTCCTGTGCCGCCATCAGGGATAGCCAGCGCAGCGGCGCGTGGTCGCTCTCCGGGCGTACCGCGTCGGGGGTCTGGGTGGTCATGAAGAACCGGACGTCGGCGTGCTCGTGGGCGGGTTCGCCCTTGCCGGGAGGGACATCGACGATGACCACCTGCTTGATCGCGGCGTCCGGCCACGGTTCCAGGTCGGCCAGGCCGGTCTCCTCCTCCGCTTCCCGCCGCACGATGGCGAGCGGGTCGGTCTCGCCCGGGTCACCGTGGCCGCCTACCTGCAGCCAGGCCTGCTGGCGCTGGTGCCAGCGCAGGAGCACCCGCGCCGTAGACGGGTGCACGATCAGCGCGGACGCGGTGACGTGCAGCGGGAGGTCGCGCCGGTACGGGTCGGCGACGGTCTGGGTCAGCGCCCGCACCCGCTGGATGTCGGCCATTTCGGCATCGCCCTGCGGGCGGTAACCGTCCAGGAGCGTGACCAGGTCAGGCACCGAACAAGTATGGCAGCCGGCCGGTTACGCCGGGCGTGCAGGCGAAGATGTCACCGGCCTGGGGCTGAGCTTGCCGGTCGGCGGGGGTGAAGTTCTCCCGGGCGGTCGTGATGTACAGGGTGCTCAGGTCCGCGCCGCCGAACGCGGCGGAGGTGACCTGGCTGACCGGGAGGCGGACGACGGTGTCGAGCGTGCCGTCGCGGGTGTAGCGGTGCAGCTCACCGGTGCCCCAGACGGCCAGCCACAGGCAGCCTTCGGCGTCCAGGGTCAGGCCGTCGGGGATGCCGCCGGAAACGGTGATGAAGCGGCGCCGACCGGAAAGCGCGCCAGTGTCCGGGTCGGTGCCGAACACGTCCACTCCCCCGCTGAGGCTGTCCGCGTAGTAGAACGCCTTCCGGTCATCGGACCAGTCAAGTCCGTTGGACAGGCCGACGCCGCCGAACAGTTCGGTGACCGCGCCATCCGGACTGAGCCGGTACAGGCTGCACGGCGGGCCGCCCTGCTCCTGCCACGCCATGGTGCCCGCCCAGAAGTTCCCCCACGGGTCCGGCTTGCCGTCGTTGAACCTGACCACGGCCCGGTCGACGGAGAACTCGCCCAGCCGCCGCAGGTCCTGACCGTCCGGACCGGCCAGGGCGAACCCGTCCACCAGGGCGAGCACCAGCCCGCCGCCGCGGGTCAGCCCGAAGGTGCCGACCGGGTCGCCGGCCTCGAACCGGGTGTGGGCGCCGGTGACCGGGTCAAGCGCGTGCACGTGGCCGGGCAGGATGTCCACCCACCGGAGCAGCCCGCGGGCGGCGTCCCAGACCGGCCCCTCGGCCAGCTCACACTGGGCCGGGAAGGCGACCTCGGCCTCCAGAACCCGGGTCATGGCTCGCTCACGTCCAGGATCACCTTGCCGCGCGGGGCTCTGCTAGCTCCGGGGGGGACGACCCCCCCGAGCCCCCCCGAGCTTGAGGTGGATCGCAGCACCTGGTACGCCTCCTCGTAAGCCTCGAGCGGGAACCCGTGGGTGATCAGCGGGGACAGCCTGATCTGCCCGGCGGACAGCAGCGCGGTGACCTCGGCCCAGGCCGCGGAGGTGTAGGCGAAAGACGATCAGCTCGGCCGGTGAGAACAGGCGCAGCAGGTGCGTGGTGATCAGCGCCAGCGTGCCGTCGCCGACGACCGCGATCCGCTCCCCCGGCCGCGGCCGGCCGCGGCCGATGGCGCGCCAGGCGACCGCGGCGGGTTCGGCCAGCGCCGCGTCGAGCAGGCTTACCCGGGGGCCGAGCACGTGCACGACCTGGGCGGGGAGCAGGACCTGATCGGCCGCCGCGCCGGCCCGGGTGAAGCCGAGCTCGTCGTAGACCAGGCAGAGGTTGGTGTGGCCCTGCACGCACTGCGCGCAGACCCGGTCGGGGATGATGCCCTCCGCGATCACCGGCTGGCCGGGCTCCAGGCCGGTCACGCCCGGCCCGACAGCCTCGATGATCCCGGACCACTCGTGCCCGGGGACCAGCGGGTACCGCGTGTAGGCCGGGTCGACCACGCCCGCGACCAGCTCCAGGTCGGTGCCGCAGATCCCGGTGTGCACTGGCCGGGCCACCACCTCGCCGGGCCCTGGGACGAGCTCGTCGGCATCCTGCAGGCCGATCACCCCAGGCGAGGTGATGACCAGGGCCCGCCGGTCAGCCATGGACAGCCCGGACCGCGAAGGGCGGGCCGCCGAGGGCCGTGGTGACCTGGTCGGCCGCGTCGCGGATGGCGATGCCGAGCTCGTCCATCCGCCAGGTCGGCCGGTTCAGCTTCAGCCCGGTGCCGCTGATGGCGGCCACGCACTCGCCGGTCCGGTCGTAGATCGCCGCACCCACGCAGAACACGCCGTCCGCGTCTTCCTCGTCGTCGATCGTGTAGCCGCGGACCGCGCTCAGCTCGAGGTCCCTGAGCAGGTCGTCGAGGTCGGTGATGGTGCGCTCGGTCCGGGGTGGCATGCCCGCCTCGACGGCCAGCACCCGGGCCTGCTCCGGCGGCAGCGCGGTGAGCAGCGCCTTACCCGCGGACGTGCAGTGCGGGTATTCCCGCTGGCCCAGGTAGCTGGCGAACCGGACGGTGCCGGGCGCGTCGATCCGCGCGGTGACGATGGCGAAGGGCCCGTCCGGTATCACCAGCCGGGTGGTCAGCCCGGTGGCGTCGGTGACCGACTGCATGACCGGCATGGCCAGGCTGATCAGCGGAGACTGAAACTCGGCCGCGTCGCCGAGCTTGGCCAGCGCCATGCCCAGCCGGTACCTTCGGCTCAGCCTGGCGCCGGAATCTGCCACGAAACCCCGGGCGATCAGCGTCTGCAGCAGCGCGAACGCGCTGCTCTTGGAGACCGCGATCTTCTCGGCGAGCTCGGTCAGCGTCACGCCGTCCTGACCGGCCGCGGCAAGCAGCTCCAAGGTATCGAGCGCCCGTTCCACGCCGTGCAGGCGGTAACGCTGCCCGTCGGAATCGTCCCGGTTACTCACCGACTGTTCCTTTGTCCCAAGCACTGTTCGGCATAGCCGAATAGCTTGGCATCCTTGATCGTCCTCGTCAACTCGTGAACTCTTGACAAAGGCCCTTACGCTGCCGTGTCATTATGTCACCGCTCATTCGGATGTAGAGAATTAGTTTCGGCAGAGCCGAATACCCAGATCGTTCGGGATAAAAGATCTTCTAGAGGGGAGTAGCGATGAGCTGGGTCGCGGACGTGTTGGACGGGCTGGGCGTCACCGGCCGGGACCACGGCACCTCGTTCCCCGACGGCGCCGCGTTCCGCATCGAGATCCCCAGCGTCGAGGGGCCCAAGGTGCTCGAGGCCGTGCTGCGCGCCGCCGATGCCGAGGGCATCACGGTCAACCGGGTCTCCCAGGGCAGCGGCGCGGTGCTGATGCGGGCTGTCGAACTGCGCGACATGGCCCAGGCCGGCCTGGAAGCGGGCGTGGAGGTCTGCCTGTTCGTGGGGCCGAGAGAGCGGTACGGGGTGGGGGCGCACGCCAGGTCCGAGGACGGCCGGGCGCACGGGGACCAGGTCCGCGGCCTGCGCCAGATCTCCTACGCGCTGGAGGACGTGCTGCGGGCCACCGAGGAAGGGATCCGCAGCTTCCTGGTCGCCGACCTCGGCCTGCTCCGCGCCGTGACGCAGGCGCAGGCCCAGGGGTCGCTGCCGGCCGGGCTGGTGTGGAAGGTCTCCGCGGCCATGTCGCCGTCCAACCCGGTGACGGTCAAGCTGCTGGAAGACCTCGGCGCCAGCACAGTGAACATCCCGGCCGACGCCACGCTGACCGAGCTGGCCGAGATGCGGGCCGCGGTCAGCATCCCGCTCGACCTGTACGTGGAGGCCCCCGACCCGCTCGGCGGCGTGGTCCGCGGCCAGGAGCTTGGCGACCTGATCAAGGCCGGGGCGCCGCTGTACGCGAAGTTCGGGCTGCGCAACGCCCAGGCCGTGTACCCGAGCGGGCACCACCTGGAGGCGGTGGCCTGCGCGAACGCGATCGAGAAGGTGCACCGCGCGGCGGTGGCGCTGGAGTGGCTGGAACGGCTGTCGCCTGGGCTCGTTCAGTCCAAGCCAGGGGCCGTTGGGCTCGGCGTTCCGGTCCTATGAGCCGCGCGGGGGAGGTCACGGCGAAGCTGGCCCGGGTCCGCGGCGTCCCTGCGCATGCCGCTCGATGATGAAGAGGCCGAACGGATGGCGGTTCTCGGCGCCGATACCGCGCGCGCCCTGGAAGGGGCGATGCGGTCCTGGCAGCCCGTGGACCGCGAGTGCAACCTGGCGGCGCGGATCTCCGCAGCGCTCGAGGAACGGCTGATCTTCATCGCTGACGGTTCCCGGGGTCCCGTTCCGATTACCAACACCGCTGACTGGCCGACCACTGCCGACGGCAGGCCAGCAATCTTGCCTCTTTAGCAAACCCTGGCGACGCCAGACGCCTGAAAGGTTCCACGCCATGAGCAACGACTCCTCTGCAGGGCTACGGGAGAAGTCCGTCGGACTTCGCGGTGACTGGATCGCTTCCATCACCAACGTGGCCCCGACGGCCGCCACCACGTTGACCATGGCCGCCCTGATCGGCGCCTCGGGGCTGGCCTCCCCACTGGCGCTGCTGGTGGCCGGCGCCGCGATGCTGTGCTGCGCGGTGGCCTACCACCGGCTGAACGCGTGGCAGGCTTCGGCCGAGGCTCCGGTGAAGTGGGTGGCGCGCGGGCTTTCCCCGATCCTCGGCTTCGCGGTGCTGATCTCGATTACCTTCTGCACCCTGTGGGTGATCTTCCTGTTCGTCTGCCTGCAGGGGCTCGCGTCTTCTTCGGCGATTTCGGCCAACGCCAGCAACGTGCTGCCGTTCCTGGCCGGGCGGCTCGGTCCCAAGGCGTTCGCCGACCTGGTCGCGCTGGCGGTCATCGCCTCGTTCGCCACCACCATCCAGTCGCAGATCGTGGACGGGAGCCGGATCATGTTCGGGATGGGCCGGGATCGTACCGTGCCCAAGGCGCTCGGCCGGGTGAATTCGCGGTTCCGGACCCCGGTCGCGGGGCTGATCGTGATGGGCGTGATCCCGGTGCTGGCCCTAGTGCTGTACCTGGCGAGCGGTTCTCTGCAGAAGACGATCATCTACATCGACTCGACCGGCGGCCTGCTCTTCGCCGGCTACTACGTGGTGATCTCGCTGTACAGCATCTGGTACTACCGCACCGTGCTGTTCCGCGACCTTAAGGAGTTCACGCTGGGGCTGCTGCTGCCGCTGGTCGGCGCGGCGACGCTGGTCTACGTGATCGTCAAGTCGCTGCCCGGCACCCCCGTGCCGGTGCGGATTATCGCGCTGGTGAAAGCCCACCGCCGTGCTCTACCGCAACCTGCTGGCGATCGAGGTGGAGGAGACCATCAGGTCGCAGCCGCTGGACGGCATCGTGGCCCTGGGCAACTGCGACAAGACCGTGCCCGCCTACCTGATGGCGCTGGCCAGCGCGGACATCCCGGGGCTCGTCGTCACCGGCGGGTTCCGGGTGCCTGCTTTGTTTGACGGTTCGCCGCTGGGCAGCGGGACCGCGCTGTGGCGTCTTCATGACTCACGGCGGAGCGGCGCGCTGGACGACGCGTCCTGGGCCAGGCTGGAAAGCTGCCTGGGCCAAGGGCTGGGCGCGTGCAACACGATGGGCACCGCCTCCACCATGGCGATCATGGCCGAGACGCTGGGGCTCGCGCTGCCGGGCTCGGCCGTGCTGGCCGCCGGCGACCCGCGGCAATCGGAACTGGCGGAGGCGGCCGGGCAGCGGATCGTGGGGATGGTGCGCTCGTCGGTGCGGCCTTCCGCGTTTTTGACTCCCGCCGGTTTTGCTAATGCGATGACCGTGCTGGCGGCGGTGGGGGGCTCGACCAACGCGATCATTCACCTGTGCGCGGTGGCGGGGCGGCGAGGTCTCATCCTGCCGCTGCGGGACTTCGGCTCGGTTTCCGCGCGCGTGCCGGTGATGGTTGATCTGGCGCCGATCGGGACCGGGCTGATGCCGGACCTGGCGGCGGCGGGCGGGGTTCCTGCGGTGCTCGCCGCTCTTGGCTCGGAGCTCGACCTTTCCGTTCCTACTGCTTCCGGGGCCTCGCTCGGGGAGTCGCTGCCTGTTGGCCCGCCACAGTGGCCGGTCGGGAAGCCGGTGACGTCGCTGCCCGCGTTCATGGTGGTGCACGGCAACCTGACGCCTTCCGGGGCGGTTCTTAAGGCCGCAGCGGCTAGCCCTTCGTTGCTGCGGCACCGC
>Ga0187814_10000739_pt1 | contig 11598 bp, 7 predicted proteins | sample NC_S_4_FD_132450 | JGI IMG/M metagenome (GOLD analysis project Ga0187814, IMG submission 132450) | Wetland sediment microbial communities from Neuse River Estuary, North Carolina, USA - ASW-S_4 | ecosystem: Environmental > Aquatic > Freshwater > Wetlands > Sediment | place: USA: North Carolina...
ACCGGAAGGTGAGGAGACCGGTGACCTTCGGCACGTATCCGTCCGTCTGCCTCGTGCCTGGCCTGGCTTGCCAGCGGACGGAGTTATCCTCACGCCGTGGCTGCGAGTTGCGCGGCGCGTTCTCGCCTGTTCGGCCCCGGGCTGATGGTGGTGACCTCAGCCGGGCTGCTTGGCTGCCGCGGGCACCGGGAGGTGGCGGCTGCGGCGATCCTGGGCGGGGCCGATGCGGTACAGCTTCGCGCTCCCCGACTGCCTGACCGTGATCTGCTGCCCCTGGCTGCCGATCTGGCGCTGGCCTGCCACGCGGCAGGCGTGCTGCTCATCGTGAACGATCGCCTTGAGGTCGCGGTTGCCGTCGGCGCGGACGGTGTTCACCTCGGCCAAGACGATGAGCCTGACCGCGCTGAAGCGCTCTTGCGCCCGGGCATGATGCTGGGGGTTAGCGTGGAGAACCCTGAGCAGGCGCGCCGGGCGGCACGGTTCGGTGCCTCGTATCTCAGCGTGACTGTGTGGGCCACGGCCACCAAACCCGGTGCCCGCCCCGCAGGCTTGGCCGGCCTGTGCGCGGTGTGCGCTGCCACGTCGCTGCCGGTAATGGGCATCGGCGGGATCGGTCCTGGTAACGCTGCCCAGGTTCTGGCGGCGGGTGCCCGGGGCATCGCCGTCGTGTCGGCGGTGGGCGCGGCACCCGACATGGTGGCTGCCACCCGGGCGCTGGCGGCCGTGCTCAGGCGATCCCGCGCCACGGGCAACCGGCGATGAACACGCGGACATGGCGAACCTGCGCAGCTTGGAGGCGCGAATGAACGAGCAGCGCACCGGCAAGATCACCGCGGAGATCTTCGAACAGGTCATCCTCCGGCGGCTGGGAGCACAAGATCCCGGCGTGCTGGCCGGGCCTGCCCACGGCGTTGACGTCGGCGTGGTGCGGGTGGCGCCAGGCACGGTGATGGCCCTGACCACAGATCCGGTTTTCATCGTCCCCGCCTACGGCTGGGAGCGGGCAGCGTGGTTCGCGGTCCACATCCTGGCCTCCGACGCGGCCACCAGCGGACTGCCGCTGCGGTGGATGACCGTGGACCTCAACCTCCCGCCGGCCATCACCGACGAGGAACTGGCGGCACTGTGGGAGTCGTTCTCCAGGGCCTGCGAGGAGCTGGGAATCGCGGTGATCTCCGGTCACACAGCCCGCTACGACGGATGCAGCTGGCCGATGGCCGGCGGCGCGACATGCATGGCGCTCGGCCCGGAAAGCGGCTTCGTCACCCCCGCCATGGCCCGGCCCGGTGACCAGGTGGTGATGACCAAGGGCGCCGCCATCGAGGCGACCGCCCTGTTCGCCGCGACCTACCCGGACCGGCTGGCGGCCGCCGTGGGTGCCGACGTCACCCGTGCCGCGGACGCGCTGTTCGGGCAGATGACCGTGGTGCCGGAATGCCGGGTGGCCGCGCGGTTCGGCCTGCGCGAGAAGGGCGTCACCAGCATGCACGACGCCACCGAAGGCGGGGTGCTCGCCGGCCTGGCCGAGATAGCAGCAGCCTCGGGCACCGGGCTGCGAATCGAGCTCGAGGCAATACCAGTCCGCCCCGAAGTCCGCGCGGTATGCGGCCACGTCGGCATCGATCCCTACGCCTCGATCTCAGAGGGAACGCTGATCGCCACGGTCACCGCGGACCGTGCGGGCGCTTTCCTCGCCGCCCTGGCGGCAGACGGCATCGACGCGGCCGTCGTGGGTGAGGTCGTGGAACCCTCCCTGGGCACGACGCTTGTCACGCCACACGGCGAGCAGCCACTCAGGCATCCCGGTACCGATCCGTTCTGGCAAGCATTCGCCCGGTGGGCCAGCGAAGCGGCCCCAGTCAGTTAGCCAGGGCATTAGACCGGCGCAGGCGCATCGCGCGGCCCGGGTCCGGCGTTACACGGCCAACGGCCATGCATAGGACACCACGCCGATCGATCCGCTCCTGACTGTCGAGGCCCCACCCAGGCGACCTGAGGAGGCGGCTCGCGGCCGACCGCACAGATGAGCCCCGCTGATCGTCGTCTGGATGAGTGACTCGTTACGGGGTCAGTGACTCGTTACGGGGTCAGTGGTCGCGGGGGATCAGGGAGCGCATGGTCGGCGTGCCAGTTTGCCAGTTGCGCCACCGTGGCCATGGCGAGCAGGCGCTTGCGGGCGCAGAGGCCCTCGGTGGTGCGGCTGTCAGCGCCTTCCAGGTCCATGAGCCTTGAGGATGGCGCTGACCCGTCAGCCCGCTGCTGGTCGACCCACGCTAAGGTGCCTCATCGCGGAGGTCCGGCCGGACCATGCGCCAGCCGAACCTCCCCGGAACCCCGTCGGCAAGGCCTTTGTCCCCTATAAGGGTGAGCCTAGGTCGCAGCGCTCTGGTGCGGGTGGATCTCAGCTGGCGATCTTCACGATGCGCCCGCCGCTGATGCGGGCCGGGATTACGCGGATGTAGCTGCCGCGATCGCCGCCCGGCCAGGGCGAGACTGTTGCGCCATGGAGCAGCGCAGCCAGTTCATCCGGGCAGGTGACTCGGCGCGCCGTTCCCTGGACCAGCACGCTCCACCCCTCCCCGACGGCCTCGTCGATCCGGTCGGCCTCGAAGGTGACGGGGCTGTCGTCGGCATGCGCCGCGATCACGCCCCCGGGCCTGGTCCGGAAAACGATACAGCTCTCGATCACGATGAAGTTGACGGGCAGCACAACGGCTCCTGAGCTGCTCGCGAACGCCACCCGGCCGATTCCCCCCGGTGCGATCAGCTGATGGCACTCGATGTCGGTCAGCGGCATCAGCGCGCGGCGTCCCGCGGGACGGCCGTGTCCTGGCGGGGCACTCAGTCCCCCGCCGAGCAATGCCGAGGTGCTGGTGTGCAGTGCTGCGGCCAGCCTGCGCAGCCCGGCGGCGCTGATCCTGGCCGGGTATCGTTCCAGGTATTCCACGTAGCGGGGGCTCATCTGCGCGCGGGCGGCCGCCTGCGCGATGCTGAGCCGCAGCTCCGTGCGGCGGGCCGTGAGCCGCTTGCTCAGGTCGCCGGGAGCAGGCGCCGATGGCCACGACTGGGGCCCGGGCGTTGTTTCGCGTGCAGGCCCAGGCGCCTGACCGGTCCCTCCAGGCCGTCCCCGGGGGGCCTGCGTCGTCATCGCCCTCCTGTCCGGTTGCGCTCGTGCGCGTGATCGCAGTGCCCTGTCCGGCCTTCCCCCTGTTGCTGTGGGGAAGCTGCCGCTGGAAGGACCGGCCGGCAACTCGGCAGGCGCGCCCGGATCCGCCGGGGGCGTGTCAGGCTCGCGGGGTGCCGCATGGTCGCGGCGCACCTGTGCGGCGAAGGCGGCCGCCTGGGTGCGGCGCTGCATGCCCAGCTTGGCCAGCAGCGAGGTCATGTAATTCTTGACGGTCTTTTCGCTCAGGGCCGTCCGCCCGCCGACCTCCCGGTTGCTCAGCCCTTCCCCGACCAGTTCCAGGATCCTTCGTTCCTGCCCGGACAGCCGCGCCAGCAGCTCATGCTGCCCGGCCTGGCCGCGAAGCCAGCCCAGCAGTCTGCTTGTCGCCTCAGGGTCCAGCGCCGGCTCGCCGGCGGCGACCATGCGCACCGCTGCCACCAGGTTCGTGCTGCGGATCTGCTTCAGCACGTACCCGGCGCACCCGGCCATGATCGAGTCACGGAACGCCCAGTCGTCGTCGTACGCGGTGAGCATCAGGCACGCCACGTCCGGCATCCGGGCACGGATCTCCCGGCAGACCGCGGCCCCGTCCCCGTCCGGGAGCCGTACATCCAGGACCGCCACATCAGGCCGCGCCGCAGCGATCCGCGCCAGGGCCGCAGCCGCGGTCCCGGCCTCGCCGACCACCCGGATATCGGGCTCGGCTTCCAGCAGAGCCGACACGCCCTGACGGACGATCTCGTGGTCATCCAGCAGGAAAACCCGTATCGGCCCGCCGGCCAGCGAACTGTCAGTCATCACCCCTGCCCGGCTCCCTTCCAGGGAATCGCCGGACCCCGGCCTGGGCCGGCGCTGAATCCCGTTGCACGATAACCGCAGGCACCTGCCAGGCACGGGACGAAAGTCCCCGCCATAAACCCGGAAACCGACCCCCGGAAATCCCGTGTAACGGCGTTCTCGCCTGCAGCCACTTGACGGGGCGGCACATATCTATCTCCCGGTTCGCCCTTCCGGTCTATCTCCCGGTTCGCCCTCCGGTCAAGTGGCGGCAGCGAGCGGTCATGGCAGCGGGCCGCCCTTGGGGCGGCGTCGTGGGGGTTGCGTTTCACGGGCACCCCGCCTGGCCTGCTATCGTCTCCGCGCATGCAGTGAATTCCTGCCCGGTTCCCCGCGAGCACGGTCGGCTATGTAATCCGGGATGACTGCCGAGAAGATCGCTAAGTGTGACCGCTACCGCGTTGAGCAATCTCGCGCCGATCGTGATGATCAGCTCCGCGAGGCGGCCGGCCCCCTGCGGATCTCTCGTGACCATCACGATCATCAGCGGTATCACGAGCAATGTCAGGATCAATTTCCTCACAGGCTCACCAGCTCTCGCTAGCTGGAGGATCGTCAGCCTTCTTAGTGGCATAGCTCTTGAATTGTGCCTGCCTTCGAGATTCTCGCGACGCGCCAAAGTCCCGTCGCGCGAAGACCTTCAGCGGTTATACGTCCCTCAGGGATGCCTGCGGCGCACAACAGGCGGAGCCGGGTTCGTCGCGACTTTTGGCCTCTGCAGGCGGGACCTGCTCTCCCCCGGCCCGCTATAGCGTTAGCGTTCCATGGGTGGCGCCTCCGGAGTTCGCCCGCGGGGCACGCAGCAGCGGTCTAGGCGGCCCGGGATGGGCCATGGGTCCCTCAACGCGGGCACGCTCGCTGCTATGCAGGCTTCCGCAGCCGGGCGTTAGTGAGTGCCGGCCTCCGGACGCGCCGCGGCCGCCGGGCGATGGCGTCATTCCATCGCAGCCGGGCGTCTTATTGCCCGGCGGCTGAGTGCGGGCTAGCGCCCGCGGCGATGCCGCCCGGGGACGCTAGCCGGAAGGGATGCCAGATGAGGCACTTGGACAGTTCGGGATGTGATGAGGGTTGGTGCCGTCGCCGCTACGACGTCGACACCCTATAGGGACCTGGTGCTCCTGCTGGTGACGCGACCGGTCACCGGGCTGCCCGTGGTCGGCCGCGACGGCAAGTTGGCCGGGGTTGTCCATGAGGCCGAGCTCCTGGCCAAGGAGGAACTCCAGCAGGACCCGGGCCTGCATCCGCGGATGCGCCGGCATCGCCGGGCGTTGCGGGTTAAGGCGGCCGGGGGTAGCGCCGGGGACGTGATGACCAGGCACCGGGTGACGATACGGCCAGAAGCACCGTTGCGGAGGCAGCGCGGCTGATGGACCGGCACCACGTCAACTGTTTCATGGTCGTAGGCGCAGACGGGAAGCTGGTCGGCACCGTCGGCCCGCGCGACCTGCTACGCGTCTTCCTGCGGCCGGACAGCGAGATCCGGCAGGAGATCATCGACGAGGTCCTGACCGGCTGCCTTTGCGCCGATCCCGCCCTGGTCAGCGTGAACGTGAGCGACGGAGTGGTCACCCTGGCGGGGAAGGTCGAGCTCAAGAGCATGCTTCGAAGCGTGGAGCCCGCTATCCGCGCCATGAGGGGGTCGTCGATGTGGAAGGCCAGCTCAGCTATCTGCGCTGACGATGACGTCCGGCACCCGCTGACCGCGGACTTGCCCGCTTGCCGCAGCACCTGGACGGTCAGCGGAGCCTGCGCAGGAACGGATCTTGCCGGTGATCGCGCTGTACCCGGATACGGGCATCCACGGCGACCGCACTGTCCGGGCGGGCGATGACGGGGTTGAGATCGAGTTCGGTGACTTCGGACTGGTCGTCGGCGAGCCGCGACAGGCGGAGCAGCAGGTCCCGCAGCGCAGCATGGCTGGCGGCCGGAGCGCCGCGGTAGCCATGCAGCAGCGGCGCGGACCGGATCGAGGTAATGAGCTCGTCGGCATCGGCGCTGGTCAGCGGGGCGAGCCTGGCGGCGTGATCGCCAAGGATGTCGGTGGCGACGCCGCCGAGGCCGAAGACCACCAGCGGCCCGAACACCGGGTCAGCTGTAACCCCGGCGATCACCTCGGTGCCGCCGCCGATCATCGGCTGGATCAGGATCCGGTGCGGCCGGCTGCGGAACCGCCGGGCCAGCTGCCGCCAGGCCAGGCGCACGTCGTCGACGGTGCGCAGGTCAAGGATCACGGCCCCGGCGTCGGTCTTGTGCAGCAGTCCCGGCACATCAGCCTTCAGGACCGCCGGGCCGCCGAAGGCGGCGGCGGCGCTGGCCGCGGCCTCTTCGCTAGCCACTGGCTGCAGCGCCGCTGCCTGTATGCCGTAGCAGCCGAGCAGCCCGGCCGCGTCGTCCGGGGACAGCCAGCCGCCCCCGGGCACCAGCCTCAGGAAAGCCTGGATGAGTTGCCGCGCCTCATCAGGGCGCAGGTCCTCCAGGACGGGGACGTCCCCGTGCGGCCGGGCCAGCCATTCCCCGTACCCGGCTGCGCGGGCAAGGGCGCGGGCCGCTGCTTCAGGGCAGGCGTAGCAGGGCACAGGCCGCCCGCTGCCGCCCGCGCGAGGCAGCAGCCGGACGGACTCGGCCTGGCCGAGCATGACGGCGGCAAGGGGGACGGCGAGGTCGGCTTCGGCGATCGCCGCTTCCAGGTCGCCGGTCGCGCCGGTCGGCAGGATGAGCGCCAGCACCGCGTTCACCCCTTCGTCGGCACCGAGCAGTTGCAGGCACTGGCGGAAGTCCTCGCGGCTTACGGTAGCGGTGGTGTCTACCGGCCCGGCGGCTGACCCGCCCGGCAGCACGATAGCGCGCAGCCGGGACATGGCGGCCGGGCCGGGCGCGTGCACGCCGAGGCCAAGACCGGCGCACGCGTCGGCGGCGAGCACCCCCGCACCGCCGACGTTGGAGACGATCGCGACGCGCCGCCCGGCCGGCACCGGCTGCGCAGCCAGCAGTGCGGTCGCCTCGACCAGCTCGCCCAGGCTATCGGCGGTGATGATGCCGGCCTGGGCGAACAGCGCCTGGCGGCTGGCCAGCGGCGTGGCCGCGGCGGCAGTGTGCGAGGCGGCGGCCCGCTGGCCGGCCGCTGACACCCCGGCGTGCACGGTCAGCACGGGCATCACCCGGGCGACGCGGCGCGCGGTGGCGGCGAACTTGCGCGGGTTGCCGAACGACTCGATGTACAACACGGCCAGCCGGGTCAGGCCGTCATGCTCCCACCACATCAGCATGTCAGTGGCCGACACGTCGTACTTGTTCCCGACCGAGACGAAAGAGGAGATCCCCAGCCCCAGCCGGGCCAGCCGGTCGGCGACGGCGAAGCCGAGCCCGCCGGACTGCATCACCAGCCCGATGGTACCGGGCGCCGGGTGCCGGACCGCGAACGTGGCGTTCAGACCGATATGCGGAACTGCGATGCCGAAGCAGTTCGGACCGACCAACCGCATGCCATAACGCCGACAGGCGGCCAGCAACTGGGCGCCCAGGACGTCATCCAGCCCGGCGGTGATGACCACCAGGGCCCTGACCCCGAGCTGCCCGCAGTCAGCGGCGACCGCCGGCACGGCCGGTGGCGGCACGGCCACTACCGCCAGATCCGGTTCCTCGGGCAGGCCGCTCACCGAGGAGAAGCACGGCACCCCCTCCAGGCTGGCGGCGTGCGGGTTCACCGCGTACACCGGCCCGGCGAAACCGCCGGTGACGATGTTGCGCAAGATCACCCGACCCGCAGTGTCAGCCTGCCGGCTGGCCCCCACCACGGCCACCGACGCCGGCCGGAACAGGTGCCGCAGGCTCGCGATGTCCGCCTGGCTCTCCCGTCTGCCCACTGCCTCCAGGTAGGGCTCCCGCCACGGGTCAGCATCATCACCCGGCAGGTCAGCGGTGACCTCGATCACGTCGTTGGCCTGCTTCCGCCTAATGTGCAGCCCGGCATCTGCCACCACTTTCAGTATCTGCGTGTTGGTGGTCAGGACCGGCGCGGTGAACACGCGGATACCCTCGCCGCGGGCGGCCGACACCAGATGCTCAAGCAGCAGCGTTGCCACGCCCCGGCCCTGCACATCGTCGGCAACGGCGACGGAGGCCTCGGCCGTGCCCTCGGCACCGGTGGGCTCGTAGGTGGCGACGCCGATGATCTTTGCGCCGCAGACTGCGAGCAGCGCGGCGTGCCCCGGGCCTTGGGCCCGGCAGACCCGCTGGGCCTCACGCTCCGCGTCCGGCCTGCGGAGGGTGAAGAACCGCTGGTAGGCGCTGCCGGCAGACATCGCCTCGTGGAAGGCCGTGACCGCGGGCGCGTCATCGGGTGCGGCCGACCGTATCTCTGTCATGGTGCCGTCCGTCAGCAGCGCGTACGCGTCGGCCACGGCGGGTGTGCTCATCATGGATCATGCCCTTCCCCGGACCCTTATCAGGCCCGGCGTTCTTGTCCGTCACGATGGCGTATCAGCTTCGGCAAGGTCCCCTCGGCCGGGATTCCGGCACCGCCGCGCACTGACGCAACGCGTTCCCGGTCCCTGAATGGGCTGGCATCTCATGGCTGGACCGGGCCGGCGTTCAGGATGAGGCGCGCCAGGTGATCTCGTGACTGCTGCTGGGCCTGCCAGGCCCCTAGCTGGTGCCGTCCGTACCAGCGCAGCACCGGACGGGTGAACGCGTCACCCAGGCGGGTGAGTTCGGCCGGGCTGAGGCAGCCGCGAAGCAGCTGGCCCAGTTCAGCCCACCGCCTGCCGGCGGCAAGGCGAGCGATGGACGGCAGCCGGACGGCCACGGCCGGCCGGGCCGCCAGGCGGGCCAGCGCGGGCAGCTGCCAGGTGACGGCCGTGATCCCGGAGGAGAGAATGGCCGGCCAGGAGTAGAACCGCTTCATTGCTTCCAGCACGCTGAGCTGCAGGTCCAGCGGGGTCATCTGCTCCGGCCGCATGACCACGTGGTGGCCGTCGAACAGCGACCAGTCCATGGTGATCAGCCGCCCCTCGGCCTGGATCCGGTCCCACAGCCGGGTGCCGGGCAACGGGGTCTGGACCATCATCTGGATGGTGTCGATGCCGACCCTGCGGGCGAACGCCACGGTGTCCTGCGCGCTGTGCCGGGTGTCGGTATCCAGCCCGAGCACGAACATCCCGTGCACGTCAATGCCGTGGTCGTGGAACGCGGCAACGGCCCGCTCGGAATCGGCGACGGTTGCCTGCTTGCCGAGCCGGGCCAGGCCCGCGTCGCTGATGCTCTCGAACCCGGCCATGACCATGTGGCATCCGGCCTGGCGCATGAGGTCAAGGAATTCATGGTCTATCTCGCAGCCGGAATGCGACCGGTACACCGTGTCGGCCCGGACCTGCGCGGACCATTCCGGTGTCAGCCCCGCGGCGGCCATCGCGTGCAGCAGTTCCGCTGTGCGGGCCTTGTTCACCACGAAGTTGTCATCGTGGAAGAAGACCCGGTCGGCGTTCAGGCCGGCCAGTTCGGCGAGTACCTGCGCTGTCCGCCGGTACCGGACCCGCCGGGAGAACATCGCCGTCACCGCGCAGAACTCGCAGTCATACGGGCATCCCCACTGGGTCATCAGCGGCTTGATCGTCATCCGCCCATGCCCGGCGATCAGTGACAGGTCCGGTGCTGGGAGCGCCTCGAACTCCGCCTGCGAGCAGCGGCCCCGTGGCTTGTTGTGATGCTGGCCGCCGCCGGCGTCGCGCCACGACAGGCCGGCCACCTGGTGCAGCGGCGCGTCGCGCTGCAGGGCGGCGACCAGCTCCAGCATCGTCTGCTCACCCTCGCCGCGCACCACGTAATGAGCGTGCTCCAGCGCTTCACCGGGACGGAAAGTCACGTGCGGACCGCCCAGCACCACCGGGGCGCCGGCTGCCTCTAGCATGTCCGCCAGCCGGTAGGCGGCCGGTGCAGTGGACGTGGTGGACGAGATCCCGGCCAGGTCCGCGGCCGCACACGCCGCTAGGTCGACCGGCTCCAGCATCTCGCAGTACACCGTGACGTGATGTCCGGCGCCCGCGAGCATCGTCGCGATCAGCGGCAGGCCAAGTCGCGGCAGCAGCACCCGGTCATACACGTGATGACCCGGCGGGCGCGGCTCCACCAGGCAGATCCGAAGGCCACTCATGCCAGTCCCCTCCCCGCAATGAGCTCAGCACCGTCAGGAACGTTCCCTTCCGCCCGGCCTGCCCGGCCGAACGCGGCCAGGGCGGTTGGCGCTATCGCCGCTGGCTGGGTCCGGCTGTCACCTCGCATTAGCACGGGATGACCGGCCGGCATCCATGGGCAAGCCCGTTTCCAGGTCGCCGCGTTATCCCCGGGAGCCTGACCGTCGCTCCCGCGGCAGCCAGGGCCTCGCGGGAGACCCGGTCGTGGTGACCGCACAGCAGCAGATCCACCTCGTGAGAACGGTGCGGCACAGGCGGCATGACGACGCGCACCAAAGGCTGGGCCGGGCAGCAGCACGCCCTGTCCCCTTCACACGGCAGCTCCTGTGACGCCAGCGCTGATGACCTGCCATCAGGCCCCGGCACCGGCGCGCGACCGCCGCCGGTATTACCTCGCGAAAACCTCATGACTTCATTGTCAGCGGGCCTAAGGGAGTGCCTCCGGCGCAAGTCCCGTCAGGCAGGGCCGAAGGTCCCTGTACAGATCGAACGGTAAACACATCCCTGAAGGAGCGGGCCGGTGTCAAGCGGGGTTTCGGCCCGCGGTTTCGCGGTGGCGAAGGTGTTTGCAGGCATGCTGGACTGGCCCCGTGGCTGCCTCTTTCTCCGCGCAGGTGCCGGTTCGTGCGAGCGGGCCGGCTGGGTCAAGGACCGGGCGGAGCCCGGCCGGCGGAGCCGGCGCCGGAGGCGTCCTTGAGGCGGGTGCCCGCGAGCCGGTAATCGATGGCTGCGGGGAAAGGGACCTCCGCGGCGGTGTTCGCGTGTATGCGGCTGTGTGTGCACCCCACGGCCGGTCGTCCGGCCGGGCAGCCCGCTGGCTGCATTCATCCCTTCGTTTGTCCCCGGCGTGATGTGCTGCCGGGGGGCATGGGGCGGGTTCGCGTCAGGGGCCGGGCGGGGTCAATCAGACGGGCGTCCACGCCGCCGGCCCGGGCGTCAGCCGCTGGTCCCGGCGGGGGACAGAATGTTCGGCGGCCTCGCGCCCGGCAGCGGGGGACAGAATAGCTGGCGGTCTCGCGCCCGGCCTGCGGGCGGCGGTCATGCGGCCGACCGTTGCTGCGGTGTTGCGGGGCGGCGGCGGATGCGGCCGTCGCGCATGCTGTAGGCCCGGCCCGGGGAACCGGCGGATATCGCCGATCCCGGCGACGATGACGGCGGCCAGGACCGGGCCGATGCCGGGCAGGGCCTGAATGGCGCGGCACCCTTCGTGCCCGTCCAGCAGGTCGCCGGGCACCTGCTCCAGCAGGGTGATCTCCGCCGTGAGAGCGCCGGCGAGCTGCCTCAGCGAGGCGACCTTGCCCGCGTACGGCTGCGGCAGGTCCAGCCCGTCCAGCCACGCGGTCCCGTAGCTGCCGAAGATGCCGCTGCACTGCACGGCGATGCCGGGCTTGGCCAGCACCCCGTGCA
>Ga0187814_10000740_pt1 | contig 11593 bp, 8 predicted proteins | sample NC_S_4_FD_132450 | JGI IMG/M metagenome (GOLD analysis project Ga0187814, IMG submission 132450) | Wetland sediment microbial communities from Neuse River Estuary, North Carolina, USA - ASW-S_4 | ecosystem: Environmental > Aquatic > Freshwater > Wetlands > Sediment | place: USA: North Carolina...
CGCAGCGCCCCGGCGAGCAGCCGAGGGGCCAAAGGACCGCATGCCGACCTGTTCGCGGCGCTGGTCGACCCGCGCCACACCGGCACGTTTGGGCACGGGGCGTGGTGCTGGTTTGCCGACCCGCGTGTCGTTCACGTCGGCGGCCCGTACGGCGAGACCTTCGTGGGATGGATCGCGTGGGACGGCGCGATCACGGTCGGAGCGTACGACCCGGTCCGCGGGATCGTGCGTGCGCACGTGGTGGGCCACTGGATCCACGACGACCACGCCAGCCCCGCGGTGCTGGTCGAGCCCGACAACCGGCTGACCGTGTTCTGGTCTGGCCACAACGGCCACACGATGGATTACCGCACTACGCTGCGCCCGGAGGACATCAGCGCCTGGGGCCCGGTGATGCACCTGCACGCGCGCCTGCCTGGCGACCTGGGGTTTACGTATCCGAACCCGGTGCTGCTGCCGGCGGAGCACGACAAGCTCTATCTCTTCTGGCGTGGGGCCAGCTGGGGTACCGACTACGCGACCCGTACCGCCGCGGGCAGATGGAGCGAGCCACGACAGCTGATCGCGCTCCCGGGCCAGCGTCCATACGTAAAGGTTGCGAGCAACGGGAGCGATGAGATCGCATTCGCGTTCACCAATGCCCATCCGCGCGACACGGTTACCAGCGTCTACTACGCCGTCTACCGCCACGGCTCGCTGTGGACGGCGGGAGGCCGGCGGATCGCGCCGATGGGAAGTGGGGCGATCGCCCCAAGCCAGGCGGACCTCGTCTACAACGGACCCGCTGCCGGGGTTCCAAGCTGGGTATGGGACGTGGCGATCGACGCGCAGGGACATCCGGTGATCGTTTACGCCACCTTCCCGGCTGTGAACAACGGTGCGTATTGGTATGCCCGCTGGGACGGGAGATGGGTCTCGCACTTCCTGACGTTCGCAGGCCCGTCGATCAGCCCTGGGACGATCGAGACGGAGTACTCAGGCGGCATCGCCCTGGACCATTCGGATCCTTCGGTCCTGTACTTGTCCCGCAAGGTCGGGCGAACGTTCCGGATCGAGCGATGGGTGACTCGCGACGGCGGTTATCGGTGGCGCCACACAACCGTCGTTGATACAGGCGGGGATGCCGTTCGGCCGGTGGTCCCGCGGGGCGGAGGCTCGGTCGAGCTCGCATGGATGAGCGGCCACTATGGTCGCTACATCCGCTATCGGACGTCGATTGCCTTCCTGACCGGGACTACGTGACCCGGAAGTTCGCGTTGCGCACCAGCATCAAGCCGTAGGCCGGCCAGAACGCGCCGGTTGCCGGTGCGCCCTGCACGCACGCGCCGCCTGACTCGCCGGGGTTGCTCGTCCACGCAAACATGTCGACGTTCCGGTAGCCCGTGTTGGTGCTCGGCTTGGGCCCGAGTCCGCGACCGGGCGGGTTGCAGAGCACCTCGTTCCCTTGATGGACGATGTCTCGGGGCCGCAGCGGCCCTCGACCGTTCTCACCGGTGTTGATTACGAAGTGCTTTCCGCCGGTCATCCGCGAAATCGCTTCGCCGTAGCGGATCTCCCTCGAGGTCCAGTCGAAGTGCGTTGAGTCGAGGAAGAACCCCTGGATCTTGGCGACGCCGGCTCGCTCGAGCAGGTTCGCCGCGTCCCTCGCGCGGAGCGCGTCCGCGGCGCCGGCATCGAGGTAGATCACCAGATGCGGGCAGTCGGCGGTGAGGATGTTGATCGCGTCGCTCAGCTCGTTCATCCGGGTCGCGAGACCGTGCGCGTTCAGGCATGGGCTGGTGATCAGGGCATCCTCCTCGAGGAACAGGACGGCCGGATAGGAGCCGATGCCCTGCGCGAAGCCCTCGATGAAGTTGTGGTACGCCTGCTGCTCCGATGGGGAATCGCCGTTGGCGTTCCCGGTGCGGCAGGCGCCGTCGACTATGCGGTAGGTGGCCAGCAGCGGAACCCTGCCCGGCTCCTCCGCGGCCGCTCGGGTCAGATACCGCGACACGGCGGTGCCGATGTCAGGCACGTAGGGCGAGCTATAGCTGAACGTCCCGAAACGCGCCGTTCCCGGCTGGTCGGCGATCACCCGCAGCGCGTGGTAGTGCCTGGCCGCCACGGCCACCGCGCTCTCGTGATCGACGAAGAAGCGTGCGCCGGCCAGCGGGTCGCTCCCGGTCGGCGCAACCGGAAGCCCTAGCGGGTTTCCAGCGGGAGGCGGATCGGCCGGATCGTCGTTGAGGATCGTCAGGGTGGCCTTCGAGACGGGCCCGAGGCCGATTGGCGAGGGGCCGAACAGGGCGACCTGGAGCGTCTTGGGGACGCTCGTCTGGTGGTGGTCGACGACCGGGACCGAGAACGTCATGCTCGTCTGCCCCGGCTGAAAGTCGAGCTCGCCCTTGACCGAGGTGAAGTCATACGAGGTCGCCGTGCAGGGAGCTCCGCTGCAGTTGAAGGGCGCATTCGTGTCAGGGTCGTAGCCGTCGCCGGATGTCACATAGCGGACCTGAGCCCCCATCGCTGATTCGGCCCGGTCCCGTGTCACCGTGATCACCGCCGAGCCGGCGTCTTCGTGCACCACGAGCCCGCCGGACGGAACCTGGATCTGAAAGCCGAGGGGGTCGACGGCCGCGCCGGCGCTCGCGCACGCCAGCAACGGGACTAGCAGGCCGACGATTCCGAGCGCCAGACGACGCGCGGAGTAAGCCAGGTGATGTGTGTCTGCCGTCCTTAGCATTTCCAAAAAGTCCCAGCCTCGCTGAGTTCGGATCGGTGAGCATTGGCCGACCCGTTAGCTGGCCCGACGCGCATAGACTCATGTCCGATGACCTCCGACGAGATCCGGCAGACCTTCATCGACTTCTTCGTGGAGCGCGACCACAAGCGCCTCCCGTCGGCTTCGCTGATCCCAGCCGAGTTCGACCCCTCGGCGCTGTTCACGGTCGCGGGAATGCATCCGCTGAAGCCGTACTTCCTGGGGGTGGAGCGCCCCCCGCGCCCTCGCGCGACGAGCTGTCAGAAGACCTTCCGCACGGCGGATATCGAAATCATCGGGACCACCACCCGACATCTCACGTTCTTCGAGATGCTCGGGAACTTCTCATTCGGCGATTACTTCTAGCGCGAGGCAGTGCGCTTCGCGTGGGATCTCTCGCGAGAGGGATTCGGCTTCCGCGAGGAGGACATCTGGATCACCGTGTTCGCCGGCGACGAGGAGCTCGGGCTGGGCGCCGACGAGGAGGCGATCGAGGCCTGGCTCGAGCTCGGGGTCCCGCGCGAGCGGATCGTGGAGTGCCCACGTTCTGAGAACTTCTGGCAGGTAGGGCCGACCGGCCCCTGCGGCCCGTGCTCTGAGCTGTACCTCGACCGAGGTCTCGGGTTCGGCAAGCCCGACGACCTGCCGGGGGGCGAGAACGAGCGGTTCATGGAGTACTGGAACCTCGTCTTCATGCAGTTCGACCAGAACCCGGTGAATACCCTGACGCCGCTGCCGGCCAAGAACATCGACACGGGCCTCGGCCTGAACCGCTTGGCGGCGATTCTCCAGGACAAGCAGTCCGTGTTCGAGACCGACCAGTTCGCTCCCCTGATCTCGCTCGGCGAGGAGCTGTCCGGCAGTCGCTACGGAAGGGACTTCCCGACGGACCGCGCGCTGAGAATCCTCGCCGACCACTCGCGCGCAATGACCTTCCTGATCGCCGACGGCGTCGTGCCCTCCAACGAGGATCGTGGCTACGTGCTGCGACGGATCATGCGACGGGCGATTCAGCAGGGCCGCTGGCTCGGACTCGAGCGCGGGTTTCTCGGACGCTACGCCGACCTCGTCACGGAACTGATGGGCTCCGAATACCGCGAGCTTTACGAGCAGCGCGAGAGCGTGCACAAGTGGCTCGCATCCGAAGAGGAGAGCTTCGGCAGGACGCTCGAGCAGGGCAGCCGGATGCTGGCCGAGCTGATCGAGCGGGCGCGCGAGGAGGGGGCGGAGGGGATCTCCTCCGAAGACGCCTTCATGCTGCACGACACCTACGGATTCCCGATCGACCTGACGCGAGAGCTCGCCGTCGAGCAGGGGCTGGGCGTCGACGAGGAGGGCTTCGAGGAGCTGATGGGCCGCCAGCGGGAGCGTGCGCGCGCCTCCGCGGGTAGGACCCGCGCCGGCGAGCAGCTGCGGGAACGGGCCCTCTTACTCGCCGGACACGCTGAGTTTCAGACCGAGTTCGTGGGTTACGAGACGACGGACCGCGAGACGACGATCGGTGCCGCGGCGTCGGAGAATGGACGGATGCTCATCAAGCTCGTCGAGTCCCCGTTCTATGCCACGGGAGGCGGTCAGATCGCCGACGCGGGCTACGTCGAATGCTTCGAAGGCGACTGCCGCGCCCGCGTGGACGACGTGCTGCGGATTGGGGATGACCAGGTGCTCGCTGTGGTGCCTGAGCGCGGCACGATCGAGGCGGGCGAGCGAGTCCGCGCCCACGTTGACCGGGCAGCTCGACATGCGACCGAATGCAACCACACCGCCACGCATTTGCTCCACGCGGCGCTGCGAGCGCGGCTCGGGACCCACGTCAGGCAGGCCGGCTCCTACGTCGGACCCGACAAGCTGCGCTTCGACTTCACCCACGGAAAGGCTTTGAGCGAGGAGGAGGTGCGCGACGTCGAGGACCAGGTCAACCGCTGGATCGTCGAGGACCAACCGGTTCACGCGCTGACGACGACCCTCGAGGAGGCGCGACGCCTTGGTGCGATGGCGCTGTTCGGCGAGAAGTACGGCGACGTCGTGCGGATGGTGGAGATCGGGGACGGATCCTTCTCCCGCGAGCTCTGTGGTGGAACGCACGTGCACTACACGGCCGAGATCGGGCTGTTCAAGATCCTCGGCGAGACCTCGAGCGCCGCCAACGTGCGGCGGATCGAGGCGGTCACGGGACCGGTGGCCGTCGAGTTGTTGCGGCGCCACGACGCGGCGCTCACGCAGGCCGGTCGCGAGCTGCGGGTCCCACCAGAGGGTGTGCCCCAGGCGGTCGCCGAGCTGCGCGCTCGCGTGCGCGAGCTGGAGCGCTCCGAACGCTCGCGCGGCGCCGATGCCGGCACGGTCGACCTCGACGAGCTGGCGGGCGCCGCAATCGACGCCGACGGAACCAAGGTGCTGGTCTCGGCCGTGCCCGTGAGCGACGGCAAGGCGCTGCTGGAGGTCGCCGACCGCCTGAAGGGAAAGCTCGGCGACGCGGCGATTGTGCTTGCCAGCGCCGGGGAGGATCGCGTGGACCTGGTCGCGAGCGTGGCTCCGGCAGTGGTGGATCGCGGAGTGCGGGCGGGGGAGATTGTCAAGGCGGCGGCAGCAGCGGTCGGAGGCGGCGGCGGCGGCCGCGACACGCTTGCACGTGCCGGCGGGCGGGACGTGGGCCGGCTTCCCGAGGCGATGGAGGCCGCACGTGAGGCGATCAAAGCGGCACTGGCCTCAGGTCGTTAAGGTCCGTGCGAGTGCTTGCGCTTGACTACGGAAGCGCTCGCTGCGGGTGCGCGGTCAGCGATCCAACCGGATCGCTCGCGACGCCGATCGAGCCGGTCCTGCGGCCGGAGTCGCGTCGCGGGTTTGCTCGTCTGCGCACACTCGTCAGCGAGCTGAGCGTCGAGCGGGTTCTCGTCGGCCTGCCGCTGTCGCTCTCGGGCGGCGAGAGCGCACAGACCGTACGGACCCGCGCGTTCGCGGAGCGGCTCCGGCGCGAGTTGCCCGTCCCGGTCGAACTGTACGACGAGCGCTTCACCACGCGCCTGGCGGAGCGCGCCGGTGGGCGGGCCAGCGAGGACTCGCGCGCGGCCGCGCACCTGCTGGAGGGTTGGTTGGCCACGTGCAGTCGATCGATCTCGCCGAACGCGGCAACCAGCCCGTCGGAGGCCGGCGATGCCTGACTCGCGCGAACGCACTCCGGACGAGCGGGAAGCCGCGCGACTCGAGCGCGAGCGTAGGCGAGCCCGCGCCGACTCCGCCCAGCGCGCGGAGCCGGGGCCACCGGCGAACCGCCTGCAGCGCGTGGACCCCCAGCGAGCGGACCTCCAGCGAGCGGAGCCCGAGCGAGCGGAGCCCCAGCGAGCGGACCCCGAGCGAGTGGAGCCCGAGCGAGCAGAGCCCCAGCGAGCGGAGCCCGAGCGAGCGGACCCCCAGCGAGCGGAGCCCCTCGAGCAGACGGAGGACGGGCTCGCCACCGGGTTTGTCCATGGCACCGACGGAGAGGACCCGATCGAGTGGGAGGACGACCATGAGGTCGCGTCCGGGACCCGCCGCGTCGGGTGGCGAGAGCGGGAAGGGTCCACCGCAGCGGTTCCCGGTTCAGCCCGGCCCCGTTCGACCCCAAGGCGGACCGCCCGTGGCCCGCGCTCGGTGATCGGCCGCACGGCTGCGGTGCTGGTACTGCTGCTCGGGGCCGGCCTGATCTGGTTCTGCATCGAGCTCTTTCAACCCTTCCATGGCTCCGGTCACGGCAGCGTGACCGTGACCGTCCCGGCGCACTCGGGTGCTCGCCAGGTGGGGAACCTGCTCGAGCGCGACGGAGTGATCGCCTCAGGGTTCTTCTTCGATCTCCGCGCGGCGCTCGAGGGCGACCGCGGCAAGCTGCTGGCGGGCACCTACCACATGAAGCTCGATATGAGCTACGGGCAGGCGCTCAAGGCCCTGACGACCCCTCCACCGGCCGCCAAGGTAACCAACGTGACGGTGATTCCTGGCAAGACCCGCGCCGAGCTGGCGGCGCTGTTGCAATCGCAGGGGATCCGCGGCAGCTACCTCGCCGCGACCCGTCATTCCCCGCTGCTGAATCCGCTCGCCTACGGGGCGCCCAGGAGCACCCACTCCCTGGAGGGGTTCCTGTATCCAGACACTTACCAGCTGCGCGAGCCGATCAGCATCGCCGCGCTCGTCGCCGACCAACTGCACCAGTTCCGCAAGCAGTTCGGCTCGGTCAACCTCAGGTACGCGCGCAGCAAGCATCTGACGCCTTACCAGGTACTGATCGTCGCCTCAATGGTCGAGGCCGAGGCCGAGACCGCCCACGACCGGCCGCTGATCGCCTCGGTGATCTACAACCGGCTAGCCGATGGCATGCCGCTCCAAATCGATGCGACCACCCGGTACGCGACCGGTAACTACACGCGTCCGTTGACTCAGTCCGAGCTGAACTCCCCATCGCCCTACAACACGCGGATCCGCAAAGGGCTGACCCCTACCCCGATCGACAGCCCCGGACTGTCGTCGATCGAGGCAGCGGCACATCCGGCGCGGACCAACTACCTGTACTTCGTCGTCAAGCCGTGCGGCAACGGAGAGCACGCATTCGCGTCCAACTACTCTCAGTTCCTCGCCGAGGTACACAAGTACTACTCCGCGAGGAGCGCCCGCGGTGGTCGCTCGCCCGCGAATTGCTAAGAGGATTGGCCGGCCAGAACCGCCTTGGCGTGCTCGGCTGGCCGGTCGGGCACAGCCGCTCCCCCCAGATGCAGAACGCAGCATTGAGGGCAGCCGGCCTCAGCGACTGGCGCTACCAGCTGCTGCCGGTGCCTCCCGAGCTCTTCGCCGAGACGGTCAGAGCACTTCCCGCGGCGGGTTTTCGCGGGGCGAATGTCACGATTCCCCACAAGCAGGCGGCTCTCGAGCTGGCCGATGAGGCGAGCGATGCGGCGCGGGAAATCGGGGCAGCCAACACGCTCTTGTTCGAGCGGACCGGCGCAATCGTCGCCGACAACACCGACGCACCGGCGCTGATCAGCGCGCTGCCACTGCCACCGACGGGCAGGACGGCGCTGGTGCTCGGCGCGGGCGGGAGCGCAAGGGCCGCCGTCTGGGCCTTGCTCGGAGCGGGGGCGGCGGAGGTGCGCGTCTGGAACCGTCACCCCGGGCGCGCTGCTGCGCTGTGCGCGCAGCTCGGCGGCACGGCCGTTCGCGACGCGGCGCCGGCCGACCTGCTTGTCAACTGCACGCCTGTGGGCCTCAACGGCGATGGAGCCGGGTTCAAGCAGCTGCCTGTCGGGGTCGATGAACTAGCGATGTTCGGGTGCGTTGCCGATTTCGTCTACAGCGACAGCGAGACCCCGCTGATACGGGCTGCTAGGGCCCGCGGGGTACCGGTGGTCGATGGACTCGACCTGCTCGTCGGCCAGGGCGCGCTCAGCTTTGAGCGCTTCACCGGGCTGCCCGCTCCCGTTGAACAGATGCGAACGGCGGCGCGCGGACGATGAGCGACAGCGAAGGACTCCACCTGCGGGCAGTGGACTCCTCGGGCGCTGCGAGCGCCGCAGCTAAGGACGTCGGCGAATGGAACGGCGTAACCCAGCCCACGGGCAAGGGCAGCTCCAGCCGGTTCCTCACCGATGTCCTGATCGAGCTTGGCTTCTGCGCACGCGAGCGCGTCGAGGATGCGATCAACGAGGCCCGCAGCAGCGGCCTTTCACCGGAGCGGCTGCTGCTCGACCACCATGCGGTCACGACTGAGCAGCTATCACGCGCGATCGCGGAGCGCTACGGCCTCGAGCATCTCGACCTGGGCGCGTTCAAGACCGACATGGCGGCGGTCAACCTGCTGACGACCTCGGCCGCGAAGCGCTACGGCGCCGTACCGGTCGCCTACCTCGACGACCACACGCTCTTACTGGCGATGTCCGACCCCGCCAACGTGCTGGCGGTGGACGACATCGCGATGCTCACCCAGCTCGACGTCAAGCCGGCGGTCGCCTCTGCGGATGACATCGAGAATCTGATTTCGAGGATGAACCGCTTCGAGAACGCGGTTCACGAGGCGGTCCAGGAGGGCGAGGGCGAGGCCTCGCCGCTCGAGGTCGTTGACCTGCGCGAGTCAGCCGACGATGCGCCGGTGATCAAGCTGGTTCACTCGATCATCGCCGAGGCCGCCGAACGCGGCGCATCCGACATCCACTTTGAACCGCAGCCCGACGAAAAGGGTCGCGGAGGAAACGAGATGCGCGTCCGGATGCGAGTCGACGGCGTGCTGGCTGACGGGGCAATCGTTCCCAAGCGCATGGTCTCGGGTGTTGTGTCGAGGATCAAGATCATGAGCGACCTCGACATCTCCGAGCGCCGCATTCCTCAGGACGGGCGCGTCGGCCTCACCGTCGAGGGCCGTCACATTGATGTCCGCGTCGTCACGCTCCCGAGCGTGATCGGTGAGTCGGTTGTGCTGCGGATCCTCGACAAGGACAACGTCAAGCTGCAGCTGGACAAGCTCGGGATGCAGCACGAGGAGCTTGAGCGCTTTCGGCATGCGTTTCATCGCGCTCATGGCGCGGTGCTCGTCACGGGCCCCACCGGCTCGGGGAAATCGACGACGCTGTACGCCGCGCTCAATGAGCTGAACACGCCTGAGCGGGGCATCATCACGATCGAGGATCCGGTCGAATACCAGGTCGAGGGGATCACGCAGGTCCAGACCAATCCCAAGTCCGGGCTTACGTTCGCAACCGGTCTGCGCTCGATGATGCGGGCCGACCCGGATGTGCTGATGGTCGGGGAGATCCGCGACCGGGAGACCGCGCAGATCGCGATCGAGGGCGCGCTGACGGGCCACATGGTGCTCTCGACCCTTCACACGAACAACGCGCCGGCGGCGATCACGCGCCTGATCGAGATGGGCATCGAGCCGTTCCTGGTCGCTTCCGCGATCGACGCGGTTGTCGCCCAGCGGCTGACGCGCATGCTCTGCACGCACTGCAAGAAGCGGACGATCATCACCGCCGAGGTATTGCGCAACCACGGCTTCCACGCGCACTATGACATCGAGGCCTACGAGCCGGCCGGGTGCGTGCGCTGCGGCGGAATGGGATACCGCGGCCGCGTCGGACTCTACGAGGTGATGATGATGTCCGATGACATCCGAGCGCTGACGTTGGAGCGCGCGGCGGCGGAGCAGATCGCGACGGTCGCCGTCCGCGAAGGGATGCGCCGACTGCGCGAGGACGGGCTCGAGAAGGTCAAGAGCGGCGTGACCTCGATGGCCGAGGTCTCTCGGGTCACCGGCAGCGGCTGATTGCGTCCACTCGCTCCGGGTCTCGTAAGGGAATCCATGGGAGCTGCCGATACGGCCTCGTATGGATCTCGACTTCGCTGACGTGCTGCTTGAGGTTGTCGACCGCCGGGCTTCCGACCTTCACCTCACGGCAGGGGTCCCGCCCATGGTTCGCGTCCGCGGCCGGCTCTCGCCGCTCGAGGGATACCCGGTGCTGACCCCGACGGAGACTCGGGAGATCGTCTACTCGATTCTGTCCAACGCCCAGCGGCAGAAGTTCGAGAACGCCTGGCAGCTGGACTTCGCCTACCAGATTCCCGGCAAGGCCCGCTTCCGCGTCAACGCCTACTTCCAGCGCTCGGCGGTGGGCGCGGCCTTCCGCCTGATTCCGTTTGAGGTCGTCCCGCTGGAAACGCTCGGGCTGCCCCCGGTCGTCGCCGACTTTGCGACCAGGCCGCGCGGGCTGGTTCTGGTGACGGGACCCACCGGCTCCGGGAAGTCGACCACGCTCGCATCGCTGGTCGACGTCATCAACTCGAACCGCGAAGAGCACATCATGACGATCGAGGATCCGATCGAGTTCCTGCACAAGCATAAGAAGTGCATCGTCAACCAGCGCGAGCTTGGCTCCGACGCCACCAGCTTCGGGGACGCGCTGAAGGCGGCGCTTCGGCAGGACCCGGATGTAATCCTGGTCGGCGAGATGCGCGACCTCGAGACGATCGGCACGGCGATCACGGCGGCCGAGACCGGACACCTGGTGTTCGCGACCCTGCACACCCAGGACACGCCCCAGACGATCGATCGCATCATCGACGTGTTCGCCCCATCACAGCAGGGCCAGATCAGAGCCCAGCTGTCGGTCGCGCTGCAGGGGATCATGACCCAGACGCTGCTACCGACCGCGGACGGCTCCGGCCGCTGCGTTGCCGCCGAGGTGTTGGTGCCCACTCCCGCCGTCCGGAACCTGATCCGGGAGGGCAAGAGCCACCAGGTCTACTCGGTGCTGCAGACCGGAGGATCCCACGGCATGCAGACGATGGACGCCTCGCTCGCGGGCCTCGTCCGCGCGGGGAAGATCACTCGGCAGCTCGCCGAGTCCCGAGCACATTCAGTTGAAGAGCTCCGCCGGCTGCTCGGCGGGGTCGGACAGATGATGGCCGCCTAGCCGTGCCGACTTACGTCTTCAAAGCGATGGACCTCGCGGGCATCCCCGCCCGCGGCGAGGTTGAGGCGGTCTCCAAGCAGGATGTCGCCGACCAGCTCAAGCAGCGCGGCCTGATCGTCCTCGACATCGCCGGCAAGTACCGCTCGAAGGAACTCAACGTCGAGCTCTTCTCGCGCGTCAAGCCGACCGAGATGGCGGTCATGACCCGGCAGCTCTCGACGATGGTCTCCGCCGGCATGACGATCCTGCGGGCGCTGCACGTGCTGGAGACCCAGTCCAAGTCGAAGCTGCTCAAGGACACGCTCGCTGCCGTGCGTCAGGACGTGGAGGCAGGGCTGCTGCTCTCCGACGCGCTCGAGCGCCATCCAAAGGTGTTCAACCCCCTTTACGTGGCGATGGTCAGGGCGGGGGAGACGGGCGGCGTGCC
>Ga0187814_10000741_pt1 | contig 11590 bp, 7 predicted proteins | sample NC_S_4_FD_132450 | JGI IMG/M metagenome (GOLD analysis project Ga0187814, IMG submission 132450) | Wetland sediment microbial communities from Neuse River Estuary, North Carolina, USA - ASW-S_4 | ecosystem: Environmental > Aquatic > Freshwater > Wetlands > Sediment | place: USA: North Carolina...
CGCTCGAACTCGCGGGCGATCGCGTCGCCTGACGCCTCGGGCAGGTCGGTGGCGTCCTTGGCCTCCTCGAGGGTCCGCACGTACTCGGCGACGTCGGAGTCCTGCTGGGCGAGCTCGTCCACGCCGCGCTCCCAGGCGCGCGCCTCCTCGGCCAGGTCCGCCATCGGCAGCGTCGCGTCGAGGATGTCCTCGACGCTGCGCAGCAGCGCGAGCGTCACCTTCGGCGACGGCGCCTGGGCGACGTAGTGCGGCACCGAGGCCCACAGCGAGACCGTGGGAATGTCCGCGGCGGCGCAGGTGTACTGCAGCACGCCGACGATCCCCGACGAGCCCTTGTACTCGACGGGTTCGGAGCCGACGCCGCGCAGCAGGTGCGCGTGCGACCCGCTGACCGAGACCGGCACCGGTCTGGTGTGCGGGGAGTCGGCGAGCAGCGCGCCGATCAGCACCACCATCTCCACGCCAAGCTCGGTGAGGCCGCCGATCAGCTCGTCGGTGAAACCGCGCCAGCGCATGTTCGGCTCGACACCATGCACGAGCACGATGTCGCGGCTCAGCCCGATGGAGGTGGCCCGCGCCAGGGACAGCCGGGTGGTCGGCCAGACCAGCCGCTCGGTCTTGCCGCCGACGACCTCGATCACCGGCCTGTTCACCTGGAAGTCGTAGAAGTCATCGGGGTCGATCGCGGCGATCGGGGTGGACTGCCAGGCGATGCCGAGGTGGTTGACCACGCCGCTGGCCGCCTCGGCCGCGTCATTCCACCCCTCGAACGCGGCGATCGCCACTGGGTGGTCGAGCGGGCCGTCGACATCGCTGAACTTGATGACTTCACCCCCTGGTCGCCTCGGACTCGCATGAGCCGTGCACTACAGCCTACGTCGCCACGTAGGCTCGATGCGTTACCTGTGGCACACACAGTTTTCGCGGCTCGTCTTTTGTGCCCGGCCATAAACGTCTACACTCAGGAGGCCTATGAGCGGGCTTGCGATAGAAGAGGGTACCGAACGGGCTGGCGCGCTGCGTGCCGCCCTCGCCGAACGCGTGGTAGTCGCGGACGGGGCGATGGGCACGATGCTCCAGGCCAGTGCGGCGACGACCGACGATTTCCGCGGGCACGAGGGCTGCAACGAAGTCCTCAACGTGACGCGGCCAGACATCATCCGCGACGTGCACCGGGCGTACCTGGCGGCGGGCGCCGACTGCGTCACGACCAACACGTTCGGCGCGAACCTGGGGAACCTGAGCGAGTACGGGATCCCGGACCAGATAGCGGAACTTTCACAGGCGGGCGCGCGGCTCGCCCGCGAGGTCGCCGACGAGTTCACCGCGGCCGACGGCATCACGCGCTGGGTGCTCGGCTCGATCGGCCCGGGAACCAAGCTGCCCACGCTCGGCCACGTCTCCTTCCGTGAGCTGCGCGACACCTACTTCGAGAACGCCGCCGCCCTGCTGCGCGGCGGCGCCGACGGGCTGATCATCGAGACCTGTCCTGACCTGCTGCAGGCTAAGGCCGCAATTATTGGTGCGAAACGGGCGGTGGCGGCTGTCGTGCCCAACGCGCTTGTCATCGCCCAGCTGACCATCGAGACCACGGGCACCATGCTGCTCGGCAGCGAGATCGGCGCGGCGCTGACCGCCCTTGAGCCGCTCGGCATCGACGCGATCGGCCTCAACTGCGCGACCGGGCCCGGCGAGATGAGCGAGCACCTGCGGTACCTGGCGGCGCACTCGCCGATCCCGATCTCCTGCGAACCGAACGCGGGCCTGCCCGAGCTGACCTCCCGCGGCGCCTACTACCCGCTGACACCGGCCGAGCTCGCCGACGCGCACGAACGATTCGTCAGCGAGTTCGGGCTATCGCTTGTCGGCGGCTGCTGCGGCACGACGCCCGAGCACGTCGCCGCCGTCGTCGAGCGGCTCGGCACGCGCCGGGACGGCGGCAGGCCGCTGGCCAGGCGCCGCCCGCGGCCCGAGCCAGGGGTGGCGTCGCTGTACAGCCACGTGCCGTTCCGGCAGGACACCGCGTTCCTCGCGATCGGCGAGCGGACCAACGCCAACGGCTCGAAGGCGTTCCGCGAGGCGATGATCGAGGACAAGTTCGAGGACTGCGTGGCGATCGCACGCAGCCAGACCAGGGACGGCGCGCACTTGCTCGACGTGTGCGTGGACTATGTCGGCAGGGACGGCGTCGCGGACATGCGCGAGATCGCCGGGCGGCTGGCCACGGCGGCGACGCTGCCGCTGGTGCTGGATTCGACCGAGCCCGCGGTCATCGAGGCCGGACTAGAGCTGATCGGCGGCCGCGCGGTGGTCAACTCGGTGAACTACGAGGACGGCGACGGGCCGGACTCGCGGATCGCCCGGGTGATGCCGATGATCCGCGAGCACGGCGCCGCGGTGGTCGCGCTGACGATCGACGAGCGCGGCCAGGCGCGCACCGCGCAGTGGAAGCTCGACGTCGCCACCAGGCTGATCGAGGACCTCACCGGCAGCTGGGGGATGCGGCGCTGCGACATCATCGTCGACTGCCTGACGTTCCCGATCGCGACCGGCCAGGAGGAGACCCGCCGGGACGCGCTGGAGACGATCGAGGCGATCGCCGCGCTCAAGCGCCGCTACCCGGACGTGCAGACGACGCTCGGCGTGTCGAACGTTTCCTTTGGCCTCAAGCCCGCCGCCCGCGCGGTGCTGAACTCTGTGTTCCTCGCCGAATGCGTGCGCGTCGGCCTCGACTCGGCGATCGTGCACCCGTCCAGGATCGTGCCGCTGGCCCGGATCCCCGACGAGCAGCGGCAGGTGGCCCTGGACCTGGTCTACGACCGGCGGCGGGACGGCTACGACCCGCTGCAGCGGATGCTGGAGCTGTTCGAGGGCGTGGACGCGGCGTCCGCCAAGGCGGACCGTGCCGCCGAGCTCGCGGCGCTCCCGCTGTGGGAGCGGCTCAAGCGGCGGATCATCGACGGCGAGCGCAACGGCCTCGAGGCCGATCTCGACGCCGGGCTCGCGCAGAGACCCGCCCTGGAGATCATCAACGACGTCCTGCTCGACGGCATGAAGACGGTGGGCGACCTGTTCGGCTCGGGGCAGATGCAGCTGCCGTTCGTGCTGCAGTCGGCCGAGGTGATGAAGGCGGCGGTCGGCTACCTCGAGCCGCACATGGAAAGGGCCGACGCGGCGGGCCGCGGCACGATCGTGCTCGCCACGGTCAAGGGCGACGTGCACGACATCGGCAAGAACCTGGTTGACATCATCTTGTCCAACAACGGCTACGACGTCGTGAACATCGGCATCAAGCAGCCGATCTCCGCGATCATCAGCGCGGCCGAAGAACATGGCGCCGACGTCATCGGCATGTCCGGCCTGCTGGTGAAGTCGACCGTGGTGATGCGCGACAACCTCGCCGAGCTGAATTCCAAGGGGCTCGCCGGCCGCTGGCCGGTGCTGCTCGGCGGCGCGGCGCTCACCCGTGCCTACGTGGAGCAGGACCTGGCGGCGCTGTTCGAGGGCGACGTCCGCTACGCGCGCGACGCGTTCGAGGGGCTGCGCCTGATGAGCGCGGCGATGGCCGTCAAGCGCGGCGACCCGGGCGCCAAGCTCCCCGAGCTGCGCACCCGGCGGGTGCGGGCGAGCGTCACACCGGACTGGGAGAACGAGAGCGTGGCAGACGCGACCGTTCGTTCGGACATATCTCATGAAAATCCTGTCCCCGAGCCGCCGTTCTGGGGGACACGGGTGGTCAAGGGGCTGGCGCTCGCGGAGTACGGGGCGTACCTGGACGAGCGCGCCACCTTCATGGGGCAGTGGGGGCTCAAGCCGTCGCGGAAGGAGGGCGGGCCGAGCTACGAGGACCTGGTCGAGACCGAGGGGCGGCCGCGGCTGCGGATGTGGCTGGAGCGGGCGCAGACCGAAGGGCTCCTGCAGGCCGCCGTTGTCTACGGCTACTTCCGCTGCGTGAGCGAGGGGAACGACCTGATCGTGCTGTCCGAGACGGGGGAGGAACTCGAACGGTTTACCTTCCCCCGGCAGCGGCGCGACGCGCGGCTCTGTCTCGCCGACTACTTCCGGCCCGCCGCGGTCGGCCAGACCGACGTGGTCGGGTTCCAGCTCGCCACGATGGGTCCGGCCGTGTCGCAGGCGACCGCGGAGCTGTTCGCGAAGAACGCCTACCGCGAGTACCTCGAGCTGCACGGGCTCTCGGTCCAGCTCACCGAGGCGCTCGCGGAGTACTGGCACACGCGGGTCCGGCGCGAGCTCGGCATCGGCGCGGCCGACCCGGACAGCCTCGAGGACTTCTTCAGCGTCCGCTACCAGGGCGCGCGGTACTCGATCGGCTACCCGGCCTGCCCGGACCTTGCGGACCGCGCCAAGATCGCCCGGCTGCTCGAACCCGAACGGATCGGCGTCCAGCTGTCGGAGGAGATGCAACTGCACCCCGAGCAGTCCACCGACGCCATCATCGTCCACCACCCCGAGGCGAGGTACTTCAGCGTCTAGGGTGTTTACGTGACCGATGGACTTGCGGCGGTCCTGTTCGACATGGACGGGCTGCTCGCGGACACCGAGCCGCTGTGGCTTGAGACGGAGACCGAGGTGATGGCGCGCCTCGGCGCGCCGTGGACAGCCCGCGACCAGGAGGCGCTGCTCGGCGGCAGCATGCAGCGGACGGTCAGCTACCTGCTCGCCAGGGCGAGCAGGCCGGCGCCGCCGCGAACGGTCGAGCGCTGGCTGACCGAGGGCATGCTCGACCGGGTGCGGGACGGCCGCGTGGCGGTCCGGCCGGGCGCGCGGGAACTGCTCGCCGCGGTGGCCGCGGCCGGCCTGCCGCATGGCCTGGTGACCTCCTCGCAGCGGTCGTTCGCCGACGTGGTGCTCGCCAGCACCGGGATCACGTTCCCGGTGACGGTGTGTGCCGAGGACGTGGCCGTGACCAAGCCTGACCCCGAGCCCTACCTGCTCGGCGCCAAGCTCCTCGACGCCGACCCGGCGCGCTGTGTCGCGCTGGAGGACTCGCCGAACGGCGTCACCTCCGCCACCGCGGCGGGCTGCCGGGTGGTGGCCGTGCCCTCCCTGGTGCCCATTCCGCCCGCCCCCGGGCGTCTCGTGCTGGGTTCGCTACGCGACGTCACGCTCGCCACCCTCCGGACCCTGGCCGCCTGACCTGGCGTGATCCGGCACGGGCCGCTGACCCCGCCGATGGGCGTTCCAGGCGGTGCGCCGGATATGCCACGATGGAGGGAGCAGGGAGGCGCGACATGAGCTACAGCAGTATCTTCTGGCTCCCGGTGGCCGCGGTGCTGACCGCGCTCGGGCTGGTGCTCACCTATTACTACGGACGGCCCCGCGGCACCCGTGCGATGCTTCGCGGCGCGGCCTGGTCCCTGATTCCGATAGCCGCGTACTTGACCGGCTCGATCGAGATGTTCTGGAAGATCGGCACCGCGATCGGCAACTTCGCCTCCGCGTTCGTGTTTTCCCCGGTGAAGTGGGCCGGCATCGCGGTGGCCGGGGCCGCCGCCGTGCTGTTCGTCTCGACCGGCGGGCGGCGGCGCAGGAAGGCGTCCCGGGTCAAGGCCGCGGAGCGGGCCGAGCAGAAGAAGTCCGCCCCCGGCGCCGCGACCCCAGCGGGCCTCGAGCCGTCGACCGCCGCCACCTCGGCGCTGCCGGCCGTGCGCAAACCAGAGCCCGCCAGGGCGGCACCGGCCAAGCCATCGGGCCGGAAGGCCGCGCCGGTTGATGACGACATGAAGGACATCGACGAGATCCTCCGCAAGCGCGGCATCTTATCCTGATCTGACCGTTTCTGCGCCTTCTGCTTGCGGGCTGAGCGACGCTGTCGCTACGTGTGTGACCGTGAGATGTCCCTCACGCCACCTGGGTCGCATGGAACGATTTGCGTCCATCGCACGCTCTACCGTAAGATCTGTCCCTTTAGGGACGCTGAGTAGCAAACCTCCCATGTGTAACAACTGTGTTACTTGGCATGACAATCAAGGACGATTTATATCACAATCGGGCTACGACCTTCATTTTGGTCTGGATTAGTCGGCAGGTAGCGCACAATCTCTCCGATAGGCAGTGATCACGAGGACCGGGCCGCCGGATGGCTGCCTTGTCCAGCCTGACCTGAGAAGACCAAAAAGGAACATGCCCATGACCAGAGTGTCCAAGCGTGTAGCTGGACTCGCCGTGGTGGCCACAGCCGCCATGGGCCTTGCAGCGTGCTCGAGCTCGACGTCGTCATCCTCGTCGTCGTCCTCGTCACCTTCGAGCACGACCGCTGCTAGCCCCTCGACGTCCAGCACATCGCAACCAGTAAGCGGCGGGACGCTGAACATCGTCGCCAACGCCGGCCCCGACCACATGGACACGGTGTCCGCGTACTACACCGCGGACTACCAGCTCGAGCGGGCCTACACCCGGCAGCTCGTCAGCTACCCGTCGGTGCCCGCCCTGTCCACCAGCGGCTCGGCGTGGACGACGGACATCACGCCGGTGCCGGACATCGCCACCGAGGTCCCGACCACCGCCAACGGCGGCATCACCGGCGGCGGCAAGGTGTACACCTTCCACATCAAGCCGGGAGTGATGTGGGACACGACGCCGGCCCGCCAGGTGACCGCGTCCGACTTCATCCGCGAGTTCAAGGCGTTCTTCAACCCGATCAGCCCGGTCGGCAACCCGGGGTACTACACGAGCACGATCGCCGGGCTCACGGCTTACTCGACCGCGGAGTCGGCCTTCTTCGCGAACATCAAGAACCCGACGGCCGCGCAGATCGCCAACTTCCAGAACACGCACGACATCTCTGGCATCAAGGCGATCGACCCGCTCACGCTGCAGTTCACGCTGACTCAGCCGGCCAGCGACTTCATCTACATGCTGGCGATGCCGTTCGCGTCCGCGCGGCCGGTCGAGTACGACAGCTACCTGCCGAACAGCCTGCAGCTTGACACGCACCTGATCTCCGACGGCCCGTACTCGGTGAGCTCGTACGTGGCCGGCAAGTCGATCACGTTCGTGCGCAACCCGGCGTGGAAGCAGTCCACCGACAGCCTGCGGCACGACTACGTGAACGAGATCGTGCTGACCGAGGGTGTCGCCTCGGCGCAGACCCAGCTGTCGGACATCCAGGCCGGCACCGAGGACCTGACCAACGACACCGGCGTCAACCCGTCGTCGATCCCGGGGCTGGTAGCTTCCAAGATCCCGAACTTCGTGATCTACCCGTGGTCGAGCACTGTGCCGTACATCATCTTCAACCTGCGCAGCCCCAACACCGGCGGCGCGGCAGGGAAGCTGCTAGTCCGCCAGGCGATCGAGTACGGCCTGGACAAGACCGCGGTGATCAAGGCGGTTGGCGGCCCGGAAGTGGCCACCGTCATCAACACGGTCATCCCGCCGGGCAACGTCGGCTACCAGAACAGCAACATGTACCCGGACAACAACGGCACCGGCGACGTTGCGACGTGCAAGTCCGACCTGTCCAAGGCGGGCTACCCGAACGGCCTCACGCTCACCTACCTCTACCCGAACGACTCGGTCAACACCCGGATCTTCACGGCGATCCAGGCGTCGCTCGCGAACTGCGGCATCACCCTGAAGGGCAAGGGCGAGCCCGGCTCCTCGTTCTTCGTGGACCTGGGCAACGCGCCGGAGAACAACAAGGCCGGCACGTGGGACCTCGGCCAGGCCGGCTGGATCCCCGACTGGTTCGGCAACAACGGCCGCACCGTCATCCAGGCGCTGTTCCAGGGCCCGAACTGCGTGGTCAACACCGTGAACTACGGCTGCTACGACAACGCCACGGTGAACTCCCTCATCAACCAGGCCGAAGCGGCGACCTCGCTGACCCAGGCCGGGGCCGACTGGCAGGCGGCGGACGCGCAGATCATGAAGGACGCGGCGATGGTGCCCATCGAGAGCCAGACGTTCCCGAGCATCGCCAGCGCCCGGGTGCGCGGAGTCCTGCCTGACGGCAGCACCTACCCGACGGCGATCTTCGGGCCGAACATTGGTGAGACCGACATCACCAACGTCTACCTGGCGAGCTAACCCTCTCCAGGACTACCGGTAAGCGGTGCTGGTCCGGCCGGGACATCCGTGTCCCGGCCGGACCGTGCCGTGACCGGCCAGCAAAAACCAGGTACGACCCAAGCCTTGTCCTCCAGTGCGCGACCCGCGCGGCGGCTGGCTAGCGGAGGAAGAATCCAGTGACCCTGCTTGAGGTAAAGGACCTGAACGTCAGCTTTCCCACCGCTGACGGGGTGGTCCGCGCGGTCCGCGGCGTGTCGTTCGACGTCGAGGCCGGGCGGACGCTCGGCATCGTGGGGGAGTCGGGCAGCGGGAAGACGGTGCTGACCCAGACGCTGCTCGGGCTGACCCCCGGTGCCGATGTGTCCGGGGCCGCGTTGTTCGAGGGCACCGACCTGCTGCAGCTGACCCCGGAGAAGATGCGGCACGTGCGCGGCGCGCGCATCGCGGTGATCTTCCAGGACCCGCTGACCAGCCTGCACCCGCTGTACCGGGTCGGGTGGCAGATCGCGGAGATGATCCGCGCTCATGACAAGTCGGTTTCAAAGAAGGAAGCCGCCGAACGTTCGGTGGAGCTTCTCCGGCGGGTCGGCATTCCCAAGCCGGAGACACGCGTCCACGACTATCCGCACCAGTTTTCCGGCGGCATGCGGCAGCGCGCGATGATCGCGATGGCGCTGTCGCTCGAACCCAAGCTGATCATCGCGGACGAGCCGACCACCGCCCTCGACGCCACCGTCCAGGCCCAGATCCTTGACCTGCTGCAGCGGCTGCAGCAGGACTTCGGCACCGCGCTGATCATGATCACCCACGACCTTGGCGTGGTCGCTGACATCGCGGACGACGTGATGGTCATGTACGCCGGGCGGGCCGCGGAGAAGGCCCCCAAGCGCGACGTGTTCTACCGGCCGCACCACCCGTACACCAAGGGCCTGCTCGAGTCGATTCCGAGCAGTTCGGCGGCGGGCAGCCGGCTCCGGCCCATCCCCGGCACCCAGCCCAGCCTGATCAACCTGCCCTCGGGCTGCAAGTTCCACCCACGCTGCGGATACGCGTTCGACAAGTGCGCGGCCGAAGAGCCCGTGCTGCACCTGGTCGGTGAGACCGGATACCACACGTCGGCCTGCTGGCTGCCAAGCGCGGCGATCGGGCTGTCGGTTGAGGCGGAGGAACTGCGCGAGGAAGTGGCGCGCGGGCACCACGGTGACGCGGTGGCCGCCGAGTTCGGCGGTGCCGCGAGCGATGAGGGGAGTGTGGCCTGATGGCGGGCGACGACAACGTCCTGGTCCGGGTTGACAACCTGGTCAAGTACTTCCCGGTGAAGGCCGGCGGCTTCATCCGGCGCACCGTAGGCCAGGTGCACGCGGTCGACGACGTGTCCCTGGTCATCGAGCGCGGCAAGACGCTCGGCCTGGTCGGCGAGACCGGCAGCGGCAAGTCGACGCTGGCCCGCTGCGTGGCGGGGCTCATCCCGGTGACGTCCGGCAAGGTGTTCTTCGAAGGGCGTGACATCACCAACCTGTCGCGCAGAGCGATGCGGCCGCTGCGCCGCGAGGTCCAGATGATCTTCCAGGACCCCTACAGCTCGCTGAACCCGCGCCGCCGGGTGGGCGCGATCATCGGCGACCCCTTCGCCATCCATAACATCGCGACCGGCGCCGAGCGCAAGCGCAAGGTGCAGGAACTGATGGAACGGGTGGGGCTCAACCCCGAGCACTACAACCGGTTCCCCGCCGAGTTCTCCGGCGGCCAGCGCCAGCGCATCGGCGTGGCCAGGGCGCTCGCGCTGCGGCCGAAGCTGATCATCTGCGACGAGCCGGTCTCCGCGCTCGACGTGTCGATCCAGGCGCAGGTGCTCAACCTGCTGGCGGACCTGCAGCAGGAATTCGGGCTCAGCTACCTGTTCATCGCCCACGACCTGGAGGTCGTGCGGCACGTGAGCGACAAGGTGGCGGTGATGTACCTGGGCCGGGTCGGCGAGTCCGCGCCTAAGGAGGCGCTGTACGGCACGCCCAGGCATCCGTACACCGTCGCGCTGCTGTCCGCGGCCCCCGCAGCCGACCCGGACGCGGCGGCCGCCAGGCAGCGGGTGATACTCACCGGCGACGTGCCGTCACCGATTGACCCGCCTCCGGGCTGCCGGTTCCACCGGCGCTGCCCGAAGGCGCAGCCGATCTGCGCCACCGAAGAGCCGCAACTGGTCCCCGAGGGGGTCAGCGCGACGTCCGAAGCAAACGAGCCGGTCGGGGGGAACAACCACCTGACCGCCTGCCACTTCCCGGTTGCGGTCGGCGAGAACCTCGCCGCCGCCGGCACGAGGGAGCTCGCGTGAGCGTCACCGAGGTCGAATTCGAGGCCCGCGGGGCCCAGGAGGGGCAGACCGTCGCCAACGTCGAGGGCCGCAGTCAGTGGCAGCTGACGTGGCGTCGGCTGCGCCGCGACAAGGTGGCGATGACCGCGCTGGTCGTCATCGTGATCATAGTCGCGCTGGCGATCGCCGCACCGCTGTTCGTCTCGCTCACGCACCACGGGCCGAACGTCGCCTTCCCGGACACCGGTGAGGACGCGGTCGGAAACCCGGTCGGGCCCATGACCAACGGCTTCTGGCTCGGCTCCGATGGCACCGGGCGCGACCTGTTCATCCGCATCCTGTACGGCGCGCGGATCTCGCTGTTCGTCGGCGTGGTCACCACGATGGTCGCCTCAGCACTCGGCGTGAGCATCGGCCTGATGGCCGGCTACTTCGGCGGCCTCATCGACACCCTGCTCGCCCGGTTCACCGACTCGGTGCTCGCCTTCCCCTACATCGTGCTGGCGATCGCGCTGGCCGCCGTGTTCGGTCCCAGCCTGACGATCATCCTCGGGATGATCACGTTCTTCTCCTGGGCGGGCATCGCGCGTATCGTGCGCGGCCAGACCCTGTCGATCAAGGAGAAGGAGTACATAGAGGCGGCCAGATCGCTGGGCGCCGGGCCGTTCCGGATCATGTTCTTCGACATCCTGCCGAACCTGCTCGGCCCGGTCCTCGTCATCGCCACGCTGTACATCCCCGCGGCCGTGGTGTTCGAGTCCACGCTGTCGTTCCTCGCCCTGGGCATCCAGCCGCCGACCGCGAGCTGGGGCAACATCCTCGCCGAGGCGACGAACTTCTACCAGACGTCCTGGTGGTACGTGGTGTTCCCGGCGCTCGCGCTGCTGATCACCACGCTCGCGTTCAACCTGCTCGGCGATGGCATCAGGGACGCGATGGACCCGCGGACCGAGCGACTGATCGCCGCCAGGCGAAGCCTGCGCAGGAAGAAGCGGAAAGCGGCCAAGTCCGCCCCCGTAGCCAGCCCGAGCACCAGCACCCTGAGCTAACGGACAGAAGATCACATGGCTATCATCAGTTACCTGATCAGGCGCATCCTCACCGGGATCGTCGTGGTGTGGCTGGTCGCCACACTGTCGTTCTTCCTGTTCTTCGCCAGGCCGGTGATTACGGTCGCGCGGCAGCTCGCCGGCCGCGCGGCGACGCCACAGGTCATCAACGAAGTCATCAGCAACCTCGGCCTCAACC
>Ga0187814_10000745_pt1 | contig 11576 bp, 9 predicted proteins | sample NC_S_4_FD_132450 | JGI IMG/M metagenome (GOLD analysis project Ga0187814, IMG submission 132450) | Wetland sediment microbial communities from Neuse River Estuary, North Carolina, USA - ASW-S_4 | ecosystem: Environmental > Aquatic > Freshwater > Wetlands > Sediment | place: USA: North Carolina...
CCTGGGCCGCAGGCTGCGCTCCGGCCGTCCGACCGGGCGCGCGACCGGGCGGCACGACCACGGCTGGAGGGCCCTGGTCTGGCACGTGCTGGCGGACGCGCTCGGCGGCTACCTGCTGCTTGCAGCCATCGTCGTGCTCTATTACTACGGCGTAGCCAAGGTGGCCAGCAACTTCCTGGACAGCGCTTTCTCCGGCAGCGCGCTGCTGCTCGCGGTCGTGTCGCCGGTGTTCCTGGCCGCCTCGTGGCTGAGCCACAGGCGTAGCGCCAGGCGGGCGACGGCGGCCAGCCGGCGCGGCAGCGACGCGGATTCGCCGGGCAGCGACGGGCGAGACCCGTGATCGGCCAGCCAGCCTGCGTGTCCGGCTAGCGAGCTCGCGAGTCCCCCGCCGGGCTTGCGGCAGGCTCGGGCACCGGCACGGACACCCGGGCGCGCGGTGCTCGCGGGCCGGCTCCGCGGGCGATGCCGGCGGCCCGCCAGCCCATGTAGCCGAGGAAGGCGAGCCCGGCCAGCAGGTAGCAGTTCGCCACCAGCGTCACCAACCAGTGGAAACCGAACTCGGCTGGCCCGCCACTGCGCGGCGTGAACCACATGGGCGCGGCCACGAAGAGCACATAGCCACCGGCTGCGGCGATCCGGCTGCGGCGCCCGCCCTGCAGCAGGATGACGAGCGCGGGCAGGATCCATACCCAGTGGTGCGTCCACGAGATAGGAGAGACCAGCAGGCCGGTGGTACCCGTCGTCGCCGTCGCGCCCAGCCAGTCGCCGGTCCTGGCCAGCAGCACGGCAATACCGAGCCCCACGAGACCGAGCAGCACCGGTATGACCACGAACCAGTGCCCGACGTGGGCGCCCCCGGCGAGGCGCAGGGCGGTGCCATACGGCGACTGGTTGCTGATGTACTGCGCCCCGAACCGCCCGGTGTTGGTAAACAGGCGGTGCTGCCAGTAAGTCCTGGAGTCGCCAGGCGCGAACACGTAGCCAATCAGCCCGCAGGCGACAAACGTGACGGCGGCCGTCAGGCCGGCCTTGGTCCGGCCAGCGAGCAGGAGCAGAGCGATGAAGATGAGCGGGGTGAGCTTGATCGCCGCTGCGATACCGATCAGCAGACCCGCCGGGCGGCCCTGTGCCGTGCGCCAGATGTCCACCAGGATCAGCGCCATCAAGATCAGGTTCACCTGACCGAGGAAGAACGTGTGATACATCGGTTCGAGCGTCATCGCGATGACCACGCCAGCACCGACGACCTGCCAGGACGCCCGGTATCCGGCCAATTTCAGCGTGACACGCACGGCCGAGGCCAGCGCCAGCAAGGACACCAGTTCGAGTGCGACCCGCCCAGCCAGATCCGGTATAACCGCGACGGCAATGAGCACGACGGCGGCGAACGGCGGATAGGTGAACAAGTTCGTGTCGCCCCGGCCCTGGTACAGCCGGCCGGCATGGGTGACTGCCTGGCCACCCCAGCGGTAGACGCCGTAGTCGAACGGACGGTAGACGAGCGCGAAGCCGACCACCAGTCCCACCGCGAGGATCAGACCGCAAACAACCGCACGGGTGGCCCAGGGCTTTTCGAGCGTAAGTTCGCGGAGCTTGCCGTCTGGCGGGACGCCTTGCGACTCGTTGTCGGCTGGCTCGCGCGGCGGGCCCGCGGCCGGGAGGTTCAAGCTGTCCACGTATCCCCCGATACGCCTGTGCCTATCCTCACGTCGTAAAGCGCGCTCTGTGATGGTACCCGCTGGCGACCTGACCGGCCCCTGGCCAGGAGCGATTACGGCGTAAAATACGCCATGGACTTGTTTTCCCGGCTCCGTTCCTGGTCACGCTACGTCGCTCTCGGTGACAGCCTGACAGCAGGACGTGGTGACTTTGCCGCTGACGGCCGGCCAGTGGGCTGGGCGCGACGGCTCGCTATCATTCTCACCGACCGGACGGGCGTGCCCTGCACGCTCACCAACCTGGCGGTGGACGGCGCCACCGTAGGCCGGGTGATGACCCAGCAGCTGCCGCAGCTGAACGGTGAGCGCCTGGACCTGGTCAGCGTCACCGTCGGGATGAACGACATCCGCGGCCCGGAGTTCCACCCCGGGGAGTTCGCCGTCGGCCTCGGGCAGCTGCTCGAGGCGCTGGCCGCCACCGGGGCGACGATGCTGACCTGCACGCTGCCCAATGTCGCCGGCGTTGTCGAGCTGCCCGAGCGGCACGTTCAGATCGCCCGCCAGCGGCTGAGCGACGCCAGCGACATCATCCGCGACGAGTCTGCGCGGCACGGCGCGATCTGCCTTGACACGTGGGCGATGCAAGACCTGGCCACCAGCCCCGAGCTGTTCACAGCGGACCGGCTGCACCCCAACACCAGCGGGCACCGCCGCCTGGCCACCGCCTTCGCCGACCTGCTGCTGGCCGGCTGACGGCGGGGAATGGCCCGCGCGCCCGCGCGCGTTCTCGTCTCCGATGACCACGCCGGCACGAGGGCGTGCCGACACGAGCAGAGGTGAATAGCGCGTGCTTGCCGTTCCTGACGATGGCACAGCAGACATCCGCGGTGGTGACCGGCTGACTGCGCCCGGCCCCGCTGACGGCGGCGAGACACTGCGGCTGATGGCGGTCCACGCCCATCCAGACGACGAGTCCAGCAAGGGCGCTGCGACCATGGCGCGGTACGTACGCGAGGGCGTCGCGGTGCTGGTCTGCACCCTGACCGGCGGGGAGCGCGGCGACATACTCAACCCGGCGATGGAGCGGCCCGAGATCAGGGCGGACCTGGCAGCCGTGCGCCGGGCGGAGATGGCGGCGGCCCGCGAGATTCTCGGCGTGCAGCAGCGGTTCCTCGGCTTCGTCGACTCCGGCCTGCCGCAGGGCGATCCGCCGCCGCCGCTGCCCGACGGCTGCTTCGCGCTCGAGCCGCTGGAGCGCGCGGCCTGGCCGCTGGTTCAGGCAGTCCGCGAGTTCCGGCCGCACGTACTGCTGACCTACGACGAGAACGGCGGCTACCCGCATCCCGACCACATCAAGTGCCATGAGGTGTCGGTCGAGGCGTTCGAGGCCGCGGCCGACCCCGACCGTTATCCGAGTTCCGGCGAGCCGTGGCAGCCGCTGAAGCTCTACTACCACCTGAGCTTCAGCCGCGACCGCATGCTGGCGCTGCACGAGGCGATGCTGGCCTACGGCCTGGACTCGCCGTACGCAGACCGGATCGCGGCGTGGACGGAGCAGGATGGCACCCGCGAGGCCGGTACGCATGCGATCACTACCCGGGTGCCATGCGGCGACTATTTCGATGTCCGCGACCGGGCGCTGGTGGCGCACGCGACCCAGGTGGACCCGAGCGGCGGCTGGTTCGCCGTCCCGGCTGAGGTCCAGCGCAGCGTCTGGCCGACCGAGGACTATCATCTGGCCAGGTCAGTGGTGGACTTGGAGCTACCGGAAGACGACTTGTTCGCCGGGATCCGGGAGAAGGTGAGCTTCTAGATGGAACTCGCGGCGGCGAAGTCGGCGAACATCTGGGCCCAGCCTGGCACGCTGGGATTCCTCGTCGTGTTCGGGATGGCGATCGTCCTCTACTTCGTGTTCAGGTCGCTGATCAAGCACTTGCGCAAGGTCAACGAGGCGGCCCGGCTCGAGGCCGAGCAGGCAGAACTCGCGTCAGCGGATGGCGGCCAGGCGCGCGCCGATAGCCCGCAGCCTCGCCCGGATGTGCTCGCGAACGGGTCTATGGCGCGGCGACCGGGGGGCAAATGCTTCACCTCGCGCTAGCCGGGCCGTCGGCGCGCCGCTATAGCACAGCGGGACAGCTCGTGCACGTACTCGCTCGTTGCGGCGTGTCGCGCCGCCGTTGTTGCTAGCTTCGTGCCTGATAGTCCTGGCTATCGCGGGAGCGCGGCCCATGCTAGTTATTCACGGAATCTGGGCCCGCGGTGCGCTCAATGTGTGGGCCGAGGATTCCGGGCGCGCGGCCGGCGCGCGGTCAGCTGCGGGCACTAGGCCGGGCTCGGCGCGGCCGCATCCATACGCGGCTGCGGCCGGCCTGCTGGCAGACGTGCTGACCGAGCTGGGCGAGCCGGTCAGTGACCTCGTGCGCAAGGCCGCCGAGGATGACCTGACCCTGTGGCTGCCTGGCACGTCCGCCTGGCCCGCCGGCTCGCCGGAACTTGCGCGTGCCGTCGACCTCGCGCGCGAGACCGCACCTGCGCCGTCCGCGCCGGGCACGATGACCCTCGCACCGTGGCAGCTCCCCGTCCTCACCTTCGATCCGCCGGCCGCGCAGGCACTACTGGGCGCCATCGCGCCGGCCGACGCCCGGCTCGGGGACGGTGTCTTGTCGGGCAGCGCGCACTACCTCGCTGCGCTGGCCGCGCTTGCCGCCGACCTGGCCGCGCGTGGTCGGGTGCTGCCCGGGGTGAGTGCATCCGATGCGGGGAGCTACGCAGCGCGGTGGCGGCCGGTACTGGCCGGAGCAGACGCACTGCGAGCGCGCGAGCTGACCATAGCGATGCCCCCGCTCTGCCGCGCTACGAGCGCAGACGGCGAACCGTCTGCTGCGGTCGTCACCGAGGCACTCGACCTGCTGACCGACGCGTCGGTGCGAGCCAGGCTGGCCAGAACGCCGGGCTTCGCGCTGCTCGCAGCCGGCCCCGGCGCTCCGCTGACAGACCGGTGGGTGACGGCGCTGACCGGCCCGGACTGCCGGTTCAGCGGGTCCGGCGGCGACACGGCCAAGGCGGCACAGCTGGCCTTCGCCCTGTGGGCCTGGCACGACGCGGCGCAGGAGCCGCCCGGTCCGGTGCGCACCTGCTTCCGGCTGATCGAGCCGGTGCTATCCCGGGGGGACGACCCCCTGGAGCCCTCCGCGGCGCTATCCCGGGAAGAGGACTCCCCGCAGCTCTCCGCGGTGCCGTCTCGGGAGGGCGACCGCAGCCCGGACGGGGACGCGAGCTGGCGGGTCGAGCTGGCGCTGCAATCGACCGACGACCCGAGCCTGATGCTGCCCGCGGCTGACATCTGGTCTGGGGTGACCGCCGACGGCTGGGCGGCGGCCGGCATCAGCTATCCCGAGGAGGACCTGCTGGCGGGCCTCGGCCGGGCATCCAGGCTGTTCCCTGAGCTAGATGCCGCGCTGCAGAGCCCCGCGCCGGCGGCAGTGCCGCTCGACGCCGGCGGGGCGCTGCGCTTCCTGAAGGAAACCGGCCCGCTGCTGGCTGGAGCCGGCTTCGGCGTGCTGCTGCCTGACTGGGTGCGACGGTCCCGGCTTGGCCTCAGGCTGACGACGAGGTCGCGTAACAGCGGCGGGCCGGGCTCCGTCACCGCGCCCGCGTTCGGCCTGGCCGATCTCATGGACTTCAGGTACGAACTGGCGGTAGGCGACCAGACGCTCGACCCGGACGAGCTCGCCGAGCTAGCCCGGCTGAAGGTGCCGCTGGTCCGGCTCCGGGGCCAGTGGGTCGAGCTCGACGAACGCCACCTCAAGGCCGCGCTGCGATTCCTGGAACGGGGCGGCTCGGGCACCATGTCAGCCGGCGAGGCGTTGCTGGCCGGGCTCGGCCAGGCCACCGGGGAGCTGCCGGTTACCGAGGTCGAGGCGGACGGCTGGCTGGGAGACCTGCTGTCGGGCCACGCCGACAGCAGGCTCGAGCCGATGCGAACCCCGGCGTCCTTCCGCGGCGAGCTGCGGCCCTACCAAGAGCGCGGACTGGCCTGGCTGGCGTTTCTCGGCGGCCTCGGTCTCGGCGCGGTGCTCGCCGACGACATGGGCCTGGGCAAGTCACCGCAGACCCTGGCGCTGATCCAGGCCGAGCGCGACGCCGGGACGGCCGCCGGTCCGACGCTGCTCGTGTGCCCGATGTCGCTGGTCGGCAACTGGCAGCGCGAGGCGGCGAAGTTCACCCCCGGTCTGCTGGTGCACGTACACCACGGCGCTGACCGTCTCGCTGGCCCGGAGCTGGCCGCGGCCGTCGCGGCGGTCGACCTGGTCATCACCAGCTATGGCGTCGCGACCAGGGACCGGGACGCGCTAGCGAAAATGCCGTGGGCCAGGGTCGTCTGCGACGAGGCGCAGAACATCAAGAATGCCAGCACCCGGCAGGCTCAGGCGGTCCGGGCGATCCCGGCGCGGGCGCGGATCGCCTTGACCGGCACCCCGGTCGAGAACCGGCTGACTGAACTGTGGTCCGTCATGGAGTTCACCAGCCCGGGCCTGCTCGGCCCGGCGGAGAAGTTCCGGCAGCGATTCGCCATCCCGATCGAGCGCAACTCCGACGCGGCCGCCACCGATCAGCTCAGGCGGATCACTGGCCCGTTCATCCTGCGACGGCTCAAGACCGACAAGAGCGTGATCGCCGACCTGCCGGACAAGCTGGAGATGAAGGTTTGGTGCAACCTGACACCGGAGCAAGCGTCGCTGTACCAGGCGACCGTCGACGACATGATGGCAAGGATCGAGGCGGCCGAGCCGGGCATCGAGCGCCGCGGGCTCGTGCTGGCCACCATGGCCAAGCTCAAGCAGGTCTGCAACCATCCGGCACACCTGCTGGGTGACGGTTCCCGGCTCGACGGCCGGTCCGGCAAGCTGGCGCGGCTCGAAGAAATCTGCGACGAGATCACGCAAGCTGGCGACAAGGCGCTCTGCTTCACCCAGTACGCGGAGTTCGGGCGGATGCTGCAGCCCTACCTCGCCGCACGGCTCGGCTGCGAGGTCCATTTCCTGCACGGTGGCACGCCGAAGAAGCGACGCGACCAGATGGTGACGGAGTTCCAGGAGGGAACGGGCTCGGCTGTGTTCCTGCTGTCATTGAAGGCAGGCGGCACTGGGCTGAACCTGACCGCGGCCAGCCATGTGATCCACGTGGACCGATGGTGGAACCCTGCGGTTGAGGACCAGGCCACCGACCGGGCGTTCCGCATTGGGCAGCGCAGTGACGTCCAGGTTCGCAAATTCGTCTGCGTCGGCACCGTCGAGGAACGGATCGACCAGATGATCGAGGACAAGAAGGCACTGGCGGAGGCCATCGTCGGCACCGGTGAGGGCTGGCTGACCGAGCTGTCGGTCGCCGAGTTGCGTCAGGTCATCGAGCTAACACCGGAGGCGGTCTCGGAGTGAAGCCAGCACAGATGAGGCCAGCGCGGTGAGCGAGTGGGACGCGCCGTTCTACCCGCCGTCGCGGCCGCGCAAGGCAGTGGGCGGAATCAAGGCGCGCAGCAAGCGCGGCTCGATCGGCGAGCAGTGGTGGTCCCGCCGGTTCATCGACGTGCTCGAATCGTTCGGCCTGACGAGCCGGCTGAGCAGGGGGCGCAGCTACGCCAGGTCGGGCCAGGTGCTCACGCTCGACATCGGGACCGGCCATGTCACCGCTGCGGTGCAGGGTTCGCGGGTCAAGCCGTACCGCGTCCGGCTGACGGTCGATCCGCTCACGACCCGGCAGTGGCACCGGGTCGAGGAGGCGCTCGCCGCCAGGGCCATCTTCCGGGCCAGGCTGCTGGCGGGCGAGATGCCGGCCGAGATCGAGCAGGTCTTTGCCGACTGCGGCACGCCGCTGTTCCCGCGGTCAGCCAGGGACCTCGTGATGACCTGCACGTGCCCGGACTGGGAGGTGCCGTGCAAGCACGTGGCCGCGGTCTGCTACGTGCTCGCCGAGGCGTTCGACGACGACCCGTTCGCGATGCTCGCCTGGCGCGGCAAGGTGCGAGAGGACCTGCTGACCGCGCTGCGCGGGCTCACCGGCGCCGGCCGCGATGCCGCGGCGGACCGTCCGGTCATCGATGTCACCGACCGGCCGCTCGCCGAGTGCGTCGTCGGCTTCTGGTCGCCAGCGCTGAGCCCGGCGCGCCTGCGGTCGCTGCCGCCTGCCGCTCCGGCGCCGCCGGACCTGCTGCTGCGGAGCGTCGAGCCGCCGTTCATCACGGCGGGCGGACAGGACCTCGCAACGCTGCTCCGGCCCGCCTACCTGACGATGACCGGCTCCGACGGCGACGGCCCGGAGACAGCCGCCGGGTAAATCCGCCAGTGCCGAAGTAACACTGAAACATGCCGTGACCACCCTCACGGCACGGCGGACATCTTCGACGGCCACCAGCTGGCTGGGGCGTGGAAACGAGATGTTCGACCGGCCGGGTACCCCGCCCGGCCCGCGGCACTTTCACCGCGCGGCCTACGGGGTGACGTCGCCCAACGGCGTGCGCATCCACGTCGCGGGCATGTATCCGAGGTCCGACGCTGAGCCCGGCGACGAGGTCACCGGCCAGTCGCACGCGTGGGTGGAGTACTGGACAGGTCAGTGGACGGCCTGCGACCCGACCAGCGACAGCTGGGTAAGCGAGCGGCACGTCGTGGTGGCGGCCGGCCGCGACTACGCCGACGTGGCGCCGCTCAAGGGCAGCTACTCTGGCGCCCGGGCCGCACCATTGAGGTGTCCGTCACGCTCACCAGGCTCGCCTGATGCGCAGACCCGGCGGGGAGAGCCGCCGAGCGGCGAGGCGCTACCTGGTTGGATGGGTCAATGCTCATCAGAGACGCGTATCCGGAGGAACTCGCCGAGATCGGCGATATCAGGGTGGCCGCGTACCAGGCTGATGGGTTTCTGGCGCCGGACTCTGGCTACGCCCAGCGACTGCGCGAGCTCGGCTCGAACCGGCTCGGTCCCGTCCTCGTCGCGGTCGGCCACGAGCATGGTCCGATACTCGGCACGGTGATGCTGCTGCCCTGGCCCCACGCTGGAAGCCTGGTGACTGAACCGGGCGAGGCCGAGATCCGCGCGCTGGCGGTGCGCCCCGACGCCCGGGGTGCCGGGGTCGGCCGCACACTGCTCGCTATGATCATCGATCGCGCCGGCCGCGAGTCGGTCCGGCATCTGCTGCTGTCCACGCAGTCGGACATGAAGGCGGCGCGTCACCTGTACGAAGAGGCAGGTTTCACCCGGCTGGCGGACCGGGACTGGTCGCCCGAGCCCGGGGTCGCGTTGCTCGCCTATGGCTTGCGGCTAGCCGGACGTGAGTAACGACCGGGCGCGGGCTCGACCTCGACTACCTGACGATTCCCGTTGGCTGCCCAGGAGATTTACACCCTTTATTCCACGGGAACCGTCAGGGAGTTAGCGAGCTGGCGCGAACGTTAGGGTTGTTACGGTCTGTCAGGCTCGCAGAAACGAAGCGGGGGAGCGGAATGGTCATGGGCCATGGCGTACCTGAGGTTCCGGCCGCCGCGGTGCCGGACGAGGCGTGGCTGCTCGACGTGCGGGAGGACGACGAGTGGGCGGCGGGCCACGTGCCGCACGCGACCCACATTCCGCTCGGTCAGCTCGGCGCGCGTACCGCAGAACTGCCGCAGGACCAGGAGATCTACGTCATCTGCCGGTCAGGCGCACGGTCGGCGCGGGTGACGCAGGCACTCATGGGAGCCGGGTGGCAGGCTTTCAACGTAGGCGGCGGCATGCAGGACTGGGCTGCGGCCGGCCGGCCGATGACAACGGACTCGGGCGCTGCGCCGTTCGTCGCCTGATCCAGGCCAGCCGGAGCCGGACGCTCGGTGAGCCGGTTTGCTACGGCGCTCCCGACGGCGGGTACTGCAGCCCGATCATGGGGGCCATGTCGGCGAGCATGAGCTCGAACATGGGCGAGGCATCGTCCAGCGCGAACCTCAGGTGACCAAACACCTCGAGGCTGACCGTCCCGTACAGCCGCACCCAGCAGCGCAGGAAGGTCTGCAGCGCGCCAAGCGGCAGGTCCGAGCCGACTAGCTCGCGGTAGCGCACTAGCTGCGCGCGCAGTGCTGGCTGGATCTCATCATCGGCCGGTATGGGGAACGGCCTGCGCCGGTACAGATCCCCGAACAGGTCGAGGAAGACCTCGCCGAACTTGTAGCCGCAATCGACCGTGGGATCGCGCTGCATGTCGTGGAGCACTTCGAGGCCGGGTAGCGGGCTGCCGAAGATCAAGCTGAACTCCGGCACATGCCCCAGCGTCCAGGCCCGGAACGCCTGGCAGCCGGCGATCAGCTTGAGCGCCATGATCTCGGCCTGGGTGTAGTCGGGAGGCGCGGTCTCGGCCGCCGCGTGAACCGCAGCCTTCACGTGGTCCGCCAGCTCGGTGAAGATATCGCCGACGACATACCGGAGCAGCTCTTCGTGGCTGCCGAAGTACCGGTACAGGGCCGGCGCTGTCATCCCCATCTCGCGGGCGATCGCGCGCAGTGAGACCGCGGTGGGTCCCTCGGCCACCAGCAGCCGCCGCGCGGTCTGGATGATCTCCTGGGTGGTCGCGGCGCGGACGCGATCCCGCCTGCTCGGCGCCTGGACCATGACCGCCTCCTACTCCGGATGGCTTCCGGCGTCCCGCGGACCGCGAGCCGGCCGCCGCTCGCTTGACAATCGTTAACTGTGTATGCCAAGTTTACAACGTAAATACTTTACACCGTTAACCCAAGCGATGATCGCTAACAAGCTTAGCGGGGGAGTACGGCAATGTTCGAGACCTGGGGACGAATCCTGTTCCGCCGTCGGTGGCTCGTCCTGATCCTTGCCGCGATCGCGGTGGCAGCCGGGGCGATCTGGGGTACTCGGGTGTTCGGCGCGCTTCAGTCGTCGGGCGGGTTTACGCCGCCGACCAGCGAGAGCCAGACCGAAACGAACCTAGCGGCCCGCGCGTTCGGCCGGGACGCGGGTGACGTCGTCGTGCTCTACACGAGCAAGGACCAGACCGTGCAGTCGGCCGCGTATCACGGTGCGGTCACGAGCACGCTGGCGAGGCTGCCGACCAGCCGGGTGACGTCGGTGCAGACGTACTGGTCCACCGGCAGCCCGCGATTTGTGAGCGCGAACGGCCGCGTCACCTACGCCGTCCTCGAGCTGGCCGGGTCCAGTGACTCGGCCAGGACAGCCAGCTTCCAGGCGATCAAGGGTGACTTCGACGCACCGGGCCTGACAGTACAGGCGGGCGGACAGATCCCGACCGAGGCCGCGATCAACTCCGAGGTCAAGAAGGACATCGGCCGGGCTGAGCTCATCTCCATGCCGGTCCTGCTGGTACTCCTGCTCGTCATCTTCGGCAGCCTGGCTGCCGCGAGCCTGCCGCTGGCGATCGGCGGCATCGGCATCATCGGCTCTTTCACCGCGCTGCGGCTGCTGACCCTGGCGACGCCGGTATCCATCTACTCCGTCAACATCACCACGATCATGGGTCTCGGCCTGGCCATCGACTACGGGCTATTCATGGTGGGCCGGTTCCGGGAGGAGCTGCGCCGCCAGCCGTCGGTAGCAGACGCGGTCGCCCGGACCGTGGCCACAGCGGGCCGCACCGTGGCGGTGTCCGGCGTCACCGTGGCGGTGGCGCTCGCGAGCCTGTTGCTGTTCCCCGAGGTCTTCCTGCGCTCGATGGGCTATGGCGGCGTCGCGACGGTTCTGGTCGACATGCTGGCCGCGCTCACCGTCATGCCGGCCCTGCTAGCCGTGCTCGGCCGGCGCGTGAACGCGCTGCGCGTGCGCAAGTCGGTGGCCAGCCCGTCGGCCGCGTCCGCGGCCGGCGGGTGGTACCGGCTGGCCGCCAGCGTCATGCGCAGGCCCGCGGTGTTCGCCGTCGTCATCGTTGTC
>Ga0187814_10000747_pt1 | contig 11571 bp, 10 predicted proteins | sample NC_S_4_FD_132450 | JGI IMG/M metagenome (GOLD analysis project Ga0187814, IMG submission 132450) | Wetland sediment microbial communities from Neuse River Estuary, North Carolina, USA - ASW-S_4 | ecosystem: Environmental > Aquatic > Freshwater > Wetlands > Sediment | place: USA: North Carolina...
CCATGCCGGGTGCCACGGACGGAGCGACGCCAAAGGGGCCGCGCACCCGCAGGAGCACGATCGGGTGCGCCGGCGAGCGCAGGGCCAGGAGCTCCTCCTCGGAGGCAAGGCAGCACACAGCCACCTCGGGCTCGTCCATCATCACGGCCAGTGGCTTGCCGGGCCGCTCCTTGCGCTCGCGCAGCCGCGCGACCGCCGGCTCGTTGCGCGCGTCCACCGCGAGGTGGAAGCCCCCGACGCCCATCACGGCGACGATGCCGCCGGCGCGCAGGAGCTCTTTGGCAGCGCCGAGCGCCTCTTCGCCCTCGCAGATGGCCGCACCTTGGCCGTCCCGCCAGACGAGCCTCGGCCCGCAGCGGCCGCAGGCCGTCGCCTGAGCGTGGAAGCGCCGCGAGGCGGGCGAGCGGTAGTCCTCCCCGCAGGGCGGGCAGAGCGGGAAGCGGTCCATCGCGGTGCGCTCGCGGTCGAAGGGCAGGCGGCGGGTGATCGTGTAGCGCGGACCGCACTGCGTGCATGAGGTGAAGGGGTAGCGGTAGTAGCGGCTGTCGGGGTTGCGCAGGTCCTCGACGCACTCCGGGCAGATGGCGTAGTCCGCGGGGATGCCGAGCGTCGGGCGATCGCCTGCGCCCTCGGAGGGCGCGATCGTGAACGACGTGCGCCCGGTCCTGGCGATCAGGGACGCCTCGACGTCCTCGATGCGGGAGGCCGGCGGCGCCTCTCGGCGCAATCCCGCAAGGAAGGCGCCGAGATCACGCGCCGCACCCTCGAGCTCGATGCGCACGCAGGTGCCCTCGTTGCGCACGCTGCCCCCCAGGCCGTGCGCCGTGGCAAGGCGGTAGACGAAGGGACGGAAGCCCACGCCCTGCACCGTGCCGGTTACCTGCACGGCGATGGCGAGGACTTCGTCCTGGGGTGCCTCGAGCAGGAATCTCCCCTCGGGTCCGACCTCCTGGGGGGACATGGACCTAGACCAGCCGCTTCTGCTTCTCGGAGACCTTGGCCGTGATCCAGCCGAGCCAGGCATCGAGCCCTTCGCCCGTCTTGCTCGACACTTCGAGGACCGTCATGCCAGGGTGCACCTGCTCGATGTTGCGCAGGAGGAGGTCCCGGTCGAAGTCGAGGTGCGGCATGAGGTCCACCTTGGTCAGGAGCGCAAGCTCCGCGCGATGGAAGATGGCCGGGTACTTGACCGGCTTGTCCTCACCCTCCGTCGTGCTGAGGAGCACCACCTTGGCGTCCTCGCCCAGGTCGTACGAGGTCGGGCAGACGAGGTTGCCCACGTTCTCGATGATCAGGAGATCGAGGTCGCGCTGCTCGACCGCCGGCAGGTGCGATTCGATCATCTGGGCCTCTAGGTGGCAGGTGCCCGCCGTCACGATCTGCGCCACGGGGTACCCGTAGCGGCGCAGGCGCTGGGCGTCGTTCTCCGTCTCCACGTCCCCCACCAGCACCCCGACGCGCATCGGCTGCAGGCGCTCGAGCGTCCGCTCGAGCAGGGCCGTCTTGCCGGAGCCGGGCGAGCTGATCAGGTTCAGCACCGCGACGCCGCGCGCCGCGAAGCTCTGGCGCATGCGCCCCGCGATCTGGTCGTTGGCCTCCATGACGTGGTGGTGCACCTCCACGACGTGGTGGTGGTGCCCCTCTGCGCTCCCGGCGGTCTCACACATCGTCCACGAGCACCTCCATGTCCTGGACCTCGAGCTCGGCGCCCGAGATCACCTGAACGTCGCTGCCGTCGCAAGCACCGCAGGCGAGCGGCCACTCCGTGCGTTCCGTCTCCGCGCCGCACGAGCGGCAGCGCAGGACGGCGGGCACCGGATGGAGCTCGAACTCGGCCCTGACGAATCGAGGATACTCCTGGCGCAGCACCTCGAGGTAGAAGCTCAGGCTCTGCTGCTCCACCTGCATGAGCCAGCCCACCCCGACGCGGACCCGCACGACCTCCTTGGCGCCGGCAGCCTGCGCGGCGCGGTCGGCGATGTGCATGAGCTCCTGCGCCAGCGAGAGCTCGTGCATCTAGCAGATCCTCGGCAGCTGCTCGACCGGCAGGAGGTCGAGCGGGCGCAGTGCGCCGAGCGCCGTGCGCAGGCCGGCGTACCCCGGACGGTCGTCGGTGACCTCGCCGATGATCGCCGCGCCGCTCGTCTCGGGCACCGCCTGCAGGCCCCGCAGGACCTCGTCCGCGGTCTCCGGCGCCACGACGGCGATCAGTTTGCCCTCGTTCGCCACATAGAGCGGGTCGAGTCCCAGCACGTCGCAGAGCGCCCGCACGTCCTCGCGCATGGGGATCGCGATCTCCTCCGCCGTCAGGCTGAGGCCGCTCTGCTCGGAGAGCTCGGCGAGCGTCGTGGCGACGCCGCCGCGGGTCGGGTCGCGCATGCAGCGGATGCCGGGGATGTCCCGCACCCGCAGCACCGCGTCGCGCAGCGCGCAGGTGTCGCTCGGGATGTCCGTCTCGAGCTCGATGCCGAAGCGGGCGGCCATGACGCTGGCACCGTGGTCCCCCGCGGTGCCGGAGAGCAGGATCCGGTCGCCGCGGCGGATGCGCCTCGGGGACCAGTCGATGCCCGGCGGGACGAGCCCGACGCCCGTCGTCGTAATGAACATCGCGTCGTCGGGCCGACCGTCCACCACCTTGGTGTCGCCGGTGACGATCTCGACCCCGGCGCGCCTCGCGGCGGCGGCCATGTCCTGCACGAGTTCCTGCAGCAGGCGCACGTGGAGCCCCTCGGCGAGGATGAACGCCGCACTCAGGTAGAGCGGCGTCGCCCCGCCCATCAGCAGGTCGTTGACCGTGCCGTTGACGGCCAGGTCGCCGATGCTGCCGCCGGGGAAACGCACCGGCTTGACGACGTAACCGTCCGTCGTCAGGGCGAGCCGCCCCCCGGGCACCTCGAAGACCGCCTGGTCCCCGAGCTCCTCGAGGCGTGGGTTGCGGAAGGCAGGCACGAAGACGCGCTCGACGAGGTCGTGGGTCATCTTGCCGCCCGTCCCGTGCGAGGCCTCGATCATGGCGGGCAGGCTGTGGGACGCCTCGCTCATGGCTGCGCCTCCTTCCCCGGCGACGTCCGCCGGTAGTGGTAGAGCGCCGCGCAGGCACCCTCCGACGACACCATGCCCGGACCGAAGGGGTGCTCAGGCGTGCATCCGACGCCGAAGGCGGGGCAGCTGAGCGGCGACTTGGCGCCTTGGACAACGGCGCCGCAGACGTACTCGCCGACGTCCGCCGGGCTCTCCTCGGGCAGCTCGCCCGCGTAGCGGCGCAGGGCGTCGTAGGCGGCGTACTCCTGGCGGATGCCGAGCCCGCTCGCCGGGATGCGGCCGATCCCGCGCCACTCCTGGTCGACGACCTCGAAGACCTGCCGCATGACCTCACGCGCGACGGGGCTGCCCTCCTCGCGGACGGCCCGCCGGTACTGCACCTCGAGGGCGCAGCGGCCCTCCGCCTGCTGGCGCACGAGCATCAGGACCGCCTCGAGGAGATCGTTCGGTTCAAAACCTGCGATGACCACCGGGCGACCGTAGTCGCGCGGCAGGAACGCGTAGTCCTGGCTGCCCACCACCGTGCCGACGTGGCCCGGGCCGATGAAGGCGTCGATCTCCGTGCCGGGTGCGTCCAGCAGGAAGCGGAGCACGGGCGGCACGAGCACGTGGTTGCCCAGGACGCTGAAATTCTCAAGGCCGAGGCGGGCGGCCCGCAGGATGCTCATCCCGTTGGCCGGCGCCGTCGTCTCGAAGCCGACGCCGAAGAAGACCACCTCGCGGTCCTTGAAGCGGGCTGCGAGGTCCACCGCGTCGAGGCTCGAGTACACGATGCGCACGTCCGCCCCGCGGGCCTGGGCCTGGCGCAGGCTGCCGCGCGCGCCTGGCACGCGCAGCATGTCGCCGTACGTCGCGACGATGCGCCCAGGGCCCTCCGCGAGGGCGATCGCCTGATCGATGCGCAGGGCGGGCGTCACGCAGACGGGGCACCCTGGCCCGTGCAGGAACGTGATCCCCTCCGGGAGGAGCTGGTCGAGGCCGCTCTTGTAGATGGCATGCGTGTGCCCGCCGCAGATCTCCATGATGCGCATGGGCCCAGCCGACCTGCGGCGTATAGCCGCCAGGAGGCGCTGGGCCTGCGCCGGGTCGCGGTACTCGTCGACGAACTTCATGGTGTGGACGGCCCCCCCGGCGGGGGGACGTCGTCCTGGGCGAACATCTCCGCGAGCAGTCGCGTCGTGCGCACGGCCTCCGCCTCATCGATGCGCTGCAGCGCGAACCCGACGTGCACCAGGACGTAGTCCCCCGCCACCACCTCGGGAACGAGATCCAGTGAAACGCGGCGCCGGACGCCGCCGATGTCGACGCTGGCTATGAGATCCTCGCCGACCTCGAGCACCTTTCCGGGCACCGCGAGACACATCTCAGTCACGCTCCTCGCTTGGTGCCTTGGCGCCCACGAAGTGGACGTCGAGGAAGTGGGTCGAGCATGAGACGCAGGGGTCGTAGGCGCGCACCAGCATCTCGAGGAGGAGTGTGATCTCGCTCTCCGGCCGGTCGATGATCGTGGGGGCCAGGGCCTCCATGTCCTTCTGGATGTTGGCGTGGTTCTGGTTCGTCGGGATGACGAGGTTCGCCTTCTCGCAGCGGCCCTTGGCGTCGAAGGCGTACCGGTGGAACAGGATGCCCCGCGGAGCCTCGACGGCGCCGACGCCCTCGCCTGCGTGCGGCTCGAGCTTCGGACGCTCGGGGCTCAGGCCCGCGGCGAGGATCTCGTCGATCAGCTCTGGGCCGCGGTCCATGATGTGGCCGAGCTCGGCGAGCTGGGCGACGGTGTTGTAGTAGGGGTTGTGCTTGTGGGCCTCGAGTCCGGCCGCCTGCGCGACCTGGCGCCCGAGCGGCGACAGGTGCTGACCGTTCAGGTTGTAGCGTGCCCGGGCACCGACGGCGTAGGCGTCGCGGTGCCAGCGCGTCCACTTCGCGGTGGAGTCCTGCGCGACGTACTCGTTGCAGGCCTGCTCGAAGTGGTCCAGCGGGAGCGGCACCTGCGCGTCGCTGCTGCCGATCCGGCCGTCGTAGAACGCGTAGCCGAAGCCGTCCACAAGCCCCACGTACTCCGTCGGCCGCTCGAAGTCCGGCAGACCGCCCAAGAGCCCGCCGACGGCCTCGACGAGGCGCCAGTAGCTCTTGCGTGCGGTCTCGAGGTCGTGCTGCAGGGCGATGAGCTCCGCCGCGCTGGGCAGGTGGGTCATCCGCCCGGGCTGCAGGGCGATCGGGTGGGTTGTCCTTCCCGTGACGAGGTCGGACCAGCGGTTCGCCAGGCGGTGCAGGGACACGACGAGGCCGACGAGCTCCGGATGGCTCTTGGCCACCGGCACGACGGACGGCTGGCCCAGGAGGTCCGGGGCCACGAGGTAGCCGATGTGGAGCACGTGGCTCTGCATCAACTCGCTCATGTGGGCGAGCCGGCGCAGGCGGTCCGTCTGCTCGCTCACCTCGAGGCCGAGCGCGGCCTCGACGCCCTTGATGCACGCGAGCGAGTGGCTGATCGAGCAGATGCCGCAGATGCGGCTGACGATGGTCTGGATGTCCTGCCAGTCCTTGCCGACGACCATCGCCTCGAAGAAGCGCGGTGCCTCGGGCACCTGCCAGGCGATGCGGCTTACGGTTCCGTTGTCCACGTCGAGGACGACGCTGCCGTGGCCCTCGACGCGGGTGACGTGGTGCACCTCGACGTGCTTCGACTTGGCGTCCGACGCGGCGCCGCGGTCGTCCTCGCCGGGCCGCGTCTCGATGAGCTGGGACATGGGGCGTCCTCCTTAGCTCCCGAACAGCGCAAGGCGCTGCTCGAGCTCTTCGACCGTCTTGCCGTACGACGCCATCACCGTGTGGGCGGCGTCGACGTTGGGGTCCGTCACCTTGCCGCGGCACCCGAAGCACCACATGCCGAACGAGGGGCAGCGCGCTCCGCAGCCGGCCCGGGTGATCGGGCCGAGGCAGACCTCGCCGTACTCGTAGCGGCAGACGTTGTTGGCCCGCTTGCACTCGACGCACACCGGGTGCTCCGGCAGGTGAGGTTCGCCGCCCAGTACGAGTGTGCGCACGACGCGGGTGAACTCCCTGCCATCTATCGGGCAGCCGGGGATCTGCAGGTCCACCGGCACGACCTCGTCGATGGCGCGCACGGTGCCCACCTGGAGGAACGACTTGTCGGCGTCGGCGCCGTAGACGGTGCGGCCGACGACCTTCTGGTCCATGTGGTTGCGCAGCTTGTTGACGCCGCCCGTGCCGGCGCAGGCGCCGATCGTGACCAGGACCTTGGCGCGCGCGCGGATATCCCTCAGGCGCTCCTCGTCCTCGGGCCGGGTGATCGAGCCCTCGATCAGGGCGATGTCGAACTTGGGGTTCTTCTCCGACATGCCCTCGCGCCATTCGACGACGTCGACGATCTCGATGAGGGAGAGAAGCTCCTCCTCGAGGTTGACGATCTGCAGCTGGCAACCCTCGCAGCCTGCGAAGTCGAAGATCGCTACACGTGGCTTCTTCATGACAAGGCCTCCGGCAGGTCCTTGACCTGAGCGTACGTGAAGACCGGGCCGTCCTGGCAGACGTACACGCCGTTGATCTGGCAGTGGCCGCACTTGCCGATGCCGCACTTCATGCGCCGCTCGAGCGAGACGTAGATGTCCTCGGGCTTCATGCCCATGGAGATGAGGTCGGCGAGCACATAGCGGTACATGACCGGCGGTCCGCAGACGAGCGCCGCCGTCCGGCTCGGCACGATCCCGCAGAGCGGCAGCAGGGTGGTCACGGGGCCGACCTGGCCATGCCAGGGACCGCCCTCGACCCGGTCGACGCTCTCGAGGACCTGCACGCCGGGGAGCTTCTGCCACTTGGCGATCTCGTCGCCGAAGAGGCGCTCGCGGGGCTCGCGCATGCCGTAGGCGATCGTGAGCCGACCGAAGTCGGCCGCGTGCGAGAGGACCTCCTGGATGGCCGAGCGCACAGGGACGAGGCCGATGCCGCCAGCGACGACCAGGATGTTCTTGCCGGTGAGGTCGGAGATCGGGAAGGCCGTACCGTAGGGTCCGCGCACGCCCACCGTGTCGCCGGGGTTCATCGCCTCGAGCGCCTCGGTGACGTTGCCGACGCGGCGCACGACCATCTCGAAGGTCGGGGCCTCGGTCGGGCCGGAGCTGATCGAGATCGGCGCCTCGCCGATGCCCATGAGCGAGATCTGCACGAACTGGCCGCTCTTGTGGCCGAGCTTGCGGCCGGATTCGAGGCGCAGCTTGTAGTAGGTCTCGAGCTGGGTGACGCGCTTCTTCTCGACGATCGTGGCCTGCTCAGGGACATAAGGGTCCGTGACGGCGAACTCGTCCGTCGGGCGGGCCGCACCCTGGCGCAGCAACTGCTCCGCGGCGAGCGGCTCGAGCGTGACGGCGGCGGTGGGAGAGACCATGCGGCTCGCGGTCGCGACGGCCGGAGCCGGCGCGGTTGCGACGGCGGCGCCAACAGCCACGGGCGCGGTGGCCGGCTCGAGCGCCTCGGGGTGCCGCTCCAGCAGGAGGTTGTACACCTCGACGGGGTTCGCGATGCCGGGCACGCAGGCGTCGATGCAGCGGCCGCAGCCGACGCACGCGACGAAGCCGAAGCGCTGAGGCATGTACGACGCCTTGCGGTAGAAGCGGTGGCGGTAGCGCTCCGAACGGGAGCGGAACTGGTGGCCGCCCGCCACCTTGGCGAACTCCTCGAGGAGGCAGCCGTCGCACAGGCGCACGCGCTGGCCAGAGCCAAGATCCAAGTCGACGTCTTCCTCGACGTCGAAGCAGTAGCAGGTCGGGCAGACGAGGTTGCACGAGCCGCAGGAGAAGCACGTCTGGGACTTCTCCTGCCAGATCTTGTCGTCGTAGCTGAGGGCCATCAGACGCGGCAGCATCTCAGGCGGGCAGTCCAGCTCGTGCTGGCGCAGTCCCTGACGGTTGCGCTGCCAGACGGCCTCGCGCCGCTGCAGGTCCCAAGGCGTCGGCTCCTCGACGGCTTCGCCGAACAGGGCGATGAGCGCGTCGCCCTTGGCCGTGAGGCTCTCGGCGATGTAGTGGCGGCCGACGCGCGTCAGCAGGAGGTCGTAACCGTCCCGCACGACCGCCGTGCCCATGCAGCCGGCGAAGACGTTCTTGGACGGGGTCTCGACGTCGCACGCCACGATCGTGGCGAGCTGGCGCCGCAGCATGTAGTGCGGATCCTCGACGCCCGAGGAGAAGACCGCGTCCATCTGCGCGATCGCCGCAACGTCGTACGGGTGCACGCCGAGCAGCACGAAGGGCTTGTCGTCGGACTCCGGAGCCCGGTAGCCACCCCCGCGCGAGAAGGAGAGCAGTTGTTCCTTCTCGGGAAGGAAGAAGCGGAGCGGTGGCTGGAGCGTCACGTCATGGTCGAGCCGCAGATCCTCGGCACTCTTCAGGTCGTCGAACACGAAGTGGCCGTCCTTCTCCTGCACAGCGACGATGCGTTGCCGCTGTCGGAGGGTTCGGGTCCAGGAGGCGATCTCGCTCTCCTCGACCTTCACTACACGCATGCCATCATCCCTCACATTGAGCACCAGTCTACGAGCCAACGGCCGGACTCTCCCCGGTCGCCGACACCTGACGCACCCCCGTACTACGTCCTAATCCCCAGGGGCGCCAGACGCAAGGCTCAGAACCAGAGTCGCGACACCATACGGAACTCGCTTGTCCAAACACCACATAGCGTCCGCTCCGGACCTCTTGACGACGGCGCCTTCGCGCCCGACGGACGGGCGCCGCCCGCCAAAATGCCAAGTTGCGGGTACGTCGGCCCCGTCCAACGGCCATGGGCCCATCTCCCCCCTCCACCTTTTGGGACAGGTCCACTCGGTCCGCCCGCGGATGTTGTGCTCGCTCAGCACGCTCGTTTGGCATCGCGGCCGGCGACTCCTTTCGCGCGCCAGACCAGCAGTGCGACGAACCAGGTGCCGAAGAGAAGCGCCACGACGCCGAGTCCGAGGCCGCTCAGGTCCACGCCTGCGAAGGGTCCGAGGACGCCCGGCGCGGCCGTGCGCGGCACGAGGCTGAGGACTTCGAGGAGTCCCACGACCAGGGCGACGGTCGCGGACAGGGCCGTGATGGCGACGTTCCAAACGAAGCGCCGTCCCGGTTCCTTGAGCGACCAGTCGTATGCGTAATGCATGCCGACGCCGTCCAGGCTGTCGCAGACGCTCATGCCGGCCGCGAACAGGCAGGGAAGTGCGAGCACGCCGTACCAGGGGATGCCGGTGGTGGCCTCGCCGGCGGTCGCCGCCAGCAGCGCCACCTCCGTGGCGGTGTCGAAGCCGAGGCCGAACAGCAGCCCCACCGGGTACATGCCGGATGGCCGCCGGATCCGTCCCACCACGCGTCCGAACAGGCGGAAGAGCGGTCCCTGGGGGAGTAGGTCCCCGACGGGTCGCGTCTCGCCGGCCCGCGCCCGGCGCACGGTGGTCCAAAGGCTGCCGAGGTTCACGCTCGCGATGACGAAGAGGAAGCCGGCGGACACCAGCGTGCCGAGGAGGCCCCCGACGCTGTGCAGGAGCGAGCCGGGCTGCTCGATCGCCGAGTAGACGCCTCGCGCTGCGAACACGACGCCGACCGCCAGGGCGAAGACGACGGTCGAGTGGCCGAGCGAGAACCAGAAGCCGACGGACAGCGGTCGTTGACCCATCGCGCGGAGCCGGCGCGTCGCGTTGTCGATGGCCGCGATGTGGTCCGCGTCGAACGCGTGGCGCATGCCCAGCGTGTAGGCGGCCAGCGCGATGCCGACGGTGAGGATGCCGCCGCCCTGTGCAGCGGCGAGTAGGAAGCCGCCCCAGCCCAAGGCGTGCAAGGCCAGGACCGCCGCGCCCATGCCGGCGAGCACTCCGCCGACGCCGCGCGTCCGGCCCATTTCCTCGTGCCTCGGCGCCTGGGCCTGCATCGCATCTCGCCTCCCACGTTCGCGACCGCGTTGTGAGCATGAACCCCGCCATTTCAGTGGTGAAGGGTCCAAAGGTTCGCCCGGCATAGTTCAATAGGGTATGTGAAATGCGACACAAGGTCCGGGTGACCGATCGGTAGGGGACCGCCGCATGGCCGCGCCGCGCAGCTCGCATGCTAGGGTTCGAGGGAGGCGAGAGCCGTGCGCAGCATGTGGCAGGGCACCCTGTCCTTCGGGCTCGTGTCCATTCCTGTCAAGCTCTATAGCGCCAGCGAGGACCGTGATCCTCGCCTGCACTACCTCCACCGCGCCTGCCTGCAGCCCGTACGCTACAAAAAGGTCTGCAGCGCCTGCGGCGAGGAGGTCACGGAGGACGAACTCGCGCTCGGCCACGAGTACCAGCCGGGGCGCTATGTGCCGGTGGAGAAGGACGAAATGGCCGAGTTGACGGAGTCCGGGTCCGATCGGCGCATCGAGATCCTGCAGTTCCCGCGCTCGGACGAGCTCGACGCCGTCTACTACCTCAAGCCCTACTACGTAGAGCCGCAGCGTGGCGGGCAGCGGGCCTACCAGCTCCTGCGCCAGGCGTTGGACGGTGCGGGACGCGTCGCCCTCTGTCGCCTTTCGCTGCGAAGCCGCGAGCGGCTCGCCGCGCTGCGACCGTACGGGGCACAGGCGCTGGCGCTCGAGACCATGCACGCGCCGGACGAGGTGCGCGACGTCGGGGATCTCGACCTCGGCGACGACGTGAGTCCGAGCGAGGCGGAGCTGAAGCTCGCCAAGGCCCTGATCGACACGCTGGCCGCGCCGTTCCTGCCCCAGGACCATCCGGACGCGTACCGCGAGCGCCTGGGCGCGCTGCTGGAGCGCAAGGCGGCGGAGCTGCCGCCGGCCCCCGAGGCGCCTGTGGGCGAGAGCATGGAGGATCTCCTGGGCCGCCTTCGGGAGTCCCTGGCCACGGCAGGGGCCAGCGCCTAGGCTGGTCCCCGCCCCCCGGGGGACACCACGCCGAGCCAGCGCGGATGGCGCAGGCGTCCCTGGTCCGTCCAGTCGAGGTAGGCGACCTCGGCGTCGACGGGACCTGCGGCGAGCGCCTGCCGCAGTTCGGCCGCCGCGCGCGCCCCAAGGTTGCCGCACGTTCCGACCGGCACGAACTCGCCACCCTGGGCGAGCGCGAGCCGCACGCTGCGGATGTCGCCCTTGGCCTCGTCGACACCCACGACGCGGCAGAGGACCCGGCGCCAGCACTTGACCTTGCGCCAGAGATCGCTCCGCCCCGCCACGTACCGAGAGGCGCGGCGCTTGGCAACGATGCCCTCAAGGCCTGAGGACCCCACCGTCTCGTACAGCCGACGGCCCTCGCCCAACACGACCTCGATGCGGTGCAGCCATGGGCTCGGGGGCAGGCCCGCCAGCTCCGCCTGCCTTCGCTCGACGCCCTCGCGGCGCAGGTCGCGGCCGTCGGCCTGGAGGCAGTCGAAGACCATGTAGTGTACGGGGCCGCCGGTACGATGGAGCCGCCGCAGCATGGCGTGGAAGCTCGGGCGGCCGTCCTGCAGGACGACGAGCTCACCGTCCAGCACCAGCCCCGAGCCCTCGAGCGGCGCACCGATCTCG
>Ga0187814_10000749_pt1 | contig 11564 bp, 11 predicted proteins | sample NC_S_4_FD_132450 | JGI IMG/M metagenome (GOLD analysis project Ga0187814, IMG submission 132450) | Wetland sediment microbial communities from Neuse River Estuary, North Carolina, USA - ASW-S_4 | ecosystem: Environmental > Aquatic > Freshwater > Wetlands > Sediment | place: USA: North Carolina...
GCATCGAGGCCTTGTGCGTCACCACTCCGGCGATGTACACCACGGCAACGGAGCCTGCGCCAAGGACGAGCGCGGTCATTACTTTCATCGTGATGTAGGCCGCCGGGGCGAGCGGCGTCAGCCGCAGCTGCCTGCTCCAGCCCTGGGCACGCTCGATCGAGACCATCGCGCCGCCGAACGTGGTCGAGAGCACCGCGCCGTACAGCGCCAGGCTGATCATGACGAAAGCGGATACGTTTCCGTTCCCGTGCCCCACCGATTGCTTGTCGTAGGTCTGGTTCAGGCCGAAGAGCAGGAAGAACGCAACTGGGACCACGATCGCGATGATGACCGTACGACGGTTGCGGGTCAGCCGGCGTACCTCGAGCTTCAGCACGGTGAGGTTGAAGCCGCCCAGGCCCGGTGCGCGGCGCGAGCTGATGTCGGGAACGATAGTCGGGGTGGTCACTGGACTGCTCCCATGGTCGCGGCGCCGGACTCGGCGTCGTCGCCGGTCAGCGCGATGAATGCGTCTTCGATGCCGCGCGCGGTGATCTCCAGATCCTTCGCCGCGGTCTGCGTCAGCAGGTACCTCGCGACCGCGTCGCTGTCGCTGGAGTGGACAAGTACCGTCTCGCCGCGGACCTCGACCGAGTCGGCGCCCGGCACCGCCTTCAGCAGCGCTTCGCTGGCGCCCGGCAGCGTGGCCCGCACGGTCCGGCCGGCTGCCATCGCCTTGATCTCCGCCGACGTGCCGTCGGCCACCACCTGCCCGCGCCGCAGCAGCACGATGCGGTCGGCGTAGGCGTCCGCCTCCTCCAGGTAGTGGGTGGCGAACAGCACGGTCCGGCCGTTCTCGGCGTCCTTGCGGATCGCCGCCCAGAAGCCGCGCCTGCCCTCCACGTCCATGCCGGTGGTCGGCTCGTCGAGCACCAGCAGCTCCGGGTTGGGCAGCAGCGCCAGGGCGAACCGCAGCCGCTGCTGCTCACCGCCCGAGCACCGGCCGACCCGGCGGTCGGCGATGTTGTCGATCCCGGCTTGGCGGAGCACCTGGCGCGTGTCCTTGCCGCCGCCGAAAAGGCTGGCGGTGTACTCGACTGTCTCGGCGACCGTCAGGTCCCTCAGCAGCCCGCCGACCTGCATGACCGCAGACACCAGGCCCCGGCTGATCGCCTGCCGCGGCTCCATCCCGAAAACCCTCACCCGGCCCGCGTCAGGCTGCGACAGTCCCAGGATGATGTCGATGGTCGAGGTCTTGCCCGCCCCGTTCGGCCCGAGGATGGCCACAATCTCGCCGGAGCTTAGTTGCAGGTCTACGCCGTCGACGGCGTGCACGTGGCCGAAGTATTTGTGCAAGCCGGTCAGGTCGACGGCGGGCGGCGCCACGCCGTTGGCGGACCGCGTCGTGCCGGACGCGCTCGTTTGTGTCATGGCTCTAGTCTGGCTGGTGCAGGCAACCGATTTGTGAACACGGCGTCACGATCTAGCCGTGACACCTGTCATGAGCACGCGCCGGATTCCTAAAGCCGACCGGCCACTCGACCGTGGGAGAGCGCGGCAGGCCCGCGCGGCTCTACCGGCGCGGGGAGGCGGGGTCACCGTACCCGCCGATGCTTCGCGATCACGTGGCCTAGCCACCAGGGGCACGCAGGAACCCGGGCGGGATGAGGACGTCAGCGCGGCTCAGCTCGTGCACCGAGGACCGGCCGAGCCCGAGCAGCGCCGAGTCAACCCCGTTCCGCATGATGTCCAACACGTTCTCCACGCCTGCCTGGCCGCTGGCTGCCAGGCCCCACAGGTAGGCACGCCCGATCAGGACCGCGCGCGCGCCGAGCGCCAGCGCCTTGACCACATCGCTGCCGCGCCGGACACCGCCGTCGAGCAGCACCTCGACCTGGCTGCCGACGGCGTCGGCGATGGCCGGCAGCACCCGGATCGTTGCCGGTGTGCCGTCCAGGTTGTTTCCGCCATGGTTAGAAACCGAGATCGCGCTCACGCCGGCGTCCACCGCGCGCTTCGCGTCATCGACCCGGCAGACCCCCTTGAGCACGAACACCCCGCCCCACTGCTCGCGCAGCCAGGCCACGTCCTCCCAGCTCGGAGGCGGGGTTTGCAGCCACTCCCCGTAGGCGCCAAAGAACGTCGGGGGCGGGGCGCCTCGGACCGCCATGTTCGGCACCGTCAGCGCCGGCGGCCTGCCCGTCCGGGCGTAGCGGGCCAGCCAGCGCGGCCTGATGACGGCCTCGGGCAGGTGCCGAAGGATCGTGCGCAGGTCGGTGTGGTCCGGGATCTTCGGACTGCCCCAGTCTCGCGAGTGCGAGAACGTCCAGTCGGCGGTGAGGATCAGGCCGACCGCGCCCGCATTCCTGGCCCGCTCGGCCCTGGCCACAATCTGATCCCGGTCGCCGCTCCAGTAGACCTGAAAAAGGGTCTGCGGGTTGGCGGCGACTACCTCCTCCACCGGCTTGCTGGCGAACGAGCTCAGGCCCATTGCGGTGCCGCGCGCAGCCGCTGCCCTCGCTACGGCCACCTCGCCGTCCGGATGAACCGCTTGCACGCCCGTCGGCGAGATGATCACCGGCAGCGACACCGGCTGGCCGAGCACGCTGGCCGCGAGGTCGCGTTGCGCCGGGTTGCCCGCGACGTGCGGCGCGAAGCCGAGTTCGGCGAACGCGGCCACGTTGTCCTCGCGGGTCTGACCGCGCTCGGCGCCGGCCATGAGCGCGCCGTAGACCGAGGCTGGCAGTCGCTTCCGCGCGCGGCGCTGCGCCTCCGCCACCGACTCGAACCAGGGATCGGACATCAGGCTTCACCTCTCCTTGTCGGGTGGCCTGGTGACGCGGAGCTGCCGCCAGGAAACTGCCGGACGTACCGGGATGAGGGTCCGCTCCAGCAGGCAGCCGGCCCAGACGCCAGCGCCGTAGCACGCGTCGTCGGCGATATGCCCGAGCGTGAAACGGACCGGGTCGAGGGCAGGCTTGCGCTCAGCGTAGGCGGCGAGCGGCGGGCCGAGCAGCAGCGACGCCACGGCCGCCCGCCGACCCCAGCGCGTGGCCGCGGACTGGCCGCCGGGCGCAGCGAGCGCTGCGCCGAGTGCTGGCGCGGCGAACTGGGTAGCGTAGCGGCCGATGCCGAGCCAGGTCTGCCTGACCGCGGTCACCGTCGCAGCGGGCGCGCCGTCCGCCGGGATCCCCGCCCGGCGGACGGTTGCCGTCAGGTTCAGCCAGCCTCCGGCCGCCGCCGCGGCGGCCAGCACCGGCTTGCGGGCGAGCAGCGCCGCAGCGGCGGCCGTGGGCCAGGGCTGCAGGACGAGCGGCGCCATGCTGTCCGGATGCCGGCGAGCCAGCGGTGCGGCCGACGTCCCGTACCTGAACCGCCTGGCCAGCAGGCCGGCCCAGCCGACCGGGCCATCGTGCGCTACCTCGATGTCCGGGTCATAGCGGATGCGCCACCCGGCCTGGTGCAGCCGCCAGACCAGGTCGACGTCCTCGCCGTAGCGAAGCTGTGGGTCGAAGACGCTGCCGCCGCACCCGGCCGCCGCAAGCGCGGCGCGGCGCACCAGCAGCGCTGCGGTCGGCACGTACGAGACCCGGCTCGCAGGCAGCACGCGCGCCTGGCGCGGGCCGAGATCGAGGCTGCCGCGAGCCGCGGCGTACCGTCTCGCGGCGGTCCCGGGCGCGCGGCGCGGTATCACAATCCGCGGTGCCACCGCGCCGACTAGCGGATCGGCCAGGTGCGCGGCCAGCGAGCCGATCCAGCCCGGCGGCGGCACGCAGTCGCTGTCCAGGAACGCGACCAGGTCTGTGTCGATCCCGGCGAGCCCGGTATTGCGCGCAGCCGCCGGGCCGCCGCTGCAGTCGCGGCGGCGCAGCCGCGCGCCCTGCCGTCCAGTGACGCTCGCGATCGATACCGGGTCAGCCGAGCCGTCGTCCACCACGACGACCGGATACGCGGCGCCAGTTGCCGCGAGGCACCGGTCCAGCATCTCCGCCCGGTCCCGGACGGGGATGACGACGGTGACGGATAGCGCGATGGCGCCCGTTGCTGCGGCCGGCGGGACCGGGTGCGCGAGGCCGGCATCGGTCAGCCGCCGTGCGAGCGCTCCGGCCTGAGCCGAGCGGACCGGCCCGGCCTTCAGCTCGGCCAGCGCCCGCTCCCCCGCCGCCGTCAGCCGCATCGCCCTGGCAGGCGACCCGCCGAACAGGGTGCCGTCGCTCAGCTGCCTGGTGTCGGCGTCCAGTTCGATCGCGAATCCCGGCGGCAGCGGCGCCGTCACAGCGCCAGCCCGCCGTCGATCGGCACGACCGCACCGGTCATCCCGCTGCTGCCCGGACCGGCCAGGAATGCCAGCAGCGCCGCAATCTCCGCTGGCTGGAGCAGCCGCCCGGCCGGCTGGTTCCGGGCAAAGTCCGCGACTCCGGTCAGCTCATACAGCCGCGCGCTCTCCTCCAGCATCGCGGTGGCCGTTGAGCCCGGACTCACCGCGTTCGCGGTAACACCGGTACCGCCAAGCTCGACGCCGAGCGCCCGGATCAGCCCGGCCACTCCGGCCTTGGCCGCGCAGTATGCGGCGAGCATCGGCAGGCCTCGGGTGGCCGCCGCGGACGCGACAGCCAGGAACCGGCCGCTCCGCGGCTCGGGGCGGCGCAGCAGGGCCGGCACCGCTGCGCGCGCGAGGTTCAGCACGCCGCCGAGGTCGATCTCGAGCACCGCGCGCTCCTGTTCGGCCGGCACCTCCCACTGCCGCGCTCCGCCCGCGATCACGCCGGCGCAGGCAATCGCGGCGTCCAGGCCGCCCCACCGGCCCTCGGCCTCGGCGACGGCCGACTCGAGCGCGGCGACGTCGCGGACGTCGGCGATGAACTCGGCCACCTCACCCGCTGGTCCGGCCACGGCCATGGCGTCGGAGACCGACGCCGCGAGCTCGGCCTTGCTGGCCAGCCGGTACGGCACCGCCGGGTCGTCGGCCGCGAGGTCCACAGCGAGAACCCACCAGCCGTCGGCGGCGAGCGCGCGGACCGTCGCGGCGCCGATCCCGCGGCCTGCCCCGGTAACCAGCGCGACCCGGTTCACCCGGTCGGCCAGGCTCATCGTGCTGCTCTCCTGCATATCTCGGAGGGGCGCAAGGATGCCCACCACGACCCAAGAGAGGCGTGCTGGGCACCCTTGCGCTCAACAACAACGCAGCCGGGCTGGCTCATCGCGGCCTACCGCGCGGGCGGGGGCGCAAAGCCCGCCAGCGGATTCGGGTCGCAAGCGTGTGCGGGAGCAGACCGCCGAGTCGACGCCGGCGGCCCGGCGAACAGCGCTGCCGACGGCCGCGGGCCGATCGACACCGGGACCGGCGTCCGGGCACGGTGTGAGTGGTCTCCGGCGGGCCGTGGCGCCGTGCCGCTGTCGACCAAAGCCAGGGCCTGCTCGCCGAACCCGCGAACGCATTCCGGATCGGGGCCATCCAGCGGCAGCCCGGTGAAGAACTTGGCCGCCATGCAGCCGCCCTGGCACGCGTCGTATGCGGAGCAGGAGGTGCACGCCCCGCTAGATTGCGGCTTGCGCAGCTCGCAGAACAGCGGGGAGCCGCGCCACACCTCGGCGAACCCGCCGGGCGACCGGACGTTCCCGGCCAGGAACGCGTCGTGGATGGCAAACGGGCAGGCGTACACGTCTCCGACCGGGTCGATCAGGCACACCACACGGCCAGCGCCGCACATGTTGAGGCCGGGCAGGCCCTTGCCGTAGCCAGCCAGATGGAAGAACGAATCGCCGGTGAGGACGCGCTCGCCGTGGCCAACGAGCCAGTCGTACAACTCGCGCTGCTGGTCTGCGGTCGGATGCAGTTCGTCCCACACGTCGGCCCCGCGCCCTGACGGCCGCAGCCGGGTGATCCGCAGCTGAGCGCCGAACGAGTCGGCGAGTGCCTGGAACGCGTCAAGCTGGCTAACGTTCTGACGGGTCATGACGACGGAGATCTTGAACCCCGCGAAGCCTGCGTTCGCCAGGTTGCGCATCGCCCGCGTGGCTAGCTCGAACGAGCCGCGACCGCGCACCGCGTCGTTTACCTCCGCGGTCGCGCCGTCCAGTGAAATCTGCACGTCGATGTAGTCGCTGCCGGTCAGCCGCCGGGCGACCTGCGGCGTGATCTTCACGCCGTTGGTGGAGAACTTGACGCCCACGTGATGCGCCGTGGCGTAGTCGACCAGCTGCCAGAAGTCCGGCCGCACCGTCGGCTCGCCGCCGCCGATGTTGACGTAGAACACCTGCATCCGCTCGAGCTCGTCGATGACCGCCGCGCACTCGGCGGTGCTGAGCTCGGCCGGGTCACGGCGGCCGGAACCTGACAGGCAGTGCACGCAGGACAGGTTGCAGGCGTAGGTGAGCTCCCAGGTGAGGCAGATCGGCGCGGCCAGCCCGTGCTTGAACTCCTCCACCAGCGGCGCGGTCGACACGGTCACGCTCGACGCGGTCACCCCGCTGTCCTTCCGCACTGGTCCGGGGGACGACCCCCCGGGCCCCCCGCAGCTGAGATCATCTGGCTGGCGGCCAGCGTCGCCAGCGCCGTGGTATAGGCAGGCAGCTCGGTCGCGCCGATGCCGGCGTGCTCGCACGCGGCGCGCGCGCTCGGCTCGGTGGCCAGGGACTTCACCACAATCAGCAACGCCGGGCTCTTCAGGAACGACAACCGCCGGGTGCCGAAGTGGTACAGCAGCGCCCCGAAGCGTTCCGGCCGTACCGACACCTGCGGGTGCAGCCGCCAGGCCGCGTCCAGGTCGAACGCTGGCCCGGGCGCCGAACCGTCAGTAGACACCGCACATGCCGTCGATCGAGATCTCTTCGACCAGCAGGTCAGCGGCGACCAGCTCCTCGGGCTCGGCGTCGGCCACCTTCGCGGCGTCGGCCTCCTCGACTGGCGGCTCGAGCAGTTCGGTTGCCGTATCTGGCATGTCGTTCTCCCTGTGCTGCGAGGACCGCGGTTTTCGGCACCGCGTGACGAATAGGAGTACGGTAATCGTCACTCCGTGCCACAATCAAGACCGACGTGGGAACGAGCAGGTACGCGCGCGCGGCCGACCGGAATGCCGGCGGCGGGCCGGGCGTGGTCACCGCCCCGGCCGCTGGCGGTGGCCGGCGGGGACGGCCGCCGGGCACCAGCGCTCGTCAGCTCGAGCTCATCTCCCTGCGCTTGTTCAGCCGGGACGGGTTCGAAGACACCACGGTGGAGCGCATAGCCGCGGCTGCGGGGGTGAGCAAGCGGACGTTCTTCCGCTACTTCGAGTCCAAGGCGGACGTCCTCTGGCACGCCTTCGACGGTGAGGTCAGGTCGCTGCGCGCGGCCTTCGCCGCGGTGCCGCCGCAGGTACCGATGATGGTTGCGATCCGGCAGGTCGTGGTGGGCGTCAACTCCTACCGCGCCGAGGACGTGCCTGAGTTGCGGACCAGGATGAGCCTGATCAGCTCGGTGCCCGCCCTGCAGGCAAGCGCGGCGCACCACTACGACGCGTGGGAACGCGCGGTCGCCGAGTTCGCCGCCGAGCGACTCGGGCAGCCCGCCGACGCGCTCTACCCGATGGCGGTCGGCCGGGCGACGCTGGCCGTGTGCCGGGCCGCGTACGACCGGTGGGTGGACCGGGCGGACGCGGACCTCACCGTCTACCTAGACGAGGCGCTGCGCGCCCTCGCGGCCGGCTTTGATCCGGCGGCAGCGGGCGAGAGCACCGCCGGTGCCTAGTAGCGGCCGTCGCGCGACCGGCAATCACGCGACCGGTAACGTCGCAGGTGCGGGCTGCCGCGAGCGAGGAGCGGCCCGCGTTCCCTGCCGTTGAAGGGATTAGCCGTGACCAACCTCGAAGTGTCCGCCGACGCCTGGCTCGCGCACGCCGGCGGCCAGCGCGGGCCCGGCGAGCCAGTAATCGAGCCGCCCGCGCTGTCGGCGATCCTCGCCTCGCCCGGCGAACCGGGCGACGCCGACTACGGGCGGGGCGGCAACCCGACGTGGGCGGCGCTGGAGCGGGCGCTTGGCGCGGTGGAGAACGCGGACGCGGTCGTTTTCAGCTCCGGCCAGGCCGCGTCGATGGCGCTGATGCTCGCCCTGGCGCCTGGCCGGGACAAGATCCTGGTGCCACACGACGGCTATTACAACGCCCGCGCGCTGGCCGGACGGCTGCGGCCGCATGGTGCCACGCCAGTCCTGGTCGACCTGGCAGACCTCGACGGGATCGAGCGCGAGCTCGCCGCGGGTCGGGCTGTCCTGTGGGCGGAGTCCCCGACGAACCCGCTGCTCCGGGTCGCCGACCTCACCAGGCTGGCTGAGCTGGCCGCTGCGGCGGGGGCGCCGATGGTCGTGGACAACACGGTCCCCACCGGCTTGCTGCAGCAGCCGCTGGAGCTCGGCGCCGACGCGTCGCTGTGTTCTCTCACGAAGTCGGCATCCGGGCACTCCGACGTCCTGGCCGGCGCGGTGATGACCCGCGATCCCGCGCTCGCGGCCGAGCTGCGCAGCTGGCGCGCGCTGGGCGGCGGCGTTCTCGGTCCGATGGAGGCCTGGCTGGTGCTGCGCGGCTTGCGGACGCTGCCGCTTCGCATCCAGCGACAGTGCGACAGTGCGATGAGCATCGCGACCCACCTGGCCGCGCACCCGCGCGTGACCGCCGTCCACTACCCGGGCGTGCACGAGGCGACGCTCGCGCTGGCCCGCGCGCAGATGCCGCGCGGGTTCGGCCCGCTGCTGTCGTTCGAGCTCGGCGGTGGTGCGGCTGACGCTGATGCCGTCGTGGCAGCTGCCCGGCTGATCGTGCCGGCGACTAGTTTCGGCGGCGTGGAATCCACCTGGGAGCGACGCGGCAGGTGGGCCGGCGAGACAGCGCCGCCCGCGCTCATCCGGCTGTCGGTCGGCATCGAGCCCGTTGCGGATCTCATCGCCGACATCGACCAGGCGCTTACGTCCCGGCCGCTGGCCCGCTGATCACCAGTGCGCGGTTTGCGGGACGATAGAGCCGTGACTGACTACGCCGGCTTCGCTCGGTTCTACGACCGCATCATGGGCGACCGTACCGCGGAAGTCGACCGGATCCGTGGCTACATCAGCAAGCACCGCGCGGGCGCGCGGTCACTGCTCGAGCTTGGCTGCGGCACCGGCGCGCTGCTGCGCGACCTGGCCTCCGACCTGTCGGTCACCGGCATCGACCGATCGCCGGAAATGCTCGCGATCGCCGCGCGCACTGTCCCCGGCGCCAGGCTGCTGCAGGCAGACATGACCTCGTTCACCCTGCCGTACCGGTTTGACGTGGTGATCTGCATGTTCGACACGCTGAACCACGTGGTGACGGTGGACGGCTGGCTCGCTCTGTTCAGGTGCGCACACCAGCACCTGTCCGACAACGGGCTGTTCATCTTCGACGTGAACACGACCGGGCGGCTGCGGCGGCTGCAGGGGGCGCCGCCATACCTCGATGAATTTGACGGGAACGTGGTGGTCATGACGGTGCGGCCCGGCCGCGACGGGCTGGCCTTGTGGGAGACGAAGATCTTCAACCATCAGGTCGACGACGTCTACAAGCTGCATCACGAGCGCATCTACGAGCTCGGCGTGCCGCTTGCGCAGATCCGTGCGGCGCTGGCCGGGCGGTTCGAGCTGCTGGAGGAGGAAAGCCTGGACGGCAGCCCGGTCAGCGACGAGTCCGACCGGGTGTTCTTCGCGTTCCGCCGGCGCCCGGCCAGCCGTAGCTAGCGCACGTCGGGGTGCGCGCCGGACGGAAGGGAACGCCGGAATGTGTGCCGGTAGGTGCGCTGGCCCGTCCGTCATGTATCCGGTCCGCGCAGTCGCGGTCGCGACACAAACCGCACATCCATGCAAGATCATCCGAGCTACCGGCGCAGTCACACGCTCCCGGGATCTGGCCCGGCCAGCCGATCGCGAACCCAGCCAGCCGCCGTGCCGGCGGCCTCCTCGGGTGAGCCGCGGCTGGTGTCGATGCTGTCTGCGATGTTCCCCCGCAGCCAGCGTCCGAAGCTGACCTGCTCCTCGATGTCGCGCAGGCGCCACGGCGGCCGCGCCACGAGCCGCTCGCGGCGCAGGTCGTCGGGGCAGTCGAGGAGCAGATAGCTGATGTCACCGATCCAGCGCCGCGCGGGCAGCGACTCCAGCACGCCGGGCTTGAGCGGCGCGAGCAGGGTGGTCGCCCGGCCCGACTGGGCGCCGCCGTGCGCGACCGCCAGCAAGGCCGCGTGGAAGGCCGACCAGTCCATGGGCCGGCCGCCGCTCAGCGCGCCGGCCGCATCGAGCAGCAGGTCGGCGTCGAAGGTGAGGCAGACCTCGGCCAGCGCGGTGGCCAGCGGGGCGAAGATGGCGGTCTTCCCCGACCCCGAGGCACCCGTGACGACGACGAGCGGTGCCCGTGCGGCCCCGTCGAACCGGCTAGCGCAGGCGGGGCAGCGAGCCGAGCGCGCATCGTCCGGCTCGAGCGCCTGCGGTTGGGCGCAGCGCTGGCAGTAGTGCATGCCCTCAGCATGCGCATGCCTGCCCCGGTCAGCGCCAGCAGTTTCGCCCGACGGGCTGGGGCCGGCGGGCGGCGCTAGGACGCCGGGGTGGGCTCCGCTCCGCCCGGCGACGCAGCCCCGCCCAGGGCGGCAGCGTCTGGCTGCACGGACACCGGGTCAGCGGCCGCGCCGCTGCCGATTCCGCCTGGCGTGGCTGGACCTGGCAGCGCGGGATCGTGCAGCGACGGGGTGGGCGCGACCAGCATCCACGCACAGAGCAGCATCAGTGTGCCGAGGAAAGCGCAGTAGACCCAGAACACGGGCGTCAGCCCGGCGTTGATCGTGAGCCCGAGCCGGGAGGCCTGCCCCGAAGAGACGCCAAACTGCTGCGGCGTGAACGTCCCGTTGATCTCCACGATCGCCGAGATCGCCTGTGCCGCCATCGGCACGAGCGCGCCCGCTGCCAGCGCCGCGCCGAGCCGTGTCGGCCGCCAGAGTGCCGCCAGCGCGACCACGGCGACGACCGCGATCATGACTAGGACGTCACCGAAGATCACCGGCCCGGGGTTAGCAAAGGCGTTGCCTTCGGTCACGGTCTGCGACACGCCGGTCAGCGTCCGCAGCGTGAAGCTGTCCCAGGATGGCGCGAACGCGATGGCCGCGCCGAGCGCGGCGAGCATCAGCGTCACCACGGGCACAATCTCGTGACTGTGCTGGGACCGGGCGTGCTCCGAGCCCGGGCCCCCGCGCATCCCGCGCAGCCAGGCCAGTCCGCTCGAGATGGGTGTCGCGGTCGCTGTGACCAGCACCACCCCGGCCGTGCACGCGAGCCAGCCAAGGACGCTCAGCACCAGGCCCGCGCCCGCGAGATGCGCGCCGCCTGCGGCCGGCGTGCCGACGTCGGCGACGAACAAGCCCAGCGTGACGGCGCTGGTGCCCAGCCCGAGCAGCGCCCCGACCCGCAGGCGGGCGCCGCCGAGCAAGATCAGCACGCCGCTCAGGGCCCAGGCGGCGAGATAGATCGCGTGCGGAACGACGTCGGCCGATACCGAAGCCAGGCTTGCTCCGTCGGTGTAAACGGGGAACATTCCGACGATGCCGAGCACGAGACC
>Ga0187814_10000750_pt1 | contig 11560 bp, 10 predicted proteins | sample NC_S_4_FD_132450 | JGI IMG/M metagenome (GOLD analysis project Ga0187814, IMG submission 132450) | Wetland sediment microbial communities from Neuse River Estuary, North Carolina, USA - ASW-S_4 | ecosystem: Environmental > Aquatic > Freshwater > Wetlands > Sediment | place: USA: North Carolina...
CCGGTCATGCTGGTCAGCGGCTGGATCGTCTACGTCAGCAACAGCAGCGTCCGGGCCGCTGATGCGGCGACCGGCAAGACGCGGATCCTCGGGAAGGCGCTGGCGTTCGCGCCGTCCGCCACGCCCGGCGATGTCTGGCTCGAATACGGCTCCTACGACCCCGAATCCGATGCCGTCACGGTCCGGTCCGTCCCGGTGTCCGGCGGCCGGCCCGGGCCTGCGGTCACGTTGCCGGGCGGGACTCAGCTGATCGCCGGAACGGAGGCAGGCCTGCTCCTGGGGCCGCGCGGCGGCGCAGTGAGCGGCCCCTTCTGGCTATGGACTCCCGGTGCCGCGCCGAGGGTACTTCCCCATTCGCGAGGCGCGGAAGGCTTCGCCGTCAGCCCGCGGCTGGTCGCCTTCGGCACGGATTGCGCGAACCCGTCAACGGCGCAGAGCCTCAGCGGCGGGGGTAATTTCGGCTACTACGCCTGCCGGACCCTGCGGGTGCTGGACGTCGTGACGGGCAGGCTGAAGTCGTTCGCGGCGCCGCTGGGAACGACCGGATGGGCACCGACCCACGGAGGTAACTGGGCCTGGTCGGCCAGCGAGATATCGCCGTCCGGCCAGCTCATGGCGGCCCAGGTGGTGCTTCCGCCCGATAGCCAGGGCATCGCCCGTGTCTTCGTCATTCACCTGACTGGCCCCGGCCTGCAGGCGGTGGCGGTCCCGTCATCGGCTGCCTTCCTGCTGTCGGTGATCGCCTGGTCGCCAGATAGCTCGTGGCTGTTCTACCAGGGCTCCGCCGAGCACCTGTGGGCCTATCAGGTGACCACCGGGCAGGTGCGATCGTCGACCACTACGTGCTGCCAGTTCGCCGTGATGGCAACCTTCAGATGAGCCGGGTTGACTGGCTGGGGGAAGAGACCAGCGGAGGCGTCCGAGAGCGATCGTTCGGGCTGCGCCGCCCTTCCGGGATCGTTCCGGGAGTGCTGTGGTCCCCCGGGAACGTGGCGGGGCCCCCGGCGGTGCTGCTGTTCCACGGCGGGAGCGGGCACAAGCGCAGCGAGCGCCACCTGCGGATGGGGCGCTCCCTCGCCTCGGCAGGCCTCGCCGTCATCGCGATCGACGGCCCGTACCACGGCGACCGGGTCGCGTCGCCGATGGCACCCGCCGTCTACCAGCAGCTGATCGTCGACGAGGGCATCGGGCCGGTCACGGCCCGGATGACCGGGGACTGGCTGGATGCCGTCTCCGCGCTCGCGGGCGAGGGGTTCGTTGACGATACGAACGTCGGCGTTTTCGCCATGTCGATGGGCGTCCGGTTCGGGCTGCCGGTCGCCGCCGCGCTCGGGTCAAGGGTCCGGTGCGCCGTGTTGGGCAAGTTCGGGATCCGTCAGACTGAACTCCTCCACCCCGGCCTCTGCCAGCCCGGCCTGATGACGGCGGCCGCGCGTGCGATCTCCGCCCCCGTGCTGTATCACGTGCAATGGGATGACGAGATCTTCCCCCGCGACGGGCAGTTCGAGCTGTTCGACGCGCTGGCCTCCGCGGACAAGCGCCTGATCGCCAGGTCGGGCCCGCACGCCGAAACCCATCCCGACGACGAGGCGTCGTGGCAGGAGTTCATCAGGCATTGAGATCATGGCGGCATGCCGTTCCCGAATCATGAGGGAAAGCACGCCGGCCGGGCGTACGTGACGGCCCGCCGCCTGCTGGACTACAGCGAATCGCTAGGAAAACCGCGGTCCGCGGCGCCCCGCGCCGTGGTGCTTACCTGGCAGGCCCGCCTGGAAGACCGGGTACGGGAACGCCGCGACCATCAGGAGGTGCACGGTGCCGGGGCCGAGTCGCGGCTGCTGCGCCTGACCCCGGACCTGGGCTTCGCCCGGCTCCCGATCGGGGCGCCGGCGGCGGCCATAGCTGTCGAGGAGATGTCCGCGCGGGGCACGGAATTGTTCATCGCCGTCGGTGCCGCGGGCGCCGTCAGCGAGCGGCTGGCCGCCGGCGACCTCGCGGTCTGCTCGGCGGCGCTCCGGGACGAGGGAACATCCCATCACTACGTGCCACCGGAGCCCTTTGCCCTCCCGGACGCGTATCTCACCCAAAGGCTCCGGAAAGCGCTGCCCGCGGCCGCGTACGGCCCGTCCTGGACGACCGACGCGCCTTACCGGGAAACAGCGGAGGAGATCGCCAGGTACCGCGCCGAGGGAATCCTCACGGTCGAGATGGAAGCCTCCTGCCTGTTCACCGTGGCCAGGCTCACCGGCAGTGCCGCCGCCGCCGCCTTCGTCGTATCTGACGTGCTGCACGGCGAGCAGTGGGAGCCGCACTTCAGCTCCCCGGACGTCCTGCGTGGCCTCTGGACGCTCTTCGAAGCCGCCGAAGCCTGCGTGTCCTCAGGCGTGTCCCAGTAGTTCCAGGACGGTGCTGGCCAGACGGTCGTAATCGTCTGGAGTGTTGTACGGTGCCGCCGCGATGCGCAGGTAGCCGACTCCGCCGAAGTGAATCGGCGCGACCTCGACCCGCTGCCGCGACAGGGCCTCATAGAAGGGGCCGACCTGTTCAGGCGAGGTGAGGACGCCGCCCGGCAGCGGAACCAGCCGCATGGCAGGCGCGGGTGTGGCCGGAAGTCCCTCGAGCGTGACCCCCAGCGCTTCGGCTACCCTCTTCTGGCCATCGGCCACCAGATCGGCGAGCCTGGCTACGGCGTACCACCCGCCCAGCGCGTCCCAGTACGCCAGGCCGTCCACGGCCGCCAGCCACCCGGCATAATCCCAGGTGCCCGGGTGGTCGAATGACGCGGCGTACCCATCCTCCAGCTGCCAGCTGAGCACGGTCGGCGTCACGCGGACTCCCGGCCGGGTCCACAGGATCGCGCTGCCCCGAGGGGTGTACGCCCACTTGTGCAGGTTGCCGATCCAGTGGTCGGCGCCGAGCGCCGGGATGTCGTCGGGAAGCTGGCCAGGGGCGTGCGCGGCGTCGACCAGCACCGGCGCCCCCGCGACAGCGGCGGACACGGCCGCGACCGGGAGGACGGTGACGGTCGGCGAGGTGATCCGGTCGATCACGACCAGCCGCGTGCGCCGCGAGCAGGCGGCGGCGTACGCCGACACGACCGCGTCATCCTCGGCGCCGACGGGAAAGGCCGCCTCGACGACGCGCGCCCCCGCGCGCGCCGCATGATGGTTGAGGGCCTTGCGGACCGCGCCGTAGCCGTGCGTGCTGACGACCAGTTCGTCGCCGGGGTGCAGGTCCAGCGAGCCGAGAACGGCAGACACTCCCTCGGACACGTTGCGTACCCACGCCGCGCGGGACTCCTCGACGCCGAGGAACCCGGCCGCATGGGTCCGTGCCGCTGCCACCAGCCCGCGGACCTCGACGCGGTTGAAGCGGTGCGGATTGCGTTCGGCCCGCTCGCGCCACGCGGCGGCAGCCTGGCGCACGACCACCGGCGCAACGCCGAACGAACCGTGGTTGAGGTGCAAAACGTCAGGGTCGAGGCCAAAGGCGTCGAGCAGGGCAAAGTCCACGGAGCCGATTTTGTCAGCCGTGATGCTCCCCGGCGCTGGAAATGACACCGGTGTCCTTAAGCTGCCCAGATAACGCCCCGACGTAGGCCGCCAGGTGCTCGCCGGTGAGGGTCGAGCGGGCGGCGGCGAGATCGGCGGGCGTGCCCTCGAACACGATCCGGCCCCCGTCGTGGCCCGCGCCGGGACCGAGGTCGATGATCCAGTCGGCGTGCGCCATGACCGCCAGATGATGCTCGATGACGATCACCGACTTGCCGGAGTCCACGAGCCGGTCCAACAGGCCGAGCAGGTGCTCGACGTCGGCGAGGTGAAGACCGTTGGTCGGCTCATCGAGGACGTAGACACCGCCCTTCTCGGCCATGTGAGTGGCCAGCTTGAGCCGCTGCTGCTCGCCGCCGGACAGCGTGGTGAGCGGCTGGCCGAGGCTGAGGTAGCCGAGCCCGACGTCGAAGAGCCTGCCGAGGATGGCGTGGGCCGCCGGCGTGCGTGCCTCTCCCCCGCCGAAGAACTCCTCCGCCTCGGTCACCGACATCGCGAGCACCTGACTGATATCGCGGCCGCCGAGGCGGTGCTCCAGCACCGAGGCGTCGAACCGCTTCCCCTCGCATACCTCGCAGGTGGTGGCGACGCTGGCGAACACCGCGAGGTCGGTGTAGATGACGCCGACGCCGTTGCAGTTGGGGCAGGCACCCTCGGAGTTGGCGCTGAACAGCGCCGGCTTCACGCCGTTGGCCTTGGCGAACGCCGTGCGGATCGGGTCGAGCAGCCCGGTGTAGGTCGCCGGGTTGCTGCGCCGCGAACCCTTGATCGGTGTCTGGTCGACCGACACCACGCCCGCGCCGGCCGGGATCGACCCGTGCACGAGCGAGCTCTTGCCGGAGCCGGCGACCCCGGTGACAACCACGAGGACCCCGAGCGGGACGTCGACGTCGACGTGCTGCAGGTTGTGCACCGTCGCGCCGCGGATCTCCAGGGCTCCGGTGGGCGTCCGCACCTTCTCCTTGAGGGCCGCCCGGTCGCCGAAGTGGCGGCCGGTGATGGTGCCGCTGGCGCGCAGTCCCTCGACGGTGCCCTCGAAGCAGACGGTTCCGCCCGCCGTCCCGGCACCGGGGCCGAGGTCGACGACGTGGTCGGCGATCGCCATCGTCTCCGGCTCGTGCTCCACCACCAGCACCGTGTTGCCCTTGTCCCGGAGCCGCAAGAGCAAATCGTTCATCCGAACGACGTCATGGGGGTGCAGCCCCGCCGTGGGCTCATCGAAGACGTACGTGACGTCGGTGAGGGGCGACGAGCCGACGTGGCGGATCATCTTGACGCGCTGCGCCTCGCCGCCCGACAGCGTACCGGACCGCCGGTCGAGCGAGAGGTAGCCCAGCCCGATCTCCACGAACGAGTCGAGGGTCTGCTGCAGCGTCGCGAGCAGCGGAGCCACCGAGGGCTCACCGACGCCGCGGACCCAGTCGGCCAGGTCGCTGACCTGCATCGCGCACGCTTCAGCGATGCTGATCCCCTTGATCTTCGACGACCGGGCCGCCTCGCTGAGCCGGGTGCCGTCGCACCCGGGACAGGCGGTGAAGGTGACCGCCCTTTCCACGAAGGCCCGGATGTGCGGCTGCATCGCCTCCTTGTCCTTGGACAGGTACGACTTCTGGATCCTGCCGATCAGGCCCTCATAGGTCATGTTGATGCCCTCGATCTTCATCCTGACCGGCTCGCGGTGGAGGAAGTCGTGCATCTCCTTCTTGGTGTACCTGCGGATCGGCTTGTCCGGGTCGACGAGGCCCGACGCGCTGTAGAGCCGGTAGTTCCAGCCACCCGGCGTGTAGCCGGGGATGGTGAGCGCGCCCTCGGCGAGCGACTTGGAGTCGTCGAAGAGCTGGGTCAGGTCGATGTCGGAGACCATGCCGCGGCCTTCACAGCGCGGGCACATGCCGCCGGTGATGCTGAAGCTGCGGCGCTCCTTGATGGTCTGCCCGGCCCGCTCCAGGGTGACCGCGCCCGCGCCGCTGATCGACGCGACGTTGAAGGAAAACGCCTGCGGCGAGCCGATGTGCGGTTGCCCGAGCCGGCTGAACAGGATGCGCAGCATGGCGTTGGCGTCGGTGGCGGTGCCGACCGTCGAGCGGACGTCACCGCCCATCCGCTGCTGGTCGACGATGATCGCGGTCGTCAGCCCCTCGAGCACATCGACATCGGGCCGCGCCTGCGTCGGCATGAAGCCCTGCACGAACGTGCTGTAGGTCTCGTTGATCAGCCGCTGCGACTCCGCCGCGATCGTGTCGAACACCAGCGAGCTCTTGCCCGAGCCGGAGACGCCGGTGAACACCGTCAGCCGGCGCTTCGGTAGCTCGATGCTGACGTCCTTGAGGTTGTTCTCACGCGCGCCGTGCACGCGGATCAGATCATGGCTGTCGGCCACGTGCGGTGCATGCGCCGACGTCTCCATCCCCGTATCGATGATCAACTCACCGGGTCCTGGAACACCCCGAGCACGTTGCCATCGGGGTCGGCGAAGGTGGCCACGAGCCGACCGCCACCTACGTCGTGCGCCGACTCCTTGAGGGTGGCGCCCGCGGCGGTCACCTCGGCCAGTTTCGCCTCGATGTCCGGCACCTGCCAGAAGGCCACCGGCGAGGTCATGCCCTGCGGCCCGCCGCCCGGCACCAGCCCGATCTGCTGGCCCGCCACGTCGTAGCCGACGTAGTAGGCCGAATCGGCCTGGGGCGCCAGGCCGAGCAGGGCGGTGTACACCGCCTTGGCCTTCTCCAGGTCGGTCACGGGGTGCAGCACGATCTTGATGCCCTCGGTGGACGAGTCGGTCATTTTCCCTCCATGCAGGTCCGGTGAACGGTGATGTCCACGCCGGTCAGGCTACCCGCGGGTCGCTGACCGGCGCTTCTCCATTCCTGATCGGTCTGGTCACCCGCCTGGTAGGAGGCGGAACGACCGCTAATCGGGGAAGAGCGGCGCGACGCCGTTAACGAAGACGCCAGCCTCGGTGTGGATGGTGGCGTTCGCCGGGGTATCGCGCTGGACCACCTTGGCCAGGTCATTCACCGCGTCCTCGTTGAGGGCGCCGAGGGCAAGGAACTTCCAGCGGCGGGTTACCTGGTGGCCCTCGGCCCTCAGGCGGGCCGCCAGCTCGACCGCCTCGCGGTGGGTCGGCAGGTCGACACGGACTTCCCACAGGCAGTAGCCGCACGCTAGCGAGTCCTTGGTTTCCTCGGCGATCAGCCGCTCGTGTTCGGCGTCCCGCTGCTCGGCGGTTTCCGGCAGCGGGGCGTCGGCGTCCTCCCACTGTTCCTCGGCTGGATGCCAGCGGGATAGCGTGAAGTCCGCGTCCATGTGGTGCTGGGCGAGGACGTCGCGGACAAGGTGCTCGGCCTCGCGGGCCGCGTTCTCGCTGCCGGCGTACAAGAACAGCTCCCCGCGGTCCTCGGATACCACGATGCGGTTACCTAGCCGACGCCGAACGTCGTCCGTCACCTGGTGCTCGCGCAGCAACTCTGCGGTCCGCCGCACGCCCGCCTCATCGTTGAGGGTGATCCTCACTCGCCAGTCATCCGCCACGCCGCAGAGCCTACGCGGCGTCGGCGGTGCCGTGGCCGTCAGGCCCTTTGAGGTCAGCCTTCTCCTTAACCAGCAGCCGCTTCGGTGACGATCGAAGGGGTCTTCATCGTGGCGTCCACCTGTCACTGACTTTCGTAACGCTGAGTGGAGGCTGGCCCTCCCACCACCCGGTCGAGGTGGTCCTTCAGTGCGTCGAGGGAGCTGTCCCAGTCGCGGGCCAGCGCGGCCAGGAACTGCTGCGCCGCCTGCATCGGCGCGGACCGCAGCCGGTAGCGCACGCGGCGCCGCTCCCCCGGTTCGGCCGTGACCAGGCCGGCCTCGGACAGCAGGGTCAGGTGCTTGGCGATCGCCTGCCGCGTGATCGGCAGGCAGCCGGCCAGGTCCGTGGCCGTGGCCGGGCCGCCCGAGGCCAGCTCGGCGAGGATGGCCCGCCGGGTCGGGTCGGCCAGGGCCACGAAGACCTGTTCGGCGATGGCCTCAATGTCAGGGGCCTCGAGGTCAGGCGGCATCGAGGTAGTCGACCAGCTCGCCGAGTTCCTTCGCCCAGCCTTCGGCGTTGCCGTCGTACGCCGTGTGGTGGGCGTCGTCCGGCAGCTGGGCAAAACCGCTCTCGACCACGGTCAGCCGGGTGCCCGTGCCGACCGGTTCGAGCGTGAACTCGACGTAGGTGCGGCGCGGGTCGTCGCCGGGCAACCCGAAGATGTGCCAGGTGAAGCCGAACACCGTCGGCTCCTGCACCCGTTCGACGCGCATGTCGGCGGTGTACCCCCCGCCCCACTTCATCCAGGCCGACCCGCCCGGGCGCAGGTCGATCGCGGCCTCGTCACCGAACCAGGCGGCCAGGCCCTCGGCCGTGGTGAGCGCCGCCCACACCTTGTCTGGCGGGTGGGCGATCTCCACGGTCCGCTCGATGCGATCAGGAAAGCCCATGACACCCTCCGGGAACGAAAATAGCAACCGAACAGTTGCCACTGTATAGCAACTCATAGGTTGCGTCAACCTGCGGCCTCAGACGGAGGTCAGGAGGCGCATCTCCTCAGCCCAGAGCCGCCGGGCGTCCCGACACAGTCTGTCACGGGGGCATCAAACCCGGCGAACTTACGTTTTACAGAGGTAGCGGGTATTTTGACGCTTGATGCCATCGACCTCGTCTGTCCCCGGGCCGACGCGTGCGGAGGGGCTCATTTGACGGACGAGGTGGGCGCCCGGGCCAAAGCGGACACGGGGGCAGCAGCCCGGGCCAAGACGGACGCGGGCGCAACCGTGGCCAAGACGGGGGCGGGGGCCACGGTATCGGCGCGGTCCGATGCGCACCTGGTCCCGGCGGGCGCTCAGCGCCGGTACGGGCTCCGGCGGACCATGCTCGCCGCGCTCGCCGTGGCCGTCCTGGTCAGCGTGATCGTGATCGAGCGGCACACCCTGGCCAACTCGCTGCACGTGCTGGCCCACCTGAACTGGGCCTGGTTCCTGCTCGCGCTGGTGTCCGAGGCCGTCTCCCTGACGAGCTTCGGCCTGAGCCGGACGCTGCTGGTGCGCGTCAACGGCCGCCGGACCAAGCTGAGCTCGGTCATGGCGCTCACCTACGCGGCGAACGCGCTGTCGATCTCCGTGCCGTTCGCCGGCGCCGAACTCGCCATGGTCTTCTCGTACCGCCAGTTCCGCCGGTACGGCGTCGACGCCGCCACCACCGGGTGGACCCTGGCCATGTCGGCGATCTTCTCCACCTCCGCGCTCGCCTTGCTCCTCGTCGTGGGAGCGCTCGCCGGCAACGCGTCGCTGGCCAGCGCGGCCGGGTTCCTCGGGGCCTTCGTGTTCATCATCCCGGGCGCCGCCGTGCTGCTCGCGCTGCGCTTCGAGACCGTGCGTAGGACCTTGCACCACGTCATCGCCTGGCTGGTGGGCCTGTCGAGAAGCGTCTTCGGCGTTCCGGGCAACGGAGTCAACGGCCTGGACGAGTTCCTCGACCGGGTGGCGAGCATCCGGATGTCCTGGGTCAGCTACGCGGAGGTGTTCGGCCTGGCGGTGCTGAACTGGGCCGCGGACTGCGGGGCGCTGGCCCTCGCGATCCGGGCCACGGGCCAGCCCGTCCCCTGGCATAGCCTGCTGCTCGTCTACGGGGCCGGCGCCGCGGTCGGCAGCACGGGGATCACGCCGGGCGGATTCGCGCTGGTCGAACTCGCCCTGACCGCCGCCCTGACCGCCGCGGGACTGCACCGGTCACCGGCGCTGGCCGCGGTGCTCGCGTACCGGCTGGTCAACTTCTGGCTGATCCTGATCGCCGGCTGGATCCTGATGGCGTATCTCGCCCACCGCCGCGTGGGACCCGAACGAGATTCGCCTGGCCCGGGCGGGAACGGAAACGGCGGGTAGGGTGCGCGGAGCGGACCCGCCGGCGGCGGCGGTCACCCTGGCCGGGCTGGACAGCGATCCGCACCCGCTGCTGGCCGCCATGCGGGCCGCCGGGCCGGTCTGCTGGGTCCCGGCCCTCGGCGCCTGGCTGGTTACCGGGTACCAGTGCGCCGTTGACGTCCTGCGTGACGCCCGCACGTTCACGGTCGACGACCCGCGCTTCTCCACGGCCAAGGTGGTCGGCCCGAGCATGCTCTCCCTGGACGGCCCGCAGCACGCGCGGCACCGGGCCCCCTTCAGCCGCGCGTTCCGGTCCGAGGAGGTCCACGCGCGGCTGGCCTCGTTCACCCGGGCCGAGGCCGCCCGCCTGGTGAGCGCCATCGCCCCCCGCGGGGAGGCAGAGCTGCGCCGGGCCGTCGCCGGGCCGCTGGCCGCCGCGGTCATGGCCGAGGCGCTCGGCCTCGGGGACGCCGACCCGGCGCAGATCCTCGCCTGGTACGACGGGATCGTGGCCGCGGTCCAGTCGGAGGCTGCCCTTCAGGCGGAGGCCGCCCTCCAGGCGAAGGTGCAAGCCGCGGAGGACACCGGCGCGCCGGGCGACGGCCGCTCCCCCGGCTCCGCGCCAGATCCGGCCCGGCCGGCCGGCCCCGCGGGACAGGCGGGCCAGGCCGCCTTCGCCGGGCTCGCCGCCAGCCTGCGGGAGGTGATCACGAGCGCCGGGCACCGGAGCCTGCTGGCCGAGGCGGTCGCGACACCAGAGACCGAGGCCGAAACCGCGGGGCCGCCGCTGACCGCGGACGAGGCGATCTCCAACGCGGCGGTCCTGATGTTCGGCGGCATCGAGACCACCGAGGGCATGATCGCCAACGCCGCGCTGCACCTGCTCACCCATCCCGGCGAGCTCGACCTGATCCGCGCCGACCCCGGCCTGATCCCCGCGGCCATCGAGGAGTCGCTGCGGCTCGAGCCCGCCGCCGCGGTGGTCGACCGCTACGCGACCGCCGACGCGCTGCTCGGAGGCGTCCGCATCCCCGCCGGTGAGCAGGTTACGGTGTCCATCGCCGCCGCGAACCGGGACCCCGCGGTCTTCGCCGACCCCGACCGGTACGAGGTCCGCCGGGCCAACGCCTCCCGGCACCTGGCCTTCGCCCACGGCCCGCATTTCTGCCTCGGCGCCCACCTGGCGCGCCTGGAGGCCCGGATCGCGATCGAAGCGCTGCTGGACCCGCTTCCTGCGCTGCGCCTCGACGACCGCTCCCCCGCCGCGCCGCGGGGCCTGGTCTTCCGCAAGCCCCCCGATCTGCTCGTTCGGTGGAATCCGCCCTGACGTCAGGACAGGGAGTCAGTGCCGGCGGTGCTTCAGCTCCTCGCTTTCCAGCGGGATCTGGAAGAACGTGGAGCGGAGGATGAAGCGCGCGGAGAACATCAGGAGCAGCCCGGCGGCGACGATGCCGATCAGTGACCAGCGCTGAGTCCACGGTGCCCGGCTGAACGACAGGACGAAGACCCAGCCGAGGAACCCGGCCGCGCCGAGCGGGAGGATGCCGATCGTCACGAAGTCCCAGGGGCTGCTGGTGAGACGACGCCGGTAGTACGTCATGGCCGCGAGCGCGGTGAAGACGTAGAAGATCGAGAACAGGAACCCGGTCACGTTGATCACGTCGGTGAAGGCGCCCTGGACCGTGGTCGCCAGGAAGTAAACCGCGCTGAGCACGATGATAAGCAGGCCGACGACGATGCTTGAGGCGACCGGGGTGGAGAACCGGCGGGACACAGTGCCGAGGAACTCAGGGAGCACCCGGTAGCTCGCCATGCCGTAGACGATGCGGGCGCCGAGCACGATACCGGTCCCGGTGGTAGCGATCACCGACAGGGCGATCGACAGCGCCATCGCCTTGGCCCAGAACCCGCCGCCCAGCGCGTGGGCCACGGCGATCAGCGCGGTGCCGCTCTGGGCGGCCTGAGCCAGCTTGCCCGGCGAGAGCACGCCCTGGAAGCCAACCTGCGCCAGCGTGTAGATCACGGCCAGCAGGGCGACGGCGATGACCGCGGCGCGCCCCGGGTTCACCCGGCGGTGCTTGACTTCCTCGTTGACGTACAGGGTGCCGTCCCAGCCGCCGTAGACGAAG
>Ga0187814_10000751_pt1 | contig 11554 bp, 11 predicted proteins | sample NC_S_4_FD_132450 | JGI IMG/M metagenome (GOLD analysis project Ga0187814, IMG submission 132450) | Wetland sediment microbial communities from Neuse River Estuary, North Carolina, USA - ASW-S_4 | ecosystem: Environmental > Aquatic > Freshwater > Wetlands > Sediment | place: USA: North Carolina...
CATGACCAGGTGCCCGGCTTCCAGCTTGGCGCCCATCTCGCCGAGGGTGTTGGCGAGCCAGGCCACCACCCGGACCGGGTCGCCGAGGGCGGCCGCGCCGGCGCCGGTGTCGACCAGCTCGCCTTGCCGGGTGAGCACCATCCCGATCAGCCGCGGATCCAGTCCTTCCAGCGGGACCAGCCGGCTTGAGATGGCCACCGCGCCGTTGGACGCCAGGTCGGCGACCGTGTCCGCCAGCTTGATCCGCCAGTCGGCGAACCGGGAGTCGACGATCTCCACCGCCGCGGTCATCCCGGCGATGGCGGCCCGGGCGTCCAGCACGCTCACGCCCGGCCCGGCCAGGGGAGATCGCAGCACGAAGGCGATCTCGGCCTCCAGCTTGGGCTGGATGAACGCGGAGACCGGCACGGCGTCGCCGCTGGCGTAGACGGTCGAGGCCAGCACCGGCCCGTAATCCGGCTGGTCGACCCCGATCATCTTCTGCATCGGCTTGGACGTCAGCCCGACCTTGTACCCGACCACCGAGTCCCCGTCGGCCAGCAGCAGGCCGGTCAGCTGCTGCTGCACCGCGTAGCCGTCGGCCATGCCGAGGTCGGGATCGGCGTCGGTGAACGGCTCGATCGGCTGCCGGGTACGGCGGGCCTCGTACAGCGCCCGGGCCTTGCCGGCCACGTCGGTCAGCGGCATATCAGCCTTCCCTCCGTTGCTGCATGGGCACAGAATTTTCCGGCGACCAGCCCAGCCGGCGCGACGCCGCCTCGGCCGCCTCCATGATCACGGGCGCCAGCCGGCGCAGCGACATGACGCTGCACCGGGCCAGCGGGACGCCGATGCTGATCGCGGCGACCACCTTGCCGGTGACGTCGCGCACCGGCGCCGCGATGGACGCCACGCCGATCTCGCGCTCGTTGATGGCCTCGGCCCAGCCGCGGCGGCGGACCCGGGCCAGCTCGGCGGCCAGCCGCTCGGGGTCGGTGATGGTGTGCGGCGTCAGGGCGGTCAGCGGGGCCGCGCGCAGCACCGCGTGCCGCCGGGCCTCCGGCAGGTAGGCGAGCAGCACCTTGCCCGAACTGGTGCAGTGCACCGGCACCCGCCGCCCGGTCTCGGTGAACAGCCGCAGCGAGTGCGTGCTCTCCAGCCGGTCCACGTACACGACCTCGTGCCCGTCGAGGACGCCGACCTGGGACGACTCCCCGGTCTGGGCGCGCAGCTCGCCGAGCACCGGCGCGGCCGCGGCGTGCAGGTCCATGTGCACCCGGACCGCCTCGCCCAGCTCGAACATCACGATGCCAAGCCGGTAGCCGCCGGTGCGCGGATCCTGCTCGATCAGTCCCTCGGCGGCCAGCGTGGTGAGCAGCCGGTGCACCGTGCTCTTGCCCAGGCCCAGCCGCCGGGCCAGCTCGGAGACCCCGAGATCAGCCTCCCGGGACAGGAACACCTTGAGCAGCCGGGCCGCGTTGCGCACCGTGGAAAGCCCGCCCCCCTGGGCACCGCCCGGCGTCACGACGCCGGCCCTGCTGGCTTGGTCGGCTGCGCCGGCGGGGCGGGCGGCTGCCACTGCGTCCGCCCGCCGACCGCGGCCAGCAGCTCGCGCCGCACCGCGTCCGGATCGGGACGAGGCTGCGAAGCCAGGGCGCCGAGCGCCGCATTGCGCGGCGCGATCGCCGCGGCCAACATGGCGTGCGCCCGGACCAGCCCCGCCGCCGCCGCGCCGGCCATCTCGTCCACCAGGTCCTCCCGGCCCCGCACCCGGCTGCGGATCGTCTCGAAGTCCCGCGCCGCAGCCGAATGCCCGCCCGCCAGCCCGGTGCCGACGTGCGCCGCCTGGTGCCCGGACAGCCCCGCGCCCGGCTCGGCCACGAAGTGGTAGACCACGGTCCCCACGCCAAGCGCGTGCCGGACTTCGGCGAAAGCCGGCCCCGCCGACTCGTCGATCAGCGCGAGCTCGGGCAGCACGACCGAGTCGAAGAACCGCAGCGTCCAGGAAAGCCCCTCCACCGACCCGGCAAGCTCGACCTCAGGGGAGCGCACCGGCCCGAGGGAGTCCCGCGTGGCCAGCACGTGCAGGTTCCGCGCGCCCACCGCCGCGACGGTCAGCGGCCCGCCCGCCAGCAGCGGCATCCGGCCGCGGACGGCGGCCGGGAAGGTCAGCGCCTGGGCCACGTAGGCGCGGTGGATCTCCTCGACGTACCGCGCGACGGCCGCACGCATCTGTTCCGGCGTCGACATGCAGTGCCCTTTCAAATGTTCGCGCTGGCTCACCATAGCGAAGCTCAAGGCGTTCCTCTATATGGAACGCAGGGGCTTTATCTGGAACATTAAGCGAGGTATGTTCGAGCCGTCAAGCGTTACCAGCCCCGGGAGGCACCGTGGGAATCCTGCGCCTTGCCCACGTCGACGTTCGCACCCCCGACCTCGAGCTCTCCACCGCCTACTACACCGAGGTGCTCGGGCTGCAGCTGGCCGGGCGCGGCGAGGACACCGTCTATCTCAAGTGCTGGGACGAGGAGGACCACCACTCGGTCCGGCTCCGCTACGACCCGCGCATCGGCCTGGACCTGTTCAGCTTCCGGGTCGAGCACGAAGACGACCTGGCCGAACTGGAGCGCGCGATAGAGCAATACGGCTGCCAGGTGCAGCGGGTCAGCCGCGGCGAGGCGGTGGGGCAGGGGGAGTCGATCAGGTTCGGCATCCCGTCCGGCCAGACCATGGAGCTGGTCTACGAGCTGGACAAGACCGGCGGCCTGCTGGGCAAGCTGAACCCGGCGCCGGTGCCGCCGCCCGGCCTGCCCGGGATCGCGCCGCCGCGCATCGACCACATGCTGATCAACGCCGAGGAGGTCGGCGAGGCCGGGGCGTTCTTCCAGCAGGTCCTCGGCTTCCGGATGACCGAACAGGTCCTCGACGCCAACGGCCACCAGCTCGGCGTCTGGCTGGAACGCTCGCACTCCCCGCACGACATCGCCATCGTCAACGGCCCGAACGGGGCACTGCACCACTTCGCCTTCTGGCTCGACGACTGGGATCACGTCCGCAAGGCCGCCGACATCCTGGCCTTCAACGGCGTGCAGATCGACCAGGGCCCGACCAGGCACGGGGTGACCCGCGGCAACACCATCTACTTCTTCGACCCGCTCGGCATCAGGAACGAGGTGTTCACCGGCGGGTACCGCCCGGACCCGGACTTCCCGTCGATCACCTGGACCGAGGACCAGTTCGGCCGCGGCCTGTTCTACTACGAGAACGTCATCAGCCAGCGTTTCCTGAGCTTCCACACCTAAGCCGGGAGAACAAATGAGCGACCGCATCCTGCGCCTGCAGCACGTCGAGGTCAGGGTCCCCGACCTCGAGCTGTGCACGGCCTACTACACCGAAGTGGTCGGCCTCATCGAGGTCGCCCACGACGAGGGCCGGGTGTTCCTGAAGTGCTGGGACGAGCACGAGCACCATTCGGTCGTGCTGCGCCAGGCGCCCACCTACGGCCTGGACCACATGTCGTTCAAGGTGGCCGAGGCGGGCGACCTGGACTACTACACCGACCGGGTGGAAAAAGCCGGGATCCCGGTCAAGCGCTTCGCGGCCCGGGAGCTCGGCCCGGGCTGGGGCGAGGCGATCAGGTTCGAGGCGCCCTCGGGCCACCTGGTCGAGCTGGTCTACGGCATGGAGAAGGTCGGCAACATGCTGCCGCTGACCAACCCGCCGCCCCGCCCGGCCAACCTGGTCGGCATCGCGCCGCCCCGGCTCGACCACATCTTCATCATGGCCGAGGACGTCGACGGGGCCACCGCGTTCTTCCGTGACGTACTGGAGTTCCGGCTGACCGAACAGATCCTCGCCAACGACGGTCACCAGCTCGCCACCTGGCTTGAGCGCTCGCACACCCCGCACGACCTCGCCATCGTCACCGGCCCGAACGGGGCCCTGCACCACTTCGCCTTCTGGGTGGATGACTGGAACGGGGTCCGCGAGGCGGCCGACCTGCTGGCCTTCCACGGCGTGACAATCGACGTGGCGCCGACCAGGCACGGCGTCACCCGCGGCTACACCGTCTACTTCTTCGACCCGGTCGGCAACAGGAACGAGGTGTTCACCGGCGGCTACTGGGTCGACCCGGACTTCGAGCCGATCACCTGGACCGAGGAGGAGATGGGCCGGGCCATGTTCTACTACGCCGGCCAGGTCAACGAGCGCTTCTTCACGGTGCACTCCTGATGAGCGAGGAGAACGGCGAGCGTCCTGCTCCGGCGGGCACCGCCTTCCGCCGTACCGACCGTACCGATGCTCCTTACTACCTAGCCCGTTACGCCGAACGACGTGGGCTCAAGCAGGCCGCTCAATCCGCGAGCCCCGCCGAGGCCGACGCGGACGCCGACCTGCCGCTCTACCTGCGCCGGTTCCGCGAGCGCGGCGCCCCCAGTCAGGGCGCCGCGATGCTCGAGGTGGACGGAGAGCGCTTCACCAGGGAGTTCGCCGGAACGTCCCGGGACAAGGAGATCGTCGCGCCGCCGGAGCGCAAACCGCAGGAGGACTTCGCCACCGAGATCCGGATCATCAGGCACGGGATCACCCAGGGTTACTCGACCGATTCGGGCCTGACCCCGATGGGCGGCTGGCAGTCCCACCAGCGCGGGCACAGCCTGTCCAAGAGCGTCCGCCCCGGGCAGAAGGTGCGGATTGTCTGCGCCGACACCAGCCGGGCCCGGCAGACCGCCGATCAGATCTACCGCGGCATGACCGACGGGCTGCAGCAGTGGGGTCGCACCGCCGACATCGGCAAGCCGGAGGCGATTCCGGAGCTGCGCAACTTCCAGGTCTTCACGCCGGACGGGCCGCGGGACGTCACCTCGGCGTTCCGCCAGTACCAGGCGCTGATGGAGAAGCTGGAGCGGATGGCGGTCGGCGACCGGCCGCGCTGGCTGGTGGAGATCGACCGGTTCTACCGCACCCAGCTCGGCGGCGCCGACCCGATCTACATGTGGCTGACCATCCCGCTGATGTACTTCGAGCCGCCGCAGTCCTGCGTGCGCCGCTTCTGGCGCGGCTTCCACCGGCTGATGGCGGAGTCGCCGGACACCCGGATCATCGCGGCCACCCATTCCGGGCCGATCCGGGCCTTCGCCACCTGGGCACACGGCTACGACCCGGGGGAGCCGTACAACACCGAGGAAGTGGTGGTGCGAATCCGCCGCGGCGGCGGGACCGCCCTGGTGGCCTACCGCAACCGGGTCACCGAGGTGAACGTGCCGCCGCCGGACGAGATGCCGGTCTGGGACTGACAGCGTGCCCGCGCTAACGGCCGCTCCACCCGCCGCTCCACCCGCCCCACCTGCCCCGTCCACCTCACCCGCCCCGGAGGACGCGCATGCGGCGTTGCGGTCGGTGTCGATCGCGGCCTCGGCGCTTGACTGCTTCGCCGCCCACCGCGAGCTCGGCGCCACCCAGCTCGCCCGCGAGCTCGGCGTGGCCAAGAGCACGGCCTGCCGGATGCTGTCCGCCCTGGCCGCCGGGGGCCTGCTGGAGCGGGCAGGCGGCGGAAGGTACCGGCTGAGCCTGCGCATGTTCGAACTTGGGCTGCTGGCCGCCGAGCGGATGCCAGTCCGTGACGTGGCCCGGCCGGTGCTCATCGACCTGCAGGAGCAGCTGCGCGAGATGGTGCAGCTCGGCGTGCCGGTGGCCGGGCACGTGGTGTACATCGACCGATACGGCAACACCGGGCTCGGCTTCCAGCTCAGCGGCGAGGTGCTCCGCCGGGTCCCCGGGTACTCCTCGAGTTCGGGTCGCGTGCTCGCCGCGTTCGACGAGGACATCATGGCCGAGACGCTGGCCGTCCCGCGCCGCAAGCACACGCCGTTCACGATCACCGACACCGAACGGCTCGGCCGGGTCCTGGCGACCGCCAAGACGGCCGGCTGGGTCGGCACCCGGGACGAGTTCACCCGCGGTTACTCCTCGGTGGCGGCCCCCGTGCTGGTTCCCGCGCCCGGCGGCGGCATGCGGCCGGCCGCGGCGATCTCGGTGGTCGGGCCGACCGGCCGTATTCTCGATCTGCGCAAGGACTTCATCGCGGCGTGCGTCTGCCGGGCCGCCCGGCGGGTCGGCGCGCTACTCGCCCAGTCAGCAGAGGACTAACCCATGCAGCGCAGCAGCGAACGCATCCTCACCACGCACGTCGGCAGCCTGGCCCGGCCGCCCGGGCTGCTGGAGATGATGCGGGAGAAGGAGCACGCACGGCCGTACGACCCGGCCGCCTTCGACCAGCTGGTCCGCGACGCGGTCCGCGACGTGGTGCGCCGGCAGGTCGCCGCGGGCCTGGACGTGGTCACCGACGGGGAACAGGGCAAGGTCTCCTTCCTCACCTACGTCAAGGAGCGGCTGGCCGGGTTCGACCAGGTCGAGGGCGAGACGTTGCTGCCGCCGTCCTGGCAGCGGGAGATCGACGACTTCCCCGAGTACTACCACGGCTATATGTCCAAGTACTCCTCGACGGTGGCGCCGATGCGGGTGATGGTGTGCACCGGCCCGGTCGCCTACATCGGCCGGGACGCGGTGCAGGCCGACATCGCGAACCTGCGCGCGGCGCTGGCCGAAGCCGGCGGCCCGGTGACCGAGGCGTTCCTGCCGTCTACCAGCCCCAGCGGCTTCGGCCGCAACGAGTACTACGCCTCGGAGCAGGATTACCTGGCCGCGGTGGCCGCGGCCATGCGCGAGGAGTACCTGGCCATCGTCGAGTCGGGCTTCCTGCTGCAGGTCGACGACCCGTGGCTGATCGAGATCCTGACCGACGACGGCCGCAGTGACCCGGCCGATCGCCGCCGCCGGGCCGAAGAGCACGTGGACGCGCTCAACCACGCGCTGCGCGGGATCCCGGAGGACCGGATCCGGCTGCACACCTGTTACGGGCTCAACCACGGCCCGCGGCTGAACGACATCCCGCTGGCCGAGGTGGTGCCGGTCATGCTGCGGATCAACGCGGGCGCCTACTCCTTCGAGGTGGCCAATCCCCGGCACCAGCACGAGTGGCGGATCTGGGCGGACGCGGCGCTGCCGGAGGGGAAGATCGTGCTGCCCGGGCTGCTCGGGCACGCCACCAACTACGTCGAGCATCCCGAGCTGATCGCCGACGGCATCTGCGCCTACGCCGGGCTGGTCGGCCGGGAGAACGTCATCGCCAGCGCCGACTGCGGATTCTCCTCCCGGGCGACGTTCTCGCCCGAGGTGCATCCGACCGTGGTGTGGGCCAAGTTCGCCGCTCTCGCCGAGGGCGCCGCGATCGCGACCAAGCGCCTTTGGGAAGGAGCCTGAGATGGGCACTGACATGGCTCATAACTCAAACACGGGGACGAAAACCCTGGCCGCCATCGTCGGCCCCGGCAACATCGGTACCGACCTGCTGGCCAAGCTGCGGCGCAGCGACAGCATCGAGGTCGGCTACATGGTCGGGGTCATCGAGTCCGACGGGCTGGCCCGGGCCCGCGAGCTCGGCCTGGACGCCTCGGCCGAGGGGCTTGACTGGCTGCTGCGCCAGGACCCGCTGCCGCAGCTGGTGTTCGAGGCCACCTCGGCCAAGGCGCACCAAGCCAACGCGCCGCGGTACCTGGAGGCGGGGATGCAGGCCATCGACCTGACCCCGGCCGCGCTCGGGCCGCCGGTCTGCCCGCCGGTCAACCTGCACGCCCACCTGGACGCCCCGAACATCAACATGATCAGCTGCGGCGCCCAGGCCACGGTCCCGATCGTGCACGCCGTCTCCTCGGTCGTGCCGGTGCCCTACGCGGAGATCGTCGCGTCGGTGGCCTCCCGGTCGGCCGGCCCGGGCACCCGGGCGAACATCGACGAGTTCACCCACACCACGTCCCGCGCCATCGAGACCGTCGGCGGCGCGCAGCGGGGCAAGGCGATCATCGTCCTCAACCCGGTCGAGCCGCCGATGATCATGCGGGACACCGTGTTCTGCGCCATCCCGGCCGACGCCGACGCCGACGCGATCGCCGCATCCATCCACCAGGTGGTGGCCGAGGTGCAGCGCTACGTGCCCGGCTACACGCTGCGCGCCGAGCCGCAGTTCGACGAGGCCCGCGAGTCCTGGCACGGGAACGCCCGGGTGGCCGTCTTCCTGGAGGTCCAGGGGGCCGGCGACTACCTGCCCGAGTACGCGGGCAACCTGGACATCATGACCTCGGCCGCCGCCCGCGTCGGCGAGGTCATCGCCCAGCTCCGGTCCGAGCAGGTGACCGCATGACCACCCCCGCCCCTTCCGCTACCCCGGCCTCTTCCACCGCATCAGCCTCTTCCGCCGGGCCGCGCCACCTGCGCATCACCGATACCACCCTGCGCGACGGCAGTCACGCGATGGCGCACCAGTTCACCGAGGAGCAGGTCCGCGCCACCGTGCACGCGCTGGACGCGGCCGGCGTGGAGGTCATCGAGGTCACCCACGGCGACGGCCTGGGCGGGTCCTCGTTCAACTACGGGTTCTCCCGGGTGGACGAGATCGCCTTGATCGCGGCCGGGGTCGAAGAGGCCACCCAGGCCAAGATCGCCGTGCTGCTGGTCCCGGGCATCGGCACCAAGAACGACCTGCGCGACGCCCACGAGGCCGGCGCGACCGTGGCCAGGATCGCGACCCACTGCACCGAGGCCGACGTGTCCATCCAGCACTTCGGCCTGGCCCGCGACCTGGGCATGGAGACCGTCGGGTTCCTGATGATGGCGCACAAGACCACCCCGGCCGAGCTGGCCAGGCAGGCCCGGATCATGGTGGACGCCGGCGCCGAGTGCGTCTACTGCGTGGATTCGGCCGGCGCGCTGGTGCTCGGCGACGCTCAGGAGCGGGTCCAGGCCATGTACGCCGAGATCGGCCACCAGGCCGAGATCGGCTTCCACGGCCACCAGAACCTCTCCCTGGGCGTGGCCAACTCGGTGCTGGCCTATCAGCACGGCGCCCGGCAGGTCGACGGCGCACTGTGCGCCCTCGGCGCCGGGGCGGGCAACTCGCCCACCGAGGTGCTGGCGGCCACCTTCGACCACCTGGGCGTGCCCACCGGGGTGGACGTCGGCGGGGTACTGGCCGCCGCCGAGGAGGTGGTCCGGCCGTTCCTGCCCCGCTGGCCGAAGATGGACCGGTCGGCGATCGTGCAGGGCTGGGCCGGGGTGTACAGCAGCTTCCTGCTGCACGCCGAACGGGCCGCCGAGCGCTACGGCGTGCCCGCGCACGAGATCCTGCAGCGCGCCGGGGAACTCGGCTACGTCGGCGGCCAGGAGGACATGATCATCGACATCGCCGTCCGGCTCGCCGCCGAACGCGACCTGGCCGCGGCTGGCGCGCGGTAGCCGCGGTCCCCGGGACGGGAGCGCCATGCAGTTCATCCCGCACGTGATCGACGGGCAGGAGGCCGAGTCGGTCTCCGGCGCCCGGTCTGCCTCGGTGGATCCGTGGCTGCGCGAACCCTACGCCGAGGTGGCGCTGGGTGGTCCCGAGCCGGCGACCCCGCCTGGCGGGACCGGCTCACCGGCGAGGGCGGCCCCCCACCGCGAACTGCCGTGCGGGGCGCCGCCCTACTGGATCACTGGTGGCTGTCAGAAGACCATTGCCACGTGGAATGCCTCGTCGGCCGGCTTGCCGCCGAAGGCCAGCAGGCCGCGCTCCTGGATCCCGGCCGTGTTGGCGGCCGGTCCTGGAACGATCTCGACCGTGGCCGGGTCGAACGGCACTGACTGATCGATGGATCCGCGCGTCGCCACCGTGGCACACGCTGATGTCAGCGTGTCGGTGACTACCACATACTGCCCCACTGCCGCGGAGTATGAACTCGTCAGGTTCGATCCGCGGACAATGAGCCCGGTGGCGGCGACGACCGCGGTCCGGGTGTTGGCTGCGGTCGGGGAGATGACCGCTAGGTGAAACGGAATGCCCGCGGTGAGCCCGCCGCCCTGGTTCTTGGTCTCGATGTACACGGCATTGGGGTTGCTAGCCGAGCCGGTGTAGACGCCGGCTGGGCCGAACACCAGTTCGTGGCCCGGGTCGCCGACCGTCGCCAGGTAGGCGCAGTTGGTGACGTCACTGGTGAAGGTCACGTCGTAGCGACCGTTACCTAGGTTGGTCAGGGTCGTACCTGGCGATGAGCGCACCAGGTTCGCGTCGTAGCCGACGACCGCGAACAACCAATCCGGGGCGCCGGAGTCGACAACCAGGTTGAATGGGCTGTCGGTGAGCCCGCCGCCCTGGTTTTTGGTCTCGACGTACACGCCATCCGAGCTCAAATGGCCGCCCGCGGTGAAGACCTGATCCGTCTGGGAGCCAGCGTTGACCGTCGTGGCGACGTAGGCGTAACCGCTCACGTCGGTGGAGAAGGTGACCTCGTATTGGCCGGTGCCGATATGTTTCACCCCCGTGACACCGTTGCCGGCCAGCAGGCCGCCAATGGCGTTGACTTGCGCGAAAAGGTTGTTTGACACGTTCCACTCGCCTCTTTCCTTGGGATAGAGCCACCAACGGCTCCAGCACACTTGCGTCATGCCGAATATTTTTCGGCGTCCTTGCGGCACTGGCAGAGTGTGCAGTGCCGCGGGAACTGCGTCGGGAGCCCGACGCTTGTTTTTGTTGCTGTACAGTCCGACTATGGATGCTGGGCGCTGACAGTCCGCTGACAGCGTGGTCGGGAGGGACGGTGCAGGTACGCGTCCTGGGCCCGTTTCAGCTGGAGGACGGCGGCCAGCGGGTCACGATTGGCGGCGCCCGGCAGCGGGCTGTGCTTGCCAGGCTGTTGCTGCAGGCGAACGAGGTCGTGCCGAGCGAGCAGCTTCTGGTGGATCTGTGGGGCGAGGACTCCCCGCCTAGCGCAGCGAACGCTCTTCAGGCGGCGATCTCACGATTGCGAAGAGTTCTTCCGCCGGGTCGCCTCATTACCAGAGCGCCGGGCTACGTGCTGCGGATCTTCCCGGAAGAGCTGGACGTCAGGCAGTTCGGGCAGCTGCTGACCGAGGGCCGCGATGCTCTGGCAGCCGGGGCCGCGGCAGAGGCTGCACGGACGCTAGGCCAGGCGCTGTCGTTGTGGCAGGGACCGGCGCTGGCCGATTTTCGCTACGAGCCGTTCGCGCAGGCGGAGATCGCCCGGCTGGAGGAGCTGCACCTGGCTTGCCGGGAGGAGCGGATCGAGGCGGACCTGGCTCTCGGCTCGGCGGGTGCACTTACAGCTGAGTTGCGGCGACTGGTCAGCGAGCATCCCGTGCGGGAGCGTCTTCGCGGTCAGCTCATGCTCGCCCTGTACCGCTGTGGCCGGCAGACCGAAGCGCTCGAGGTCTACCGCGAGTTCCGGGACGTGCTGCGGGAAGAGCTTGGTTTGGAGACGTCACCGCGCCTGGGTGAGCTCGAGGCGGCGATCCTGCGCCATGACCCGGTGCTTTCACCAGCACCGACCGCGACGGGGGCGCCGCTGGCGCGCAGACCCGTGACCGTGCTCTGCGTTGTGCTGCAGGTGGCGTCAAGCGCGGGTACGGCGCTGGACCCGGAGACGCACGAAGTCGTGAACGAGCACACAGTTTCTGGCCTGACGGC
>Ga0187814_10000753_pt1 | contig 11542 bp, 12 predicted proteins | sample NC_S_4_FD_132450 | JGI IMG/M metagenome (GOLD analysis project Ga0187814, IMG submission 132450) | Wetland sediment microbial communities from Neuse River Estuary, North Carolina, USA - ASW-S_4 | ecosystem: Environmental > Aquatic > Freshwater > Wetlands > Sediment | place: USA: North Carolina...
GGGTCGGCCGGCACGCCGGTCGCCGTCCGCAGGCCGGCTGCCGGTTACCCCGGCCGCCGCACCTTCATGTGGAAACACCGGATTCCTTCCGGTGGCTCTGCGCCTACCGTCTCAGTAACCGGCTTGCCGCATGGTCCCGGCCCGGGCGGCGGAGGCCACCCGTATGGACCCGGCGGGCAACCAGTGACAGCGTCGCGTCGAATACGAGAGGGCGAAAGAGATGTTCCGCACCGTGAATGGAGAAACCGTGAACGGAGAAAAGGTGAAGCGGCTCCAGCCAAAGACGAAGACGGCCGTCTTCACGATCCTGTGGATCGTGCTTGTTTTCGCCGCGCTGGCTTTCCTCGCATTCGCCGGCCATGTGTGAAGGCGGCCGCGCCAGATCGCGAGAGCAAAGATCGCGGGGGTGAAGAAGAGCAACACCTGGAGAGCAGGTCCGATGCCGTGGTTATCTGGCTGGACGGAGGCGGGTGATGAGCTGGGAGTACGGCGCGCTGGCTACCGAGGTGTACGACCTGGAGAAGCCCATCGGGCGCTCCTTCGGGGATGTGGAGTACTACAGGTGCCTGCTCGCCACAATCAGCGGACCGATCCTGGAACCGGCAACCGGAACGGGCCGGATCCTCATCCCGCTCCTTGAGGCAGGTCATGAGGTAGATGGCCTGGATAGCTCGGCGGAGATGCTTGCGGTCTGCCGTCGGCACTGCCGTGACCGCGGCCTTGATCCAGCCCTGCGCGAGGCTGACATGACGATCTTCGTACACCTGGCTGCCTACGAGGCGGTGATCATCCCGGCCGGATCGATCGCGCTGCTCGACGGGCGGAAGGCGACGCTGCAAGCCCTGGCGTGCTTTCGTGACTCGCTCGTTCCGGGAGGCCGGCTGTTCGTCGATGTTCCGGTGCCCCGACCCGGGGCCGAGCACGAGCCGATGCGCTACTGGCGGCGCGATTCCCATCTGTGGACGCTCCAGACCATGCATATCGAACACGACCCGGCCGCTAACCAGACGACCCGCCTCCTCCGCTACGACAAATGGCTGGACGGAATCCTGCGCATGACCGAACTGCAGACATTCCGGTTGCAGCACTGGAACCCGCACGAATTCGAGGACCTGCTGGCGGAAGCCGGATTCACCGACATACTCGTTACGGCCGACTACAAGACCAACTGCACACCCGGACCCGGCGACGGCATCTGGACCTTCCATGCCACCGCTTCACATGCAAGATGAGCTGGCCACCGGCACTGTCGGTTCAGCCCGCCGAGCGCACCGGCTCCGCGCGGCCTCCTCGGGCAGGAGTAGCCGAACCGGCAGGGCTTGAAGGCTGGGCGTAATGGCCCAGTTCCCAGCCAGCATCCCGACGCTGCTGCCGCGGGCTTGCCGCTCTTCCCCCATCACGCCGGACCATCATCCTGCAGCGCCAAAGCCAAGCACAGGCATACCACAGCGCCCTCTGGCGCTGGCAGGATGTCCGTTCTGGCGTGCCGCGGCGGCCATGTAGCCCGGCTGCCAGGACACACATGACAGCGGATATTTGTGTCAAGCTCGCGGTGACTCATGGCAGAGAGTGATATCGCCGCCCAATCCTCGGCGGCGGTACCCGGGACGATGACGGGTGCGGCGCCCCGATCGCGCTGCGCAGGGCAGAGGGTTTTCTCAGGGCTCTTAGTCACGCCGTACGGCTGCTGGAGGGTTTTGGCCAGGACTGCTGTCAGCGCGGGGGCGGGCCGGGGTCTTTTCGGGCCATCGCCGCGCCGAGTCCGGCCCGCGAGGACACCCCCAGTTTGCGGTAGACCCGGGCGAGGTTGGCCTCCACCGTGCGGGGGCTGAGGAACAGGGCCTGGGCGACCTGCCGGTTGGTGTGGCCGGATGCGGCTAGGTCGGCGACGCGTTCCTCGGTGGCGGTCAGCGCGAGCGGGGCAGGCGGGCGGAGCCCGATCCGGGAGAGCTCCGAGCAGGCCCGTTCCGCCCACAGGGGGGCCGGGAGGGACTCGAAAATCTCCAGGGCCCGTTGCAGGTGCTGCCTGGCGGCCCGCTTGTGCTTGGCCCTGCGCTGCACTTGCCCCATGACGAGCAGGGTCCGGCCAAGCTCGAACGGCATCGCCAGGTGCTGGTGGTGGCCGAGGGCCTCCTCCAGCGCCTGGACGGCGCCGTCGGTGTCGCCGCGGGCTGCCAGCAGCAGCGCCCGGCAGCGGGCGGCGGTGGCTAGCGTCCATGCGCGTCCAGTGGTGTGACCCCACCCCTCAAGCCGTTCCACGAGCCCTTCTGCCCGGTCCAGGTCGCCCAGCCCGATCACGGCCTCGGCCTGGTTGGCGTGGAAACGCCACGCCGCCGGCTCGGCCAGGCTGATGCGGTCGGCGAGATCGGCGGCGCTGGACAGGCTGGCCTCGGCGGCCTCCAGGTTCCCGGCCGACAGTTCCGCGAACCCCAGGACGCCGTTCAGGAGCATGACGGCCCAGGCGTCCTGGCCTGCGGCGGCGACAGACAGGCCCTCCTCGGCTGCCCCCCGGGCAGCGTCGAGGCGTCCCAGCTGGGCGTCGATGAGCGCTCGCGCGAAGAAGGTCATAACCCGCCACACGCGATGCTCTACCTGCTGGCCGGCCTCCCAGCACTCCGCCGCGTAGCGCTCGGCCATCTGCCAGTTGCCGGCCCAGCATTCCAGGTCGGCCATGTAAGCCAGCAGGTTGGCCAGCGAGCTGTCATCACCCTCCTCCCGCGCGGCTTGCAGCATTCGCTCGAGGAGGCGGCGGGCCTCATCGAAGCGATCGGCGCGAACCAGGCACAGGCCGACCCACGTCGCCGCGCGCTCCTCAACCCGGGAGGGCCTGCCTTCTCGCTCAAGGTCCATGGCCCTGTCACCGAGCTCAAGGTTCAGGCCTCGCCCCACCATGAAATCCGTGTACAGCTTGTGGACCATGGCCGCGCCGGTCAGCCCCGGATCGCCCGCCTGCTCCGCCAGAGCGAGCCCAGCGTCCGCGTGGCGGGCGCTATACAGTAGGTCGCAGGTCCTGGCGAGGCTGATGTGGATGCGGGCTTGCAGCAGCCGATCGGCGGAGGCTTCGTCGAGCGCCTGCTCGAGCACCGGGACAGCCACCGGATCCCCCGCGTCGTACAGCAGGACCTCCGCCAGGACCAGCAGCGCCTCCGCCCGGGCCGCTCCCGAGGGCATCTCCTCGGCCAGCTCCTCAAGGTAACGCCGCGCCCGGGCCGTGTCGCCCGCGCGGAACAGGTAAGCGCCGGCGTCCGCCTGTCGCCGCCACCGGGCCGGGGCTTGATCGAGTGGGGTGAGCGTCGCGGCCAGCTCGGCCAGTTCCGCCGCGGCGGCCGGAGCGCCGCGAGCGGCGGCCGCCCGCGCCGCCTGACTCAAGATAGCGGCGGCGTCCTCGTCGGGCCCCTCCGCCGACAGCGCGAGATGCCTGGCTCGTTCCTCCACGTTCGGGACGACCTTGCTCAGCCGGCGGTGCGCCTCCCGGCGCCGGTCCGGCGGCGCCCGCGAGTAGATCGCCGAGGCAAGCAAGGGGTGGGTAAACCGGACCCGGGCACCCTCGACCTCCACCACGCCCTCCAAGGCAGCCGCCTGGAGGGCGGACCTGGCCACCGGGCCATCCGCCCGTTCGAGCATCGTGGTCGTCGGCGACCGCAGGCACGAGGCCGCCAGCAAGACACCCTGGACATCGTCCGGCAGCACCCCCAGCCGGGCGCTCAATACCCCGCGCAGGTCGGCGGGCACCGGAAGCGGTTCCCCCGGCGAGGGCTCACCCCCAGCTCGGTCCAGCGCCCTGACCAGCTCAAGCCCATAAAACGGGTTTCCTCCTGAGGCGTCGAAAAGCCGGCGCACCGTCAGCCGGGAAAGCCACGCGCCGGCCGACGCCCGCAGTGCCGCCTCGAAAGCGGCCACGGTCAAGGGACCTACTTGCAGGCGCGCGAGGCGCCCGGCCGGCAGGCCTGCTCCCGCCGCGGACGCGGCGTGCCCGCCGGCCTGGATCCGGACCGACGCCAGCAGCCCGACCGGCTCGCTCCCGAGCCGCCGCAGCGCGAACTCCAGCACCGCAGCGCTCGGACGGTCGAGCCACTGCAGGTCGTCGATCGCAATAACCACCGGCCCCGAAGCGGACAGGTGGCGGATCACACCGAGGAACGCCAGGCAGACGGCTCGCTGTTCCGGCGGGCTTCCCACCGGATCCTCCATCAGCAGCGCCACCTCCAGGGCCCGCCGCTGGGGCGGCGGCAGCTGGGGAAGCACCTGGCCAAGGACCCTGTCCATCAGATCGCCGAGCGCCGCGAACGACAGCGTTGCCTCTGATTCGGCCGGCCGGCTCGACAAGATGAGGTAAGAACGCGCGGCCGCGGCCGCCACCCCGGCGTCCCAGACCGTGGTCTTGCCGATCCCGGCTGCACCCTCCAGCAGCAGGCACGATGTCCCAGACGGCAGCCCGTCAAGAAACGCCGTCACCGCGTCCAGCTCGCGGTCGCGCCCGACCACGCCGCCGGTACCGGACACAAACGCCCCCTCAGCAGAGTTACTGGAAATGATACGAAGCAGCCCCGCCAGACGCAGGCCCCGCAGTCCCCGTCCCCGCTTCGCGCGCCGACGCGCGGGCCTCCAGCCCGGCGCCGGCGCCCTCGGGCGGGGTGAACTGGTCCGCCATCGCGGCCTGGGAGTCCGGCGGTAATTGGAGCGCCAGCACCGGCAACGGCTTCTACGGCGGCCTGCAGTTCACCGAGCAGACCTGGCTTGGCTACGGCGGCAGCCGGTACGCCCCCTCGGCCAGCCAGGCCACCCCGGCTCAGCAGATCACCGCGGCCCGGCAGGTCCTCACAAGCCAGGGCATCGGCGCCTGGCCCGTGTGCGGAGCAAACGGCTAACACCGCCCAGGCGTCACCTGCCCGCACCAGGTCCACATCAACCGGTCAGGCAGGTGACGCCCGCCAGATCGCGCAGGGAGCTCATTTGCACCAATCAAGACGCCGGCCGCGACCCTCATAACCTGGCTGAAGTGGTGCCGGAACCGGTGCGGGTAGGCATCTGCTCTGCGCGGCATCGGCCTGGCGTCGATCCGACCTGCGGCCAGCGCAGAGCTGCTCGATCTGCGCGGTGAGACGAGCGAGGCGCAGGCATTCGAGCCTGGCCCCGTGCGTTCGCGCTCCGCGCGTTAATGGCTCACCGCACCGGGGGACGGCCGGGCCAGCGAGCCGGTTCAGCTGCCGGTGTCCTGCCGGTGCAGCTCGGTTTCGAGCAGGTCCATGGCCTTGAGGAAGGCTTCCTGCTCGCCGGGGGTGAGCTTGTCCAGGACGCGGGCCAGCGGTTTGGCGACGCCATCGAGCCAGTGGCCGATCAGGGTTGCCTGGCCAGGGATGATCTGGACGATCGTGCGCCGCCGGTCGGCCTGGTCAGGGCGCCGCTCGACCAAGCCTGCGCGGTCAAGGTCGGCGAGCACGCCGCTGACCGTGGGGAGAGTCAGGTCCAGCCGGGAGGCCAGTTCCCCGACGGTGAGCGGGCCGCCGCGGATCTGCTCGAGCGCGGCGACGTGCCGCGGGCTCAGCGGAGAGGGCACGGGTGCGGGCGCGGCGCGATCCTGCCAGCGCCGCATTCCCCTGGTCACGCGGGGGAACAGCTGCATCAGGCGCAGGCACAACGCGGAGTGCTCGGAGCTGCCCGCCTGGTCCGCCATGGCCCTGCTTCCGTGGTGCGCCGTCCCGCCTTGACTGTCTGCACGCTAAGTCTATATGCTTTCGCTATCAAAACTATTCTGATTCAGGAACGAAAATTTGCGGAGGGTGGCATGACACCGCAGGGACAGCCGACCGCCTCAGCGCTACAGGCGCTGGCCGGGGACGGCACGCTCACCGGGTCCTGGATCCTGGATCCAGCCAGGTCCGAGGTCCGGCTGGAGAGCAGGCACACCTGGGGGCTCCGTCCGCTCCACGGCGTCTTCCGCCAGGTCGCCGGCAACGGCACGGTGACCGCTGCCGGCCAGGTCACCGGCACCCTCACCGTCGCTGCCGGGTCGATCGACACGAAGAACAAGATGCGCGACAAGGACCTGCGGTCGGCCAAGCTCTTCGATATCGCCAACCACCCAGACATCACCTACACCGTCGATGGCATGCAGCCCGCCAGCGGGGGCGTCCGGGTGACCGGCAGCCTGACCGTCCGCGGCCGCACCCGCCCGCTCTCCTTCGACGCGAAGGTCTCCGCCGCCGCAGGCGAGGTCCGGCTGGACGCCGAGGTCCCGGTCAACCGGGCGGACTTCGGCCTGACATACAGCCCGCTGCGCATGGCGTCGCTGGACAACACCGTCACTATCCACGCCGTGCTCACCCGCCAATAAGCCCTCGGCGCTGCATGCGACGGCCCGGCGCCGACCGCGGATACGTAACGTGATCAACGTTTAACGCAAGAGCCGTGAAATACCCGCCTGGCCTGCGCGGCCGCCGCAATGTTCGCGACTCTCGGTTCAGACGCGCAGAGCAGGCTGATCTGAGGGGACTGCAGCCTGTGGGCTGGGCACCCGGGATCAAGCTCGGTCAGCGCGAAGCCGGCTCAGGTGCTGGAGCATGCCTCGCGGTCTCGATGGTCCGCGCCGTGACGCGAGCACCTCAGCCAGCCCGGCACGCTCACCTGCCTGCCGACCATCTGGTAGGCCTGGGGCCGCAAACCCGGTGCCAGCTAGGACTCGGTGAGGAACGGCCACCATCGGGCCGTTGGCCCGGCACCGCGCTCGTGTGCTGCTGGCCTGCCGCGACGCCGACCGCGGCAGAGCTGCCGGCAGTGCCATCGTGCGGCATGCCCCGGCCGCCAGCGTGGAACTCGTGGCGCTGGATCTGACCGATCTGGACTCGGTCGCCCGCCTGGCCGGCCAGCTCGTGGGCCGCGGCGACGGGCTGGATCTGCTCATCAACAACGCCGGGGTCATGGCGGTGCCCCGTCGGCAGACCACCGCGCAGGGGTTCGAGCTGCAGTTCGGCACCAACCACCTGGGGCACTTCGCGCTCACCCTGCGGCTGCTTCCGGCCCTGCTGGCCGTCCCTGGCAGCCGGGTGGTGGCGGTCAGCAGCCTCAACCACCGCCTGGGCTCCATCCGGCTCGATGACCTGCAAAGCGAGCACGGCTACGGCCGGTGGCGGGCTTACAACCAGTCCAAGCTGGCCAACGCGCTATTCACGTTGGAACTGGACCGTCGGCTGCGCGCGCTCGGCGCCGCCACCATCAGCGTCGGCGCCCACCCCGGCTACAGCCGCACCGGCCTGCAGTACAGCGGACCTCGGCTGGGCGGCGGGGGCGGCATCTTCGCCCACGTGATGGGCCTGGCCACCCCGTTCGCCGCCCAGCCCGCCACGCAAGGCGCGCTGCCGGTGCTGCGTGCCGCCACCGACCCTCAGGCCCGCGGCGGCGACTACTACGGGCCCGGCGGGCTCGGCGAGGGCAGGGGCTCCCCCCGCAAGGTCCGCTACGCCAAGACAGCCCACGATGAGCAGCTCGCCGACCGCCTCTGGCAGGCCTCCGAGGCGCTCACCGGCGTGACTTTCCCCGGCCTGACAGGGCGGGTGCCATCGCAACCTTGACTGGCTGAAAGGCAATGAAGGCCGTCGTCCCGCAGGCCCGGGGAACCCCGACGGGTCGGTGTTACCGGTCGGCGCGGGTACGCCAGCCACCACGCCACCCTAGTCACGCCATGTGCAGGTAGCCGCGTGCACACATGCGCGTGTAACCGCCTGCACGGCGATCTGGTGGGCGCCGCGCTCTGCATGTGGCGCGCCGGAACGAACGTTCGGTGTCCTGGGTGCCCGGTGGCATTGGGCGATCTTGGTCTGGTATCAGCCGGGCTTGATGAGATGGTGCGAGGTGGAGTCCTATCGCCATGCCGTGCGTGGGCGATATGTGTTCCGCCTATCCAGCCGTCCACGCCGAGGGAAATGTACGCGGTCTGCCTTGTACTGGACTTCCTGCTGGCCGGTGTGGGTCAGCCGGAGATCAGGGAGACAGGGCGCCGGCGTCGCCGGCGACTAACGCTCACAGCTGTCTAGCAGGCTACTGGCGGGAGCGTCGCGGACGGAACTTGACCCAGGCCAGGATGCCGATGACCGCCAGCAGCAGCCACGGTGAGAACAGGACGTGCACAGCGAAGCCGAGGATGGTCAGGGCCACGATGGCGATGAGGACGAGGGCGATGATCGCGAGCATGGTGATCGGTCTCCATTATTGTCGCAGCGGTTGTGCTGATGTATTAAGGCTGCCGCCGCCGGTTGCCTGCGTCGATCGGGATCAACCCCGGTTCGACCCTGAGATGCATCCCGCAAGCATCAGGGTCCACCCTGGCCCTACGGGCTCCAGAACTCAGTCGCGGTACTGGTCCGGGTTGGTGCGCTGGTGGTCGTTGACGCCCTCGCTCTGCACGCCCTCGCGCTCTGCACGCCCACGCAGATCACGCTGACGCTCGCCGAGCCGCCGATATGTTCGCCAGCAGGAGGACACCCGGCGGGAGGCGGCGCAGGAGCTTGACCAGCGGCGCGTCGGCGAGGCCGCCACCGGCACCGGCGCCGAGCGCCAGCCCGATGGCGTAGGGCGGGACGGCCTGGTGCCGCAGGATCACGATGACCACGAGCTCAAGGGCCCGCGCCGACAGTGTTCACGCCCATGATGAGCATCACCGCGGCGCGCAGGACCGGCTGTCCCCATAGTTCGCGGATGCCGGCGAGCATGCCGCCTTCGGCCGGTTCCTGGCTCGGCGTGGGGTGGGCGCGCCCGGCGGGGAGGAGGGCGGTCGCGGTGAGGGCGAGGAAGAAAGCGGCGGCGGTGAAGGTGAAGGGGGCGACGTGGTGCAGGCCGTAGAGGGCACCGGCGAGCGCCGGGCCGGCCAGGCTGGCGCCGTTGATCCGCACCTCGTCCTGGGTGAGGGCGAGGGTCAGCTGCTCGCCGGGCACGATCGAGCGCAGCAGGAGGATGTTCACCGCGCCGCCGAGCGCCGGGCCAGCGCCGAGGACCACGGCCGCGGCGATCAGCAGGGGCAGGGTCAGCCAGCCGCCGGCCAGGGCGATGGCGACGACGCAGGCCACCGCCGCGCGGATGGCGGACGCCACGAGGGCCAGGCGCTGGTGTCGTAGCGGTCGGCCAGCGAGCCGACGGGCAGGCCCGCGACGAGCATCCCGGCGAACTGGACCGCCGAGAACAGGGCCGCCTTGCCGGGCGGGCCGGTCATGGTGACGATGGCCAGCGGGTAGGCGACGTCCCCCACGGCCTGCCCGAGGGCCGCGCTTGCCGAGCCGGTCCAGAACGTCTGGAAGCGGAGGTTGCGGCACAGGGGGATTACAACGTCGGTCAACGTGCTCTCACTTAGACCGGGTCGGCGGCCATGGCGGGCCGCCTCAGGCGGAGCGGTGGGCGGCGGGCACGCGGCCCGGCTGGCCCGCCGCCTGGTCACCGGCCGGCGAGACGGCCAGGAACGAGCCGTCCACGTAGCCTGGGTTGGCCGGGCAGACGAAATCGCCGGCCTCGTCCGGCAGGGTCGGCGCCGCGACGCATGGCCCGCAGCCTCCGGCTCACCGTCTTGGCTACCGTGGCCTGCTGCGCCTGATCCCGCAGTTCGCGGCCGCGCTGCGCGGTGAGCTTGCGCGTAATCTCGGGATGCATGATTCCTCCTGGTTCCTAATGGCGCCTGCGCAAATGTTCACGCCTACATGAATGATGGCAGGATCGTGAGCGTGTGGCAAGATGGTAGGCATGGAAGAACAGCCTGGAGTCCGGGAGATCGACAGCGTCCAGGAGCTGCGGGCGCTGGCGGACCCGGTCCGCCTCGCGATCTTGTCCGCGCTGGACTCGCACGTCCCGGGCGGTGAGCTGCCGGTCATGTCCGTGAAGGAACTAGCCCAGCACCTCGGCGAACCCCAGACCAAGCTCTACCGGCACGTGAAGCAGCTCGAAGCCGCCGGGCTGATCGAGGTCGCCGCGACCCGGTTGGTCTCCGGCATCCTGGAGCAGCGCTACCGGGCTCGGCAGCGCGACCTGCGGCTGTCCGCGGCGCTGTTCCGGCAGCACGCCGACGAGACCGAAGCGGCTGTCCGATCCGCCTTCGATGCCTTCCTGACAGGCGTCTTCGACCGAGCACGCGAGCAGGACTGGCCGTCGGACGGGCCGGACAAGCCCGTCATGCTCGTCTTCGAGGACCGGGTCAGCCTCGGGGCGGCGGAGCGGATCCGCGTCCGGCTGGAGGAGGTCACGCGGGAGATAGCCCAGGCCGAGGCGGGCGATATACCGGTCAGCGTCGCGATCGGCTTCTACCGGCCGACGACGTGAGCCCGGCTACGACGCGTGTGACCCTCGCCGCAGCGATCTCGATCTCTGGAGCCGGCAGATCACCGTGCGCGGTAAGGGGCGGCAGGCAGAGGGTCGTCAAGATCGGGCACGAAGCCGCCCGCGCCCTGGACCGGTACCTCCGCACCGCTCCAAGCACGGGCAGGCGGGGCGACCGCAGCTGCGGCTGGGGGTGAACAACCGGGGGCCGATGACCGCGAACGGGATCTACCAGATGATCGCCCGCCGTGGCCGGCAGTGTGGCGTGGATGCCTGGACGCACCGGTTCCGGCACCACTTCAGCCACACCTGGCTGGACCGGGGGCATCGTCGCTGTTGGCGACAAATGCTCGCTCATGCCGCGGGTCGCACGTTTGGTCGCGGTGGTGGCTGGATCTTACGGCCTCCTAGCGCGCGATGAGGAAGTGAGGGGCGATCCGGGTACCGACCACCTGCGGGTGGGTAGCGGCGGTCGCCTCATCGGCGTGGGGTTCCGCGATCGCCTGGATTACCAGGCCGGCGCCGAGGACGGCGTTTATCCACCCGGCCATGGTCGGCGGCGCCGTCACCGACCAGATAGCAGATCCCACCGCGGTCATAGCCAGCGGCCGCGGTGATGAATGATTCGGCGACATCCAGGGCAGCAACGTGGGCGCCTTTGTCGGCCAGCAGGCGGGTGTTGTGCCCCTCACCGCAGCCCAGGTCGAGGCACACCAGCCCGTCAACCGGCGGGAGCAGCCCGAAGAACGCATTCAAACCTCGCCGATCCTTCCATCCTTCATGCTTCGGCGTTCGTCCTAGGCGATTCAGCACGGGCGGCGACGCAGGATCGCCAGCCGGCTTATCGCCAGCCGAGCGCAGGTGCCACGTGGGTGAGGATGCTGTCGATGACGTGGGCGTTGTAGTCGACGCCGAGCTGGCCGGGCACGGTGAGCAGCAGCGTGTCGGCGGCGGCTATGGCCTCGTCCTCCTTGAGCTGCTGGATCAGCACATCCGGCTCGGCAGCGTACGTGCGGCCGAAGATCGCCTGGGTCTTCGCGTCGATGAACCCAATCTCGTCGGTGTCCTGGTTCCGGCGGCCGAAGTACGCCCGGTCCCGGTCATCGACGAGGGCAAAGATGCTCCGGCTTACCGAAACCCGCGGCTCCCGCTCGTGGCCAGCCTGCTGCCATCCGTCGCGGAATGCCTGGATCTGCTCAGCCTGCTGCAGGTGAAAGGGTTTGTCCGACTCGTTATTGATCAGCGTCGA
>Ga0187814_10000754_pt1 | contig 11536 bp, 13 predicted proteins | sample NC_S_4_FD_132450 | JGI IMG/M metagenome (GOLD analysis project Ga0187814, IMG submission 132450) | Wetland sediment microbial communities from Neuse River Estuary, North Carolina, USA - ASW-S_4 | ecosystem: Environmental > Aquatic > Freshwater > Wetlands > Sediment | place: USA: North Carolina...
AAGGCCGTGGCGGTCGAGGAGATCCTGCGCCGGTACGGCCTGGACTGGAGCCAGGTGCTGGCGATCGGCAACGACTGGAACGACCGCGGCATGATCGAGCGGGCGGGTTTCGGGGTGGCGATGGCGGATGCGCCGCGCCCCGTGCGCGAGGTGGCGCGCCTCGTCACGGGCCGCGTCCAGGAGGGCGGGGCGGGCCAGGCGATCGAGTCCTACCTGGCGCTGCTGCCGCCCCAGGAAGACCCTCGGCTATAATCGCCTTGTGTGACCCGAAGGAGGTTTCCCGGTGCAGGTCGTCGTGTTGGTAAAGCAGGTGGCGGACACAGCGGCGCGGATCAAGCTGCAGGGGGAGCGGGACATCGATCGGCAGAGCGCCAGCCTGATCGTCAATCCCTACGACGAGATGGCGATCGAGGAGGCGCTGCGCATCCGCGAGAAGGTCGGTGGCACGGTCGTCGCCGTGACGCTCGGCGAGGCGAAGGCGGAGGAGGCCCTGCGCACGGCGCTCGCGATGGGCGTCGACGAGGCGGCCAGGGTGACGGCGCAGACGAGCGACCCGCTCACCACGGCGCGCGCACTGGCGCGGGCCGTGCAGGAGCTCGGCGCGGACGTCGTGGTGGCGGGCCGCTCCGCGGCGGACGACGAGCAGGGACAGGTGGGCGCGCTGCTCGCGACCGTCCTCGACTGGCCATGCGTGACCGAGGTGACGAAGCTCGAGATCGGTCCCGAGGGCGGCACGGCGGAGCGCGAGGTGGAGGGCGGTGGCGTCCAGGTGCTCGAGTTCTCGCTGCCCATCGTGCTGACCGCCCAGGAGGGGCTCAACACGCCGCGCTACGCGTCGCTGCCCGGCATCATGAAGGCCAAGCGCAAGGAGATCCGCCAGATCGCGGTGGACGCATCGGCGGTCGGCGAGCCCGTGCTCGAGACCGTGGCCCTCGAGCTGCCGCCCGAGCGCAGCCAGGGGCGGATGATCGCCGACCTCGGACCGGTCGAGGCGGCCAAGGAACTCGTCCGCGTCCTGCACGAGGAAGCCAAGCTCATCTAGTAGGAGGCGTCGCCGTGATCCTCGCGGTTCTCGAAGCACACGACGGAAACCTCAAGAAGATCTCGCCGGAGCTGGTGAGCGCGGCGCGCAGCCTCGAGCGGATGCTCGCGGCGGGCGGCGTCACCCTGCTCCTGGTGGGCGACGACGCCCAGGCCGCAGCGGCGGCCGCTCCGCTCGGCGACGGCGTGCTGACCGTTCGGGGAGAGGCCTTCACCGCGTACGCCGCCGAGGCCTGGGCCGAGGCCGTGGCGCAGGCGGCGCGCGACGTGCAGGCCAAGGCGATCGTGCTCGGCTCGACGTCGTTCGGCCGCGACCTCGCACCGCGGGTCGCCGGACTGCTCCAGGCGGGGCTCCTCGCCGACGTGGGGGAGCTCGTGCTCGACGGCGGACGCCTGAGGGCGGAGCGCAGCATCTACTCCGGCAAGGTCAACGCCCAGACGGTCAGCCTGAGCGCCGTGACCGTCGCGACCATCCGCCCGAACGCCTATCCGGCCGCTGCGCCGCTCGCCGCCGCGGGCTCGGTTCGCGAGCTCGCCGTGCCGGTGGACGCCGCCAAGGTGCGTTGCCGGGTGCGCGAGGTGCGCCGCCAGGAGGCGGGCCGCCCGGAGCTTACCGAGGCCTCGGTGGTCGTCGCCGGTGGGCGCGGACTCAAGGAGGCCGAGAACTTCCACCTGATCGAAGAGCTCGCGGACCTGCTCGGCGCTGCCGTGGGCACCACGCGCGCGACCGTGGACGCCGGCTGGCGCCCGCACAGCGAGCAGATCGGCCAGACCGGTAAGAACATCGCGCCGTCGCTCTACATCTGCGTCGGCATCTCTGGCGCCGTGCAGCACATCTCCGGTGTGCTCGGCAGCCGCACCATCGTGTCGATCAACCGCGACGCCGAGGCGCCGATCTTCAAGATCTCGGACTACGGCGTCGTCGGCGACGCGCTTGAGGTCCTGCCGCCGCTGATCGAAGAAGTGCGCAAGCTGGGCTGAACGGCAGGGCCCAGGGGCCGGCGGTCCGCCTGAGCGGGCTGCCGGCCTTCGCCTGCGCACCGCCCGGCAGGTCTCCTGCACCGCACCGGCGAGGGGGGGCGCTACAGCATGGCGCGCACCGCGGCCTCGGCGGCCCGCGCGAGATCATGGGCGCCGGCGGGCGCGCCCTGGGCGGCCTCCCGGAGGAGCACCCCCTCCGGTGCCTTTGCGCGGGCGCGCCCGCAGACGATGGCGGCGGGCTTGCCCGCCTCCCGTGCCAGCGCGCACACCCTGCCGGGGGCCTTGCCGAGCCAGCTCGTCGCGTCCACCTGCCCCTCGGACGTGAGGACGGCGTCGGCCGAGGCCAGGGCCGCGGGGACGCCCAGGAAGTCGAAGATGCAGTCGGCTCCGGGCACGAGCCGTGCACCCAGGGCGCGCGCCGCGGCGCCGGCGCCGCCGGCCGCTCCGGCTCCGGCCACCTCCGCCCGCAGCCCGCTCGCCTCGCTCAGGAGCGCGCCGAGATGGCCGAGCGCCGCGTCGAGGGCGGACAGGTCCTCCGGGGCGAAGTGCTTCTGCAGGGCGAACGCGTAGGCGCTGCCGCCCGGCCCGGACAAGACGTGGTCGACGTCGTGCGCCGCCTCGAAGGCGATCCCGGCCAGCCGCTCGCGCGCAGGGGCGAGGTCCAAGGACTCGAGCGCGGCGAGGTCGCGCGCCGCGACGAAGCGGCTGCGCGTCGTCGGGCGCAGGTGGGCGCCGAGGGCCTGCAGCAGCCCGAGCCCGCCGTCCTGCGTCGCCGAGCCGCCGAGCAGCAGGAGCAGCCGGCGGGGCCTCAGGCTCGCCGCCGCGGCCAGGAGCTCCCCGACGCCGTAGCTCGTGCAGCGCCAAGGGTTGTAGCCGCGACCGGCGAGTCGCCACAGGCCGGCCGCCTCGGCGAACTCCACGGCGGCCGCCTGGTCGCGGGCGCGGAAGGCGAAGCGGCCCTCCACGGGACCGCCGAGCGCATCGTGCGTCGCCGCCTTGCGCGGGCGGAAGCCGGCGGCCGCGAGTGCGGCCAGCGAGCCGTCGCCGCCGTCGGCGATGGGCAGGGACAGGGCTTCGTGCCCGGCCCGGCGCACGCCCTGAGCGAGGGCGCGCGTGGCGGCACGGCAGTCCAGGGTGCCCTTGAGGGCGGCGCCGGCGACGAGGACCAGGGCCAAGCGATCAACTCCGGAGGAGCCTTCGCCCTCCGCCGCGCAACGACCTGCGTCGCCTCAGGAGTAGCCGTAGCGGTGAAAGCAGTCCCGACAGAGCAGCATGTCGCAGTAGAGGCGCAGCTTGCGCCTGAGGGTAAGGCGCTGGCAGATGTCGCAGGCGCGCAGTTCCACGAGTTTGCCCAAGTGGGTCGCCTCCAGGTGCCCCTTAGCCTGCGCGGCCGATGGGGCACCTATGCGGCATGGCGCCGCCCGGGCGGGCATGCTTCTGGCATAGGCCGGCTCCGGGAGGAGGTCCCGCGTTGTTCACGATCCTCATGATCGTCCTCTTCGCCGCGCTCATCCTCGCGGTTGCGGGCGCCCTGCCCCTGCTGCTGGGACTGCTCCACGCACGGCGCCGCGGCTGAACAAGGTGTGGTGGCGCGGAGCCGCGAATGGCCCCATGGGGGGAGTTCCGTGCAGCCTTTGCGCATCGTCCTGCCGACACCGTTCGCCGTCGGCCCCGTGAACGCGTACCTGTTCGCCGAGGACCCCGTCACGCTGGTCGACCCGGGCCCCCTCTACCAACCGGCGCAGGAGGCGCTCCGCCTCGGTCTCGCGGGGGCCGGCATCAGCCCACGGGACGTGCGGCGCATCGTCGTGACCCATCACCACCCAGACCACGTCGGCTACGCGCCGGAACTCGCGCGCCGTTGCGGTGCGGAGCTGCTGCTGCACCCGGAGGCGGCCGAGCGGACGCTGAGACCTTACGGGGACGCGGCCGCCAACGAGGCCTGCCTGCTGCGCAACGGCGTTCCGGGCGTCGTGCTCGACGCGATGCGCAGGGAGCTCGAACGCCTCGTCGGCTGCATGGCCCCTCTCGAGGACTGGCGCCCGATCGTCGAGGGCGACATGCTGCTCGCGGGCGGCGAGCAGCTCAAGGCCCTGGTGCTGCCGGGCCACGCGCCCGGCCATGTGTGCCTGCAGGCGGCAGGGTACGTCGTGGGCGGGGATCTCCTGATCGAGGGCATCACGCCGAACCCCATCTTCGAGGTGGGTCCGCAGGGCCGCCGTCCCTCGCTGCACGAGTACCGCCAGAGCCTGGAGCGGTGCCGGGCACTGCCGTCGGTGCCCTGGCTGCCCGGGCACCGGGGCGACGTGCGCGACCCGCTCGCGCTGATCGACCGCTACGAGGAGCAGATGGCCGCGCGCCAAGGGCGGGTCCGCGAGCTCCTCGCCCGTGGGCCGCGCACGGCGTTCGAGCTCAGTCAGGAACTCTTCCCGATGTCGCGCGGCGCGGATCCCTTCCTGGCCGTGTCGGAAACGCTCGGGCAGCTCGACGCCCTCAGCGCCGCCGGCCTGGTTAGCGAGGAGCGGCGCGGGGATCTGTCCTTGTACCGGAGCGGGCAGGGCGCGGCCTGAGGCAGGCCGCGCCGCGGCGAGCTCGCGGACGGCGCGACCTAATAAATGGGGTCCCCGCCGCACCGGGCGGCGGGGACCCCTGGCCTTCGCTTCAGAACGTGCGACTCGATCCGGGCGGCATGATCACCACGTCCGTCTCGGGGCTCTGCCGCCGCACCTCCGACTTGAACCGCTCCAGGTCGGCGTGGATGAGCGGGAAGGTGTCGTAGTGCATCGGCACGACCGTGCGCGGCGCGATGAAGCGCGTCGCCACGGCGGCGTCCTCGACGTCCATCGTGAAGTACGACCCGACGGGCAGCAGGGCGATGTCGATCGGTCCCCAGACGTCGCGCAGGAGCTGCATGTCCGTCGTCAGCGCCGTGTCGCCGGCGTGGTAGAGCTTCTTGCCCTCGGATTCGATCAGGAAGCCGCACGCGTGGCCGCCCGCGATGCCCGAGCCGTGCAGGGCGACGACGAGCTTGACGCTGCCGAAGGGGAACTCCCGCCGGCCGCCGAGGTGCATGCCGTGCGCCTGGAAGCCCTTTTGCTCGAGATCGACGGCGATCTCGTTCGTCGTGATCGCCGTCGCGCCGGTGCGGCGCAGGATCTCCTCGGCGTCGCCGATGTGGTCGCCGTGGGCGTGCGTGATCAGCACGAAGTCGCAGTCGATGTCCTGCGGGGTCGTCCCGGCGGTCGGGTTGCCGGTCAGGAACGGGTCGATCACGAGCGTCTTGCCACCAGTGCGGACAAGCCACGTGGCATGGCCCAGGAAGGTCAGTTCCAAGACGCGGTACCTCCTCGCTGGGGACGAATATTCTGGCAGAATCGAGTATAGCACGCGCCGCCTCGCCGACGGGGCCCCGCCGTGCTATCGTGAGCGCGAAGGCATAAGGGTTGGCGGGAGGCGCGTCGCACCGTGGACGACCTCATCCACATCGGCGAGAAGACGCTCAGCAGGCGCCGGCTGAGGGCGACGATCGACGAACTGCTGCGCCTGCGCGTAGCGGGGCTCTCGCAGCAGGCCGCCGCGGACCGCTTCGGGGTGGACCGCAGCTTCATCTCGCGGCTCGAGACGCTGGCCGAGGTGCATAAGGGCGGCTCGATCGGCCTCGTGGGCTTCCCGATCGCGAACCGCGACGAGATCCGCGCGATCTGCACGCGGCGCGGCGTGGAGTTCGTGCTCCTGCTGTCGGAGGCCGAGCGCCAGGCCTACCTGCAGGAGCAGAGCGGGATGTCGCTGCTGCACGAGGTGCTGGGCACCGTCGCCCGCCTGCGCACTCTGGACCACGTCGTCCTGTTCACGTCCGACCACTGGCATGCCGTGGCGTCGGCGCTGCTCGGACGCGAGATCACAGGGGTGCAGATCGGCCACTCGCCCATCTCGGAGGACCGCGTCGTCGACCCGCACGTGCTCGAGTCCCTGCTGGACGCGCTCGGTGCTGCGCAACCCCGTCCGGACCGCCTTGGCACGCGTTGACAGCCTAGGGACACCGCAATATAATACCCGCGAGCGTTGTCAGGCGGGCACCCCGCTCGGGGCTGTCCGTCCGTTTTTCAAGGCGCTCGCGGTAGGACGTTGGAGAGGGGTGCCGTTGTTGGAGAAGGAAGTTCTCCTGTCGAGCGAAGGGCTCAAGAAGGTCGAGCAGGAGCTCGAACACCTCAAGTCCGTGCGACGCCGCGAGGTTGCCGAGCGCATCAAGCAGGCCCGGGAGTTCGGCGACATCTCGGAGAACTCCGAATACGAGGACGCGAAGAACGAGCAGGCCTTCATCGAGGGACGCATCCTCACGCTCGAGAAGATGCTGCGCAACGCCAAGATCATCGAGGACGCCGCGTCGGATCCGGAGGTCGTGACGATCGGCTCGAGCGTACAGGTGCGGGACCTGGACGAGAACGAGACGTACGAGTACGTGATCGTCGGATCGACCGAGGCGGATCCGGCGCAGAACCGCATCTCGAACGAGTCGCCGGTGGGCAAGACCCTGATCGGCAGCCACGTGGGCCAGGTCGTGGCCGTGGCCGTGCCGGCCGGAACGCTCCGCTTCGAGGTGCTGGGAGTTCGACATTAGTGCCGCCGGAAGAGCCTAGGGCCGAGTCCTGGCCCGAACCCCAGAGGTTTGAGAAGCTCAGGGAGCTCCGCTCCCTGGGCCTGGATCCGTACGGTGCGCGCTTCACCGTGACGCAGCATGCGGAGGCGATCGCCGCGCACTGCGACGACCTCGCGGGTGAGGACGTCCGCATCGCCGGCCGCGTGCGCGCCGTGCGCCTGCACGGCGGCTCCGCCTTCGTCGACCTGCACGACGAGACGGGACGCGTCCAGGTCTACGTGCGCAAGGACGGCGTGGGCACGGCGGCCTTCCACCTCGTGGACCTCCTGGACCTCGGCGACTTCCTCGGTGTCGAGGGCAAGGTCTTCCGCACGCGACGTGGGGAGCCATCGGTGGACGCGGGGACGCTCGTCCCCCTGTCGAAGGCCCTCAGACCGCCGCCGGAGAAGTACCACGGGTTGCAGGACACCGATCTCCGCCTGCGCTACCGCTACCTCGACCTGATCGCCAACGCCGACGTTCGCGAGGCGCTGCGCCGGCGTTCCAGGATCATCAGCTCGCTGCGCAGGACGCTCGAGGACCGAGGCTACCTCGAGGTGGAGACGCCCGTGCTCCACACGATGGCCGGCGGCGGCTACGCGCGGCCGTTCGCAACGCACCACAACGCGCTCGACATGGACCTCTACCTGCGCATCGCGCTCGAGCTGCACCTCAAGCGGCTCCTCGTCGGCGGCTTCGAGCGCGTCTACGAGATCGGCCGGGTCTTCCGCAACGAGGGCATCGACCCGCGGCACAATCCCGAGTTCACGATGCTCGAGTGCTATGAGGCGTACGCCGACCGCGAGGTTATGATGGACGTGACCGAGGAGCTCGTGCGCCGGTCGGCTCTTACGGTCCTCGGCACGACCCGCTTCACGTTCCGCGGCGAGGAGATCGACGCGGGGCCCGCCTGGCGGCGGGTCACGTTCGCCGAACTCGTCCGGGAGCGCGGCGGGCCGGACATCGACCGCCTCCAGGGTGAGGAGGACTGGCGGCAGGCGGCCAAGGAGGCCGGCATCGACCCCGCGCAACCCATCGCCAAGATCATGGACGACGTGTTCGAGCACTACGCTCAGCCGAGCCTGCGCCAGCCTACCTTCGTGCTGGATCATCCCGCGCTGATGTCGCCCCTGGCGAAGCAGGCGCCGGATCCGCGCTACGCCCTGCGCTTCGAGGCCTTCGTCGCGGGCATGGAGCTCGGAAACGCGTACAGCGAGCAGAACGACCCCCTGGCCCAGCGGTTTGCCTTTGAATCGCAGGTTCGACAGCGTCAACTTGGAGATGAGGAGGCCCATGGCCTCGACGAGGACTTCCTGTTCGCCCTCGAGCACGGTATGCCGCCCGCGGGCGGACTTGGCGTGGGGGTGGACAGGCTGTGCATGATGCTGCTCGATGCGCCGTCGCTGCGCGAGGTGATCCTCTTCCCGCTGCAGCGGCCCAAGACCCAGAAAGAAGGTTAGCTGGATGAAGCGCGTGCTCGGCGTCTCCCTCGGATCCTCGCAGCGCGATCACACGGTACGGGTGGCGATGCTGGGAGAGGAGATCGAACTCAGCCGGCGCGGCACGGACGGCGACCTCGCCCGTGCCGAGCAGCTGATCCGGGAGCACGACGGCAAGGTGGACGCCATCGGCCTCGGCGGCATCGACGTCTACTTCTTCGCCCGCGGCGAGCGGTACGTGGTGCGCGACGGGTTGCGCCTGATGCAGGCGGCCCGCGTGACGCCCGCGGTGGACGGCTCAGGCATCAAGGACACACTGGAGCGCGACGCGGTGCAGTACCTCTTTCACCGCACCGACCTCCTCAAGCCTACGACGCGCGTGCTGATGGTCTCGGCGGTGGACCGCTTCGGGATGGCCGAGGCGTTCGCGGAGCTCGGTTGCCCGGTCGTCTTCGGGGACCTCATCTTCTCGGCCGGCATGCCGTACCCGATCACGACGCTCGACGAGCTCGCGGACATCGCGAGGCGCATCCTGCCCGAGATGTCGAAGATGCCCTTCACCATGCTCTACCCGACGGGCAAGGAGCAGGAGAAGGAGGGCGCGAGCGAGCGCTTCCAGGAGTACTACGACGACGCCGACGTCATCGCCGGCGACTGGCACTTCATCCGCAAGTACCTGCCGGCGCGCATCGACGGCAAGTGGATCCTGACCAACACGACGACGGCGAAGGACATCGCGCTGCTGCGGGAGCGCGGCGCGACCCACGTCGTCACCACGACGCCCGAGATGGCGGGCCGCAGCTTCGGCACGAACGTCATCGAGGCGATGATCGTCGCCCTCAGCGGACAGCGCCCGGAGCAGCTCGGCCACGCCGGCTACGCGGACTGGCTGCGACGTCTCGACCTGCAGCCCCGCATCGAAGACCTGCAGGGAGGCCCGCGCGCGTGACCGCTGCAAACCCGGACGAGCTCTACGCCGCGCTCGACCACTTTCGCGCGAAGATCAACGAGAACCAGCGGCTGCGGACCATGAACCGGGACTGGAACCGCGATATCGCGGTCGTCGCCAAGGACCTGCCCGAGGTGCAGGCCTGGATCCGCATGCGCGCAGGGGAGATGGACTGGCTGCGCCAGACCTGCGAGGTGCCGCATATCGTGCTGACGGCGCCCGCGGATGTGCTGATCGGCATCTTCCGCGGCGAGCGCACGCCTACCGAGCCGTACCTCGACGGCTCCCTGACCCTGCGAGGTTCGCAGGAGGACGTCCTGCGGCTCGACTTCGTCTCGCTCATGATTTGGGGCGAATGACGGCATTTCATGGAGCAAGGGGTGGTGCTATGCCGCACAAGGACGCTCTGCTGCAGGAACTGATCGACGTCGTGAGCCCGGAGGGCTTCGTCGAGACCTGCCGCGACCTGCGTGACGGCATGCTCTTCTACGACCGCGACGTCCTGATCGGCGCGTACACCGGCGTCGTCGAGGGCCTCGTCTTCGGCGTGCTCCTGCACGCGGCGATCCGCTCCTCCGACGACCTGAAGGCCTGCACCGAGGAGTTGCGCGGTCTCATACGATCGATGGCGCACGACCTGGACCTGCGCGACTACCCGATGGACGTGCAGGCCCTGGCGGAACGCTTCCTCGAGACCGGCGGGCGCTCCATCTACGACGCCTTCCCCGCCTGGGTGGCCATCGTGCACGTGTACGTCGAGCAGGACTTCAGCGAGGACGACGACGGGGATCAGCTCCTCGGCGAGGCGCGGCGCCTCCTCGAGCGGGGCAACGAGAGCCAGGCCCTGGCGCGGGTCGGACGCGTCGGTGCGCTCGCGCTCTGCGGCAGGCGGGTGCGGCCTGTCTGGGGCCGCATCGCTGGGCCGCTCGATCCGTGGCTGCACGCGCTGTACGCGGCCGTCGAGGCCGTCGCCAACGACGACGACTTCACGTACCCCCTGCGGCCCATCGAGGAGGAGCGCCTGAGGCGCCAGTCGCACGGCAAGGTGAGGGACCTCTCGCAGCACAGGCGCTGGAATCAGCCGAGCGGCGACGTCTGGCGCGAGTACGACGACATCGACCGCTTCTTCAACGACGTGATGACGGCGCAGGGCAAGCTGCCCGAGGAGAGCTTCGCGGCCGTGCACCAGCACGGCAAGCAGCTGCTGCCCGTCCTCCTCACGGTGCTCGGGGCGCAGGAACTGCGCGACGACGAACAGGGACGCGAGCACATGGCTCCCGTGCGCGCCCTCGAAGCCATCGTCTCGCTGCAGGCCGTCGAGGCTACGCCGATCCTTCTGCGCATCGTCGCCGAGGCCGACCCGCAGGACGAACTCTTCTCCGCCGCGCAGGCCGCGCTCGTCAAGCTCGGCTCGGCGGTGGCGCCGCAGGTGCTGTCCTTCGCTTCGGGCGAGGCCGACACCGAGACGGCGATCTACCTCTCCGAAGTGCTGTCGCGCATGGAAAAGGACGAGCGCGTGTTCCGCTTCCTTATATCTCTCTTTCGCAAGACGTCGTGGTGGGAGGGCAAGGGCGCAATCGTGCGCGCGCTCGCGGACTACGGCGACGCTCGCGCGCTGCCGCTGCTGCGCGAGGCGCTGCGACAGGTCGACGAGCACGACGGGCGGCAGTCCGAGCTGCTGCGCGAGGCGATCGGCAGCCTTTCGAAGCGCCTCGAGCGACCGAAGGCGGGCGGTCACGGGCGGCGGCTGCGCCGCACGTGAGCGCAGCGCATGCCTGAGGGCCTCGCCTGGCAGCCGCTGCAGCGGACGGATCTCCACCTGCTGTCGCGCTGGCTCGCGATGCCCGAAGTCTCGCGGTACTTCACGGAGCCCGCGGACCCGGCGCACGTCGAGCAGAAGTACGGTTCGCGCATCGCAGAGGCGGACCGCGCGGAAGATCCCGGGCAGGGCGTCGTCGTGCCCTGCCTCGCGTACCTCGGCGCCGAGCCCATCGGCTATGGCCAGTACTACCTGCTCGCGCCGGACGAACTCGCGCAGCTCGAGCTCCCGCCATCGTTCCGGTGGGGGGGCTTTGATCTCTTCATCGGTGAGACGCGGCACTGGGGTCGGGGTTGCGGAACATCGCTCGTCCTGGGACTGCTCACGAGGCTGAGGGCGTGCGGCGCGACGGCCGCGGCGATCGACGTCTGGGTCGGGAACGGGCGCGCCGTCCGCTGCTACGAGAAGGCGGGGCTCTCGATCACGCGCCGCCTGCCCGGCCGTGAGACGTGGCAGGGCGAGGAGCGCGATCACTGGCTCATGTCGCTGGCGCCGCTCTCGGACGAAGCGGCGCCCGGCGGCGCCGGGTGGCGTGGGGGCGGATGACAGGCAGTGGACCAGAAGATACCTGTTGCGTGGCGATGGGGCGCGCAGTATAGTAATCGTTGTCGCCGCGCTGCGGCGGAGCGGTTTCGACCGACTCGGTCTTTGAAAACCGAACAGCAGGGACC
>Ga0187814_10000755_pt1 | contig 11535 bp, 9 predicted proteins | sample NC_S_4_FD_132450 | JGI IMG/M metagenome (GOLD analysis project Ga0187814, IMG submission 132450) | Wetland sediment microbial communities from Neuse River Estuary, North Carolina, USA - ASW-S_4 | ecosystem: Environmental > Aquatic > Freshwater > Wetlands > Sediment | place: USA: North Carolina...
GCCCCGTACGCCGCCACGTACTCCTCGGCGCGGTCCCCGATTCCTCGCTTGGGCACGTTCAGCACCCGGCGCAGCGACACCTCGTCGGCCGGGTTGGCGATCAACCGCAGGTAGGCGAGCAGGTCACGGACTTCGCGCCGCTCGTAAAACCGGACGCCGCCGGCCACCCGGTACGGCAGCCCGACCCGGATGAACACTTCCTCGAAGACCCGGGACTGCGCGTTCGTCCGGTAGAAGACCGCCACGTCCCCGGGAGTCGCCTCCCCGGAATCGGTGAGCCGGTCGACCTCCTCGGCGACGAACGCGGCCTCGTCGTGCTCGTTGTCGGCGACGTACCCGACGATCGGCGGCCCCGCGCCCGCGTCGGACCACAGGTTCTTCGGCTTGCGGCCGGGGTTGCGGGACACCACGGCGTTCGCCGCCGACAAGATGGTCTGCGTCGAGCGGTAGTTCTGCTCGAGCAAGATCACCGTCGCGTCCGGGTAATCCTCCTCGAACTCGATGATGTTCCTGATCGTCGCGCCGCGGAACGCGTAGATGGACTGGTCCGCGTCACCGACCACGCACAGCTCGGACGGCGGGACATCGTCGGGTCCTGAGTCAGCCGCGTTCGTTCGGTATGAAAAAAGAGAGCCACCACCGGAGACCAGTTCCCGGACAAGGACGTACTGGGCATGGTTGGTGTCCTGGTACTCGTCGACGAGCACGTGCCTGAACCTGCGCCGGTATGCCGCGGCCACGTCGGGGAACGCCTGGAACAAGTTGACCGTGACCATGATCAGGTCGTCGAAGTCGAGCGCGCCGGCCGCGACGAGGCGGCGCTGGTACTCCGCGTACGCCTCGGCCAGGGCCTTTTCCCGCGCGGTCCGGGCCCGGGAGGCGAAAGACTCGTAGTCGACCAGCTCATTCTTGAGGCTGGAGACCTGCGCCGCCATGCCCTTCGGCGGGTACTGGCGCGCATCCAGCTCCAGTTCCCGGCAGACCAGCGCCATCAGCCGCTGGGAGTCGGCCGCGTCGTAGATGGAGAAGTTCTGCGGGTAACCGAACCGCTTCGCCTCCCTGCGCAGGATCCGGACGCACGCGGAGTGGAACGTCATCACCCACATCGACCGGGCGCGGCGGTCGCCCACCAGCTGCGCGACGCGCGCCGCCATCTCGCCGGCCGCCTTGTTGGTGAACGTGATCGCCAGGATCTCGCTCGGCGAGACGTTCCGCTCGGCCAGCAGGTAGGCGATCCGGTGGGTGAGCACCCGGGTCTTTCCCGAGCCCGCGCCGGCCACGATCAGCAACGGCCCGCCCTCGTGCGTGACGGCAGCGCGCTGCTGCGGATTGAGGCCGTCAAGGAGGGAATGCGTCGCCATGGTGGTCACCTGTCCAGACTAGGGGCTGGCACCGACAATGGGACGGCTGCCATAGGGTCGTGTCGGCTGTCCACTACGTATACCAGGAGAAATTCGCCACCAAATGTACCGATTTGGCTACGATCTTGGTCTCGACGCGATATCGTAACTTGCTCACACCCACAAGCCGCTACCCGCAAGCCGCAGGGGGTCTCATGGGATCGCGCGGTCGATCCATCCGGCTCAGAATCTACTTCCTGGTAGCCATCCCGCTCATCACGATGCTCGGCCTGTTTGGTTACGTCTCGTATACATCCGTTACGAGCTGGCTGAACCAGGACCGGGCACCGAGCCTCATCCAGGCCACCTCCGAGCCGTTGACGAACTTCGTCAACCTGCTGCAAGCCGAGCGCCGCGCCGCGGTCGTGTACCTGTCCCACCCGGATACCGCCAGCCTCAGCGCCTACCAGAGCGCCGTCACGGTCACCAAGAGCGGCGCGGTACAGCTTGCGGCGGCGCTCAACTCACCGGGCACCAAGAGCAGCACGACCCCGGCGGAGACGGCCGCCATCAACAAGATGACCGCCCAGATCAACGGCATGACGCCGTTGCGCGCCTCAGTGACCGCCAAGGACCTGTCCCCGCTCGGCGCACTCGCCGCCTACACGAACATCATCGCGGGCCAGGGAGCGGTGCTTCAGGCTGAGGCGAACAGCATCACGAACTCGACCCCCGTGATCCAGGGGTTCGGCCTGATCTCCGCGGTCAATACTCAGGAAGACGTGTCGGAGCAGGACGCGGTGCTGGCAAGCGCGCTCGTCAGCGGATCGCTGACGGGCCCCGACCGGGTGGCCTTCAGCCAGGCCGTGGGGCGGCAACAGGACGACACGCTGACGTATCAGCAGTTGCTCACCCCGGCCGAGCTCAAGACCTACACCGCCACCATGGACGGGCTCGCGCCACAGGCGCTGCAGAACAACCTGGCCACGATCCAGCAGGCCGTCCCGGCTGGTCTCTCGCTCACCGCACTGGAAGCGCAGGGCCTGACTCCCGACGCGTGGCAGACGATCACCAAGACGTGGCTGCACGCGGCCAGCACGGCGGGCACCACCACCGCGAGCACGGTGCTCGACGCCAACCAGCAGATAGCGATTGACGCTAAGCGGCGCGTGTGGGAGGTCGCCGGGTTCGGCGCGGCCGGCCTGATCCTCACGCTGATCGTCACGATCCTGCTCGGCCGGTCCATCAACCGGCGGCTCACCGCGCTGCGCCGCTCCGCCCTGACGCTGGCCGAGGAGCAGCTGCCCGCCGTGGTCTCCAGGCTGCGCCGCGGCGACAGCGTGGACGTCGCGGCCGAGGCGCCGCCGCTGCGGGTAGGCAACGACGAAATCGGCCAGGTCGGCCAGGCGATCGACACCGTGCGGCAGACCGCCATCAGGGCCGCCGTCGAGGAGTCACGGCTGCGGCAGGGTGTCAACGACATGTTCCGGAACCTGGCGAGGCGCAGCCAGTCGCTGCTGCAGCGGCAGCTCACCGTGCTCGACGCCATGGAGCGCAAGGCGACCGACCCGGACGTGCTTGAAGACCTGTTCAAGATGGACCACCTCACCACCCGCATGCGGCGCCACGCCGAGGGCCTGATCATCCTCTCCGGCGCTCCTCCGGGCCGGGGCTGGTCCGCGCCGGTCAAGCTCATCGACGTGATGCGCGGCGCCATCTCCGAGGTTGAGGACTACGCCCGGGTCACCGTCTCGACGCAGTCGCGGGCGGCGCTCTCGGGTTCCGCGGTCACCGACGTGATCCACCTGCTCGCCGAGCTGATCGAGAACGCGACCACGCTGTCCCCGCCGTTCACCCAGGTTCGCGTCTCCGGCGAGACCGTCGCCAACGGCTTCGCGATCGAGATCGAGGACCGCGGGCTGGGGATGACACCGCAGCGGATGGCCGAGCTGAACGAGCGGCTGGCGAAGCCGCCGGAGATCAACCCGACCAACACCGAGCAGCTCGGGCTGTTCGTGGTCGGGCAGCTGGCCAGGCGGCACGGCATCAGCGTGACGCTCCGCCAGTCGCCGTTCGGCGGCACCACCGCGGTGGCGCTGATCCCGCAGCGGCTGATCGTGGAAGGGCCGGCGGCGATCACCGCGGGCGGTCCGGAAGCGGCGGCCGCGCCTAACGGCGCGTACGCGGCGAACGGGTCGTACCCGATGAACGGCGCGTACCCGATGAACAGCGGGTACGCGCCGGACGAGCCGTACGCGCCGAGCGGCTCGTACGCGCCAAACGGCGGCTACGCGGCAAACGGGTCGTACGGCCCCGACGGCTCCTCCGCGTACGGATCCTACGGACCGAATGGCACCGCCGTGCCGGGAGAAGGGATGCCCGGGCAAGGCAACGGCTCCTACTACCAGCAGCCGTACGGCGCCAACGGCTCAGGCCCGCCGCGACCCAGCTTCTCGCCGTCCAGGCCGGCCGTGATACCGCCGGATGTGGAGGACGTGCCGTCCGGCCAGGGTGGCAACGGCGGCTACAGCGGCTACAGCGGCGGTGGCTACCCGGAGCCGGCGGGCACCCAGGGCCGGGAAAGCTGGCAGGACCGCGGCGGCTGGCAGGGCACCGCAAGCACTCAGGGTCCGGGCACGGGCGGATCGAATATCCACATCCCGGGCGCGATGCGGCAAGCGGGCGGCGCCGGGGCAAACGCCGGCGCGGGATCGGGTCTGTCCGAAGGCTCTCCTGCGGCCCGCCGCGGGCGGCACGGCGCCAGCGAGGTGCCTGTCGTCACCGGCGTGCCTGTCAGCCGGCCCAGCGCGCCGCCGTCAGAGTCCTTCGACGTCTTCACGCCGCTGGACCGCGACGAACAGGGCCGTACCGAACAGGGCCCGTACGCCGGAACGGCCGCCCGGCCGTCCTACGGCCAGCCCTCCTACGGCCAGCCCTCCTACGGCCAGCCCTCCTACGCCGACGGGAACAACGGCGACGACGACGGCCCGGGTTACCGGCAGGAGGGCTCCCCCGACAGTGGCTCAGGGGAGTACAAGGGCCTGCCACGCCGCGTACGGCAAGCTAACCTCGCTCCGCAGCTCCGCTCTTCCGTAGGGGCGGCGGGCTCGACCGGGGGCACGGGGGTCCCCCAGGCCACCGCGGCATCGCTGTCGGACATGCGCAATACCCTGTCCGCTATGCAGCGCGGCTGGCAGCAAGGCAGGTCACAGGCGCAACGCGATACGGAGGGCAGCGGCGATGGAGAGTAACCAGGGATATCCCGTGAGCCAGCTCGACTGGCTCCTCGACGACCTAGTGCTCAGAGTCGCGCACATCCAGCAGGCGGTGTACCTGTCCCAGGACGGCCTGGCGCTTGGCGCCTCGCGGGGCCTGGACCAGGCGGACGCCGAGCACCTGGCCGCCCTCGCCGCTGGTTTCCAGTCGCTGGCCCGCGGTGCCGGCCGGCACTTCGGCGGCGGCGAGGTGCGGCAGACGATCATCGAGATGACTTCGGGCTTCCTGTTCGTGACGGCTGCCGGGCAGGGCACCTGCCTGGCGGTCCTGACCGATGCCCAAGCCGACGTGGGGCTGGTGGCGTACGAGATGGCGGTCCTCGTCCAGCGCACCGGCGACCACCTGCAGGTCAACATGCGGACCACATCCGCGTTATCTGACAGCTAGGAAAGAAAGCGCCCATGCCGTCTAACGACGAGCGGTGGCTCGACGCCGAGGCTGGTCCCGTCGTCAGGCCCTACGCACTGACTCAGGGCAGGACGCGGCACGCCGGTGAAGCCTTTGACCTAGTCGCCACGGTGTCAGCCACCCATGGCCGGGTGACGGACCCCGGGGCGCTTTCGCCGGAGCACGTATCGGTCCTGCATCTCGCGCGAATGCCCACGACCGTGGTGGACATCGCGTCGGATGTCGACCTGCCGCTCGGCGTGGTCCGCATCCTTCTTGCGGACCTGCGGGAACTCGGCCTTGTCGCGATCCACGCGCCGGTTCCGACGAAGCCGCGGCAGGTGGACAGGAACACGCTGAGGGAGGTCCTCCATGGCCTACGGGCGCTTTGAGGCCGCGGGCATGGCGCCACGCCGCCATCGCGCCATCAAGATCTTGCTCGCGGGCGGCTTCGGCGTGGGCAAGACGACGCTGGTCGGCGCGGTCAGCGAGATCAAGCCGCTGCGCACCGAAGAGCCGCTGACCGAGAGCAGCCTGCGAACCGACAACACCGCCGGCGTGGAGCGCAAGACCACGACCACGGTGGCGATGGACTTCGGCCGGATCACGCTGCGCGAAGACCTCGTGCTGTACCTGTTCGGCACCCCTGGACAGGAGCGGTTCTGGTTCATGTGGGACGAGCTCGCGCTGGGTGCGCTCGGCGCGGTCGTGCTCGCTGACACGCGCCGGCTCGCCGGCTCCTTCCCCGCGATCGATTACTTCGAGCGCCGCGACATCCCGTTCATCGTCGCCCTCAACTGCTTCGATGGCTCGCGGCGGTACGAGAAAGAGGACGTCCGCGTGGCCCTCGACCTCGATCCCGGGCTGCCGATCGTCTTGTGTGACGCGCGGTCCAGGGAATCGGCCAAGGAGGTCCTGATCGCACTTGTCGAGCACGTCCTGTCGGTAGCCGACGAACCCGTCTCCCGCTGAGCCCGAAGGCCCCGGGCAACAAAGCCTCAGGAACAGCGGAGGACGGCCCAGACGGCCTTTCCGCGGCCCTCTATGGGCGACCAGCCCCAGACGTAGCTGAGCGCCCCGACGATCTGCAGTCCGCGCCCGCTCTCCCCGCTCCAGCCGGGCGCACGGGGCGTGGGCGCCTCGTTGCTTGGGTCGGTCACCGCCAGCATGACCTCACCGACGCGGCGGAGCAGGCACAGCCGCAGCGCCGAGGACGCGCTGGGCCCGGAGCGGACGGACTGCGGTGCGGTGCGCAGCCCATGCCTGACGGCGTTCACGACGAGTTCGGCGATGATGAGCTCGGCATCGTCCGACAGGTATCCCAGCCCCCAGCAGGTGAGCAGCTCGCGGACGAACTGGCGCGCGGTCCTGGCTTCCTCGGGGACCGGGCTCAGCGGCCGGCTGGTCACCGCGGGCGTTTCCCACCAAGCCGAAGGCACCGGGAGAAACTGCGGAGGGGATGCCACGGGAGCCGGGATGCTGACAACGTCGTCCTCATCATCCGGCTCGTAAGCAACCCTCAGGTGAGCCAACGCAACCGCTTTCTGCATCGTCATAGGGGCTGGAAAGCCTTGTCTGTCGCAGCATGTGGGTGTGCCTTGCTTGTATGTTGCCTGATATATTGTGCAAATGCAAGACCGGATGCACGTTCATTCGGGCCGTGCACCTGAGATCCGCGCATGGTCATGGCTGCCCGCCAACCTCGTGATCAACCAACCTGCTCTTACGATACGTGATAAGTAGATCACTTTTGGTGATCGGACGGCGGGCTGCTCCCCATAGAAGTTACGATGTGCCCCCAGGATGGAACATGATCAACAGCTACAACGGCATCCCAGCCTCAGCGCTCACCGATGTCACCTGGCGAAAGAGTCAGTACAGCAATCCCAACGGGGAATGCGTCGAAGTGGCGCTGCTACCGGACGGCGAGATCGCCATGAGGAATTCCCGCTTCCCGGACGGCCCGGCCCTGGTATACACCCGCGCCGAGATAGCGGCATTCCTCGCTGGAGCCAAGGACGGCGATTTCGATCACGTGCTCGCATCGGCTCGCTGAGCAGGGCCTGAGCAATACCTGAAGCGATCATCTGAAAAAAGCAAACGATCGCAGAAAACGCGGGGGACTTGAGACCTCAATTGAATTGTCACCCAGTCCTCTTTCGCGATTGCATGCTCCCGTGGGAAACTGGCCCATGCCCATGACCAGATCCGGGCCGTTAGCACTACGAGGAGTAGCGATGCTCTCGTCTGAGGACTCCGCAGGGGAGGCACCGCAGTCTCTGTTCGGCGCGCGCTCGGCTGGACCGTCCGTCCAGCGTCTCGTGCTCGGCGGGCACCTGCGCCGACTCCGTGAGGAGGCGCAGATCACGACGGAGCAGGCGGCGGCAACCATCCGCGGCTCGCACTCCAAGATCAGCCGGATGGAGCATGGCCGGGTCGGGTTCAAAGAGCGCGACATCGCCGACCTGCTCACCATGTACCGGGTTACCAACGGTCCGGAGCGCGAAGCGCTGCTCAGGCTGGCGCGTGAGGCGAACGCCCCGGGCTGGTGGCAGGGCTACACCGACACCCTGCCGCACTGGATCGAGCCTTATTTCGGCCTGGAGGCGGCGGCGTCCTTCATCCGGAACTACCAGCTGCAGTTCGTTCCCGGGCTGCTGCAGACGGAAGGCTACGCCAGGTCGCTCATCCGGCTGGGCAACGCCGCGACGGAAGAGGACGTGATGCGCCGGGCAGAGGCCAGGGTCTCCCGGCAGTCCATTCTCAGCCGGGAGGACCCGCCACGGTTCTGGACGGTGATGGACGAGGGGGCGCTGCGTCGCTCGATCGGCGGCAAGGCGGTCATGGCCGAGCAGCTTCGGCACCTGATCGACATGTGCGACCACCCGTCCGTGACGGTGCAGATCCTGCCGTTCCACGTCGCCGCTCACCCCGCCATGGGGGGCCCGTTCACGATCCTCCGGTTCTCCGAGCCCGACCTGCGGGACGTCGTGTTCATCGAGCAGCTGACCAGCGCGCTCTACCTCGACAAGCCCGCCGAGGTCGACAGCTACCTCGAAGTGATGGAGCAGCTCTGCCTGCAGGCGGAGCCAGCGTCCAAGACGCCGAAGATGCTGAAGGCCGCGCTGGACTCCCTCTGACCGCTGATCGCGACCGAACGCCAAAAGCCCCGGCCGGGCGCCAGTCCCGGCCGGGGCTTTTTATTCGGCTTTTGCCGCGCAGCCCTGGCTACGACTCGTCGGGAACGAGGGTGGGAGTATTCCTCGTCAGGGTCTGCTTGCGGAAGAACGCCGGCGAGGAGAACCGCATGTAGATGCCGGCGAGCAGGCCGATCAGCGCGGACACGAAGGCGATCACGAACACGCCGCCGATCTGCCAGTGCACCAGCGGCATCGTCCACGACGTGTAGCTGTTGCCGGTCGCGACGTCCCAGTCCTCCCACAGGCTCCAGCCGCCGGCGAAGTACATGATCAGCCCGCCCAGCAAGGGCAGTATGCCCCGCATCCACAGGTTGCGCGCGCTAGACGTGAGCGTCTTGCGGTAGTACCAGGCGCAAGTGAACCCGGTAAGGCCGTAGTAGAACGCGATGTACAGGCCGATGGCGGTCACCGCGTCCGCGATGACGTTGCCGCCCGACAGGTAGTTGAACGGGATGTAGAGCGCGATCGAGATCACGCCCATGACGATCGTCGACACGGTGGGCGTGAGGTAGCGCGGATGCATTTTGGAGAACGAGCGGGGCAGCGCCTTGTAGGCGGACATCGAGAGGGTAGTGCGCGCCGTCGGCAGGATCGTCGTCTGGGTCGACGCGGCCGCCGAGCTGAGCACCATGAGGATCAGCAGCCGGGCCAGGAAGGTGCCGAATCCCGAGCCGCCGAACACCGCGCTGCCGAGAACGGATATCACGTCGCCGGAGTTATTCGAGTTCGTCAGGCCGATGCCCTTGGACCCGACGCCGGCGAACGACTGGGCCGCGAGGATCACGAGCACGTAGGTGATGAGCAGGATGACCGTGGAGGTGATCGCGGCGCGCCCGGGCGTCTTGTCCCTGTCCTTGGTCTCCTCGTTGACGGCGACCGCGGTGTCCCAGCCCCAGTAGATGAACAGCATCAGGATCAGCCCGCTGACGAACACGGAGAAGCTGGAGATGTGGAACGGGTTGAACCACGAGATCGTCGGGCTCACCGAGGTGGCCGGGTGGTGCCCGGTGCCGACCCGGGCGAGCGCCGTCACCGAGAACACCAGCAGCATGACCACCTCGACGCCGAGCAGGACACGCTGGAACGCCGCGGAGACCTCGATGCCCCGGTAACAGATGTAGGTCATCGCGACGATCCACATCACGCCGACGAACAGAACCCAGCCGTTGGTGGCATTGCTGCCGATGCCGTCGGCGCCGAACAGCAGGAAGACGTACTGCCCGGCGACCTGCGCCAGGCTCGCCATCACCAGGACGTCCGCGGCCACGATGGCCCAGCCGCCCGCCCAGCCGGTGCGCGGGCCGAACGCCCGGGTCGCCCACGTGAAGGTAGTCCCGCAGTCCGGGTCTGCCTTGTTCAGCTCGCTGTACCCGATCGACGTCAGCAGCATGGGGACGAACGCGAGCAGCGCCACGATCGGGGCGCCGGTCCCCACCGCGACGACGATGAATCCCAGCGTGGCGGCCAGGCTGTAGGCCGGGGCCGTCGAGGCGACGCCCATGACGACGCTGGAGACGAGGCCGAGCGCGCCTGACTTCAGCCCCTTCTCCGCTGGCTGTTCGACGATCGGCGCCGTGCCTTCTGCAGTTGCCACACGTCACCCCTCTCTGGCGTTCCTTAGACAACGGTTTTAGCACAAATTTTGACTTTTCACGAGGTATTCAGTTGTCTCAGAGTACGTAACCTTCGGAAACGAAAGCGCATCATGCCCGACACCCGCAGCGGCAGCGACGTTTTGCTTTCCCATGGTCACATATGTGTACGAGAAGCGCGCCGGTCTTGATCCAGCGGTGATCCAGGGTCTGGTGCTACCTCGGATGGCCGAACTACGGTGATCTCACGCGCATCTGCCACGGCAAGGAGGCCGCGCATGAAGATCACCGTAAACGTCGACGGAGTGCGCTACGACGACGACGTCGAGCCCCGATTGCTCCTCGTGCACTATCTGCGAGATCAGGCCGGACGGACCGGCACCCCGATCGGCTGCGACACTTCGAACTGCGGTGCCTGCACCGTGCTGATGAACGGGGTGTCCGTGAAGAGCTGCTCGGTCCTCGCCGTCCAGGCGGACGGGGCGGAGATCACGACGATCCAGGGACTGGGGAACGGGGCGCTGCACCCGCTGCAGGAGGCGTTCCACGAGGAGCACGCGCTGCAGTGCGGGTACTGCACGCCGGGCATGATCATGGCCGCCACGGACCTGCTGCGGGATAACCCGCACCCGACCGAGGAGCAGGTCAGGGACGGACTCGAAGGCAACCTGTGCCGGTGCACCGGGTACCAGAACATTGTCAGGGCGGTGCTGAAGGCCGCCGACCGCGTGGAGGCAGCCGAGGCAGCGGAGGTGACCGCGTGACCGCCACAGAAACCGCCGCGCGCGAGGTCGGCAAGGCCCGCACCCGCAAGGAGGACGCCCGGCTGATCACCGGGCAGACCAACTGGACCGACAACATCACGCTGCCTGGCCTGACCTACGTGGCGTTCCTGCGCAGCCCGCAGGCGCACGCGCGGATCACGGGCGTCGACGTCTCCGCCGCCAAGACGGCGCCCGGCGTGATCGCCGCCTTCTCCGGCGCCGACTTCGCGGCCGAGCAGGGCAGCCTGCCATGCGCCTGGCCGGTCACCGAGGACATCGTGATGCCGGAGCACCCGCCGATGGCCGTCGACACCGTCCGGTACGCCGGCGAGATCGTCGCCGCGGTCGTGGCCAGGGACCGGTACGCCGCAGCCGACGCGCTCGAGCTGATCGACGTGAGCTACGAACCGCTCGACCCGGTGCTCGACATGGAGGCCGCGCTGCGGCCCGACTCGCCCAAGGTCCACGAGGCGGGCAACAAGTCCTACACCTGGACGCTGGCCAACGGCGACCTAGAGGCCGCGTTCCGCGACGCGCCGATCGTGCTCGAGCGCACCTACCGGCAGCAGCGGCTGATCCCGTCCGCGATGGAGCCGCGCGCCGTGGTCTGCGCGCCGGTCGCCGGCGAGTACACGGTGTGGAGCGCCACCCAGATCCCGCACATCCTGAGGGTCATGCTCGCTCTCGTCACCGGCATACCCGAACAGCAGATCCGGGTGATCGCTCCGGACGTGGGCGGCGGGTTCGGCTCCAAGCTCCAGGTCACCGCGGAAGAGGTGCTCGCCCTGCTGATCGCCCGCAAGCTCGGCCGGCCGGTGAAGTGGACCGAGTCGCGGTCCGAGGGCAACGTGGCGGTGCACCACGGCAGGGACCAGATCCAGCGGATCCGGATAGCCGCTGAATCCGACGGGCGGCTGCGCGCGCTCGACGTCGACCTGCTCGCGGACATGGGCGCGTACCTGATGCTGGTCACGCC
>Ga0187814_10000756_pt1 | contig 11534 bp, 10 predicted proteins | sample NC_S_4_FD_132450 | JGI IMG/M metagenome (GOLD analysis project Ga0187814, IMG submission 132450) | Wetland sediment microbial communities from Neuse River Estuary, North Carolina, USA - ASW-S_4 | ecosystem: Environmental > Aquatic > Freshwater > Wetlands > Sediment | place: USA: North Carolina...
AGTGGAGCTTCTGCGCGAGGCGATGACCACTGGACGTCTGACCGTCGATGAGCTCGATGAGCGCACCCGGCTCGTCTTCCGTGCGAAGGCCCGTGCGGAGCTGGAGCGCCTGGTGAATGACGTGCTCGTACCTACCGATAGCCGCCACCCGATTGCCAGCGGAACCGCCGGAGTGCTAGCGGGCGGTGGGCGTTTACCTGGCGCCAGCGGCGGAGACGGTACGCGTCGGATCCGCTCGATCCTGGGTGGTAGCGAACGCAAGGGCCGGTGGCGGCTCGCCGCTTCGTGCTCGGTTGTCAACGTGTTAGGGGGAAGCAAGCTCGACCTCAGCGAGGCGGAGCTCGCAGCCGACAGCGTGGACCTGAAGATCGTCAGCGTGCTTGCCGGCGCGGAGATCATCCTACCCACGGGTCTTAACGTCGAGATCTCCGAATCCGCGATTCTCGGCGGCAACGAAGTCGATATCGGCGACGAGCGCCCCGATCCGGGCGGACCGGTGGTCCGCCTACGGCTTGTGTCGATCCTCAGCGGCGCAAGGGTCAGCCGGGGTCCCCAGCTTACGCGCGATCAGCGCCAGGAGCTCGAGCGTCGTCGCGCGAGTTAGAGCCCGGTCCGTGACCCCGATTGAGGCTCGCACGAGTTACGACGTAGCCGGGCCTGTGCTGCGTGGAGCGAAGAAGGGACGGCGAGCCGTCAGCTGTTGACCATTCGCCCGGCCTCGTAAGCGCCGAGCGGGAATGCCACCGATACCCGCAGCGACAGCGAGCTTGTCCGTCGCGGCAAGCGGTTCGGGGGATGAGCTGGCGCTGCCTTGCCCGGACACCGGGACGCCCGCTCATGTGTCCAGACGCCTGTCCGCTGCGGTCGCAGTCGCTTGTGCTCGACGAGCGGAGTCTTCTGGAGGGCCGCTCGAGGCGTAACTGCTTTCGGCAGGCGACCGCGTGTCGTGCACTTTGCAGGGACGGTCGCTTCGGTTTCAGTCCGCGCTTCGGGTCGGCATGCCCACATCGATCTCCGCGCGTGCACACAGCTCCGGTACCCCGGTCGGGAGCCGTTACGCCGCTGTTACCCGTCCGTCGCTACAACCAGGTCGATGCCGATTCGCCTCACGGTCGCGCTGGCAGCCCTGAGCTGCGTCCTGGCCCTCGCCGCGTGCGGGTCATCAGGCAGGCCGAAGCAAGCGGCCGCGGCGGGAGGTTCGGGGCTCGCCTTCGCGAGCTGCATGCGCTCGCACGGGGTGCCGAACTTCCCGGATCCGAGTGCCGGCGGCGGTATCCAGATCAGCTCTAGCTCGGGCATCAACCCGTTCTCGCCAGCATTCAAGGCCGCCCAGTCCCAGTGTGCCAAGCTGCTGCCGGGGGGTGGTCCCGGAGCGCATGGGCCCGCCTCCGAGCAGGCGAAGGAGCAGATGCTCGCGATCTCCGAATGTATGCGCGCGCATGGCGTCTCGGGCTTCCCCGACCCGACGCTGTCTCCACCGGCCAACCCGGCCGCCGACAGCATCGCGATGGGTCGCGGCGGGGTCTTCCTGGCGGTCCCGCGCACGATCGACGTGGCGTCGCCGGTGTTCCAGAGCGCGGCGAAGACGTGCCGGTTCGGCGGGCCGTGACACCGGGACTTAGCGGGCTCTCGGCGGGGCGTTGCCGGGAGCGCATGAAGTCGGCTCGGTGCCGGATCAGGGATCCAACGTTCCGTGTTCAACGGGGTGGCGTTGGATGCGGAGACTCGGCGCTCGCCCTGGGTGACGTGGATCGCGCTGCGCTGTCCGCTGCGGACTTGGCTCCATCGGCTGAGCGGCGCCGGACGCTTCCTATCGTCGGCTAGGTTCCCGACACACCTCCGCCGAGCGGCACGCCTGCTTCGCGAGGGCCGTCGGGCCACCTCGGTGCTCTCGCCTCGCCCGGGCGGAGGAGCTGCCTGAGCGCGACGGCGGGCTTGGATTGGCGGTGCGGCGGGTCGGGGTGTAGCGCCAACCAGGGGCCTGCACGGTTTACGCTTGGCTGGTGAGCGATCGTGTGTACGGCGGTGATCGCGCGGGGGAGCGCGCGCGTCGCCTAGCGACGCGGGAGACGATCGGCGCCTATCACGAGGAGCAGCTTGGGCTGCTCCTCGACCGGGTTCGGGACGGCTTTGCACGGTTGGACGCCGGCGAGATCGACGTGTTCGAGCTGGATGAGTTGATCTACCGCTACAAGCGCTCCGCGCGGGAGCTGTGGAAGTTTTGCGGCTCGAGCGGCTCCGGCTGGGAGAGAGCCGCGGGGACGTTGGCGTATCTGCGCGATCAGGGCGAGGAGTTGCCGGATTGGTGGGCGGCCGGCGAACCGCGCCGGTACCGCTGAGGACCGCGGGCGCGATCAGGACGAGGTGGCGGGGTCCAGCCTCGGAGGCGAGCGGCGGGCAGCCGAGCTCACCCTCGCCGAAATGGCCGATCTGTCGCCAGAACCGCGCTGTGACCCAAACGATCGTCGAGCTTGGTGATCACCCGCGGTCTCGTGCTGCAGGTACCGTTCGAGCGCGGGACTTGGGCTGTGGAGCTTTTCCGGCTTGCCCGGGACCCGCAGAAGGGCCGACTTGGCGCGTCGGAGCCGACTCGTTGCCTGTTGTGCTCAGGAGGGACGGCAAGGAGGCGGCTGCCCGATTGTGCGGTATACAGGAGCGGCAGACCTCAAGCCGGGCGCCTGCTCCATTACGAGCCGGAAATGTGGGGTTGTCGGCGCGCGTGGAGATTTCACGGCAGGGCCCGTGTTCCGGGATGTCTGGAGGCCACAATGGGTTATGGGCGAAGAACCTGATCTGATCGGCCAGGATCCCAACTCGAAGGAGTCTCTCCAGCCCCTCGTGGAGGTCGTTACCGAGGAGCTGTTAGCGCGAATCTCGGTTGGGGATCGGCTGGAGACGGTCGACGACGCCCGCAGTATCGCGGAGCTAATCGCTGCTGCCGTGCTTGATCGTTTCGTGGTCTGGCCTCGCATGGCCGACCGAGGAAACCGCCAGAAAAGCCGGGGCGATTCACCCGACTCGAGCGTTATCTTGGCGGTCCGCGACCTGTCCGTTGCCTATGGCGCCAAGAAGGCCGTCGATGACATCAGCCTCGAGATCTTCCGGCGGGAGATCTTCGGGCTGCTCGGTCCCAACGGGGCCGGCAAGACGAGCACGCTGAGCGCGATCGAGGGCCTGATCAAGCCGCAGTCTGGGACGGTGTTCTTGGACGGGGTCGACATCCGACGCTACCCCGCGCAAGCAAAGGCCAAGTTGGGCGTGCAGCTGCAGGCGACCAGTTTCCAAGCACGACTCACGATCAAGCAGATCGTGAGGTTGTATGCGGGGCTGTATGGCGTCAAGTTGTCAGACCGTGAGATCACCGACAACCTGATGGCCATCGGGCTCGAGGGTGAGGCGACCAAGCCGTTCAAGCAGCTCTCGGGCGGACAGCAGCAGCGCCTCGCCCTGTACATCGCGGTTGTCCACGAACCCGCATTGCTGCTGCTCGATGAGCCGACGGCCGGTCTCGACCCGCAGTCGCGTCGTCAGCTGTGGGGCCGGATCGAGCACATCCGATCGCAGGGCGGGAGCATTCTCTTGACGACCCATTCGATGGAGGAGGCCGAAGCCGTGTGTGATCGAGTCGCGATCATCGACCACGGCACGCTGCTGACGACCGAGACACCGAAGAACCTGATCGAAAAGCACAAGGACGATCCCGCGGTTCGAGAGGTCGCCCGCGGTGAAGTGACCCTCGAGGACGTGTTCATCGGTCTCACTGGGAGTGAGATCCGTGACTAGCACTCAGCCAACCACGGCACCGCCGCTACAGCTTGTCCTCACCTCGCTGCTCCGGGCGGACTTCGTCGTCCTCCTGAAGAACCGGCGATCGCTGCTGCTCAGCATCATCCTGCCAGTCTTCATTCTCTTGGTGACGAACTCGAACCGAGGTACGGATCGGTTCGGGGGATCTGTGTTCATCATCGGGTTGGCCGTCGCCTATGGACTCGTCTCCACCTCGATCCTGGGCTATGCGCTCACCGTGGCGCGAGACCGGGAGCAGGGCGTATTCCAACGTTTACGCGTCACGCCCGCCCCCAAGTGGACGATCATGACGAGTCGCCTGGCGATCCAGGTCCTTGCCAACCTGCTGATCGCACTCGTCGTCGTGATCGTAGGCGCTCGGATTCACCACCTGTCACTGTCCCCCGGCCAGTACGTACTCGTTCTTCTGGTGTCGATTCTCGGCGGTGCTGTCTTCCTCAGCATCGGGCAGGCGCTCGTCGGTCTGGTGGAATCGGCCGACAGCGTCAACGCCGCCGGGCGGGTGCTGGTCATCGGCCTCATTCTGCTCGGGACGTTCGGCCAGAGCGGGACACTCGGCAGCACCTGGGAATCGATCGCTCGATGGTCTCCCGTCGGTGCGGTGATGACACTCTTCGCCGGAGTTCTCGACCCGAGCGCGTGGGACACCCGCGACACGCTGTCGCTCGTCGCGTGCGTCGGATACATCGTCGTGTTCGCCGCCATCGGTATCCGATGGTTCCAGCGGGATGCTCGGTGACGAGCAGATCACAACGACCGATCTTCGGGCCGGTCACGACGCCAGCTGTTGCCAGCCGCCCGTTTGGTACCCCCGACGCTCCTGCTCGGAAAACGAATCCGGGCTCTTCGTCGGCCGCTCGGCGCGTCGAGCCGACATCAGCCGCCGAGCCTGCCTTCGCGCTGCCGCAGGGCTTCGTACGAATCCAACTCTAGCTCCCGTATGCGCGGCCAGCGGGACGCAAGCTTTTGTCGTCGTGGTGCTGGCCGCTGCTGTCGCCCTGAGTTGTGCCTTGCGATGAAGTGGGGCGCCGCCGGTAGCCGGGCCCGTGCTTCGATCCAGCGGGCCGTGGCTGCTGGTCTAGGGTGTTGGCGTGCGGCGCGAGCGCGTGGCTCGGGGGGGCCGCTGGGCGGCCGAGGGAATCGTGACGCGGTCTTGCGGCTGTGAAGCGGCGGGGCCGGATTGGCTGATAGGACGGAACACCTCGCAGTACGGCCCGCCGCACTTCACGGGGGTTAGCGACGGGGGAACCCGAGCCTATGCCAGCGCAAAGGGCCAGTTCACGGCCACCACACCCTCCCAACCGGCAAGCTCCGACTCACCGCCACGCTCAAATGAGACGCAGCTTTGTCCATCACCTCGCCTCGAGAACGCCATCTAGGTCGACTCTCAGACCGCGATCCGCGACGCTCCGCCGCACCGCTGTCGACAAAGTCCGAGTCTCGGGCTATGCCCATCGCGAAACAGCTCCGCGCGGATATCGAGACGCTCGCTCTCATCTCGGTAAGCCCTATGCCGGGACGCAGCTCCGATACTCGCTTTGCACGGCAGCGTTAGCGCCTCGGGCAGTCACTCGGGCAGCACCGGGTCGATCTCAGAGTCCTCGGCGTCGCTGCCTCTCTCACCCGCGGCGGCATCGCAAGCAAGCGGGTGCAGCTCCTTTGACGAAGCGACCGCAGCCGGGTTCGGCCTGGACCCGTCAGCTTTCGCGACTTGCAGGTAAGCCGGCTGCTAGGCGTGCGCCATGACTTCCCCGACCTCGATCCTGCGGGTCGTCACGGATCCGACGGGAGCCGAATCAGCTTGTGAGGCGAGTGCCTGCGCCGATGCCTCGGTGTCGAACACCACCATTGATGTGCCTTTGTCTTGCGATAGGGCAACCCAATACGCAGCGACGAAGCCGGGCATGCCGGAGACAAGCGGCACGATCTGGTCGTCCAACTCAGCCTTGGCGACAGATCGGTCGGGAATGATGACATCGATGATCACGGCGTGCATCTGGTCCCCTTCACTGGTGGAAGTTACGGCCAGCCGATCCCTGCGGGACCGTCCGGATCAAGGGTATCCCCTCGGGGACCGCACGGCCGAGCTCCCGGGGAAGTGGCACTACCGCCCTAGGACGCAACTCGACGTCACTTGGCCGATTGGCAAAAGGCTGCGGCGTCAGTGCCTCTGATCAAACGCCGCCACACGCAGGCGCGGCGCCGTTCGGACATCGTGGCCAAACGTCAGGAGGCGGTACTCAGCGGCAGGAAGTTGGCCGAGAACGTCTAAAAGGTGCTCGCCGTTTCGCGAGTGGACTCGACGATGCAGGCGCCGGGTGCGCCACTGGTGATCGCCGCCGCCCCTTCCCAGAAGCCCGGAAGGTACTGGTTCGAGATGAACTGATGGCGGGCGCGCGCCTTGAGCGTAACGTTCACCCGAGCCGACGGCACCTCGAGGCGCCACCGGAGGGGGTAGCTGCCGGTTGCGCTCGGCGGCCGGATGGCCGGTCTGAGTGGCACGACCGTGAACCGCTGCGGATGCGTCGCGACGCCATGCGACGAGACGAAGGTACCGCTCTGCACTCCCGTCGGCCGGCCGGCGGGAGTGATGAACTGATAGAGCATGAGATCACTGCCGTCCTGGAACTGGCAGGCGAACCAGTTCCAGTGCCAGGAGGCGGAGTCAGTGGCGAAGTTACCCCACTGATGGTCGAACCAGCCTTGGCCGCTGACGCCGCTCGGCCGGCCATCGAGTACGAGCGTCCCCCGGGCGGCCAGACGGGGATCAGAGTAGTACGCCGAGGCGGCTCCCGGCCCCTCCTGGACGATCCCGTGGGAACCGTTGAGCACGTAAGGTTGGACAGGGGTCAAGCTGAGCCGCAGCCGTCCGCTGCCGGGCACCGGCGCGTCGACCGCCCAGCGCCCGAGCGTGCCCCGCGGCTGCCAGCCCAGCACGAAGCCGTCGACGTCCATTCGCGTCTGGCCGCTGGCCAGGGCGCCGGCGGCAACGTACTCCCTGGAGAGCACGATCCGGTCGGCCCGCAGGTCGACCACGTTGAGCTTGGCCAACACGAAACCTTCACCCGACCACACAGTCGCAAACCAAAAGAAGTCACGGCTGCGGCGATCGGCCACGGTTCCCGCCGTGTACCACCACTCGACCTGAAAGGCCGGATGGGCGCCGTGGTCGCGGGGCAGGACCACCGGCTGCAGCGCTGGCAGCGAAGCAGCCGAGGCTGCCGCGGCACCTGCGAGCGCCACCGCAATGGCCGCCACCAGCCACGCACGTCTCATCCCAACGCGCATGGCCCCGATGCTAAAGAAGGCCCAGCGCAGAGCCAAGATGCCGGCGCCGGCAACACACCTGCGAGTTGCTGATTCAGGGCTCTCGAGTTCGTTCTCGTGCGCGAGTTTGGCGGTCGGCCCGGTCACACGAACGGAACCGACTCGCGCTCCGGGGTCGCGGGATCGGTGGCCGCGCTGCGCGGGTCGATCAGGATCTTGGCGTGGACATCGGGGTTGCCGAGCGCGGTGAACGCGGTGTCGACTCCGTCGAGCCCCACCGTCCCGGTGATGAGCGGGCCGGGGTCGACGTCGCCCTCGGCGAGCATGTGCAGGGCATCGCGGAACTCGAGCGGCGAGTAGCCGAACACGAACCGCAGGTCGATTTCCTTATTGATGGCCATCGCCGGGGTGATCTGGTCGGCGCCGACCACCACGCCGACAACGACGACGCGAGAGAACAGCGGCGCGCCGTCGATGATGCTCTCGATCACGCCGGGCACCCCGACGCACTCGAAGATCACCGGATGCTTCGGCGCAGCGCCGAGCGCCTCGCCGAGCCGCCACACGTGCCACCACCCGACCGGGAGGCGCTCTAGCTTCTCGCGCGTGCCGACCGCGAGCTCGAGCGCGGAGGGCATGTCCGCGATGTGGCCGCGCCCCGACACGGCAGTGAACGGGGACGCGTGCGCAGGGTCAACGACCACATCCGCGCCGCAGGCGGCGGCCAGCACGCGCCGCCCGGGCGAGTAGTCACTGGCCACGACCGTGCACACGCCCTTGGCCTTCAGCAGCAGAATGACCGACAGCCCGATCGGTCCGCAGCCGATGACGATCGCCACGGTGCGCTTGCTCACCCCGCCACGGCGCACCGCGTGCCAGGCCACCGCCATCGGCTCCGTCAACGCCGCGATGTCGGACCCCAGGCCGCCCGGCACCGGCATCATCATCGACTCCTCCACGAGCATCTGCTCGGCGTAGGCGCCGGGAGCGTGCACCGAAAGCCCGACGGTGTCCACACCGCGGCTCCAGCGCAACAGCGGCAGCGCGACGACCTGCGTGCCGATCGGCGAGCTACGCCGGCACCCCGGGCCGTGCTCGGCGACCTCCCCGCAGAACTCGTGGCCGAACACGATCGGCTCGTCGGACCGAGCGAAGCGGTCATAGCCCGTCCGCGCGGCCAAGTCGGCCCAGGCGTCGCAGCCGTGGCGCGCGTGCAGGTCAGACCCGCAGATCCCGCACCGCAACACCTGGATGCGCACCTGCCCGCGCCCGGGAACGGGCTCCGGCCGCTCGACCACCTCGAGCTCGGCGTTCCTGCACACCACGGCCCTCATCGCACGGCGGGCCCTCGGAGCAAGCCAGTCACGCCAGGATTCTCGCACCGCCTCGCAGCCAGCAGGAACCTGTCCCAGGGGGTGGTCGACCAGGCCAGAACCGCAAGCCGCCCCGGAACGCGCCGGGCGTAGCATCTTCTTACGCCGAGCCCGGAGGCGTGCCAGTCCGCTGCGGTGTGGCCGCGATTACGTCCAGACCGCAGGCGCCTATCCGCCGGTCAGCGCGTGGCTGCGCAATGCGCTCAGCCCGTGCTGGATCGCGTCTGCGATCTTGGCGAAGTGCTCCCTGTCGGCTGTGAGCGGGGGCGACACGGCTAGCGCCGCGCCCAACGGTCGCACCAGCACGCCCGCCTCGCGGGCAGCCATGGCGACCGAGGACGGGGCCGAAGGTTGGCGGTCGAGCACATCGGCGCTGAGCTCGACCGCGGCCATTGTCCCCACGCCTCCGCGGACCTCCGCGACCGTGTCGTGGCCAGCCAATGGCGCGAGCGCATCGAGCAGCACGCGTTCCTGATCGCGTCCGCGTTCGAGCAGCCGGTCGCGCTCGAGCAGGGCGATGTTCGCGATCGCCGCCGCGCAGCAGGTGGCGTGGCCGGCGTACGTGGCGCCGTGCCGGAGCACCGGACCGCCGGGCGCGCGCCAAAACGGCTCGGCCAGCCACTCTGAGACGATCACGCCCCCGAGCGGCAGATAACCGCTTGTGACTCCCTTCGCGAACACGATCATCGCCGGCTCGATATGCCAGCGCTCCAGTCCGAACCACGTTCCGAGCCGCCCGAATCCGCAGATCACGGAGTCGATCACGAGTAGCACTCCGGTCCGCTCGCACAGCGCGGCGACGCCCTCGAGGTAGCCGGCGGGCGGCGGGTAGACGCCCCCGGCCCCGATCACCGGCTCCACGAACACGGCGGCGACTCGTTCGGGGCCGATTCGCGTGATCGCCTCGTCCATCGCCTCGAGCGAATCGTGCCGCACCTGGATCGTGTCCGCCTGCGGTCCGAAGCCCTCGCGGTTGGCGGGGATGCCAGCGAGGGCGGTTCCGAAGCCGTGCGTGCCGTGGTAGCCGGCCGTGCGGCTGACGAGAATGGTGCGGTCCGGCTGCCCGAGCTCGTACCAGTAACGGCGAGCGAGCTTCGCGGCGGTGTCGATCGCGTCGCCTCCGCCGGACGCGAGAAACACGCGCGCCTGCATCGGCGCGCGCTTCGCAAGTGCATCCGCGAGCTCGAGCGCCGGTCGGTTGGCGAAGTCCCCAAACGCCGAGTACGCCTCCAGGCGCGCCATCTGCGTCGCCACGGCAGCAGCGATCTCCGGCCGACCATGGCCGACGTTCGCGTACCACAGGCTGGCGGTCGCGTCGAGATACCGCCGCCCGTCCCGGTCCCAGACCCACACGTCCTCGCCGCGCTCGATCACGAGCTCGGCGTGGCGGACCGAGCCCATGTCGGCGAACGGATGCCACAGCCGCGTGTCGGATCTACTCAGCCTTCCACCTCCTCGGGCTCGTCGTACCACGCCTTACGCTCGCCACGCCGCGGCCCGAATGTTCGTCTCGACGCGAGTCATCGCCCGCACCCCGACAAGCCCAGCCCAATGCACTCCTGCACCAGCGGCAGACCGGCGTCGGTAGCGAACTCTCGTCTGCCATCGCTCCCAGGCTACTTCCTCATGCTGTTAGAGGCACTAGCGGCGATCGGTCGTGTCGCGTTCGAGCAGTCCGCGTGCCGACATCCGCGCACTCGTCAGATTGTGCTCGAGGGTCCAGCCGCAGCCAACGCTTGGATCCTCGAGTAGATGTCCTATTGAGAGAGCCGCGATCGCCAGTCGTGACATCCCCGTCGCTTAGCGATCAGCATGAGCATCTCGATCGAATTCGATCTGCCGCGGCGGGAGCTGTGGTGACGAAGGGCGCGGCCCCCTCCGCTGATGAACTCGGGGCGAACGGGCCCCCCGAGGGGGTGCCCGCTGTCGGCCTGCTTGTTCTCCACAATCCAGACGAGGGCAAGGCTCTCGCAATCACTCTGTTCGAGACCGAAGAAGATCTTCGGCAGGGAGACGCGACGTTGAGTTCGATGAACCCACCCGTCCCCGGCGGCCCCGGCCGTCGCGTGTCAGTCGAGATGTACGAGGTGGCCGTCAAGGTCGACGCTTGAGTCGACGTCGGATGCACGTTGCTGCTGCACCTCGCTAGCGGAGAAGAGCTCAGTCCGGCACGATCCAGAACGCGATGACTGCGTATTGAAGCGCGGCCGCGGCGATCACGAGGAGGTGGAAGATCTCGTGGTATCCGAATACGGCTGGAGCGGGGTTCGGCCGTTTCACGGCGTAGACAATTGCACCCAGCGTGTAGAGAGCGCCTCCGAGACCGAGCAGTGTCAGCCCGCCAATCCCGATGGCAGCTGCGAGCTGCGGGAGGGCCGCCACGGCGACCCACCCGAGGGTGATGTAGAGCGCGGCGCGGAGCCATGTCGGGGCGTCGCCCCACACCAGGTTGAGTGCGACGCCGATCATCGCCCCTGCCCACACCGCTATCAGGAGCGCGATCGCCAGCGGGCCGTGGAGCGCGAGCACCGCGAATGGCGTGTAGCTGCCCGCGATCAGCATGAAGATCATCGAATGATCGAGCCGGCGCATCCGGCGGCGTGCGGCGAGCGAACGCCAATCGATGCGGTGATACAGGGCGCTCACCCCAAACAGCGCCACGAGCGTAAGCGCGTACACCGTCACGGCGATGCGGGCGCGCGCGTTCGCGGCGGCGATTACGAGCACGAGGCCGAGTGGCACTGAGAAGACGCACGCCCATTCGTGAAAGACACCGCGCAGGCGCGGCTTGAAGGACGCGGGCGGTTCGAGCATCTGCCCAAACGCTAATGCTTCTGAGGAACCATCACCACGAAGTCGCCGGGGTGGCGGGGTCGCAGACCGCCGGGCTCAGTTCGCCTGTGCCACCGGACCGGCACGACTGGCTACAGCCTGGTGACTCGGGTGTGCCGTCCACGCGACTTGAATCCCGGCGGACATTGCCTGGTCACGGGAACGCCAGGAACGCCCAATGCTTGACATCGCCCCCATCGCCTGTGCGTCTGGTCGCAGCCCGGCCGCTACTCTCTCGGGCATCCCGGCATCCTG
>Ga0187814_10000758_pt1 | contig 11514 bp, 10 predicted proteins | sample NC_S_4_FD_132450 | JGI IMG/M metagenome (GOLD analysis project Ga0187814, IMG submission 132450) | Wetland sediment microbial communities from Neuse River Estuary, North Carolina, USA - ASW-S_4 | ecosystem: Environmental > Aquatic > Freshwater > Wetlands > Sediment | place: USA: North Carolina...
AGAACGCGCCGCGCAACTCGCAGCCACGGCGTGAGGATAACTCCGTCCGCTGGCAAGCCAGGCCAGGCACGAGGCAGACGGACGGATACGTGCCGAAGGTCACCGGTCTCCTCACCTTCCGGTAGCGGCGCCGCCGCTGACCCAAACCCGGAACACGAACGTGCCCTGATCACGACTGACCGACCTCCAAGAGGCCGTAGAGGCCAGAGCACACCGCCACCCCGCCGGGTGGCATGAGGCCCCAGCGGCGGAGCTACATAACCTCACTGCTGACCAAGCTCGGCATGCGGCGCACCGCCCAGGCCGCTGACCTCGCCGCCCGGATGTCGGCCGGCCAGGGGCGACGGCGCGGCGGCCGGCCAGCCTTCCCCGCACGACCGGGTGATTCCCGAGACGGGGCGGCCCGGAGGATGAGGGCCTGAATCCCCCAGGAAGCCATGACCAACGTCCCTTGCCAGGCAGCGGTGCGTAAGCAATTCTTCGCGCTGAACCGCGGGAAGGGCGGGAACCGGCAGCAGTTCCGGTGTCCGCGCGCCCCGTGGATGGAGTCCAGCGTGGCGACCGCTGCGCATGAGTGCGGCGGTCAGATCGGAGACGGGACGGCGCGAGCATGACACAGGCCGCGGGACAACAGCCCGGCCAGGCCGGGCGCATACCTGAGCTAGAGGGGAAACCCAGACCCGGCACCTGGTCCTGGCCGTCGCCGCCCGATCCAGGCGACTTGAGCAGGCGGATAGCGAGCCGCCGCGCCGAGCTCAGGCTGAGCATCGAGCAGGTCGCCGTCCGCGCGCATATGAACCCGCGCTACGTGGAATACCTGGAGAGATACCCGGCCAGGATGAGCGCCGCCGGGCTGCGCAGCCTCGCCGCCGCGCTGGAAACCACCGCGTCGGAGTTGCTCGGCGCGGGACTTGGCACGCCGCCAGGGCATGGCCGCCCCGCGGGACACCGCACGCTGGCGCGGCTGACCAGGATCGAGTGCTTTGAGCTGATCGCGCCCGGCGGAATCGGCCGGATCGCGTTCCCAATGGGCGCGGGAACCTTGGTGCTGCCCATCAACTACATCGTGATCACCACCATCATTTTGTTCCGGACCAGCCCTGTTGGCGTGATCGCGGCGTACGCCAACGACAGCCCTGTTACCTTCGAGGTTGATCGCGTTGACGAGGCGCTTCAGCAGGGTTGGAGCGTGCTCGTCCAGGGAACGGCCGGCACGGTCACCGACCCGGAGGAACTGGCCGCCGTGCACCGGGATGTAAATGTCTGGCCCTGGGCAGGCGGCGACCGTGACACTTACGTCCGCATCATCCCCACCCGGATCAGCGGCAGGCGGGTTATAGAGCTCGCATACCCGGCGTGACGCGATGCGCGAGCCGCCAGCTGGGCATGCCGTGCCACGCCGGGACTCGGGCTGCGGGCAGCAGCGGCCTCCGCCTGGCGGGCTCATAGCAGCCGTGGCCTCAGCCAGTCGCGATGGATACCATAACGCGCCCTATCAGACGGTGACGTATGTCCCCAGCTTGGCCAGCGGGGGGCCCTAAGTGACAGTCGCCTCCCTCGGGGCCACCCATCCACGGTCGCGGACCACCGGTCAAGCCCGGGCGTAGGCGACGACGCCAGCAGCCTGACCACCCGCCTTGCCCGTGACCTTGCCGAGGTCACGGGCGACACGATGCGGTACGAACAGACTCCTTGGGGTGGACGCCACCGACGTCGTCACGCTGCCGGCGGCTGGTGCGCAGCGGAGCATCAGACAAGGCTGCAACGACCAGCACGGGCATGCTCTGCCACCGTCGCGTTGGCGCCGCCAGCGTGTAAGGGCTCCAGGTCCGGAGGCCAGGACCCCGGCGGACCCCCGAAAGAAGGCCAGGATTAAGGTCCTGGCGTGGCCCCTGTCACCGAGTTTCAGGCGGCGATGGGAACCCAGTTCTCCGGGATCACAGCGACCGGTCCGCGCAAGTGGGTGAGCAACGCGCGCTCGACCGAGTTGAGAAGCTGCCCTGTACCGCGCCCATGGTGCATGCCGATCACGAGCAGGTCCTCTTGCGCCGAGTACCTGGCGAGCACCCGGGCAGGACGGCCGTGCACCACGTCGCACCGGACGGTTACGGCCGGGCACCTTTCCTGCCAGCCGCTGACGGCCGCGGCCAGGTTCCTGCTGGCCTCGGCCGGCGACTGCCCGGCTCCGACTGGGTGCCCCGCCGCATCGCTCGTCCGGGCGGGGCCACCGCGGGCAGATGGGAACCGGTGGCATGCGTGGACAGCGACCAGGCCGGCGCCGCGCAGCGCGGCTTCCTCGAAGCCGAACGCCAGCGCTCCGGTGATATCGCGTGCGTCGCGGATGCCCACCGCGACCTCCCGGTGGACAGCGGTCGTCTCCTCTCGGACCACGACGACCGGGCAGGACGCGTGCATAGCTGCATGCCTGCTGACCGAGCCGATAAGTGCCGCCGCGAGCCCGCTCGTCCCCTGCGACCCCACGACGAGCATCAGCGCACCGCAACCGCTTCCGGTGACTGCCAGCGCGGGCGGCCCGGACAGCAAGACAGTATCGATGAGCAGGCACGGGGAGATTTCCTCGGCCCGGGTGACGGCCGCCCGCAGCACCAGTCGTGAAACTTCGCGCAGTACGTCGGCGACCGTCCGCGGAGACGAATAACGGGCGCGCATCCGCGGCGGCATGGCCGGGGCTGAGACAATCCGCAGCGGTGACCTGTGCCGCTCCGCTTCGAGGGCCGCCCACTCCACCGCACGCAGCGACTCCTCCGAACCGTCCACCCCGACCACGACAAGGGGCATCACCATGACGAACCCTTCCTTCTCCTTTCCCGCTACCGCTGCGGACTCGCAGCAGTCCCCTGGGTGAGTGCAACGTCTCCCGCCCGGCAGCCATCAGAGGCGCAAGTCACCAGGCCAGCGAGATAACGGCCCACGGCCGCCAGGCCAACGGTCCTCCCGGGGAATGACACACTGGACGTTAACGACAGAGCACACACGAGCGCCGGAACCTGGCCCTGAAGATCACGCGATCACCGGTCGTCGGATGAGAACACAATGGAGGAGCAGGTCGACCCGGAGATCAGTCATGGGCAACAGAATGAGGTCACCGAGGATCCTTGCGGTCCGGTGGGGCGAATGGAAGTCGAGGGGATGGGCGCAGGGAAGGACTCTGCGGGGACATAGCCGGGCCGGAGCATCTCGATCTCAGCAGCGCCGGAGCTCGCGCACCTCGCGTTCCAGCTCGGCAATCCACTGTTATCCTCTGTCGTGCCAGGCTGCGCGCCGTCAATTTCCGCTTGCTGCAGCCAGGATTGCAGCGCTTCGGGGGTGAACATCCGGCTCGCGGGCCACCCGGGCGATCTCCCCGTGCCACCCCTTCCCGTCCCGCTCCCGGACCTCGATCGCGCAGCTCCTCGGGGTACTTCCGCTGTGCCGCCATGAGCCTGCGTCCTCCCAGGACTCAGAGCGCCCAAGATTCCCGGAGGATCCAGAACGCCATCGCCCGCCGCGAATGCCTGGACCGGATGCTGAACACTGGCGAACGGCACCTGCAGCTAGTCCTGCGCGTTCCGCGGCGCGACCGGGCCGACGGCCTGATCCACGAATATGCCAGGTCGCATAGGGTGACACGGTTTTCGGCACCCGCACGGTCATGTTGTGACCATCGGCCCTGGGGCCGGGGCCGGGACGGTGGTCACGTGCCGTATGAGCCCGGGAATGCGCGGCAGCCGCCGCGGTCCCGCGCGTGTGCCTGGAAGGGGTGTCATGACGCGCAGCAAGACAATCGTGGGCACAGTGGCGGGCGCCGCGCTGGTAACCATGGCAGCAACCGCGTGTCACGGCGCTGGCCTGGTCATCGTGACCCGGGCTCCGGTGACCTCACGGCCTGCGGCGTCGGCCCTGTTCCCCGGTCCCGACGGGATACAGGCCCGGTGGGTGATCGATGAGAACGAGCGGCCGGGCACCACCGCGTGGCAGATCCATGGCCGGGCGGGGGGTATCAGCGGGTTCGCCAGCCAGGTGTACGCACAGCAGGGTCAGCGGGTGAGGTTGTATGTCAGCACGACCGGCCCGTGGTTCCGCGCCCAAGCGTTCCGCATGGGCTACTACCGGAGCAAGGGCGGCCGTCTGATCTGGCAGTCGGGGAAGATCACGGGGAAGCGGCAGCCTGCCTGCCCCGTCACGCCGGGGATCAACATGGTCTCCTGCGGCAACTGGTCGCCATCGCTGACGTTCGTGGTCACATCGGCGTTCGTGCAGGGCGATTACGTGATCAAGCTCACCGGACCCGGGAACCGGCAGGGCTACGTGCCGCTGACAGTCTGGGATCCGGCCAGCACCGCGGCCTACGTGATCAAGAACGACGTCTTCACCTGGCAGGCCTGGAACTACTACGGCGGCTACGACTACTACACAGGCCCGGGAAGTTGCCCGGCCGGCGTGTACCCGCTGTGCTCCCGGGCGCGGGTCGTCTCCTTCGACCGGCCGTACGCGACCGAGGACGGGGCCGGGTCCTTCTTCCAGCTGTAGTACCCGCTGGTCCGGTTCATGGAATCCCGCGGCCTCGACGTCACCTACGCCACCGACCTGACGCTGCAGCAACACCCGGCCTGGCTGCTGCGCCACAGGGTCTTGCTCTCTCTGGGGCACGACGAGGCCTGGTCGCTGGGCGAGAGGCAGGCCGCCGTCCGCGCCCATGACGCCGGAGTCAACATCGTGTTCTTCGGCGCCAGCCCGATCCTCCGGCACGTCAGGACCCAGGCGTCCCCGCTCGGCCAGGACCGGGAACTGGTCGACTACCGGTACTCCGCCGCCGACCCGCTCGACGGGAAGGGAAACCCGCTCCAGGTCACCGGCAACGAATGGGGATCACCCCCAGCGAGCTGGCCCGAATACGACTTCGTCGGCGACACCTATGCCGGGTTCCTCGAGCCGGGCCTGTCGGTCGGCTTGCGGGTCGCCGACGCGTCCTCCTGGGTCTTCCAGGGCACCGGCCTGCATGACGGCTCGGTGATCGGCGGGGTGGTATCGCTGGACGTGGATAAGTTCGACGAGGCATACGGACAGCCCGCCGACGACCAGATCCTCGCGCGCACACCGATCCCGGCGAGCATGGGGCAGACCAGCATGGGCGCCTTCTACTCCGACATGACGTACTACACCGACCCGGTCAGCGGCGCCGCGGTGCTGGACACCGGCACCAACGGCTGGATACCCGCCCTCGGCAACGACAACGACGGCTGCTACCTGCCCGGCGGGATCTGCGCCTCCGCCGAACTGGGGCGGATCACCGGCAATATCCTGCGAGTGTTCGGTGCCGGGCCGGCTGGGCGGACCCATCCCTCGGCCGCCAACTGGCAGCAGGTCACCTCCTAGCCGACGGCCCAGGCGACGCCGGAGACGGACCTGGTCGGCGGAGTCTTGCCGGCCCCCTGGATAGTGCGGACAGCACGATGGCCCTCGGCGGCGTCAGGCGCAGCCGCTCGCCCAGGGTCGGCTGCGCCGGCGGCAAGATGACCCAGCCGCTCGATCAACTCGTTTACCTTGACTACCTTGACCATGCCGTCGGCCGCACCATTCCGGCCGCCGGGTTGTCCCAACCGGACTGCGGCGTCGGGGTCGTCGGCGTGGAAGTCGCTTACCCGCCACGGCATCATCGCATCCGTGCGCCACCCGCTGACCTCGCACACGGGGCGGGAGACGAAAGGCCCTTCTGTCGCGGCGGGGCAGTGGCTAACGTGCTCCCGGTGGCCCGGAAGCAGCCCGGTCGCGATTGCGGGGAGGTGATCGGCCGATGGTGAGCCCAGCGGCGACGACTGGAGTTGTGGCCTCGCGGTCCTCGGTTGATTTCAGCCGGCGGCCGATGCTGGTGTTCTGGGAGACCACCCGGGCCTGCCTGCTGGCCTGCCGTCATTGCCGCGCCAGCGCGACGGCAAAGGGACCGCCGGGACAGCTGAGCACCGCCGAGGGGCGCGCTCTGATTGACCAGGTTGCTGGCTTCGGGCGCCCGTGCCCTATCCTGGTCCTCACCGGCGGCGACTGCCTGCTGCGGCCCGACCTGTTCGATCTTGTGGGCTACGCCGTCTCGCTGGGCATCCCGGTATGCCTGTCACCATCGGTCACCCCGCTGCTCAACGCAGCCATGATAGGCCAGATCGCCCGCAGCGGGGTGCGAGCGGTGTCGGTCAGCCTGGACGGGTGCCGCACGCAGACGCACGATGGCATACGCGGCATCGCCGGGCACCTCGAGAAGACGACCGCAGTCATCGCCCAGCTGGCCGCCGCGGACGTCACCGTGCAGGTCAACACCACCGTAATGAAGCATAATGTCGGGGACCTACCCGGCATTGCCGCCTTTCTGCAACGAACCGGCGTGCGCATCTGGGAGGTCTTCTTCCTGGTCCAAGTCGGCCGCGGAACAGCCGCAGCGCCGCTGTCCCCGGCCGGGCATGAAGACGTATGCCACTTCCTCTACGACGCCTCCGGGTACGGGTTCATCGTCAGAACCGTTGAGGCGCCGTTCTTCCGCCGCGTCCTCGCGGCCCGCCGCGCGGGCGCCTCCGCCCCTGACAGCCCGCTCTACCGGAGGCTGACAGCCGAGCTCACCAGCATGCTTGGCCCGCCCGCCCGGAGTCCCTCCGCCCATACCGCACCTACCCGCGACGGCAAGGGCATCGTGTTCATCGCCCACGACGGGCAGGTCTACCCGGCCGGCTTCCTGCCCCTTGCCCTGGGTAACATCCGCGCCCGGCCGCTGGCGGCAATCTACCGGGACGACCCGCTGCTCAAATCGGTCCGCGCCGCCAGGTTCACCGGCCGGTGCGGCAGCTGTGAATACGCCGACCTGTGCGGCGGGTCACGCGCCCGCGCCTACGCCGCCACCGGCGACCCGCTCGGCCCGGACCCAGCCTGCCCCTACCAGCCTGCCGCCCGGCCCATGACCGGCCCCTGACCACGGACAGCGCAGGCACCAGACACCGCCCCGCCGGATGCCGATCGCCTATGAGCGCCGCGCAGCGGGCGTCGGCGCACAGCTGGCCTGGCCCTCGGTCAGCGCCTGCCCGGCAACGGCTGTGAACAGGGAGGCCACTACATCAGGCCGGCCTGGCCTACCAGCCGGTCCGCGGCGTGCTCCAGCTCGCTCACCCGGCGCCCGGCGTGCTCGCGGCTGCGGCCTGCGTCGTGCCCCGATGCACCTCGGCCAGCAGATCTCGATACCCATCGCTGCCTCCCTCCGCGACCAGCCGCAAGGGTCCGGCGCGCGGCCTGGACACCACAGGCTTTGGCCCCGCGGGAGGCGCACTAGCGGCCTGCTGATCACGGATCCCGTACCACCAGGACCGGGCACGGAGCGTGGTGCACGCAGTCCTGGCTGACCGAGCCGAGCAGCAGCCCCACGAAACCGCCATGGCCGCGGCTGCCGACCACGAGCAGGTCCGCGCCCTTCGCGGCCCGGATCAGCACGTCCGCGGCGTCTCCCCGGATCACCGACGGGCAGACCAGGACGTCAGGTGCGTCCGTAACCTGCCCCAGCGCCCAGGCGAGGATCTGCCCCGCGTCCCCTTCGAAGTCAGTCTCGCCGCCGATGACCGGCGCCCAGCCGTAGGTGGACGGATACTTCCACGCGGTCACCGCTTCCACCTCCGCGCCGGTCAGTTCCGCGTACCGGACCGCCCAGCGCAGGGCCTTAACCGAGGATGGCGAGCCGTCAACGCCCACCACGACGCGCCCATCGGTCATTTCACTCACCTCAGACCACAATCTCCCGGCCTCACAGTCACGCCCGCGACCGGCGCCCCGCAGGGGCGGACGCACTGGCGTGCCGGGGACCATCGGCTCTCGGGGTACGTGGGCTGGCGCGGGCCGAGTGATGCGGGGTCGGGTGGCGGCGCGGGCATTCACGGCTCTCGGCTGACACCCCGTAACTGGCGGCAGTCCGCGCAGCGCGCGAGTATCCGCCTTATCCGGACGTCTTTGGCGGCATTCCGGGAGATGAGGCCCACCGCTCACGCTGTTCCCCGTCTGGTCACGCAGACGCCGGATATCGGCTCCGGTTGCCCGGCCCCGGGGGAGGCGGCAGGCTGCCGCGATGAGGACGGCGCCCAGGCCGCAGCCGATGCCGGGCACGTGCTCGTCGCCCTGCAGCCCGAGGTCACCGGGCAGCTCCTTCCAGACCGACAGCTTGCCAGGACCGGTGCTGTAGAAGTAGCCCGCAGCGACCCCGAGCATGACCAGGGCCCCCGTCTTCGCCAGCGGGTCGGCAAGCCGCTTGTGTCGCCTGGCCGCCCACCGGGCGGCAGCCAACAGCCCGGCCTCGGCAAGGAGGAAGGACGGAATGCCGCCGTACCCTCCATCGATGCCGTATCTGGCCCGGTCTCGCCCCACCTCACTGAGGCGTCGCCGCTACCGGCCTGATCGGGCGTGCGCCGATGAATCGGTAGGGGCAGCCGCGTTTGAAACGTACCCCGGTCTGGACGCGGCGCTGAGGGGCGCAAGGCGGCGGCTGCCTGTCTGGGGTTTACCGCTGCCGGTTCAGATGGGAGCGGATCGCCCGAGAAAGGTCATTCCGAACGTACGCGGGCGTCTCCGTGTCCGTGATGGCTTCCGTCCCGTGAGAACGGGGCGGGTTACCCTGCCATAAGACTCGCGCCGCAGCGACCATGATGGTATGAGCAGGGGTCAGCTGCGCATTTACCTCGGCGCCGCGCCCGGGGTCGGGAAGACGTACGCGATGCTCGCCGAGGGGCAGCGGCGCCGTGCGCGCGGCACGGACGTCGTCGCCGCGCTGGTGGAGTCGCACGGACGGCGGCTGATCGAGGCGATGGCCGAAGGCCTCGAGACGATCCCCCGGCGCACCATGCGCTACCGGGGCGCGACCTTCACAGAGATGGACACCGAAGCGGTGCTCGCCCGCCACCCGCAGGTCGCGCTGGTGGATGAGCTCGCGCACACAAACGTCCCCGGCAGCAGGAACGCCAAGCGCTGGCAGGACGTCGATGAGATGCTCGACGCGGGCATCACCGTGATCACCACGCTGAACATCCAGCATCTGGAGTCGCTGGCCGACGTGGCGCGGCAGATCACCGGGGTGGTGCACACCGAGACGATCCCCGACGCGGTGGCCCGCCGCGCCGACCAGGTCGAGCTCGTGGACATGACGCCTGAGGCGCTGCGCCGCCGGATGGTGCACGGCAACATCTACCCGCCGGACCGGATCGAGGCTGCGCTCACCCACTACTTCCGGCCCGGTAACCTCACCGCGCTGCGCGAGCTGGCGCTGATCTGGGTCGCGGACCGGGTCGAGGAGGGGCTGAAGAAATACCGTGCCGAACACGGCATCGCCGCCCCGTGGGAGACCAACGAGCGGATCGTCGTGGGCATCTCGGGCGACGCGACAGACGAGGCGATCATCCGCCGGGCCACCCGGATCGCCGCGCGCACCCCGGGCAGCGAGCTCATCGCCGTCCATGTGCGGCCGGACACTGGCGTCGCACACGGCGCGGACACGCTGGACACCCAGCGAACGATGGTGGCGGCGGCCGGCGGCAGCTTCCAGGTGGTGCCCGGCGAGGACGTGGCCGCCACGCTGCTGGCGTTCGCGCGCGCGGAGGACGCCACCCAGATGGTGCTCGGCGCGAGCCGCCGCAGCCGGCTCCGCACCCTGCTGACGGGCAGGAGCACGCCATCGCGGCTGGCGGCGGCCGCCGGGCATATCGACGTGCACCTGGTCGGGCGCGACCGGCTTGCCGTCAGCGGCCAGCGGCGGCGGGCAGCCTGGCCGCAGGCGGCGCCGCGCTGGCTGGCGCCGTGGTCACTGCTGCGGGTGCGGCGCGACCGCGCGCGGCGGCTGACCGCAGAGGCGACGGCGCTGCGGCGGCTTGCCATCGCCGTGCTGGCCGGGCGGGGCGATCCGCCCGCGCTGCTCGAGGAGGTGCGCGAGATGTTCGGGCTGGCCGCGGTGAGCCTGCTGGAACGGGACGCCGGGCCATCCTGGTACGTCATAGCGAGCGCGGGCGAGCATCCGCCCGAGGACGTCGGCGCCGAGGATGCCAGTGTCGAGGTCCAGGTCAGCGACACGCTGCTGCTCGCCGGGCGCGGGCGCAAACCGACCAGGGAGGAGTCGCGGTTGCTCGAGGCCTGCGCGTTCCCGCTGCTGACCGGCATCGGCCGGCGGCGGCAGGCGGCGGTGGAGGCAACCGCCGCCGACGAGGCGTGGCGCCGGTCCCGGTGGACGGTGCTCGCGGCGACCAGCCAGGACGCGCGGCGTCAGGTCACGGTGGCCCGGGAGGCGCTCGCGGGCCTTGCCGCCGGCCGTCCCGAGGACCGCGCGGGCCAGCTGGCAACGGCGTGGCGGGCACTGCATCGCATCGACCGGCTGGCCGCCGACCTGGGCGCGCTCGGCCGGCTGCACGCCGGCGCGCTGGAGACCTACCTGCGCCCGGTCGACGTCGACGAGGTCCTGGCCGCCGTCCTCGACGACCTCGGCCCCGGCGGGCACCACGTTGTGATCGGCTCGCTGGAGGACCTGCCCGACGTCATCGCCGACGCGGAGCTGCTCACCCGCGTGCTGACCAGCTTGCTGGCGGCCGCTCTCGCGCACGGCGCGGGCGACGCGGCGCCCGAGGTGACCGCCACCAGCCTCGACGGGATGGTGCGGCTGCGCATCACCGGGCGCGGGCGCTGGACCGAACCAGACGGGCTGCCGGTCCGGCTGGCCAGGGACCTGACCGAGGCCATGGGCGGCACGTTTGGCGAGGAGGAGGAACCGGGCGGCCGGGCGGTGGTGATCACGCTGCCGGGCGCCGCGCGCGATTCGCGGGCCGGATAGGCTTGCGGCCGGAATGTTCGCGTTCGAGGCGCGTCGTGCTGGGAACGGTGCAGGCATGAGAGCATCGGGCAGGCGGGTGCCGCCGCCGTGGCGGTGCTTGGCGTGGCGCTCGCGGGCTGCCCGGGCGGCGGGCAAGGCGGCAGCGGACAACTCCGCGCCGCCGGCGAAGGTGCCGGGCGCCGTGACGATACGATCTCGCCGGGGGACGGCTCGGCCAGCGCCGACCCGTCGAAGGGCATCACGGTCACGGCCAAGCTGGCCGCCCGGATGCGGCTGCTGGCCAGCGGGGCAGTGAACAAGAATGATCCCGACGATGCCCGCTCGGTTTCCGTGGCGGCGCTGCGCTCGGCTGACTGCCTGCCGGTCAGGCCTGATGATCATGCGGTGCTGAAGATCTGGGCCAAGGGGCACCGGGACCTGAGCCGGCCCCGCACCAGGTCGCCTGCCGACTCCACGCGGTGCTGTGCGAGCTGGTCCCCGGCGGGGTGAGCAAGGAAATCTACGCCGCCCAGGCCGCTGCGATCCTGGACGAGGCCGAGCCGGGCGGCGGCGGTATCTTCGGTGCCACCACCGGGCTGCTTGACCAGTTCGGCCCGGAGCGGGTGCTGGACACGCCGATCTCCGAGACCGCCTTCATCGGCCTGGGCGTCGGCGCCGCGGTCGAAGGCATGCGGCCGGTCGTCGAG
>Ga0187814_10000759_pt1 | contig 11506 bp, 12 predicted proteins | sample NC_S_4_FD_132450 | JGI IMG/M metagenome (GOLD analysis project Ga0187814, IMG submission 132450) | Wetland sediment microbial communities from Neuse River Estuary, North Carolina, USA - ASW-S_4 | ecosystem: Environmental > Aquatic > Freshwater > Wetlands > Sediment | place: USA: North Carolina...
ATCGCCTACAGTCTGCTGTCTGCGTACGGCTTCGGCACCGACCAGTGGGGCTGCCTAGATGCCCTCTGGAACCAGGAAAGCGGCTGGCGATACAACGCCGAGAACGCGAGCGGTGCTTACGGCATCCCGCAGGCGCTGCCCGGATCCAAAATGGCGAGCGCCGGGCCTGACTGGCAGACGAACCCGACGACGCAGATCAAGTGGGGTCTCGGCTACATCCAGGAGCGCTATGGCACCCCGTGCGCTGCCTGGGCAAATGAGCAAGCGTATGGCTGGTACTGATTGCTCTGTGCCGGGCACACAGCGCTACCGTCCGTCAACGAACGGCTGACTGCCAATAACAGAGTGTGATCAAGGCCATAGTCAATTTTTACGTGTTTCGGCGGCTGAGCGTACTCAAGAACGGCAATGTAAAAGCCCGACAGCACTCAGCGTGCGTGGCGGTTGCCTACTGGCTTGTCGCCCTGACCTCGCGTCCCCGCCGCACGCCGCTCCCCGCCCAGATTGCAGGCGGAGTCGTTATGAGTGGCCATGAGCGCGCACGGTGCGCTTGACTAAAGGCACATCTTGATCCGGCAGTTCACGCCAATCATCATCTGCAGATCCATCAACCGCCGCCTTCAGCGGCCCGAACCCAGCGGCACCGCCGCTCCCAGGCATCGCCTGATCCGAAGTCGCAAGCACGCCCGGCTGACCACGTCGGTCGCGGGATCGACGGTGCTCGCAGCCGCCGTGGCAGCCAGCGTCTACGCGTTCTGGCCGGCTTCCGCAGCCACCGCTCCAACGGCGGCTATCACGCACGTCAGTAGGGCAGTGGCGGCTACGGCGACTGACAAAGTCCAGACGAGCACCATAAGCGTCGCACTGACGCCGTCGCAGTACGGCTGGTTGCACGCGGTGCAGGCCTTCATGATCCGCCAGCAGCTGTGGCCAGGCCCGGTTCGCACGGAGGTCCTGCTCAGCGAGCAGCTGCCGGCACCGCCGGCGAAGCCGGGCCCGACTGGGCCGGCCGCGGTGCCCAGCACCCCGGCAGCCCCGGTCGCGGCACCCACCCCGTCCGGCTCGGCGCAGCAGATCGCGCTCGCCATGCTCGCCTCCTACGGGTGGTCGGCCAGCCAGTTCACCTGCCTCCAGCCGCTGTGGGCACACGAGAGCGGCTGGAACGTCTACGCGTCCAACCCTGGATCCGGGGCCTACGGCATCCCGCAGGCGTTGCCCGGCAGCAAAATGGCAAGCGCGGGCCCGGACTGGCAGACTGACGCGGCGACACAGATCCGCTGGGGTTTGAACTACATCCAGGCGACCTACGGCTCTCCCTGTGCCGCCTGGGCGCACGAACAAGCCACCGGGTGGTATTAGGCCTTAGCTCCGCACGAGCGGCGGCCGCTCGGCCCGCGGCGGCGTCTGCATCGCACGGTGCGGGCGCCGCCGTCTGCGCGCGGACGCCGACGTCCGCACCGCTCGCGACCGAGGGGCGCAACGTCGGTCGGCAGTCCGGGAGGGGCAAGCGTACGGCACGAGGGGCGTTAAGGGTGGCGGTCGTGGGGGTGGGTCATGGCCATGACGTCGAGGGCTCGGTCGAGCTGGTCGGGGGTGATCTCGCCGCGGGCGACGTGGCCGCGCGAGACCACTACTTCGCGGATGGTCGCGCCGGTCTCGAGTGCCTCGTGGGCGACCGCGGCCGCGGCCTCGTAGCCGATAAACGGGTTCAGCGCGGTGACGATGGCCGGGGACGACTCGGCGTTACGCCGGAGCCGGCCGACGTCGGCTGTGATTCCGGACACGCACTTGTCGGCGAGCGCGACGGCGGCCGCTGAGAGCAGGCGAAGCGATGACAGCAGTGCCCTGCCGATGACTGGCATCATCACGTTGAGCTCGAAGTTGCCCGCCGCGCCGCCGAACGCGACTGTCGCGTCGTTGCCGATGACCTGCGTGCAGACCTGGCAGACCGCCTCGCAGATGACCGGGTTGACCTTGCCCGGCATGATGGACGAGCCCGGCTGGAGGTCCGGAATGCGGATCTCGGCCAGCCCGGTCCGCGGCCCGGATCCCATCAGCCGCAGGTCGTTGCAGATCTTGTACAGGCTGACGGCGATGGTCCTGGTTACCCCGCTGGCGGCGACCAGGCCGTCCCTCGCGCCGGCCGCCTCGAAGTGGTTGCGCGCCTCGGTCAGCGGCAGCCGCATGTCGGACGCGAGGTGATCGATGACGGCTGCGGCGAAGCCCGCGGGCGCGTTCAGCCCGGTGCCGACCGCGGTGCCGCCGAGCGGCAGTTCAGCCACGTCGGGCACCACGTCGCGACCACGCTGCAGACCGTGCCGCACCGCGGCGGCGTAGCCGCCGAATTCCTGGCCAAGCGTGACCGGCACGGCATCCATGAGGTGTGTCCGGCCGCTCTTGACGACGTCGGCGAACTCCGCCGCCTTAATCTCCAGCGCGCTGGCCAGGTGCTCGAGCGCTGGCAGCAGCGATCCCGCGATCAGCCGGGCGGCGGCCAGGTGGATCGCGGACGGAAACACGTCGTTGGACGACTGGGAGGCATTCACGTGGTCGTTGGGGTGCACCGGGCGGCCGAGCGCACGGGTCGCCAGGGTCGCGATGACCTCGTTGAAGTTCATGTTCGATGAGGTGCCCGAGCCGGTCTGGAACACGTCGATCGGGAACTGGTCGTCGTACTCGCCGCGTGCCACCACCGCTGCCGCGTCGTGGATGGCGGTGGCGACGTCGGCCGGCAGCACGCCGAGCCTGCCGTTCACCACGGCGGCCGCACCCTTGAACGACGCCAGCGCGCCGATCATGTCGCGGGACAACGGCTCGCCCGACACCTGGAAGTTCTCGATCGCGCGCTGGGTCTGCGCGCCCCACAGCGCGCCGGCCGGCACGAGTACCTCGCCCATTGAGTCGTGCTCGACGCGCATGCCCGCCGGGATTCCGGCCATGGCAGCCCTCCGGTTAGCTCGGTCCGGCGCCAATCGTCAGCAGCGGGGCCCTCGGCTCCGTCACATCCGCGAAGAAGTCGTTGCCCTTGTCGTCGACGACGATGAACGCGGGGAAGTCGCGCACCTCGATCCGCCAGACCGCCTCCATGCCGAGCTCGGGGTACTCCAGCACCTCGACCTTCGTGATGCAGTCTTGCGCCAGCCTGGCGGCCGCGCCGCCGACTGAGCCCAGGTAGAAGCCACCGTGCTGCTTGCAGGCGGCGGTAACAGCCGCCGACCTGTTCCCCTTCGCCAGCATGACCAGCGACCCGCCTGCGGCCTGGAACTTATCCACGTAGGAGTCCATCCGGCCGGCGGTCGTCGGCCCGAACGAGCCGGACGCGTACCCCGCCGGGGTCTTGGCCGGGCCCGCGTAGTACACGGCGTGGTCGCGCAGGTACCAGGGCATCAGCTGGCCGGCGTCAAGCAGCTCGTTGATCTTGGCGTGGGCGATGTCGCGGGCGACGACCATCGGGCCGGACAGGGACAACCTGGTCTTGATCGGATACCGGGACAGCTCGGCCCTGATCTCCGTCATCGGCCTGGACAAGTCGATGCGCACGACGTCATCGGCGAGCTCATCGTCGGTCGTGTCCGGCAGGTACTGCGCGGGGTCTGTCTCGAGTCGCTCGAGGAACACCCCGTTCCTGTTGATCTTCGCGGTCGCTTGCCGGTCGGCAGAGCAGGACACCGCGATCGCGACGGGACAGGACGCGCCGTGCCGCGGCAGTCTGATTACCCGCACGTCATGGCAGAAGTACTTGCCGCCGAACTGGGCGCCGATGCCGGCCCGGCGGGTGATCTCCAGCACCTGCTGCTCCAGCTCGAGGTCACGGAAGCCGTGCGCGTCCATCGAGCCTGAGGTGGGCAGCGTGTCGAGGTACTTGGCCGAGGCGTATTTTGCAGTTTTGAGCGCGTACTCGGCGCTGGTGCCGCCGATCACGATCGCTAGGTGATACGGCGGGCAAGCGGCGGTGCCGAGGGAGCGGATTTTCTCCTCCAGGAACGTGGCCATCCGCGCCGGACTGAGCACAGCCTTGGTCTCCTGGTACAGGTACGACTTGTTAGCCGAGCCGCCGCCCTTGGCCATGAACAGGAACTTGTACTCCTCGCCGCCGGTCGCGTACACCTCGATCTGGGCCGGCAGGTTGGTGCCGGTATTGCGCTCCTCCCACATCGTGATGGGCGCGAGCTGGGAGTAGCGCAGGTTCAGCTTCGTGTACGCGTCATACACGCCGCGAGCGATGTGCTCCTCATCCCGCCCGTCGGTCAGCACCTGCTGGCCGCGCTTGCCCATCACGATCGCCGTGCCGGTGTCCTGGCACATAGGCAGCACGCCGCCCGCCGCGATGCAGGCGTTCTTGAGCAGGTCGCCCGCCACGAATTTGTCGTTCCCGCTGGCCTCTGGGTCGTCCAGGATCGCCCGGAGCTGACGCAGGTGCGCTGGCCGGAGCAGGTGTGCGATGTCATGCATGGCCGTGGCCGTTAGCTCTGTCAGCAACTCGGGCTCAAGCTGCAGGAAGTCGCGGCCCAGCGCCTGGCGGACGCTGATCCCGTCGCTGGTGAGCAGCCGGTACTCGGTGGTGTCGGGTCCGGCCGGCAGCAGGTCGGTGTAGCTGAAGTCGGGCATGACTGGCACATCCTCTGGCTAGCAGATGCCCTCAATCGTATTTCGGCTGGTGCCCCCGTGCCCGGCGGCGGCGGCGCGCCTGGTGCGGTATGGCGATCAGGATCGGGCTCTCGCCTGACTTGAGGCGGGCCGGGTCGAGTTAATTAAGCGGCATCTTCCACGCCTCGAGGGGAGCCGGCGGGGCGTTGGTCTTCGTGCGCGAGCAGCGAGCGCAGATCTTGATCTGCTCGCTGGGGCGATCCGGGTCCGGGACTTCCCAGTCAGACCAGTCGTGCCCGACGACAAGGCAGACCACTTTGCTCCGCATGGCCCGCAGTATCCCCATGGCGCCGGATTATGTCTCGCCGTGGTCCCGCCAGCAAGAACTCCGGAGGCAACGAGTTCTGCCTGGACGGCTGATCAGGCCCGGCAGAACTCAGCAGCGCTGGCCGGTGGTCTAGCCGGCCAGCGCTGCTGGCCCCCGCTTAACCGGCCGCCCGCTGCGGCTGCCTGATCCTGATCGCCGCCCAGACCACCAGGAACGCGACCGCGTCGAAGACAGCTGCCGTGGTGAACGAGGCCGCCATCCCGTGGACGCGGACGTAGTGCGCCTGGGCTGCCGCGGTCGCACGGAGCAGCGGGTGGGCGGCCGCTGCCCGGCTGGCGGTGCCATAGACCGTGACCAGGATGGCCAGGCCCAGCGCACCGCCGACCTGCTGCATCACGTTGACCATGCTGGCCGCAGCCCCGGATTCCTGTGGCGGCACGCCCGCAAGCGAGGCCATGGTGAGCGGGACGAAGGCCACGCCCATGCCGAGGCCGAGCAGCAGCATCGGAACCAGCAGGCCGGGGAAGTAGCTGGTGCCGGTCGTGAGCTGGCCGAGCCAGGCCATCCCGGCTACGACGGGGACCAGCCCGGCGAGCATGAGCGGCCGCGGGCCGAACCTCGCGACCAGCCGCGGTGCCAGCCGGGATGTGGCGAACAGTGCCGCCGTCATCGGGATGAACGCGAGCCCCGCACGCAGCGGGCCGAAGCCGAGCACCTCCTGCGTGAACTGGGTCAGGAAGAAGAACGACCCGAACATGCCGGCCACAAGCAGCAGCCGGGCTAGATAGGACGCCGCGCGGCTGCGGTCTCGCAGCAGCCAGAGCGGCGTGATCGGCTGGCTGCTCCTGGTCTCGATCAGAATGAACGCTGCCAGCAGGGTCGCTGCGGCGGCGAAAGCGCCGAGTGACACGACGGCGCTCCAGCCGTGGGAGGCGACGTTGATGAACGCGTACACCAGGGCGGCCATGCCTGCCGTCGAGGCGACCGCGCCAGCGAGATCGAAGTGTCCAGGCTGACGCTGCGATCGTGTCAGCAGTGCCGGCGCCAGCGCCACGACCGCGAGGCCGATGGGCACGTTGACGAAGAACACCCAGCGCCACGTTGCCCACTGGGTGATCACGCCGCCGAGTACGAGGCCAAGCGACGCGCCGCCCATGGTGACGGCCGTGAAGATGCTCAGCGCCCGGACTCGCTCCCTGCCCTCAGGGAAGCTGGCCACGATGGTGGCGAGGACGGCAGGAGATGCGATCGCCCCGCCGACGCCCTGTACCGCGCGCGCCGCCAGCAGCGTCGCGGGTGCGGCGGCGAGGCCGCCCGCCAGCGACGCCAGGGTGAAGATGGCAAGGCCGGCGATAAACGCCTGCCGCCGGCCGAGGATGTCGCCGGCCCGCCCGCCAAGCAGCAGCAGGCCGCCGAAGGTCAGGACGTAAGCGTTGAGCACCCAGGACAGGCTCGTCGCCGTCAGGTGCAACCCTGCGGCCATCGACGGCAGCGCGACGTTCACCACCGTCATGTCCAGGATGATCATCAGCTGGGCACAGAGCACGACGGCCAGCGTGATGTTGCGCCGGTCCCGATCCGGGGCAGGGCGTGCGACGAGGCGGCGGCCCGCTGGCGCTGGGGCGAGCCGGGTTCGGTCCGGCTGCGCGGTGGAGGTTGGCGAAGAAGACATGGTTCCTTCCCGGAACTGTGCTGAGTAGGCACGCTGGCCAGGCTGGGCTGAACCGGCGGCCAGGCTGGATTGAGCCGAGGTGACGCGATGGCCTTGGCTGTGCGGCTGAAGCGAGCTAAGCTCTATGCGGAGGATCCCTCCGATAACTATACGGAGGATACCTCCGCTTTGCAAGCCGAAACTGGTGAGGGCCATGGGCGCAGCCGAGCGGGCCGGCGCGGTGCCGCCAAAGCGGGCTGACGCGCGCCGCAACTACGACCGCCTGCTCGCCGCCGCCGCGGCGGCGTTTGCCGAGCATGGCGCCGACGATGTGTCGCTTGAAGAGATCGCCCGCCGGGCCGGTGTCGGGATCGGCACGCTCTACCGGCACTTCCCCGCCCGCCAGGCGCTGCTCGAGGCGGTTTACAAAGATCAGGTCGACGCCCTGGACGTGCTGGCGGCCAAGCTGCTGACAGCGGAGTCGCCGGGCGCCGCGCTCGCCGACTGGATGCGGGCGTTCATTGCGTTCGGCCGGACGAAGCGCAGCCTGAGCTCGGCTCTGGTAGCAACGATCGGCAAGGACTCCGAGCTGATATCGGCCTGCAGCATGATCCTGCGCGGCCGCACCGACCAGATTCTCCGGCGGGCACAAGACGCGGGCGAAGCTCGCCCCGGGGTTCAGGCCGCCGACATCCTGCGACTGACCCACGGCCTGATCATGGCGACCGATGCTGCTCCGGCTGACCCGGAGCAGCAGGACCGGCTGCTCTCGCTCGTGATCGACGGCGTGCTGGGCCGCGGCCTGGCCGAACACGAGCCGGACAGCTAGCGCGGATCGCGGTCGACCCGGCGGCGATCTTGCACACGCTGCCGGGCTGCGGCCCGTTCGGCGCGCGTATGCCGGTCACCCCTCATCGTCGCCCCGGACGCTGCTCTTCCCGTCGGCGTGCGGCGACCGCGGCCTGCGCGCTGGACAGCCACTGCCGCGCCCGCTCCAGCCGTGCGCTCGTGCTGGCTACCTCGCGGTCAAGATCAGGATCGGCGGCCGAGCCGGCCCGGTCGCGAGCCGATGCCAGCTCGGCAAGCCGCGCACGCAGCTTGTGCACGCGGAACTGGGCCCGGCGCAGCGAGTCAGCTTCTGGCGACGTCTCGGCGTCCGGCTGGACGCCGAGCGCGCTGTCAGCTGAGGACGTGGACCCGCCGGCCGGGCGGCTGCCCGCGGAGAGCACGATGATCACCGCGGCCCAGCACACCACCGCCAGCACCGCCTCCCGCGATGCATCCAGCGCGGCGGCCCAGTGCTGGCGCAGGATGTCGCTGGTGACGGTCGCGGTGTACAAGATCGTGACGGTCACGCAGGCCGCCATGAGGAACGCGATCAGCAGCCACTTCCACCACGGCCGTCGTGCCCCGAGCCGCGTGCTGACCGGCCCGGCTACCGCCTGCCGCAGCCTGCCGTGCCAGGAGGCGACCATTATGCCGACCCTGCCGCCGGACCCAGCTGGCCGAAGCTAGCGGCCCCGACCGCGCTTCGCGTTGCGAGGCGCGCCCTGCGCGGCGCGGGCGAACTGGCCGGCCGCTGCCCGGACTGAAGCCACGGCCGCCTGAGCCCGCCCGGGCGGTGGCCGGTGCCCGTTCCGCCGGGCCGAGTCGGTAATCGCATCTGCAGCCTCACTCAGCTGGCCGACCACGGCCATGGCCGCGTCCGTCAGCGCCCCGTAGGCCTGGGTTGCCTGGTCTGCGACGGCACTCGCGGAGCCGGCGGCGGCTCGCGTCGCCAGCTTGAGGCCGGCTAGCTGCTGACTAGCGCGCTTCGCGGCGTGCCGGCGCCGCCAGGCGAGCGACGGGTTCCCTCCGGTGTCTCCGGCGGCGACGAGCAGGCCACCCACGATCGTGACGTTCTTCAGGAACTGGATCCGCTGCATCTTGCGTTCTAGCGGGTCCTTGGCGTCCCAGAACCGGTGGCCGGCCAGCGTGGTCGGAACCATGCTGCCTGCTATCGCGAGCGCCGAGAGCCTGGGCAGCAGGCCGAGCCCGAGCATCGTGCCTGCCCCGACCTGGATGGCCGCGTTGATGCGCACCGCGTGCTCGGTCTCGGTGAGGATGGGCACGCGGTCGGCCAGGGGCCGGACCACCGGATCGGCTAGCTCGGATACGCGCTCGGGATGCTGGAAGGTGTCTAGCCCCTGGGTTACGAAGACCGAGGCCAGCATCGGCCGTGCGAGGTCTCTCAGTCCGCTCATGCGGGGCTATTGCCCTGGCGTCGGGGCGTTGTAACACCCGGTAAGGCTGCGCGCCGGCCAGGCCGGCGCGCAGCCCTCAGCTGCCGCCCACCTCATCCTGCTTATGTCGGTCTTATCAGGATTGCCAGGTGATTGGGCCGGGCCGGGCTGGTTGCCTACCGCGCGAGCCGCGGCAGCAGCGCGGCCGACGCCGTCACGCCGGCGACCGTCGCCACGACGAGCACGATGACGTCGAGGCCGAGGTGAGCTGGCGTGCCGATGAGCAGCCCGCGCAGCGCATCGACCTGATATGACAGCGGGTTGCACTTACTGATCACTTGCAGCCAGCCCGGCATGATGCGCTCCGGATACAGGGCGCTCGAGCTGAAGAACAGCGGCATGGTGATCGCCTGCCCGATGCCCATCAGCCGGTCGCGCGAGAGCGCCAGGCCCGCGATTGTCATGGACAGGCAGGAAAAGAACGCAGACCCGAGAGCCACGATGCAGGCGGCGCCGATCAGCTTGAGCGGATTGTCGGTCAGGGCGACGCCGAGCAGGGCTGACAGAATTACCACGACGGTCGCCTGGACCACCGACCGGAGGCCCGCCGCGAACGCCTTTCCGCTGATCAGAGCCGCTCGCGGGGTTGGCGTGACCATGAGCTTGGTCAGCACCCCAGCGTCTCGTTCCCAGATGATCTGGATGCCATAGAAGATGGCGATGAAGAGCGCCGACTGGGCCAGGATGCCGGGGCCCAGATAGGCCAGGTACGGTATGCCGCCCGGCGTCGGGATCGCATGGATCTTGGTGAACACCTCGCCGTAGATCAGCAGCCATAGCGCGGGCTGAATCGCCCGCGTGTACAGCTCGGTCCGATCGTGCCGGATCTTGCGCAGCTCGACCCAGCACAGCGTCAGGATCCTGCTGGTGAGCCTGCGCGCGACGGCGAGCGGGGTGTCGGCGGGCGGCAGCAGTACGGTCGCGAACGGCGCCGGTCCGGGCGCCGCCGGATCAGCCGAGGCGACGGGCGGTACGCCGGGCGCGGCGGACGTCACGGATTCCTCCCGCTTCGGTGTTGTCATCCAGGGTGCCGCCGGTGTAGCGGCGGAACACATCGTCCAGCGTGGCTCCGTCCCCCAGCATGGCCTTGAGCAGACCCGGCGAGCCCGTCGCGCGGATGGAGCCGGCGTGCATCAGCGCGATCCGGTCGCAGTAGGTGTCGGCCTCATCCATGTAGTGCGTCGTCATGAGCACGGTCATGTCGGACTGCGCGCGCAGCTGGGCGATGTGCTCCCAGACGTTGGAGCGGGCGATCGGATCCAGGCCAACGGTCGGCTCGTCGAGCACGAGCACGCTCGGGGAGTTGACCAGTGCCTGGGCGAGCTCGAGCCGCCTGATCATGCCGCCGGAGTACGTCTTGACCAGCCGCCCGGATGGCTCGGTCAGACCCATCGCAGCCAGCGCGCCGTCCACCCGGTCGCGCCGCAGCGACCTCGGCACGTCGAAGAGCCGGGCAAACAACTCGACGTTCTCGTGCCCGGTCAGCGTGGCGTCGGCCGACAGCAGCTGCGGCACGTAGCCGATCATCCGGCGGACGAGCATGGGCCGCTCCGCCGCGCTGACGCCTAGCACGCTGACGGTGCCTTCCATCGGCCGCAGCAAGGTGGTCAGCATCCGGATCGTGGTGGTCTTGCCGGCTCCGTTGGGGCCGAGCAGGCCGAACGTCTCGCCGCGCTCGATCCGCAGGTCAACGTGGTCCACAGCGGTGTGCGTGCCGAACCGGTAGGTAAGGCCGGAGCAGACCACGGCGCTGACTGCGGGCCGGGCGGCGCCGGCGACTGTCGCGATCGTGGCCGGGCCGGGATCAGGCAGCTCGCTCACCCGCCGCCATCCCTTCTGCCAGCCGCAACAGGGCAGGTACAGCCGCCGCCAGGGCCCGCTGGTCGGCCGCCGTGAGCCTCGCCATAGCCTGCCCGGCGAGCTCGGCTCGCAGATCGCGGTACTCAGCCAGCCGTCTGCGGGCCTGATCGGTCACGGCGAGTAGCGCGGTGCGACCGTCTGCGGTGCCCCGGCTGCGCCGCAGCAACCCGGCCGCGGTCAGCTTGCCAACCAGCGTGCTCACCGTGTTCGGTGCCAGGTGGAGCTCCTGCGCGGCGTCGGCCACCGTGATGCCTGGCCGGCTCGCCGTCAGCCGGAGCAGCTCAGACTGGGCTGGCGGCAGCGGCTCCTGCCGCCACGCTTGCCGGACAGCGCGGCGCGCTGTCCTGTGCAGCAGACTGACCGCGCTCAGGAAGTCGCCCGCCGTCGCGCTAGATACATCGTTCACAGAGCTAATAATATTCAGCCGAACGAAGGTGCGTCGAGCGCGTTGCGCCCAGGCCGTGACAGATAAGGGAACGTGGCCCGCTTGCCATCGCCGCGCCCGCCGCTTCGCGGCCGCTCAGCAAGAGCGACCGCTCACGCCGCGAGGCACCAAGGCAAGGCTCGGCTGGTGCGGGAACGCAAAACGCGCGGGATTCGACGTCAGCTGTCGCTATCGGTGGCGGCTTGGCCGTCTGTTGCAGCCAGGCCCGGTGCCGATGCCAGGCCATCTGCTAGCTCGCGGCCGTCTGCTGGCTCGCGGCCGCCTGCGCTGGCCCGGCCGTTCGCAGCTGGGTTCCAGGCGGCGCCGGGGCTCGCCGCGCCGTTCCCGGCTGCCACGGCGGGGCCTGGTGTCGC
>Ga0187814_10000760_pt1 | contig 11503 bp, 8 predicted proteins | sample NC_S_4_FD_132450 | JGI IMG/M metagenome (GOLD analysis project Ga0187814, IMG submission 132450) | Wetland sediment microbial communities from Neuse River Estuary, North Carolina, USA - ASW-S_4 | ecosystem: Environmental > Aquatic > Freshwater > Wetlands > Sediment | place: USA: North Carolina...
AAGGACGAGTTCGGCAACGCCGGCACGTTCAAGGGGTCCTTCGCGATCAGCAGCATGCCCGCCGCCAATGAGAGCAGGATCGCGGCGGCTCGCCGCGGCTTCTCGCCGACGAGCGTCATCGTCAAGAACACACTCGACATCCTCACGACGGTCGGGTCCAAGGACAGCGTCACCAGTTGGAAGATCGAAATAGCGAGCGCGACGAAGGGCACGGTGAAGACCTTCTCCGGAGGATCGAGCGACGTGCCCGCCTCAGTGAGCTGGGACGGCAAGGACGATTCCGGGGCCGTGGCCGCGGACGGCTCGTACTACGCGACCCTCTCGCTCGACTACGGCAAGGCCTTCATGCCCGCGGTGGTGAAGAGCGAGCCCTTCTCCGTCGTCACTACGCCCCCCTCCGGCTCCGTGACGATCGATCCCCCCATGGTCACCCTCGCCGACCTCGGACCGAAGAATCCGGTGCAGTTCACGGTCCAGGCCACCTCGGGCTCCGCGCAGATAGTCAGGTGGACCCTGAGCATCCTCGATCCGAAGGGCACATCGGTGGCCATTTTCCAGGCCAACTGGCCCAACAACAAGGTAACCTGGGACGGCACGACGGTCGAAGGCTCGAGCCTCATTCCGGGCGCAAAGTACACCGCGGCGGCCAAGGTACAGGACGAATACGGCAACGTGGGCACTGTCTCCGGCACCCTGGCTGCCGGCGGCCTTCCCGCGGCCACCGAGCCGACCAGCCTGACCGCCTCCGCGGGCGGCTTCGCCCCTACGGGGGACAGAGCTCATGCCACGATCGACTTCGCTCTGTCCGTCGGCAACGCCGACAAGGTCTCGGGCTGGAAGCTCGACATAGTGGGACCCACTTCCATCGTGTCCAAGAGTCTCAGCGGAACGGGCGCCAAGGCTCCAAGCACAGTCAGTTGGAACGGCAAAGGCGACGACGGGAAGATGGCGGCCGAGGGAATGTACAGCGCCGTCCTCACCGTCAACTACGGGCTGACCTACGCTCCTGCCAAGGCCGAATCCAAGAGCTTCCTCCTCGACCTAACGCCGCCGACGGGAAGTATCGGCCTGTCCGCCAAGCTCTTCTCCCCGGACGGGGACGGAGTGAACGACACCGAAACCATCTCGCTCGACGCCAGCTCCAAGCTCGCCCCCATAGCGGGTTGGTCGATCGAGATTTTTGACCCCGACATGCTTCCCTTCGCGAGCTTCACCGGGGATTGGCCCTACTCGCCGGTCGTCTGGGACGGCAAGGGCTCGAACGGCAACCTCGTCGAGTCGGCGGCAGATTACACCGTCGTCGCGAAAATTCGCGACCAGTTCGGGAACGTCGGAGAGGCGAAGGCGGTTATTCCAACCGACATACTCGTGATCAAAGAGGGCGACGGCTACCGCATCCGGATCTCGAGCATCGTGTTCAAGCCATACAGCGCGGATTTCGAAGAGATCCCGAAGGAACGCGCAGTGCGCAATATCACGACACTCGACCTTTTGGCCGCGAAGCTCTCGCATTTCCCCGACTACAAGATACGGTTGGTGGGACACGCCGTCATGATCAACTGGGACGACAAGGCAAAAGGAGCCGCGGAGCAGGCTGCCATCCTCATTCCGCTCTCCGAGGCCAGGGCCGAGGCCATCAAGGCCGCCCTCGTCAAGCGCGACGTGGCCGCTGATCGGCTGGTGACCGTGGGCGTGGGGGCGGAAGATCCGATCGTCCCCGACAGCGACTACGCCAACCGCTGGAAGAACCGCCGCGTGGATTTCTTCCTCGTCAAGTAGCGGCGGCCTGGCTGGCCTGAGCCACTCGCACGTTCGACCTGCAAGCGCGGGTGGCGGTGCAGACAAAAGACCGGAGGCGACGAAGAGTTGCCCCCGGTCTTTTCTGTAAACCCCGGCCCTGCTCGGTGATACCCATCACAGACAGTGGAGGCGACGGTTCCGTAACCTTTTCCTAGCGTCGACTTTCGAAGCGGCGCGAGGAGGATATCCGTGCTGCAGAACATAGGAACCGTGGATCGCATCATCCGAATTGTCGTTGGCGTCGCAATCGCCGTCATCGGATTCTACTACAAGAGCTGGCTTGGACTCATCGGCATCGTGCCCCTGCTCACCGCGGGCGTAGGAGTCTGCCCGCTCTACCTGCCCTTCGGCATCTCCACCCGCCGCGGCGCGACGGCGCCCGCGAAGGCGCGGTCGTAGTCCGGGCCTCTCACGAGTGACGCAGGAGGGCGTCGAGGCGAGTCATGGCGTCGACCGCCCCCAGCGGGACGTGGATGTCGCTGAGGCTTCTCGTAAACTTGGTTACGGAGGGGTCGATCTCGATGATCGTCCCTCCGTTCTGCTTAGCGACAACCGGAATTTCCGCCGCAGGGTATACGACTCCGGCCGAGCCCACGATGAGGCAGACATCGGCGGATTCAGCGGCTGCGAAGGCCGCTTCGTAGGCTTCGTGGGGAATGCCCTCGCCGAAAAACACGAAATCCGGCTTTAGTATGCCGCCGCAGCCTCCGGCCTCCTCGTGGCGGCCCGCGGCCTGCGGCGTATCGCCGCAGCGGGGAGGAAGCTTGTCCAAGAGGCCGGCGGCGAGGGCCTCCGGAGTCACCGAGATCCGGGCGCCGCAACGCATGCAGACCAGGCTCGACAGCGAGCCGTGGAACTCCGCCACTCGAGTCGAGCCCGCCTCCCTGTGGAGGCCGTCGATGTTCTGCGTCACGAGGAAGGCGAGTCTCCCCTCGGCCTCCCAGCGCGCGAGCACGCGATGGGCGGCGTTCGGCTGGGGACGCGGCGTGGCGGCGTAAAAGAGGGAACGGATCGCCCGCCAGCACTCTTCGGGCTCGCGATGAAACCGCGATATCTCTAGTATCCTCGGATCGATGTGTTCCCAGAGGCCTCCCTCGCCCCTGAAGGTCGGGACGCCGCTCTCCTTGGATATCCCCGCGCCGGTAAAAGCCAGGAGCCGCTTGCTCCCCGCGATACAGTCGGCTGCCCTGCGAAGATCTTTTTCTGTGTCGTTTCCCATGCCCCGAGTATGCGCCAACGACGCGATGAGCGAAAGGGTGCGAGGATGCGAACGGTCCTTCCGCCGGCAGCCCGAGCCCGGCGAAGTCGACTCTGATCGCGGCCATAACCAATTTCTAAGCGCGACCGCATTGACTGTCCCAAAATAGCGCATACACTGACTGGGCGACTGCCTCGCCCATTAAGCCGGAGGCCGCGGCCGCCTGAACGCACTTCATTCCAAGGAGGAAGCATGAAAAGGATCGGCGTATTCGCGCTGATGATCCTCGTCCTGGCGCTCGGCGCATTCAACCTCGGCGCCCAGGCCCAGCCGGACTTCAGCCTCACGCTCATTCATGTCAACGACAGTCATTCCCGCTTCGACCCCGCCACGGTGAAGCTCACCCTCGACCTCGACGATACGCTGAAGGCCAAACCCGTCTACGTTCAGATGGGCGGCTTCCCCGAGGTGGCCGATGTCATCACCCGGCTCAGGGCGGAGGACAAAAACAGCCTGGTCATCCATGCGGGCGACTTCTTCCAAGGCACCCTCTACTTCACCAAGTACCAGGGCGACGCAGACGTGGCCTTTTGGAACCTGGTCGGCATCGACGTCGCGACCTTAGGCAACCACGAGTTCGACAAGGGCGTCCCTCTGCTCAAGGATCATTTCCTCACGAAGATCAAATTCCCCGTCGTGTCGACCAACGTAGACTTCTCGAAGGAGCCTGCGCTCAGGAAGATCGCCCCGGCGCCCTACCTCATCAAGGTCGTGGGCGGGCAGAAGATCGGTTTTGTCGGCGCCACCACCACCGATACGCCCTCTATCTCCAGCCCCGGCCCGACGATCCGCTTCCTTGACCCGGTGGCTCCCATCCAGAATGCCATCGACACCCTTCATCGCAAAGGCGTCACCAAGATCATCCTCGTCTCCCACCTCGGCTACCCCGAAGACCTCGACCTCGTCGGCAAGGTATCGGGTCTGAGCCTGGTCGTCGGCGGTCACAGCCATACCCTCCTCGGTGATTGGACCGCAATTGGCATGGGCGGCATGGGCCCTTATCCCACCCTGGCCAAGGACAAGACGGGAGCCCAGGTCCTCGTCGTCCAATCCTGGGAGTGGGCCAAGGTCGTAGGGGACCTCAAGGTCGATTTCGACAAGGCTGGCCACATCGTCTCATGGGTCGCGAAGCCCGTCGCCGTGGTCGGGAACACGTGGTTCCGGGTCTACGACCTGCCGAACCCGGCCGGAGAGGCCAAACGCGTGCAGTTCGTCAAGACGAGCGCGGGGCTCGAAGTCGACGAATACGACGGCAAGGCCTACAAACCGGTCGCAGACGACCTCAAGGCCTTCTATCAGGCAGACTTTGACAAGCTCGGGCAAGCGCTCGCCAAGCAGCCCGAGATCGCCCTGAGCTCCGGAGCGCCCAAGGCCGCGGAGCTCGCCGCAGGCTATGCGGCCGGCGTAAAACAGATGCAGGGCCAAGTCGCCACGCAAATCGGCGAGGACATGAAGCGCGGCCTCAACTCCGGCCCAGGACCTGTCATCGCCGATTCCATGCGGCTCAAGACCGGAACGCAGATCGCGATCACCAACGCCGGCGGCGTCAGGACCGACGTCCTCCAGGGCCCCCTGACCGTCGCCCAGGTTTACGAGATCATCCCCTTCGGCGACACGCTCGTCACGATGAAGCTCACCGGAGCCCAGGTCGTCGGCACCTTCGAAGACGCGGTGGACTTCGCCCTGGCGAACTACGGAACCTCCTTTCCGCAGAACCCCCTCACCTACGTCTCGGGGGTCGCGTTCAGCGTGAACCCGACCCTGCCGAAGGGCAATCGCGTGAGCGATGTCCAGGTCCTCCAGGCCGACGGATCCTACAAGGCGCTGGACCCGGCCGCCACCTATTTCGTCTGCGTCAACAACTTCATAGCGGCCGGTGGCGACAAATATGCGACGCTCAAGTCGGGAGCCGACGCAATCGATACCGGCTTCATGGATGCCGACGTTCTCCTCGATTATGCAAAGGACAAGGTTCTCAAAAACGACGAGGTGAGGATACACATCGTCCAGTAGGCCGCTCGAGATGCGGGGTCGGCGAGATCCGGCCCCGCACCCGGGCCTACACTGGATGTGATGGCGGAGGTGCGGCGTGCACATGGCGCGGTCGTCCGGAATACTGCTCCACCCCACCTCCCTCCCCGGTCCCTTCGGCATCGGAGACCTCGGGGGGGCCGCCTGGGCCTTCGTGGAGCGCCTCGCCGAGGCTGGCCAGGGGCTCTGGCAGGTCCTGCCCCTGGGCCCCACTGGTTACGGGGACTCGCCCTACGCCCCCCTTTCCTCTTTCGCAGGCAACGAGCTCCTCATAAGTCCCGAGCGCCTTGGGGCCGAGGGCCTGCTCGACGCCGCGGACCTCGCTCCGCCCCCGGCCCTCAACCCGAGCCGCGTAGATTACGGCGCGGTCATAGCCTGGAAACGACCACTTCTCGCCCGCGCGGCCGCGGCCTTTCTCGAAGGCGCGGGGACAGAGCTCCGGGGCTCCTTCGAAGCGTTCAAGCGCCGCAGCTCCTCCTGGCTGCCCGACTACGCCCTTTTCCGGGCGATCAAAGATGAGTACGACCTGCGCGCCCAGGCCGAGGGTAAACGGGGGGCGATCTGGAATACCTTCTGGCCCGAAGCCCTCGCCCGGAGGGATCGGGCGGCGCTCGCCGTCGAATCGGAGCGCCGCGAGGAGGCCGTGGCCCGGTACGAAGCGCTCCAATTCTTCTTCGACGAGCAGTGGAACGGCCTCAAGAAGAGGGCCAACGAGCTGGGCATCTCCGTGGTCGGCGACCTTCCCATTTTCGTGGCCCAAGACTGCGCCGAGGTCTGGTCGCGCCCCGAGCTCTTTGCGCTCGACGCACGCGGCCGCCCCCTCGAGGTCGCGGGCGTTCCGCCGGACTATTTCAGCGCGGATGGCCAACTCTGGGGCAACCCGCTGTACGACTGGGAGGCGCACCGGCGAGAGGGGTTCTCATGGTGGATCGGAAGAATCGCCGCGGCTCTGGCGCGCTACGACGCAGTCCGCATCGACCACTTCAGGGGCTTCCAGGCCTACTGGGCGGTGCCCGCGCGCAGCAGGACCGCGCGCCGCGGCAAGTGGCGCAGCGCCCCGGGGACAGAGCTCTTTGCGGCGATGAAGGCCGGCCTCGGCGGCGACCTGGCGATCGTGGCCGAAGACCTGGGATTCATAACCGACGAGGTGCGCGCGCTCCGCGACGATCTCGGCCTGCCGGGCATGAGAATCCTGCAATTCGCCTTCGACGCAGCCGAGAGCGGCGCGGCCTTCGATCCCGGAAACGCCTTTCTTCCGCACAATTACGTCGAGCGCTGCGTCGTCTACACGGGCACCCACGACAACGACACGCTCGCGGGATGGATAGCCCAGGCCACCGCGGAGGAGCTCGACTACCTTCGGCGCTACCTCGGCTTCTCGCCCGCCGATCCTGCTCGGGCGCTCGTGCGCGAGGCCCTGCGCTCCGTGGCCGCCTGGGCGGTGATCCCGATGCAGGACCTGCTCGGCCTCGGTTCCGAGGCGCGCATGAATCGCCCGTCGACGCTCGGAGGCAACTGGACCTGGCGCATGAAAGAGGGCGCCTTCTCCGCCGAACTCGCGGCCGAGCTCAAAGAGCTCTCGCGGCTCTACGGGCGCGCCCTTTCGTGATTCGTCAGCCTGCGGAACCCCCTCCCGTCGAAGTCACGGCTCCGCTATAGTACCGTCGATGTCGTCGCTCCTCTTCACCCTGGGCCTGGCCGCCCTCCCGGCCGTCGTCCTCATCCACTACTTCTACCGTCTCGACCGGGCAAGGCCCGAGCCGATCGGCCTCATCGTGCGGAGCGTCCTCTATGGATTCCTCGCCGTCGTCCCGGCCGCCGCGATCGAGCTCGGCATCGGGGCCTTCGTGCCCGCTCCGCAGGGCCTGCCCGGCGTCCTCTTCGAGGCCTTTATCGTGGCCGGACTCGTGGAAGAGTCCGTGAAGCTCTTCTTCGTGCGACGCTATATCTTCGGACGCCCCGAGTTCAACGAACGGACCGACGGCATCATATACGCGATCTGCGTGAGCCTGGGCTTCGCATTCATAGAAAATTTCATGTACGGGCACGACGATGCCGGCATCCTCGTGGTCCGCTCCTTCACGGCGGTCCCCGGTCACGCGGTCTTCTCGGGCGTGATGGGCTACTACGTCGGCATGGCCAAGCTTGAGGAAGGAAGGAAGGGAGCCTGGAAGAAGGGCCTGTTCTGGGCCATCGTCCTCCACGGCCTCTACGACGCCCTTCTCATAGCCGGCGGCCTTTTCGGCTACCTCGTCCTTCCCCTCCTCCTCGTGGGCTGGCGTGTGCTGAAGCGGCTCTTCGCGAAGGCCCAGGCCATGGACCTCTCTCGTCTGCATTCATAAGGAAACGCAGCTCGATTGTCTTATCAAAGACGGATCGATCCGATAGTATATCGATGAACCCTTGATGGAGACCACATGAAGATCCGCATCTTCGCGGCCGCCCTGCTCGCGGCGGTCCTCACCATTCCAGAGCGAGCCACCTGGGCCGAGGGATCCGCCGCTCCCGCTCAGCCGCTCGGCGGCCAGAGCGCTCCCGCCCCGGCCGCGAGCGGTCCGGCTCCCGCCGACTTCCTGGCCGGTTTCGATACGGGCCTCTATCGCATCGAGGGGAGCGGGCGCGCCACACCCATCTGGCTCGACGGCGAAGTGCGAAAAATCCTCAAGGTAGCCGATGGATGGCTCTTCCTCAGCTCGAGGGGCGTACTTTTCAGCAAGGACCTCGGGGTCTTCGAGGATCGCTCCTCGGGCATCCCGGTCAAGACCTATAAGCGCTACGTCGACGGCAAGAAGAGCTTCGCCACCGAAGTCCAGGACATTGAGGACCTCGCGGTGGACCGCTCCGACTCTCGACTCCTCGTCGCTTGCACAAAGGACGCCGTCTACGTGTCAAAGGACGAGGGGCTCAGTTGGGCCAACTTCGGCAGCCCTGTCCCCGCCATCGTCGGACTCAAGGCGGTCGCGCTCGCGCCCTACCCCGGAACCGGCGAAGGCGCAGTATGGGTCTCCCACCCGATAAAGGGCCTCTTCGTTCGACGTCTCTCCGGAGGGACCTGGGCTCCCGCCGACGCAGGGCTGGCCACGATAGCGGGCACCACGAGCGTCGAGGAAGTCGCCGACCTGGTCCCCGCCCAGGCCCCCTCTAACGCGCTCTGGGCCTCGAACAGCTTCGTGCCTCGAATCTACCGTTGGGAGCCTTCCACGAAGTCCTTCTCGGTCGCGTGGAAGGAGGACCAGGACTTCGCCTGCATCGAGTCCTTGGACCCGCGGCCGGACGGCTCGGTCCGTTTCGTGACCGAAGGCGGAGTCTATCGCCTCAGTCCGGGCGCGCTCTCCGCCGCGCCCGATCCCGCGGCGATGGTCATAGCGCGCGCCGCGCTGAACGCCAAGGCCGACTCGCAGCTTCTCTGCCTGTCATGGAACGAGGACGGCAGAAGGTCCGCGCTCTCCGAGCTCTGGCTCGTCGCCTTCAGGAATCGCAAACCGTACCGGACGGCGGCCGAAAACAGGCACGGGCTTTATCTCGCCACGGGCTTCGTCGTGAACCCGGGCACGCGGGAGAAGTACGGCAGAATCATGGACGATCGGCGCCTCGACGCAGTCGTCGTCGACATGAAGGACGACTTCGGCAGGCTGCGTTTCGTGCCGCAGGACCCCCTCCTGCGCAGAATCGGGAAGGTCGCGAACCCTCTCGACGTGGAGTCCTTCGTGGCCCAGTGGAAGGCCAAGGGCCGCTACCTCATAGCCCGCATCCCCGTCTTCAAAGACCAGGTCGTCTACGAGTACGAGGGAGGCAAATACGCCGTGTGGGACTCGGTCCAGAAGGAGCCATGGCGCGGGACCGTCATCAAGAAGCTGCCGCCCGCGCCAAGCTCGCCTGCTCCGAATCAGGCCGCGCCATCGGGCACCGGCCCGGGCCTCGCGGCCCTGCCTCCGGCGCAGCCCACGGTCGAAACGGACTACATGAAGGAGTACTGGGTCGACCCCTACTGCGAGGAAGTATGGGCCTACAACATCGCCATCGCCAACGAGATCATAGCGAGGGGCTTCGACGAGGTTCAGTTCGACTACATCCGCTTCCCCACGGATGGCCAAAACATCGACGACGCGAGCTACCGCTGGCGGGACCCGGGCATGGACAAGGAGAGCGCCCTCGCCTCCTTCCTGAGCTACGCGCGGGAGAACATCTCGGCGCCGATCAGCATCGACATCTACGGCGCGAACGGCTGGTACCGCTCGGGCGTGCGCACGGGCCAGGACGTGGAGCTGCTGGCCAAGTACGTGGATGTCATCTGCCCCATGTTCTACCCCTCGCACTTCGAGCAGAGCTTCCTCGCCCAGTCTCCTGCCGCGGAGAGGCCCTATAGAATTTATTACACGGGCACGATGAGAACCTACTACATGGCCCGCAAGCGCGTGGTGGTGCGCCCCTACGTCCAGGCCTTCTACATGAACGTGCGCTACGACAAGTTGTACTACAATCTGGATTACGTGAAGCGCGAGGTCGCTGGAGTGCGCGATTCGATCAACTTGGGCATGACCTTCTGGAACAACGGCGGACGCTACGACGACATTCCCGTGCTCGACATCGATCCGAACGGACACCTCATCGGCGGCGGCGCCTCGGCGAGCGCGGAACCCTCGAGCATACTCAACTGATCCGCGGCGGGAGGCGCCATTTCATCAGAAGCCCAGGTTTTCCCCCACGACGATGACCGTGAAGTCGGACAGACTCGGCTTTCGCCTCAGGATCTGATAGACCCGGCATATCCGGGTCTCGCCCTGGCAGTCCTGGCAGGTGCCCGCCTTGACGCAGGGATTCGGGCGATCGAGGCGCTTGTTGTTCATGGGCGCCGCGCTGGTCTCGATCCGCGCCAGGGCCTCGTCGAGGTCGCGAACGATCTTGTTCGCTCCGACGACCACGACCGTCTTCTTGGGTCCGAAGGTCAGGGCCGCCACTCGATTGCCGTTTCCGTCGACGTTGACGATGTCGCCCTCAAGGGTGACTGCGTTCGCCCCGGAGAGGAAGAGGTCGCAGGTCAGCTGGGCGCGCAGCACTTCCATCTTCCGCGTCGCCTCGAGGCCTGGGGCGTTGTGGTCGAGGATGACTGCTCCGAGCTCCTTCACGCGCTCGGGCGCCCCGATCGCGCGCACGGTCATCGATCCGCCGAACCCGACGCTCATGCCCGGTTTGACGAAGGTCAAGACCTGCTTCAGGGCCTCCGATGAATCCTGCACATAGCGCGCGTCGAAGCCGTTCTTCTTGAGGGCTTCGCAGGCCGACTTGCCGAGAGTCTCGTGATGCCACTGTTCGACTGCGCTCATTTCGCTCCTCCTTCTCGATGCCGAATCGGGAATGATGATACGGCGGCAAAGGGAGCGCTGTAAAGGCGATGTGTCCGTAAATGCGTAATCGATGCGCTAGGGGGAGCGGGGGGCCTTCTGAAGCCGCATGTATATGGCCAGCGCTTCCTCGGCGGAATCCGAGGAGAGGCGATCGTCGTTGAGGAAGGCTCCGATGCCCGCTTCGAGCTCGCCCCCCGCAGCCAGCCAGTCCGGGTTTTCGCGGACGCTCGGGTCCTCCGCTGCGAGCTCGTCGCGAAGTCGGTACGCATCGGCCAGCCGAGCCAGGGTACCATAGAGAGAAACACAGCCCTGGTAACCGGCGATCGCCGCCTCGAAGCCCCCACCCTCCTCGGCATCCATGCTGGCGTTGAACTCGGCTTGGACCGAGGTGTAGAGGTTCGGGAAAAGGCCGTCCGCGCCCGCCTCCTCCGCCGTCGTCCTTGAATCGATGACCTCCAGACGCCAGGTTTCGGCGGCTGCGGACAGATCGTCTCGGGCCGCCTGGGCCTCCTGGACGCTCGACCGCGGTGGAACCGTTGAGCAGGCGGAAAGGCCGATCGAGATCAGAATGGAGAGGAGCGCGGCGACCGTGGAGAGAGGGAGGCGGTCCACGGGAGGAAAAGAACCGGGACGAGGAGCGAAGAAGGATCCAGACCAGTGGAGGGCAGTCATTCCGTATTCCTCGCCCCGGTAGTATACGCCACGGAGGGTGTTCGCCGCGCAAAAAAGATATCGATGACGGCAGCGCTCTGCGCTTACGATACCGCTTCGATCGCTTCTCGTCCAATACGTTAGGGGCAAGCGGTCATACCTCGAGGATATGGTCCTCTTCTTGGGCAAAGTTCCTTACAAAGAAAAGCCCAAAAGCGTATACTTGCGCCCGCGGGTTTTCCGCCCGGCGTTCGGGGCTCTCGCCGGCCGCAGCGGAATGTCCTAGCTTCCCGACCGAGGAGTCAACGATGCATAGAGCTTCAGCCTCGAGCTCCCCCTACGTTTTCCCGCTCGAGAGTTTCATGACTAGGGAGAGATTCGAGCGGATCAAGGAGTTTGCCAAAGACAAGGAGACTCC
>Ga0187814_10000761_pt1 | contig 11487 bp, 10 predicted proteins | sample NC_S_4_FD_132450 | JGI IMG/M metagenome (GOLD analysis project Ga0187814, IMG submission 132450) | Wetland sediment microbial communities from Neuse River Estuary, North Carolina, USA - ASW-S_4 | ecosystem: Environmental > Aquatic > Freshwater > Wetlands > Sediment | place: USA: North Carolina...
AGGCGGTCACGACCGACGCCTGGTTGCTGTAGGAACGCTGGAACTGATCGATGAAGTTGCCGGAGTTGTAGTAGACGTCCAGCACCGGCGCCAGATTGACGTTCATGCCGACGCCGGCCAGGTTCTGCCCCGCGCCGGTACCAGCCGAGCTGGCGGCCGCGGCCGGGTTCGACGATGCTCCGATCTGCTTCTGCGACAGGGTCGGGGCGCCGGGCAGCCGCCGGACCTCGCCGCCCTCCTGATCGGTCATCAGCAGCAACGGCGCCGACACCGGGCTTTGCTGCTGCGCCTGAACCAGTTGCTGGATGACCGACGCGATCTGGGTCTCGCTGGAGATGTTCTGGCTGAAGAAGATCACCCCGGCGGCCTGGCCCGCGGTGATCGCCTGCAGCAGGGCGGTCGGCGCGGTCAGGCCCGAGTAGGAGTAGATCACCCGTTGGCCGGCCAGCTGCTGCGACGACAGGCTGGCCTGGGCCTGGGCGGGTTGGGTCCGGGTGCAAGACAAGACCCCAGCCAGCGGCGCCGCCGCGCCCAGCACCAGCAAGGTCCTCAGCACGCTGCGACGGCCGGTGCCCGACACGGGCCGAGCCCGGTCAGCTTCCAATGCTCCCCTCCACCCTGGCCCGCCCGGGTCCATGACTCTGCTGGCCTCCCCGTCAGCGTTGCCCGGCCGGTCAGGCCTGTCAAGCAGACCAGTCGGGACGCACGGGTCAGGCCGGCCAGACCACGGGGAACAACGGGTGGTCCATGACCGCCCCGGCCGGGAGTTCGGCCGCCAGCCCATCGAACGGGGGCGAGGTGCGCCAGGTGCGCGGCGCGTGCCGGGCGCCGGCGGCCAGGTACCGCAGCGACAAGATCCGCCGCCGGGCCGGATAAGGGAAGCCAGGCGCGCCGTGCACGGTCAGGAAGTCGAAGAAGACGGCGTCGCCCGGCTCCAGGGCGAACCGGCGGATGTCGAACGCGCCAGGGTCGGCGTCGATGTCGGGCAGCTCGGCCAGGCTCCCCTCGGGAAACCAGCGCGCCTCCTTATGGAGGAACGTCCGGGGCATCAGCCACGGGCCGCGATGCGAGCCGGCCACCAGCTCCAGGCTCCCGCCGGCGGGCACCGGGTCCACCGCGATCCAGGCGCTCACCCCGCGGCCGTCCACGTTGTAGTACGGCTGATCCTGGTGCCACGGCGTGCGCTGGGCGGTCTCGCCCTCCTTGACCAGGACATGATCGTGGTAGAAGCGGACCTGCGAGGTGGCCATCAGCGCCGCGGCCACCGCGGGCACCCGCGAGTGCCGGGCCAGCCGCTCGATCTGAGGTATCTCCGGCCACCGGCAGAAGTCCTCGACGAACACGCCGGGGTCATCGGCGCCGCTGGCCACCTGGGCCAGTGGCCCGGGCCTGGCCAGGACCGCATCGATCGCGGCGGCGGCGACCCCCACCTCTTCCCGGTCCAGGACCTGGCGGACGCGCGCGACGCCATCCCGGGCGAAGGCCGCCACCACTGGCTCGTCAGCAAGCACCGGCTCCATGGCCGCACTCTAGCTGTCGGCAACCTGACAGACGTCGTGTCGGCCGGGCGACTGACGGTCGCCTCGCCACCCGGCATGCTGACGGCAGTGGGCCATTCCGGCCCGGCCAGCGGGAAGCTTGGCCCAGCGGAAGGTCGGTAGAGCCCGCTAACCCGGACAGGGAGGGAATCATGTACCAGGACCGCATCGGCCAGCTCGCCAGTCAGCACCACCACGAGATGCTCGCCGACGCCAGGCGTCGTCAGCTGCGGCAGCAAGGCCGCGCGCCCAGGACCCCTGGCGCCGCCTCGACCATCGCCCGCCGTCTCGGCGACGCGATCGCCAAGGCCGGCGTCGCGGCCGCCCGAGTGCCGGATGCCATCTGGCCCGTCCGCTCGCATCCGCTCAGCGAAACGCCCGCACCCCGGTAGAACCTGCCGCACTTCCTTGCTGTTACACCAAAGTCCAACCCGGGTACGTCGGTGGAGGATCCAACCTGGGTCGACCCGGAGGTGGCGCATGGGCAGCAAGGGCGGCGCGCTCGCCGGACTGGATCTCAGCCTGAAGCTCAGCGACAAACAGGAGGCCACCCGCCTGGCCGTGGCTCAAGCCCGGCTACTGCACCTGCGGCTGGTCCTGGGCGGCCAGATCGGGGACCACGCGCAGCTCGGACCGCCGGTCTGCGTGGTCTTCGAGGGGTGGGACGCCTCCGGCAAGGGCGGTGCGATAAAACGGCTCGTCGAGCCGCTGGACCCGCGGCACGTCCGGGTCGCCCAGTTCGGCGCGCCCACCTATGACGAGAAACGCCACCACTTCCTGTGGCGGTTCTGGCCGGTGTTGCCCGGCTGGGGCGGCATGGCGGTCCTGGACCGGTCCTGGTACGGCCGCGTCCTGGTCGAACGAGTCGAGGGATTCGCCGCCGAGGAGCAGTGGCGCCGCGCCTACCGGGAGATCGTCGGCTTCGAGCGGACGCTGGCCGACGAAGGCATGATCATGGTCAAGTTCTGGCTGCACCTGTCGGCGGGGGAACAGCTCAAGCGGTTCAAGGCGCGAGAACGCGAGCCGCTGAAGTCCTGGAAGCTGACCGCGGAGGACTGGCGGAATCGCGGAAAGCGACGGGAGTACGAGGCGGCGGTGGAGGAGATGCTGGGCCGGACCGATCACGCCGCCGCGCCGTGGGTGCTGGTCGAGGCCGAGGACAAGCGGTGGGCCCGGGTGAAGGTCACCGAGTCGGTGGTCAGGGCCATCGAGGCGGGCATGGCCGCCCGGAACATCCCGGTCCCGCCGTCGCCCTCTTACGTTAAGTAGTCAAACCTGCCACTTGAGTAGTTCCGGCGCGGTGGTACCTGCGTGTGGTGCAGCCTGGAGGACTAACAGCGCCTCCCGCGCCCGACCGAAGGCTCGATCGTGTCCAGCTCGCGCTCCCGGCACCGCAAGCCGCCGCGATCCTCAGCGGCCGGCTCTGGTGAGGCTCCCCGCCGCCGCAGGCTGTCGGCGATCGTGTCCTTCCTGCGGGACAAGCCGGCCGCGATCGCGGCCATCTTCGTCGTGGCCGCGACGCTCGTGGTCTCTGCCTGGCCGGCCGCGGCGCACTGGCTGGCCCGGGCCTCCAACCCGGGGTGGGCCGAGGAGGCTGACGCGCTCGGCGTGCAGCTGGCGACCTCGCTCGGCATGCAGGTCCGGCTGCAGCCCGAGATCGTCAGCGTCGGCGTCGCTGTCGCGCCCACCTACCTCAACCCACTCCGTAACGCCAACGACCTGGTCCCCGAGCGCGTCGACGAGGGCGTCGACTTCAGCGGGGCGGGCCCGGTCTACGCTCTCGGCGATGGGGTCGTCACCAGCGCGATCGGGGACGCCGGCGGGTGGCCCGGCGGAGGATGGATCACCTACCAGCTCACCGTTGGCCCGGGTGCCGGGTTGGTGGTCTACGTGGCCGAGGACATCACGCCCACCGTTCAGGTCGGTCAGCACGTGACGCCGTCGACGGTGATCGGCAACATGTTCAACGGCGTCGATGGCATCGAGATCGGGTGGGCGGCGCTGGGCGGCCTGGCGCAATCGCAGCTCACGGAGGCCGCGGCCACCGGCGGGGCGGCCTCGTTCCCGACCACCCTCGGGCTTAACTTCGAGGAACTGCTCGTGTCGCTGGGCGTACCGCCCGCGCCTAATCGCGACCAGATCGGTTCCGGGATCCTCCCCGCGAACTACCCGACATCCTGGTCCGGTTAGCGGCCAGGCACCGGGCCCGCTGTCGGGTGAACTACCGAGGCTCCCGTTGCGGCCTGACACCATGTGACCATGACTCCACCTGTCTCGCCGCTGCGGCTGCCCGGCTTCGAGTACCGGCGGATGGACGTCGACGGCGTCATGGTCAACCACGCGATCGCCGGGTCGGGACCGCCGCTGCTGTTGCTGCACGGCTATCCGGAGAACCATCTCATGTGGCGTCACGTCGCTCCCGTCCTGGCCGAGGACCACACGGTCGTGCTGGCTGACCTGCGCGGCTACGGCGACTCCGGCAAGCCCGCACCGGACGCCGCCGACCTGGTCTACGCCAAGCGGTCCATGGCCCGCGACCAGGCCGGGCTCATGCACCAGCTCGGCTTCGCGCAGTTCGGGCTCATCGGCCATGACCGGGGCGCGCGCGTGGCGCACCGGCTGGTGCTGGACCATCCCGGCGCCGTGACCAGGCTGGCCGTGCTGGATATCGTGCCGACCCGGCATGTCTTCGGCCACGTGACGCGGGCCATGGCCACGGCGTACTACCACTGGTTCTTCCTGACCAGGCCGGACGGCCTGCCCGAGCACATGATCGGCGCCGACCCGGGCTTCTGGGTCCGGTCCCTGATCGGCCCGCTGCTGGGTCCGGGCGCGAGCATCGAGCCGCCGGTCATGGACGACTACATCCGCTGCTTCGCCGACCCGGGCACGATCGCGGGCTCCTGCGCGGACTACCGCGCGGCGGCCAGCACCGACCTGGTCCACGACGAGGAGACCTTCGCGGCGGGGCAGAGGGTCGAATGCCCGGTCCTGGCCCTGTGGGGGACGCAGGCGTTCGTCGGCCGCGGCTATGAGCCGCTCAGCGTCTGGCGGCAGTACGCCACCGACGTCCGCGGCACCGCGCTGCCCACCGGCCATTTCCTGCCCGAAGAGACACCGGACCTGGTCACCGGCGCTCTGCGCGACTTCCTCAGCTAACGCCGCGACCCGAAAGGTGAGGCGCGATGGACAAGATGGGCCAGGTGCCGGATCGGTACCTGTCGGAAGAGCAGCGCCTGATGCGGCAGACCTGCCGGCGCTATGTCGATGAGGTCGTCCGGCCGTTCATCGCCGCGAACCGCGAACGGGAGTGGCTGTTCGACCCGGATCAGCGCCTGCCGCCCGAGATCCTCCAGGAGGCCGACCGGACGGGGCTGCGCGGCCTGGGCGTCCCGGACCGCTACGGCGGGGTCGGGCTGGACCCCGCCACGGAGGCGCAGACGTTCTCGATCATCGCCACCGAACTCGCGCGGGGCGATTCCGGGCTGGCCGACAAGCTCGTCCAGAACTGGAAGATCTCGGTCCTGCTGCGCTCCCTCGCGCCGCCGCACCTGCAGGACACCTGGTTCCCCCGCTACATGGCCGACCCGCAGTTCCTGATGGCCCACTGCCTGACCGAACCCCGGGGCGCCTCGGACCGCTGGCTGCCGTACAACGTCCCCGAGGCAAACATGGACACCACGGCCGTCCGCCAGAACGGCCACTGGATCATCAACGGCCGCAAGCAGTTCATCAGCAACGGCTACGACGCCAGCCTCTACGTCGTCTACGCCAACACGGACCGCTCGGCGGGCATGCTGCAGGGCACGAGCAGCTTCCTGGTCCCGCGGGCCACGCCCGGGCTCCAGGTCACCCGGTGCAACGAGACCGTCGGCGGCCGCTTCATGAACAACGGCGAGATCGTGTTCGAGGACTGCCGTGTGCCCGAGGACCACCTCCTGACCCACGGCGACGCACTGGGCCAGGCCGGGGTCTACTTCCGGCCTGGCAAGATCATCCAGGCCGCGAAGAACCTGGGCATCGGCATCGCCGCCTACGACGACACCGCTGCGTTCGTCCAGCAACGGGTCCAGGGCGGCCGGATCCTGATCAAGCACCAGGCCGTCGCGGTCCGCGTGGCCGCGATGGCGACCAAGCTCGAGGCCGTCAGCGCGCTGCTCAGGGAGGCAGCCCGCGCGGTCGACGAGAACCACCCCGACGCCACCCGCCTGTGCGACATGGTCAAGGTGTTCGCGTCCCAGGAGATCCTGCAGGTCTGCCAGCACGCCGTTGAACTGCACGGCGGCTACGGGGCAATGCTGGAGGTGGGGGTCGAGAAGTACTTTCGCGACGCCGCGGTGTACCTGCACATGGACGCCACCGTCGACGTATCGAACTTCAAGATCGCCAAGGCGCTGTTCCCCAGTACCGCCGGGCCCTACGCCGGCCCCGAGTGACCGCCTCCGCCCGGCGGCGGATGATCATAGACGGGCGGCGTATTGGAGGCCGCATGCCACTCGACCCGCAGTTCCGCATCGCGGTCGACACCTTCCAGGACAAGGCCTGTTCCCGCTGGTCAGGGACGACATCGCGACGACCCGCGCCCACTACCAGCGGCTGGCGCTGAGCCGTCGCGGCGCGGATTACGTGCCGACGCCACCGTCACGAGGATCCTGGACCGACTCGGCCAGCTCCTGTACGGCTGAAGGCCCCAGCCAGCGCCGCCGCCACCCATCGCGCTGAGCGCACCCCAGATCGCGCCCCACCGGCGACCCGCCGCGGCCCTCCGGGCGGGCTTCGCCCGGTCGTATCGGCCGGGTTAGGCTGTTACCGCTAAGCGATGGTGCAGCCCTGGCCGCCGGGGACCGTTGGCCAGGGGCTGCAACACGATGATCTGGGCTTGGAGGCCGCGTGATCGTTCGTGTCCAGCCGCGTCTTGGCGGTCAGCGGTGATCCCGGCACCCGCGACCCGGCTGACCGGCCGGCACAGTGAACGCAGCGCGCTCGACCGGCTGATCGAGGCGGTCCGGACCGGTGAGAGCCGGGCCCTGGTGGTTCGCGGTGACCCGGGCGTGGGCAAGACCGTGCTGCTGGACCACTTGGCCCGGCAGGCCTCGGCCGCGGGGTGCCGGGTGGCGCGGGCGGCCGGCGTGCAGACCGAGATGGAGCTGGCCTTCGCCGGGCTTCATCAGCTGTGCGTGCCGATGCTGGATCACGCCGAGCGCCTGCCCGTGCCGCAGCGGGACGCGCTGCGGACAGCGTTCGGGATCAGCGCCGGGCCGCCGCCGGACCAGTTCCTGGTCGGCCTGGCCGTGTTGGGCCTGGTGTCCGAGGTGGCAGGGGAGCGGCCGCTGATCTGCGTCGTCGATGACCAGCAGTGGCTGGATCGCGCGTCCGCACAGGCCTTGGGGTTCGCGGCCCGGCGGCTGGCCGCCGACCCGGTCGGCCTGGTGTTCGCGGCTCGCGAGCCGGGCGGCGACCTGGCCGGACTGCCAGAGCTCCTGGTGGAGGGGCTGGGGGACGATGACGCCCGGGCCCTGCTGGAATCGGCCCTGGCCGCGCCGCTGGACGCACGGGTCCGCGATCTGATCGTGGCCGAGACGCACGGCAACCCCCTGGCGCTTCTGGAGCTCCCCAGAGGGCTGACCCCGGCCGAACTGGCGGGCGGGTTCGGCCTGCCCGGCGCGGCGCCGTTGCCGGGGCGGATCGAGGAGAGCTTCCGACGGCAGCTGGAGGCGCTGCCGTCTGCGACCCGGCGGCTGCTCCTGGTGGCGGCGGCCGAGCCGTACGGCGACATGTCGCTGGTGTGGCGGGCGGCCGAGCGGCTGGGCATCGCGGTTCAGGCGGCCGCGCCCGCGCTGGACGCGGGCCTGGTGGAGTTCGGGCCGCGGGTACGGTTCCGGCATCCGCTGCTGCGCTCGGCGTCCTACCGGGCGGCGTCGGTTCAGGACCGGCAGGCCGTCCACGCCACGCTGGCCGAGGTCACCGACCCGGCCGCCGAGCCGGATCGCCGGGCCTGGCACCGGGCCAAGGCCGCGGCCGGGCCCGACGAGCAGGTCGCGGCGGAGCTGGAGCGGTCCGCGGGCCGGGCCCAGGCCCGCGGCGGGCTGGCCGCGGCCGCGGCGTTCCTGGAGCGTGCGGTGCTGCTGACCGTCGACCCGGCCCGCCGTGCCGAACGCACCCTGGCGGCAGCGCAGGTCAGCCTGCGGGCCGGCTCGTTCGGACCGGCCCTCGAGCTGCTGACCACCGCGGAGGCCGGGCCGCTGGATGAGCTGCAGAACGCCCGGGTGGACCTGCTCCGCGGGGAGATCGTGTTCGCCTCGGGTCTGAGCAGCGACGCTGCCCTGCTGCTGCTTAAGGCGGCCAAGCGGCTAGAGCCGCTCAACCTGGACCTGGCCCGTGAGACCTACCTGACCGCCTGGATGGCGGCTCTGTTCGCCGGGCGGCTGGCGGGCGCCGACGATCTGCTGGAGGTCTCCCGCGCCGCCCGCGCCCTCCCCCCGCGAGCCGGCCCGCCGCGTCCGGTCGACCTGGTCCTGGACGGCCTGACCCTGCTGGTCACCGACGGGCCGGCCGCCGCGGCACCGACCTTGCGCCAGGCCGTCAGCGCCTTCTCCGGCGCGGCCGTCTCCCCGGCGGACGAACTCCGCTGGGGCTGGCTGGCGCAGGCGACCGCCAGCGCGCTATGGGACGATGAGGCCTGGCGCGCCATGCTCGTCCGGCAGCTCCGGCTTGCCCGTGATGCCGGGGCGCTCGAGCGGCTGCCGATCCTGCTCGCCGCGCTGGGCACGGCCGTCGCCTGGAGTGGTGACTTCGCCGCGGCTGCGGCCCTGGTCGCGGAGGTTGATGCCGTCTGCGAGGCGACCGGGACCCGCGCCGCCCCGTTTACCGCGATAATGCTCGCCTGTATGCGGGGCTACCACGCCGAGGCCACCCGGCTGATCGAGGCCACCGTCGCCGAGGCCAGGGCCGGGGGACAGGGGAACGCGGTGGCCTACGCGCACTGGTCGGCCGCCATCTTGGCCAACGGCCTCGGCCGGTACGCCGACGCGCTGACGGCGGCCAGAGCGGCCAGCGAGGACACCGCCTCGCTTTATATCTCGATGTGGGCGCTGCCCGAGCTGATCGAAGCGGCCGCTCGCAGCGGGAATGAGCCCGCCGCGGCCGCCGCGCTCGAGCGGCTGACGGACCTCACCCAGGCCGGCGGGACCCAGTTCGGCCTCGGCGTCCAGGCCCGCTGCCGTGCGTTGCTGAGCGGTCCCAAGGCCGCCGAGGGCCTGTATCGCGAGGCGATCGACCGGCTCGGGCGCACCAAGCTCCGCCCCGAACTGGCCCGCGCCCGCCTGCTCTACGGGGAGTGGCTGCGCCGCGTGAACCGCCGGGTGGACGCCCGCGCCGAGCTGCGGGCCGCTCACGACACCCTGGACGCCATCGGCATGGCCGCGTTCGCCGAACGGGCCCGGCGCGAGCTGCTGGCCACCGGCGAGACGGTACGCAAGCGGAGCGTCGAGGGGGGCAGCAAGCGGAGCGTCGAGGGGGGCAGCGAGCTCACCGCGCAGGAGGTGGACATCGCCCGGCTCGTCGTCGGCGGTCACACCAACCCCGAGATCGGCGCCCAGCTGTTCCTGTCGGCGCGCACCGTCGAGTGGCACCTGAGCAAGGTGTTCGCCAAGCTCGGCATCGGCTCGCGCCGTGAGCTGCGCCGGGCCCTGGCCGACCTCGGCCCGGCCGACCCACTTGCCTGAACCGGGGAAAGCGCCAGGGATTCCACGGGCGCGACGCAGCGCCCTCCAGGGCGACAGTAATCCCAGCACCGCAACACCAAGGAGTTACGATGTCCGACCCGACCAGTGCGAGTGATCCCCTGACCTTTGAATTCACCGTTCCCGACCACTGGCCCCCGGAGCTCGCGCTCGCCTTCGCGGAGATGATGGAAAAGACCATGCAGGACGGCTTTCCCGTGGTCATCCCGGTCCGCGCGGGCGCGACACCCGAGCAGATCAGCCAGATCTTCGCGGACGCGCAGACGCTCGTCCAGAAGGCTGGCCTGGCCGTCGAGCCACGATCGGGCTAGGCCTATCGGCCGGCTCCTTTGTCGCGAGGCTCAGTGACCGGCGGTCTGGCCGCCGTCGATGTGCAGGACCTCCCCGGTGATGTACGGCGCCGATTCCAGGAACAAGATGCCGTCCACCACGTCGCTGACCTGGCCCACCCGGCCCAGCGGGGGCAGCTGGTCGCCGAGCCCGTCGTAGCTGTCGGCCGGGTGCACCGGGGTCTGGATGATGCCGGGCGAGACGGCGTTGACCCGGATGCCGCGCGAGGCGTACTCCACGGCCAGGGACCTGGTCGCGGCGGCCAGGCCGCCCTTGGTCAGCGCGGCCAGCGCCGAGGGCGCCGTGGCGTTCGCGACCTCGGCCAAGCTGGCGGAGATGTTCACCACGTGGCCGCCGTAACGCCTGACCATCTCGGCGATGACCCGCCGGGTCAGCCAGAAGAACCCGGTCAGGTTGACCCCGACCAGCAGCGCGTAGTCCTCGGCGGTGTACTGGGTGAACGGCTTGGAGATGAACACGCCGGCGTTGTTGACCAGCGTGTCGATGCGGCCGAACCGGCCCAGGGCGGCCTCCACGATCCGGTCGGCGGTCGCCGGCTCGGTGATGTCGCCGGCCACGGTGAGCAGATCCGGTTCGTCGGCGGGCTTGATCGTGCGGGCGCTGGCCACCACCGCCCAGCCCCGCCTGCGGTACCCGGTCACCAGGCCGGCTCCGATGCCCTGGGAACCTCCGGTGATGATGGCCACCCGGCGGTCTGCCTCGCTCATGACGGTCAGCTCCCTCCTGCCGTGGAAAGCTCCTGGTCCGGGTGGAACACGGCGTAGTCGCCTGCCTCCCACTTCTCCCGCAGGCCGGGCCGGGCCACGTCCCGGTCCGGGCGGTTCTCCCGGGGCCACCGGGCTCGTCCCGGCTTCCAGCTTCGCGCGCCGGATCCCTGGCCCGCGCCCGTGGAAGACCCTGGCCTGTCCCTGGTCCCGGGTTCGTCCGGAGGTCGTTACCTGAGCGCCGTGGGAGCCGCGGCGGAGGTGCCGGCGGCTCGCCGCTCCTGCGCCGCGACGGCCCGGTAGACGGCCGAGCGCACCAGGGATGCCGGAAGCGCACGTTGGCGCCGACGCTCCTCCGCGTTCAGCCCCACCGACACGATGCCGCTGTCGCGGTGGGCGAAGATGGCCATGACGGCCCAGGCCGCCGTCTCGATCGTGACCGTCGCCCTGGTCGTGGCCCGCGCCGTCAACATCCTCAGGTAGCGGGAGCGCGCTCCTGCTCGGCTACTACGACACCGACCGAAAGCCGGGACAAGGACCTGGCCGACGTCGTGCGCGAGCTCCCCTGAGGGGAACATCGCCGGCCGGCCCGGTGTTCTATTTACGCGTTCCCGCGTGCCCCGGCCACCCCCATCCAAACGTAATGAACCCACGTTTCACCACCCCCTAGTGTGCTGAAACTCGCGTTTCATTCCCTGGCTGGGCGCGCGCAAGACGAAAGAAGGTTCATGGCCCAGTGCATTACGTGCGGGAGCGAACTGCATCCCGACCGGGCAAAGAAGTACAACTACTGCATGGCGCCGGAGTGCCAGGAAAAGAACCTCAAGGGTCTGACCATGGTGGCCGTGGGGGTGAACAAGTCGGCCGAGCAGTACCTGATCCTTGACGAGCAGACGAAGGACGAGCTGGCCAGCGGCAAGTTCGCCGATCAGCGCCGAGGCTCGTTCGGCACCTCGGTACCCTCGGCCAGCCCGCCCGACGCCGCCGCGGTCAGGCCGAACCGGTCCCAGCCCGCCCGGCGTCGGCCCGCCGCATCGCGTCCGGCCGCGCCCAACCGCTGGACCAAGTCGCAGGAAAGGCTGGCCCTGCTGTACAACGAGCAGGGACTACGGCCCGAGGAGATCGCGGGCAAGCTCGGCCTGAGCACCTACA
>Ga0187814_10000762_pt1 | contig 11480 bp, 19 predicted proteins | sample NC_S_4_FD_132450 | JGI IMG/M metagenome (GOLD analysis project Ga0187814, IMG submission 132450) | Wetland sediment microbial communities from Neuse River Estuary, North Carolina, USA - ASW-S_4 | ecosystem: Environmental > Aquatic > Freshwater > Wetlands > Sediment | place: USA: North Carolina...
CACATCGCCGTCCCGCAGCTGGTAGCTGGGGATGTTCACGCGCCGGCCGTTGACGGTCCAGTGCCCGTGGAGGATCAGCTGGCGGGCCTGGCGGCGCGAGGCGGCGAATCCGAGCCGCACGAGCACGTTGTCGAAGCGGCACTCGAGCATCCGCAGGAGGTTCTCTCCGGTGACTCCGGGCTGGCGTGAGGCCTTCTCGTAGTAGTTGCGGAACTGCTTCTCGAGCACCCCGTAGTAACGCCTGGCCTTCTGCTTCTCACGCAGCTGCACGCGGTATTCGCTCTGTCGCTGGCGCCCGCGACCGTGCTCCCCGGGCGGATAGGAGCGGCGTTCGACGCCGCACTTGTCGGTGAGGCAGCGCTCGCCCTTGAGGAACAGCTTCTGCCCCTCGCGCCTGCACTGCTTGCACTGCGGTGATGTGTCTCGTGCCATTTCGGTTTGCTTCCTATACGCGGCGGCGTTTGCGCGGGCGGGTGCCGTTGTGGGCCTGGGGAGTGACGTCCTTGACCCCGAGCACCTCGAGCCCGGCGGCCTGAAGCGAGCGGATCGCTGTCTCGCGCCCCGATCCGGGTCCCTTCACGAACACCTCCACTTTCTGGAGCCCGTGCTCGATGCCCTTGCGCGCCGCGGCGTCGGCGGTCACCTGGGCAGCGAACGGGGTCGACTTGCGCGATCCCTTGAAACCGGCGCCGCCGGCGGACTCCCACGCGATCACGTTGCCCTCGCGGTCGGTCAGGGAGACGATCGTGTTGTTGAACGAGGTCTTGATGTGGGCCTGGCCGATCGGAATGTTCTTGCGAACCCGCCTGCGGCCGCGCTGCGGTCTGCGAGGAGCGGGCATTACTTCTTGGTCGCCTTCTTCTTGCCGGCGACCTGCATCCGCTTTGGTCCCTTACGCGTGCGCGCGTTGGTCTTCGTGTTCTGTCCGTGCACCGGCAGGCCCCGCCGGTGACGAAGCCCGCGGTAGCAGCCGATCTCCTGCAGGCGCTTGATGTTCTGCGAGCGTTCCCGGCGCAGATCGCCCTCGACCGTGAGCTCGCTGTCGATCAGCTCGCGCAGCTTCACGACGTCGGCCTCGGTGAGGTCGCGCACCTTGCGATCCGGTTCGATACCCGCTTCGGCCAGAAGGTGGTTCGCGGTCGGCCTGCCCACCCCGTAGATGTAGGTGAGCCCGATCTCGACTCGCTTGTTGAGCGGGATGTTGACCCCTGAGATTCGCGCCACTACTGGACTCCTCTGCGGGCCAACCGGGCCCGCGCCCTGAGAGTAATGCTCGCCCGCCGCTGGGCCGGCCGCTCGCCGTCCCGGCTCGCCTGATCGGGCGCCCGCGGCGTCGTCCGGCTGGCTCGCTTGATCGGATTCGCTCCGCTCATCCTTGCCTCTGCTTGTGACGGGGGTTCGAGCAGATCACGAGCACCCGGCCGTGCCGGCGGATGATCTTGCACTTCTCGCACATCGGCTTCACCGAAGGTCGTACTTTCACGCTGCTCTTAGACCTCTCGTTGGTCGAGTTCGAATTTCATAGCCAGTGTCCTCGGCCCGGCTCTGGCGACCGGTTCAGTCGCCGCTACCGCACCGAAGCGGAACCCCCAGCACCAAACGATCGCGCTGAGAGCGCACCGAGGGATGTTAGCAGGGTGCGGATTCAGGCTGCCGCAGCCGGATGACTCGGGCCCGGCCCGGTCTAGGCAGCCGGATGACTCCAGCCGGGCCCTGCGTGGGCGAGGCCGGACGCCGAGCGGGGCTCGGCTGGAGCGGATGCCGAGCGGGCCGTGGCCCGAGCGCCGCCCGCCTCGTGCCAGGGCGTGAGAACCCGCGGACCCTCCGCCGTGACCGCGATCGTGAACTCGAAATGGGCCGCCAGCGAGCCGTCCTGGGAGTAGATCGACCAGTGATCCTCGCCCACGCGCACCGCTTGGCGGCCGGCCGTGACCATCGGCTCGACGGCCATCACCATCCCCTCCTCCAGCACGATGCCCGTGCCAGGCTCACCGTAGTTCGGGACCTGGGGCTCCTCGTGCATGCTCCGGCCGATTCCGTGACCCACGAGCGACCGCACGACCGACAGGCCCGCTGCCTCGACGTGGGCCTGGACCGCGTGGGAGACGTCCCCGAGGTGGCGCCCCGGACGGCACTGCTCCGTGGCAAGGAAGAGGGCCTCCTCGGTCGTGGTCAGCAGCTTGCGGGCGATCGGGGTGATCGGGCCGACCGGGAACGTGCGGGCGGCGTCGGCGACCCAGCCGTCAAGGACCACTCCTATGTCGACGGAGATGATGTCGCCACGCCCGAGCTTGTAAGGACCCGGGATGCCGTGCACGATCATCGAGTTCGGAGAGGTACAGATGGAACCGGGGAAGCCGCGGTACCCCTTGAACGCCGGCTCGGCCCCCTGGGAGAGGATGAATCTCTCGGCCGCCTGGTCGAGCTCGTGCGTGGTGACCCCGGGCCGGATCTTGCCCGCGAGCAGGTTCATCGTTCGCACCAGGATCGCCCCGGCGGCGGCCATCCGCTCGATCTCCTCGGGGGTCTTCTTGATGATCACGCCGACCGACCGCCGTTCAGACGTTTTCCTCGAGGCGCAGCGTCGCGATGACTGCGCGGACGTGGTCGTGGACCTCCGCGGGATCCCGCGTCCCGTCGATCCGGCGCAGGAGTCCCTGCTCGTCGTAGTAGCCGATCAGAGGCTTGGTCTTCTCGTGATAGGTCTCGAGCCGCTTGCGGATCACCTCGGGCTTGTCGTCATCGCGCTGGATCAGCCGCGAGCCGTCCTGGTCGCATATTCCCTCGCGCTTTGGCGGATCGAACTCCACGTGGTAGTTGTGCCCGGCCTTCACGCACACGCGCCGGCCGGCGAGCCTCCGTTCGACCTCCTCATCTGGCACGTCGAGCAGCAGCACGGCAGTGATCCGCCGTCCCAGCTCGGCCAGCTGCTTGTCGAGCGCTTCAGCCTGCGGGACGGTGCGAGGAAAGCCGTCGAGGATGAAGCCGTCGCGAGCGTCCTCCTCCTGGAGGCGATCGGCGGCCATCGCCACGATCACCTCGTCCGGGACCAGCTCGCCGGCGTCCATGTAGCGCTTGGCCTCGCGGCCGAGCTCGGTCCCCTCCCGGACGTTCTCACGGAGCATGTCGCCGGTCGCGATATAGGGCAGCTGAAAGTCGTTGCGCAGGCGCTCGGCCTGCGTTCCCTTACCAGCGCCAGGGGGCCCGAAGAGGATGAGATTGAGTTCGGACACGGATGGTCACTGTATCGGGGACCAACCGCTCGTGAAAAGGCGGAGCGCTGGCGCCCCGAGGGCCCTATTTCAAGAACCCCTCGTAGTTGCGCATCATGAGCTGCGCTTCGAGCTGCTTCATCGTGTCCAGGGCCACTCCGATCACGATCAGGATCGACGTTCCCCCGAACGCGAAGCTGGCGTTGGTCTGAGTTATCAGGATCGTGGGAAGCGCCGCGATTGCGGCCAGGAACAATGCTCCTGGGAACGTCAGGCGCGCGAGGATGCGGTCGAGGAACTCGGCCGTGGGCCTACCTGGTCGCACCCCTGGGATGAACCCGCCGTACTTCTTCAGATTGTCGGCCTGGTCGACGGGGTTGAACGTGACCGCCGTGTAGAAGTAGGTGAACAGGATGATGAAGATGCATTCGCCGACCACGTAGTGCCACCCGCCTGGGGTGAAGAAGGTCGCCAGGTTGGTCGCGAAACCCCTGCGGTTCTGTCCGATCAGCTGTCCGATCGTCGGCGGGATTGCCATGATCGAGGCGGCGAAGATGACGGGGATCACGCCCGCCATGTTGACGCGCAGCGGCAGATACGTCTGACCACCCTGCGTCATTCGGCGGCCGATCACCCGCTTGGCGTACTGGATCGGGATCCGCCGCTGCCCCTCCTGTACGAACACCACCGCCGCGACGACCCCGATCGCGATGAACGGCATCGTCACCTTGAACACCTGATCCGGGTTGTTCCACCACGACTGGATCCCGGAGGGGATCCGCGAGACGATGCTCGCGAAGATCAGCAGCGAGATGCCGTTGCCGATTCCTCGCTGGGTGATCAGCTCTCCGATCCACATCAGCAGCACGGTCCCCGCGGTCAGCGAGACGACGATCAGGAACACCTTGGCGAGGGTGAAGTTCGAGATCAGCGTCGTCCCGGCCCCCTTCTCGAAGCTCCGGAACAGGAACACGTAGCCGATCGACTGCGCGAACGCCAGGCCGACGGTCAGATACCGCGTGTACTGGGTGATCCGCGCCTGTCCGACCTCCCCCTCCTTCTGGAGCTTCTCCAGCGACGGGACCACCACCGTCAGCAGCTGCAGGATGATCGACGCGGTGATGTAGGGCATGATCCCCAGCGCGAAGATCGCGATCCGCCCCAGCCCGCCTCCCGAGAACAGGTTCAGCAGCCCGAGGATGCTGTTGCCGCCGAAGTTCTTCTGAATCTGGTTGACCGCGGCTGCGTTGATTCCCGGCGCCGGGATGTGCGTCCCGAATCTGTAGATCGCCAGCATCGCGGCCGTGAACAGGACCTTCGTGCGAATCTCGCCGACCCTGAACGCTCCGAGGATCGTGGAGATCATTTCGGTAGCGACCGCCCTTCGGCCTCGACGATCACCTCACAGGTGCCGCCGGCTGCCTCGATCCGCTCCTGCGCGGCGGCGCTGAACGCGTGCGCCATCACCGTAAGCGGCTTGGAGAGCTCACCGTTCGCAAGAATCTTCACCGGCACGCCCTTGCGCGTCGCAAGCCCCTTCTGATGAAGCGCCTCGAGCGTGACGTTAGCGCCCGAGTCGAACCGGGCCTCCAGGTCTCCAAGGTTCACCGGCTGCGTTCGCGTCCTGAACGGCTCGAACGGCATCGACTTCTTCATGTGCGGGCCGCGCAGCTTGCGCATGCGCATGTGGATCGGGTTCTGGCCGCCCTCGAAGCGCGGCCGGCGCTTTGCGCCCGAGCGTGAGCCCCAGCCCTTCTGGCCGCGGCCGGCGGTCTTGCCGGTGCCGGACCCTTCACCGCGGCCCACGCGCTTGCGGGGACGTCTCGAACCCGGAGGCGGCGTCAGGTTGTGCAGGCCAATGCGGTCGGATTCAGGCATCCTCGGAGACCTCCACCAGATGACGAACCTTGGCGATCATCCCACGCGTCTGAGGCGAGTCAGCGCGCTCAACCGTATGGCCGATGCGGCGTAGGCCGAGCGAGCGCAGCGTGTCGATCTGCTGCTTGTCCGAGCCGTTGCGAGACTTGCGCTGAGTGATCCGGAGGGTGCTCACTCAGCCTCCTCGGGCGGGGTGGAGACGGCGTCGCCGGACGCGGACACCCGCGCAGTCTCGGAATCCCCCTGGCCGTTCGGGCTACCGGCGTTGTCCGCGCCGACGGCGTCGGCTCCGCCATTGGCGGCGGCCTGAGTTGTCAGCCCTAGCACCTTGTTGACGGACAGCCCGCGCAGCTCGGCAACCTCATCGGGAGTCCGAAGCGACTCCAGTCCAGCCATCGTCGCCTTGACCAGGTTGATCGGGTTCTGCGAGCCAAGGCTCTTGGAGAGGATGTCGTTGATGCCCGCGAGCTCCAGCACCGCGCGGACCCCGCCGCCGGCGATCACTCCGGTACCGGGCGATGCGGGCTTCAGCAGCACACGCCCGGAGCCGTAAACACCGACGGTCTGGTGGGTGATCGTCGAACCGTGCTTGGGCACTCGGTAGAGGTTCTTCTTGGCGCGCTCGACCGCCTTCTGGATCGCGACCGGAACCTCGTTGGCCTTGCCATAGCCGATCCCCACGATGTCACGCTCGTCCCCGACCACCACCAGCGCGGTGAACGAGAACCGGCGCCCGCCCTTGACCACCTTGGCGACGCGATTGATCTCGACCACGCGCTCCTGGAGCTCGAGCCCGGCAGAGGAGACTGTGCGGTCGCGTGTTGGCATCGGTCGGTCCAGGGTACCCGGTCTAGAACTGAAGCCCGCCCTCTCGGGCGCCTTCCGCGAGTGCCTGCACGCGCCCGTGGTACTGGTAGCCGCCGCGATCGAACACGACGTGCTCGATGCCGACGGCCTTAGCGCGCTGGGCGAGCAGCTCGCCGGCGCGGCGGGCCTGCTCCATCCGTGCGAGACCACGCAGCTCAGGCTCGGTCCAGCTGACCGAGGTGAGCGTGCGACCCGCATCGTCGTCGATGAGCTGCACGAACACGCCGCGGTTGGAGCGGAACACCGAGATCCGAGGCCGTTCGGCGGTCCCGCGGATCTTCGCGCGTACGCGCCGGCGCCGCTTGAGCCTTCGTGCAGGAGCGGTGGCGACACTCATGCCCGCTTGCCCACCTTCCGGGCGACGTACTCGCCCTCGTAGCGGATCCCCTTGCCCTTGTAGGGCTCGGGCTTGCGCTGCTTGCGGATGATCGCGGCGATCTCGCCGACCTGCTGCTTGGAGATCCCCTTCACGACGATCCTCGTGGGCTGGGGGACCTCGAACTCGATCCCGTCGGGAGCCTTGATCGAAACCGGGTGCGAGTACCCGAGCGCCAGCTCCAGGTCTCGCCCGCGAAGCTGCGCGCGATAGCCGACCCCCTGGATCTCCAGGCGCTTCTCGTAGCCGTCGGTCACGCCCTGCACCATGTTCGCGATCAGGGAGCGGGTCAGACCATGCAGCGCCCGATGCTCGCCGCGGTCCGTGGGTCGCTTGACGAGCACCTGATCGTCCGATTGCTCGACCTGGATGTCGCGGGGGATGCGCTCGGAGAGCTCACCCCGAGGGCCGTTGACGGTCACGCGCTCGGGCTCGATCGAAACGGTGACGCCTGCCGGTACGATGATTGGCTGTCTTCCGATTCGCGACATCTCGTTACCAGACCCTCGCCACTACCTCGCCGCCGATTCCCGCCAGGCGAGCATCGTGCCCGCTCATCAGTCCCCTCGACGTGGAGATGATCGCCGTCCCCATGCCGCCCTGGATCCTGGGGATGTGGTCACGGTCGACGTACGTCCGCTGACCTGGGCGGGAGACGCGCTGCAAGCCGGTGATCACGGGCTTTCGCTCCTCGGTGTACTTGAGCGTCACGGTGATCTCCTCGCCCGGGCGCCCCTCCCGTGCGGGATGGACGGCGTAGTCCTCGATGTAGCCCTGTTCCTTGAGGATGCGGGCGATCTCCCGCTTCAGCCCGGAGGCGGGAGCGGTGACGTCGTGGTGCTGCGCCTGTGCAGCGTTGCGCAGGCGCGTAAGGAAGTCGGCGATCGGATCGGTCATCGACATAACTGAAGCTCGCTGCGCTCGCTCTTGGTCACAACACGCTCGCTCTTTGTCACCGCACCTACCAACTCGACTTCGTCATTCCGGGCACGTATCCGTTGTGCGCCAGCTCGCGCAGGCAGATCCGGCACACGCCGAACTTCCGGTACACGGCGCGCGCACGGCCGCAGCGGCGGCAACGCGTGTAACCCCTCGTCTTGTACTTCGGTGTCCGCTGCTGGCGGACGATCTGTGAAACCTTGGCCATGTTCCTCTAACTCTGGGTTGGCGCCGCCACGGATTCCGCCTGCGGACGGCCTTCTCTGGAGAATGGCATCCCGAGCGCCTCGAGCAGCGCGAACGACTCCTCGTCGCTGGAGGCGGTCGTCGTGATCGTGATGTCGAGTCCGCGGACCTGATCGATCTCGTCGTAGTCGACCTCGGGGAAGATGATCTGCTCCCGCACGCCCAGCGAGTAGTTGCCGCGGCCGTCGAACGAGCGTGGGTTAAGTCCGCGGAAGTCGCGAATTCGCGGGATCGCTACCGACATCAGGCGGTCGAGGAACTCGTAGGAGCGCTCGCCGCGCAACGTCACCGCGACTCCCACCGGCATGCCCTCCCGGACCTTGAACTGGGCGATCGATTTCCGGGCGCGCCTCACGCTGGGGCGCTGGCCGGTGATCGTGCCCAGCTGCTCGGTGGCCGCCTCCAGAACCCGCGAGTCCTGCTTGGCATCGCCGACGCCCATGTTGACGGTGACCTTGCTGATCCGCGGCGCCTGCATCGGGGTGGAGTACCCGAAGCGCTGCATCAACGAGGGGCGGATCTCCTCCAGATATCTCTGCTTCAGTCGCGCGCCGGCCATCAGTCCAACCTCGTTCCACTTCGCCGTGCGATCCGGTAACGCGTGCCGGCCTTCCCTTCCTCGGACTCCCCGATCTCGATTCCTACCCGAGTGGGCTTGCCGTCCTTGGGGTCGGCGAGCATCACGTTGGAGACGTGGATCGGGCCCTCCTTCTCGATCACGCCGCCAACCTGCTCGGCGCGCTGCGCGCCGGCCACCTGGCGCGGGCGCTCGTGGCGCTTGATCATGTTCAGGCCCTCCACGTAGAGCCGGTTCTTCGAGGACTCCACGCGGAGCACCTTGCCGCGCTTTCCGCGATCCTTACCTCCGATCACGATCACCTCGTCGCCTGACCTGATCCGCGCGGGCACCTCTAGAGCACCTCCGGAGCGAGAGAGACGATCTTCATGAAGTTCCGCTCGCGCAGCTCACGCGCCACGGGGCCGAAGATACGAGTGCCGCGAGGGTTGTTTTGGCCGTCGATCAGCACGGCCGCGTTCTCGTCGAAAGCGATGTACGTACCGTCCTCACGGCCGTAGGACTTCTTCGTGCGAACAACGACGGCGGTCACGACCTCGCCCTTCTTCACAGACCCCTGCGGGCTGGCCTGCTTGACCGTGGCCGTGATCACGTCGCCCACTCCGGCATAGCGGCGCCGGTGACCGCCCTTGACGCGGATCACGAGGATCTCCCGTGCACCGGTGTTGTCAGCTACTCGGAGCCTGGTCTCGTTCTGAATCACTTGGCACGCTCCAGCACTTCGACCAGCCGCCACCGCTTGGTGCGCGACAGCGGACGTGACTCCCGCACGACGACGGTGTCGCCGATGTGGGCGTCCTCGCGCTCGTCGTGGGCGTGCAGCGTGGTAGAGGTGCGCACGACCTTCTCATAGCTGCGGTGGCGCCGCGTGACGTCGATGCGAACGACGATCGTCTTGCTGGCCCGGTCGGAGACCACGACGCCCTGGCGGGTCTTCTGCCGGCCAGGATGCTGCTCGCGACGGGCCCCCTGCGGCTCGGCTGCGGGCGCCACGCTGCGGGCGGCCCGAGCCTTCTCACGATCGCTCTTGCGCCGAGCGCTGCGAAGCCGCGCTTTGCGCCGGCGCTCGGCGAGCCGCTCGGCCTGCCGCTCCTCGGGTGAGCGCGGCGGCCGCGCGGGAACCTGGGCGGCCTTCGCCGCCCTCGCCTGCCTCCGCCGCTCCTTCGGGGACAGGGCCTCGGCCGGCTCGGCCGGGGCCGCTGCAGCCGCGGCCGGCGCCGCAGCGGGTGCCGCCGCCTCCTGGCCTTCCTCAGCAGCAGGGGCGCCCGCCTCGTCGGAGGCGGTCGCATCGTCGCCGGCCTCGTTGGACTCGGCGGCTTGGTCGACTTCGTTGTTCTCAGGTTCCTCAGCCACGAATCTCGATTCCTCGTTCACGCGCGACCGTCAGTGCTCGCGCCACCTCTCGCTTGGCCTTGTTCAAGCTCGCCGTGTCATCCAGCTCGCCAGTCGCGTGCTGGAAGCGCAGGCCGAACAGCTCTCGCCGGGCGGTGCGGATGTGGTCCCGCAGGTCGGCCTCACCCATGTCGCGGAGGTCTCCGGCCTTCACCTAGCCCTCTTCCCGCAGTACGAACTTCGTCCGGACGGGGAGCTTGTGACCGGCCAGGCGCATCGCCTCGCGCGCGAGCGGCTCGGGGACACCGGCCAGCTCGAACATCACGCGCCCCGGCTTGACCACGGCAACCCAACCCTCGGGCGAGCCCTTGCCGGATCCCATGCGCGTCTCGGCGGGCTTCTTGGTGAACGGCTTGTCGGGATACACGTTGATCCAGACCTTGCCGCCGCGCTTGATCTTGCGGGTCATGGCAATACGAGCGGCCTCGATCTGGCGGTTTGTGAGCCACCCGGCCTCCAGCGATTTGAGTCCGTACTCGCCGAACTGAACCTTCACCTGGCCGCGCGACATCCCGGCACGCCGGCCCCGGTGCTGCTTGCGGAACTTGACTCGTTTGGGGGCCAGCATCAGCTCTCACCTCCGCTGTTGCCCTGCCTGCCACCGCCCCGAGGACCGCGCTCGCCGCCAGGGCCGCCTCGCGCACCCCCGCGACCTCCAGCCCCTCGGCCGCGACCGCCGGGGCCACCGGCCCCGCGCCCGCCGGGGCCACCGGCCCCGCGCCCGCCGGGCGGGCCGCCTCGGCCGGGACCGCCCGGGCCGCCTCGGCCCGCGCCGCCACGTCCCCCTCCGCCTCCTCGGCCTCGCCCATCGCGTCCTCCGGGACCGTCTCGTCCCGGGCGCTCCGGAGCCTGGGGGGAGGGCTCGTCCATGATCGTCAGGTCTGCGCCGGTGTAGCCCTCGGGCATGATCTCGCCCTTGTTGATCCAGCATTTGACGCCGATCCGCCCGAACGTCGTGGCGGCCTCGTGGAAGCCGTAATCGATGTCGGCGCGCAGCGTGTGCAGCGGCACACGGCCGTCGGAGTAACCCTCGGTTCGAGCCATCTCGGCGCCGCCCAGCCGCCCTGAGACCTGCACCTTCACGCCCTTGGCACCGGAGCGCATGGCGCTGGTAAGCGCGCGCTTCATCGCCCGGCGGAACGCGACGCGGTTCTGGAGCTGCTCGGCGATCGACTGGGCGACCAGCCGAGCGTCGAGCTCCGGACGCTTGATCTCGAGGATGTTCACCTTGACCTGCTTGCCCGTGATCCGGTGAAGGTCGCGGCGCAGCTGGTCGACCTCCGATCCTGACTTGCCGATCACGATCCCCGGCCGGGCAGTGTGGATGTTGACCTCGACCTCGCTGGCGTTCTTGCGGATCGTGATGTCCGACAGGCCCGCGTGAGCGAGCCGGCGCACGATGTGCTGCCGGATCCGCGTGTCCTCGTGGAGGTAGTCGGAGAACTGGCGCTCGTTGAACCAGTTCGACTTCCAGTCGTGGATGTAGCCGACGCGGAGCGACTCCGGATGAACTTTTTGACCCATTCTGTGGCTATTCCTTCGGCGTGAGCAAGATCGTCAGGTGGCTGGTGCGCTTGCGGATCCGGGTGGCGCGGCCCATCGCGCGCGGCCGGAACCGCTTGATGGTCGGGCCTTCGTCGGCATGGACCGCCTTGATGTAGAGGTCCTCGCCCACGAGCTCGTGGTTGTTCTCCGCGTTGGCGATCGCCGATTCGAGCAGCTTGCTCCAGTCCCGCGCGACCGCACGCGGCATGTGGGCGAGGATAGCTCGCGCCTCCTCGACGGACTTGCCGCGAATCGGATCGCAGACCAGCCGCGCCTTGCGCGCGGAGGAGTGGATGTACTTGGCCTGCGCCCGCACGACCGGGGGCGGCAGGCTGGGATCGCGCCGGGCACGGCGTCGCGTGGGCGCGGGCTTCGGGGGCTCCTCGGCCTTGGGCTCAGCCGCACCCCGCCCACGGCGTGGGCGACGAGCGGGCTTCTCCGCCTCCTC
>Ga0187814_10000764_pt1 | contig 11469 bp, 9 predicted proteins | sample NC_S_4_FD_132450 | JGI IMG/M metagenome (GOLD analysis project Ga0187814, IMG submission 132450) | Wetland sediment microbial communities from Neuse River Estuary, North Carolina, USA - ASW-S_4 | ecosystem: Environmental > Aquatic > Freshwater > Wetlands > Sediment | place: USA: North Carolina...
CAACAACGTGGTGCTTTCCCGCCGTGCCTGGCTGGAGCAGACCCAGTCCGAGGTCCGCCAGAACTTCCTGAATACGCTGCAGAAGGGCCAGATCCGCAAGGGCGTGGTGTCGTCCATCGTCAACTTCGGCGCGTTCGTCGACCTCGGCGGCGTGGACGGCCTGGTGCACGTGTCGGAGCTGTCCTGGAAGCACATCGACCACCCCGGTGAGGTCGTCGAGGTGGGCCAGGAGGTCACTGTCGAGGTGCTCGACGTGGACATGGACCGCGAGCGGGTGTCGCTGTCGCTGAAGTCGACGCAGGAAGACCCGTGGCAGCAGTTCGCCCGGATGCACCAGATCGGGCAGGTCGTGCCCGGCCGGGTCACCAAGCTCGTGCCGTTCGGGGCGTTCGTCCGGGTCGAGGAGGGCATCGAGGGACTGGTGCACATCTCGGAACTCGCCGACCGTCACGTGGAGATCCCCGAGCAGGTCGTGCAGGTGGGCGACGAGATCTTCGTCAAGATCATCGACATCGACCTGGACCGCCGGCGGATCAGCCTGTCGCTCAAGCAGGCTAACGAGGGCCAGACGGGCGAGGTGTCCGGCGAGGACTTCGACCCGACCCTGTACGGGATGCCAGCCGCCTACGACGAGCACGGCAATTACCTCTATCCGGAGGGCTTCGACCCCGAATCCGGCGAGTGGCTCGAGGGCTTCGACAGCCAGCGCGAGGAGTGGGAGCGGCAGTACGCCGAGGCCCGGGCCCGGTATGAGGCGCACCAGCAGCAGGTGGCCGACGCGCGCACCAAGGCCGACACGGCTGGCGAAGCCAGCGACGAGGAGGAGGAGGCTGCCAGCGAGCATCGCAGCGGCTCCAGCGACTCCGAACGGGCTGGCACGCTCGCGTCGGACGAGGCCCTGGCGGCACTCCGCGACAAGCTTTCTGGCGGGCAGAACTGACGCGGCCATCGTGGCCCGCCTGCGCCGCCCGCTGACCTGGCTCGCGGCGACAAGCTGACATGTTCCGGGTCGGACTGACCGGCGGGATCGGGGCTGGCAAGAGCGAGGTCTCCAAGCGGCTGGCGGCCTACGGCGCCGTTGTGATCGACGCCGACCTGATTGCCAGAGAGGTCGTCGAGCCTGGAACCGCCGGGCTCGCCGAGGTCGTCGAGGCGTTCGGCCCGGGCGTGCTCGGACCGGACGGAGCGCTGGACCGCGAGCGACTCGCGGAGATCGTGTTCGCCGATCCCGGCAAGCTTTCGGTCCTCAACGCGATCGTGCACCCGAAGGTCGGTGCCCGGATGCGCGAGCTCGAGGCGGCCGCGGGACCGGGGTCCGTGGTCGTCCATGATGTCCCGCTGATCGCGGAGAATGATCTGGCTGGAGCCTACGACCTCGTCGTCGTCGTTGACGTGCCGCCGCGCGCCCAGCTTGACCGCCTGGTCCGGCTCCGCGGGATGAGCCGGGAGCAGGCCGCCAAGCGCATCGCCGCGCAGGCGAGCCGCGAGAAACGGCTGGCGATCGCCGGGATCGCGGTCGACAACTCCGGCTCGCTGGCCGAGCTCGACCGTCAGGTTGGCGAGCTGTGGGCCGAACTGCGGCGGCGGGCTGCGCTAGCAGCCAGCTGACCGCCTGCGCGGCTCCAGGCGGCACCGCGGGGCTTCGGGCGGTCGTCCCCGGGGCTGCACCGCGGGGGGCTTCGGGGGGTCGTCCCCCGGGGCTGCACCGCAGGGAATGAGCCCTGGCCGGCCCGCGTTGTCAGACCGCCGACCTACAGTGGGGGAGGTGCAGCTACTGAAGGAGACGTCATGCGGCCGGTGACCGACCTGCGGCGGCGCGTTGCCCCGTTCGAAGTGGTCACGGACATGGTCCCGGCGGGTGATCAGCCGGCCGCTATCGCCGAGATGGAGCGGCGGATCAAGGGCGGACTGAAGGACACGGTGCTGCTCGGCGCGACCGGCACCGGCAAGACCGCGACGGTGGCCTGGCTCGCCGAGCGGCTGCAGCGGCCCATCCTGGTGATGCTGCCCAACAAGACACTCGCTGCACAGTTCGCGAACGAACTGCGCGAGATGCTGCCGAGAAACGCCGTCGAGTATTTCGTCTCTTACTACGACTACTACCAGCCAGAAGCCTACGTTCCGCAGACCGACACCTACATCGAGAAGGACTCCTCGATCAACGACGAGGTGGACCGGCTCCGGCACTCGGCCACCAACTCGCTGCTGACCAGGCGCGACACCATTGTTGTCGCGTCGGTGTCGTGCATCTACGGCCTCGGCACGCCGCAGGAGTACGTCGACAAAATGCTGACGCTGCGGGTCGGCGACACCCTGGACCGGGACGGGCTGTTGCGCAAGCTCGTCGGCATGCACTACGCGCGAAACGACCTGTCGTTCACCCGCGGGACGTTCCGGGTTCGCGGCGACACCATCGAGGTCATCCCGCAGTACGAGGAGCTGGCAGTCCGGATCGAGATGTTCGGCGACGAAGTCGAACGGCTGATGACGCTGCACCCGCTCACCGGCGAGGTGATGAGCGAGGACAACGAGCTGTACATCTTTCCTGCCTCGCACTACGTCGCCGGACCAGAGCGGATGGAGCGCGCGATCGCCGGCATCGAGGCGGAGCTGGAGGACCGGCTCGCGGAGCTCGAGCGGCTTGGCAAGCTGCTCGAGGCGCAGCGACTGCGCATGCGCACGACCTACGACATCGAGATGATGCGCCAGGTCGGCAGCTGCTCCGGCATCGAGAACTACTCGCGTCACATTGACGGCCGGGCCACGGGCAGCCCGCCCAACACGCTGCTCGATTACTTCCCGGAAGACTTCCTGCTCGTCATTGACGAGTCCCACAACACGGTGCCCCAGATCGGCGCCATGTATGAAGGCGACGTGTCGCGTAAGCGAGTGCTGGTGGAGCACGGCTTCCGGCTGCCGAGCGCGATCGACAACCGGCCGCTCACCTGGGACGAGTTCGGTGACCGCATCGGCCAGACGCTGTACCTGTCGGCCACGCCCGGGCCGTATGAACTCCGCCAGACGGGCGGCGAGGTGGTGGAGCAGGTCATCAGGCCGACCGGCCTGGTGGACCCGGAGGTGATCATCAAGCCGACCAAGGGCCAGATCGACGACCTGGTCGGCGAGATCAGGGACCGGGCGGAGAAGTCCGAGCGGGTACTGGTCACGACCCTGACGAAGAAGATGGCCGAGGACCTGACCGACTACCTGCTCGAGCTAGGCATCCGGGCCAGGTACCTGCACAGCGAGGTCGACACGCTACGGCGCGTTGAGCTGCTGCGTGAGCTCCGGCTTGGTGAGTACGACGTGCTGGTCGGTATCAACCTGCTCCGCGAGGGCCTCGACCTGCCTGAGGTCTCGCTAGTCTCGATCCTGGACGCCGACAAGGAAGGCTTCCTCCGGTCGGGCACGTCGCTGATCCAGACCATCGGCCGCGCCGCCCGTAACGTGTCGGGCCAGGTGCACATGTACGCCGACAAGGTCACGCCGTCCATGCAGCGAGCCATCGACGAGACCAACCGGCGGCGGGCCAGGCAGGTCGCCTACAACCGTGAGCACGGTGTCGACCCGCAGCCGCTGCGCAAGCGGATCGCCGACATCCTGGACCAGCTGGCCAGAGAGGACGCCGACACCGCGCAGTTGCTCGGCGGCGCGGGCAGGCAGCAGAGCCGGGGCAAGGCGCCGGTGCCCGGCGTGGCGTCCAGGGCGCGGACCGCCGCGGCCGCCGCCGCTGGCGGAGCGGCCGGGCAGGGCGGCGGACCCGCGCGCGCCGACCTGGCCGCGCTGATCGCCGAGCTGACCGAGCAGATGCACGCCGCCGCCGCGGAGCTGCAGTTCGAGGTGGCCGCGCGCATCCGGGACGAGATCCGCGACCTGAAGCACGAGCTGCGCGGCATGCAGGCGGCGGGCGTATAGCCCGGTCTGCGCTCCCGCGGGGAATCGTCGCCCGAGCCAGCGGCTCTGCATGGGTTCGTGGGTCGTTCCCCCGGGCCATCGGACCTGCGGTGGGTTCGAGGGTCGTTCCCCGGGCTAGCAGCAGCCAACGCGGTAAGAAACCATCAAGGGAACGTCCAGGGTAGCAGGCGGCGTAGGGTCGGATCATGGTGGTGAGCCTGCTGGCCGCGCTGCTTGCGGCGCTGTGCTACGGCGTCGCCTCGGTGATGCAGGCCATCGCGGTGCGTGCGGCGAGTCGCCGCAGCATGGCCGAGGCCGCGCAGGCAGGGCAGGGTGTCGACGCGGGGCTGCTGGTCCGGATGCTGCGTCAGGGCTTGTTCCTGGCGAGCATACTGATCGATTTGGTCGGATTTATCGGACAGCTGGTTGCGCTGCGGCGGCTGCCGTTGTTCGCGGTGCAGGCGATCATTGCCTCCAACCTCGCGGTCATCGCGGTCTGCGCGGCCTGGCTGATGCGGGCACGGCTGGCGCTGCGCGAGTGGCTAGCGGTCGTAGGCGTCGTCGTGGGCGTCGGCTTGCTGGGGCTCTCGGTCGGCGCCGAGGGCGCAACCAAGGTGGGATCGGCGTTCGAGCTCGGCCTGATCGTGGCCGTGGCAGCCATCGGCGTGAGCGGCTTTGCAGTCGCCCGGCTGCCCAATCCGGTGCGTACCCCGGCCCTGGGCGCGATCGCCGGGCTCGGGTACGCGGTGCTGGCCGTGTCCGCTCGGATCCTGCCCGGCTTCGGGCTGCTCCAGCTGGTCAAGAGCCCAGCCACGTACACGCTGATCGCCGCCGGGATCGTCTCGTTCCTGCTGTACGCCACGGCGCTGGAAGGCGGCAGCGTTACCATCGCCACGGCCGGGGTCATCCTGGCTGAGACGATGCCGCCTGCCATCGTGGGCGTGATCTTCCTGGGGGACACGACGCGCCACGGCCTGACCGCGGTGGCGGGCCTCGGATTCGCCCTCGCCGTGGTGTGCGCCGTGGCACTGGCCAGGTTCGGCGAGGGGAACGCCGACCGTCCGCCGCAGCCGGAGCCGCCGCCGCAGCGGGCCGAGACGGTGAGCCGCCGAGCCGCCTTATGGGGCGGTTGAGTGGCAGATGGGTCGCCGCCGGAGGCTGGCTATTTCCGGCAGAATGGCTGCTAGCCGTGCATATCTCTCTGGCTGGGTGCGCCGTGTGCCGCCGTGTCTGCCCGCTAAGCAGTGCCGCGCCTTGATATCCTGGTACCCCGTGGGCGAGCGGGATTGCCGCCGAATCTGACCACGGGAGCCTCAGTTGGCGATATCAGCGCATGGGTCACGGCCAGCGACAACCAGGCACCTTTTCGTCACTGGAGGCGTCGCATCCAGCCTGGGAAAGGGACTCACCGCCTCCAGCATCGGCAGGCTGCTGAAGCTGCGCGGGCTGCGGGTGAGCATGCAAAAGCTCGATCCTTACCTGAACGTCGACCCCGGCACCATGAATCCGTTCCAGCACGGCGAGGTCTTCGTTACCGACGACGGCACCGAGACCGATCTGGATGTCGGGCACTATGAGCGCTTCCTCGACATCCGCCTGCCCGGCTCGGCGAACGTCACTACCGGTCAGATCTACTCGAGCGTCATCGCCAAGGAGCGGCGCGGGGACTACCTCGGTGACACCGTCCAGGTCATCCCGCACATCACCAACGAGATCAAGGCCCGGATCCTGGCGATGGCCAATGCGGAGACCGACGTCGTCATCACCGAGGTCGGCGGCACCGTGGGCGACATTGAGTCACAGCCGTTCCTTGAGGCGATCCGCCAGATCCGGCATGAGATCGGCCGGGACCGGTGCTTCTTTCTGCACGTCTCGCTGCTGCCCTATATCGGGCCGTCTGGAGAGCTGAAGACCAAGCCGACGCAGCACTCGGTGGCCGCGCTGCGCAGTATCGGCATCCAGCCCGACGCGATAGTGTGCCGGTCCGACCGCCCGATCAGTGACGGGCTGAAGCGGAAGATCAGCCTGATGTGTGACGTCGATGAGGAGGCCGTGGTCTCCGCGCCGGACGCGCCGTCTATCTACGACATCCCCAAGGTGCTGCACTCCGAGGGCCTGGACGCGTACGTGGTCCGCCGCCTCGGCCTACCGTTCCGGGACGTCGACTGGAGCGACTGGGATGACCTGCTGCGCCGTGTCCACCGGCCATCTCGGAGCATCACCATCGCGCTGGTCGGCAAGTACGTCGACCTGCCGGATGCCTACCTGTCCCCGGCTGAGGCGCTGCGGGCCGGCGGGTTCGCCCACGACACCTCCGTGAACATCCGGTGGGTGACCAGCGACGACTGCCAGACGCCAGAAGGCGCAGCCAGGCACCTCGCCGACGTTGACGGCATCCTGGTACCCGGCGGCTTCGGCGTTCGCGGCATCGAGGGCAAGATCGGCGCGGCGCGGCATGCACGCGAAAACGGCGTCCCGATCCTCGGCCTGTGCCTTGGCCTGCACTGCATGACCATCGAGTTCGCCCGCAACGTCGCGGGCCTGCCCGGTGCGAACAGCACCGAGTTTGACGCGCAGACGCAGTACCCGGTCATCGCCACGATGGCGGACCAGGAGGCCGTGATCGCCGGACAGCGAGACATGGGCGGCACCATGCGGCTCGGGCTGTACCCCGCCGTGCTGGCCGAGGACAGCATCGTGCGCGAGCTATACGGCGAGCCGGTCGTGCAGGAGCGGCACCGGCACCGCTATGAGGTCAACAACGCCTACCGTGACCAGCTAGAGCAGGCGGGCCTCCGCTGCTCTGGCCTGTCGCCGGACGGCAGGCTGGTCGAGTTCATCGAGCTGCCACGCCATGTGCACCCGTACTTCGTCGCGACGCAGGCGCATCCGGAGCTGCTGTCGCGACCGACCAGGCCGCACCCGCTATTCAGCGGGCTAGTGGCCGCCGCGCTCGAGCGCAGCCGGGCGGCGCGGACATCCGAGGCCGTGCCGGCAGGTGCCGTGCGGCCGGTAGCGAGCCTCTGATAGCAGGGACGGCTGCCGGCGTGGCCGAAATCAGAGACGAGGCAGGCAGCTGGCCGGTGGCGCGGTCATCGGTGCTGGCCAGGGGCCAGATCGTGACGGTACGCAGCGACACGGTGCAGCTGCCGGATGGCGAGCTGGTCGGCCGCGAGGTCGTCGAGCATCCGGGGGCCGTGGCTGTCGTGGCCGTCGACGAGCAGGACCGGGTGCTCATGATCCGTCAGTACCGGCACCCGGCCGGCGCGACGCTCTGGGAGATCCCGGCTGGTCTTCGCGATGTCGGCGGTGAGCCGCTCGTCGAGACCGCCCGACGGGAGCTGCTGGAGGAGGCCGGATGCCGGGCCGCGGACTGGCGGGTCCTGGCGGATTTCCTGTCCTCGCCCGGCATCAGCAACGAACGGTTGCGCGTGTTCCTGGCAACGGAGCTGACCGTGGTCCCGGAGGGGCAACGCGAGTATGTTCCTGAGCATGAGGAGGCCTATCTGACAGTGGCCTGGGTGCCCCTGGACGAGGCAGTCCGGGGGATCCTGTCAGGCGACTTGCACAACGGCGTGGCGATGGTGGGTATCTTGTCCGCGTATGCGGCACGGAGGGGCGATTACGGCGCGCTGCGTCAGCCTGGTGAGCCCGAGGACCTCTGATCACGTGCGGCGGCAAGAGGGCAGGGAAGGGAACAGCATCAATGAAGATCGGCGTCCCCAGGGAAGTTAAGAATCACGAGTACCGGGTGGCAATCACGCCCGCCGGAGTGCACGAGCTAGTCCGGGGCGGTCATGAGGTCTACGTAGAGCAGGATGCCGGGGGCGGTTCCCTCATCCCGGACGCGGACTTCGTAGCCGCCGGTGCCAAGATCCTTCCCAGCCCCGACGACGTCTGGCAGACCGGCGACCTGATTCTGAAGGTCAAAGAGCCAGTTGCCGAGGAGTACCACCGGATGCGCGGCGGTCAGGTGCTGTTCACTTACCTGCACCTGGCGGCGAGCCGCGAGTGCACCGACGCGCTGCTGAAGTCTGGCATCACGGCCATCGCCTACGAGACGGTCCAGCTGCCGGATGGCTCGCTGCCGCTGCTCGCCCCCATGTCGGAAGTGGCCGGCCGGATGGCACCTCAGGTCGGCGCGCACCACTTGCAGCGTGACGGCGGTGGCCGCGGCGTCCTCATGGGCGGGGTATCCGGCGTATACGCGGCCAAGGTCGTAGTGCTCGGGGCGGGCGTATCTGGCATGAACGCGGCCGCGATCGCCCTCGGCATGCAGGCGGAGGTGCTGCTCGTCGACAAGAACGTCGCCAAGCTGCGCCAGGCCGACGCCATTTACCAGGGCCACTGCCAGACCGTCGCGTCCAACTCCTATGAGATTGAGCGCGCGTGCGTCGACGCGGACCTGGTCATCGGCGCCGTGCTGGTGCCGGGCGCCAGGGCACCGAAGCTGGTCACCAACGACCTCGTGGCCCGGATGAGACCGGGTTCGGTGCTCGTGGACATATCGATCGACCAGGGCGGCTGCTTTGAGGACAGCCGCCCTACGACGCACGCCCAGCCGACCTACCGGGTGCACGACTCGGTGTTCTACTGCGTAGCGAACATGCCCGGCGCGGTCCCGCACACCTCTACGTACGCGCTGACGAACGTGACGCTGCCGTATGCGCTCGAGATCGCCAACCGGGGCTGGCGGGAGGCGCTGGGCGGCGACGCGTCGCTCGCACCCGGCCTGAACACGCACGCGGGCAGCGTGACGTGCGCGCCGGTGGCTGAGGCGCACGGGCTGGCTGCGGTCCCGCTAGCGGAGGTGCTCAGCTGACCGACGTGACCCGGGCGACCGGGCGCTATCTCGACCACCTAGCCGTCGAGCGAGGCCTGGCCGAGCACACGCTCCAGGCATACCGGCGCGACCTGCGGCGCTATGCGTCGACGCTGGCCGCGGCCGGGCGTACCGAGATCGAGGACATCACGACGACTGACGTGGCTGAATTCCTCGCCGGGCTGCGTGAGGGCGACGCGGATCACCCGCCGCTGGCCGCTAGCTCGGCCGGACGCGCGGTGGTCGCGGTGCGCGGCCTGCACGCGTTCGCGCAAGCCGAGGGCCTGACGGTGGCGGATCCCGCTCGCGCTGTCCGGCCACCAGCGCCGCCGCGCCGACTGCCGAAGGCGATTTCGGTGGCCGAGGTCGAGCGGCTGCTCAACGCCACCGGGGCCGCCCCGGCTGCGCTGCGCGACCGGGCGCTGCTCGAGCTGTTGTACGCGACCGGCGCGCGGATCTCGGAGGCCGTCGGGTTAGACGTCGACGACTTGCAGCTGACCGGCGAGCCGAGGTCCGCGTCGGTGGCCGCCGTCATCAAGCTGACCGGCAAAGGCGGGAAGCAGCGACTGGTCCCGGTCGGCAGCTTCGCCGTCGGCGCGGTCGATGCCTACCTCGTCCGGGCCAGGCCGAAGATGGCGGCCGCTTCGGGTCGCGGCCAGCCGAGCCCAGCCTTGTTCCTCAATGCCCGCGGCGGCCGGCTGACCCGTCAGGGTGCCTGGGGAGCACTGCGGGCCGCAGCGCGCCGGGCTGGACTCGCCGAGGTGTCGCCGCACGTGCTGCGCCACTCGTTCGCTACGCACCTGCTCGACGGGGGCGCCGACGTTCGCGTCGTGCAGGAACTGCTGGGTCACGCGTCGGTGACGACGACGCAGGTGTACACGCTGGTCACGGTCGACAGGCTGCGCGAGGTGTACGCGGCGGCGCATCCGCGCGCGGTCGGCTAGCGCGCTGCTGAAGACGGCATCAGCCCCTTCTCGCGCCGTTCCCTCATGGGTATCAGCAGTCACATCCGGGCGATTTTTCACATGCGTTTCATTTGCTACCGGGGCGGTGCGTCGGCTTGCCCGCACCAATCCCAGGCCCTAAAGTCGCGTGCCAGTGGGCGCATTCTGCGCTAGCCGCCGGGAGGTGCGGTAGCTGTGGCATCCCAAATCCTCGAGGTCAGGCCCGGTCAGATTGGACCAACGGGGCGGCCACTCCCGGTATTTCCCGAACCGCAGCCGCTGCTGGTGCACGGACCTGCCCGGATCGCGGCCGTCTGCAACCAGAAGGGCGGCGTCGGCAAGACCACAACGACCATTAACCTCGGTGCCGCGCTCGCCGAGCGTGGCCGCCGGGTGCTGCTCGTCGACTTCGACCCGCAGGGCGCGCTGTCGGTGGGACTCGGTATCCAGCCCCACGAGCTGGACGCGACCGTCTACAACCTGCTGATGGAGCGAGGCCTCACGGCCCACGACGTCATCAGCAAGACCCGCGTGCACGGCATGGACCTGCTGCCGAGCAATATCGACCTGTCCGGTGCCGAGGTGCAGCTCGTGCATGAGGTCGGCCGGGAGTTCGTGCTCGGCCGCGTGCTGCAGCCCGTGATTCCCGACTACGACATCATCCTCATTGACTGCCAGCCGTCACTCGGCCTGCTCACCGTCAACGCGCTCGCCTGTGCCGACGGCGTCATCGTCCCCCTAGAGTGCGAGTACTTCGCCCTGCGCGGCGTGGCGCTACTGATGGAGACCATCGACAAGGTCTCGACCAGGCTCAGTCCGAAGCTAGCCATCGACGGGCTTGTGGCAACTATGTACGACTCCCGTACGCTGCATACCAGGGAAGTCCTCGCCGGAGTTGTCGAGGGGTTTGGCGACCGCGTCTTCCACACCGTCATCAGCCGGACGGTGCGCTTCCCGGACGCGACGGTGGCTGGCGAGCCGATCACCATGTTTGATCCTGCGTGCGGCGGCGCCAACTCCTACCGTGAGCTGGCCAAGGAGGTTCTGGAAAGGTGGCGCCAGCGCGTTCCGGCGGGTCCCGTCCGCGCCGGGTAAGCCTTCCCGGAGTCGCCGAGCTACTCCGGCCGTCGTCACGCCGGCCAGTCGCTGAGACGGAACGGCAGGCGAGCGGCCGGGAGAGCCACCCTCAGAAGATCACCGTTTACCTGTCCGGAGCCGAGCTGCTTGACCTGGAGCGTGCCCGGCTGGCCCTGCGAGCCTACGGAATCTCGGTCGACCGCGGCCGGATAGTCCGCGAGGCGCTGGCTGTGCTGCTGGCCGACCTGGACACCGCCGGGGACAACAGCCTGGTGGCGCAGCGACTGCGCGTTAGCAAGTGACCGACTCCGAATTCCCCCTGATGATGGCTATGACAACCGGCAACACTGATCACGTCCGCGACGCCGGGCCGGCCCGCGACGGCGCGCCGGTCTCCGCTGCTGACCGCGCTGACGGCGCTGACGCCGGCCCTGGCGGCCTGGACCGCTACGGCGGGGCGGGCGGCTTCCGGGTGCACCTCGACGTCTTCGAGGGCCCGTTCGACCTGCTGCTGGCGTTGATCTCCAAGCACAAGCTGGACATCACCGAGATAGCGCTGTCCAGCGTGACCGACGAGTTCATCGGCTACATCGGGGCATTGGCCGGCGGCTGGGATCTCGATCAGGCGAGTTACTTCCTGGTGGTGGCGGCTACCCTGCTCGACCTGAAGGCAGCCCGGCTGCTGCCCGCAGGTGAGGTGGACGACGAGGAGGACCTGGCGCTGCTGGAGGC
>Ga0187814_10000765_pt1 | contig 11468 bp, 8 predicted proteins | sample NC_S_4_FD_132450 | JGI IMG/M metagenome (GOLD analysis project Ga0187814, IMG submission 132450) | Wetland sediment microbial communities from Neuse River Estuary, North Carolina, USA - ASW-S_4 | ecosystem: Environmental > Aquatic > Freshwater > Wetlands > Sediment | place: USA: North Carolina...
GGCCGGGCGCTGCGGGCGCAGGGCGAGGACGTGGTGATCGGGTTCGCCGATACCCGCGGTCGGCCGCACACGCAGGAGGCTCTCGGCGGACTGGAGACCATACCGCCGCGCCTGATCGGCGAGTCGCCGGCCGGGCAGATAGACGTCGGTGCCGTGCTGGCGCGCAAGCCGACCGTGGCCCTGGTCGACGACCTGGGCATGCATGCGGCGGCGATCGAGATGCTGCGCAGCGCCGGGATCCACGTCATCAGCACGGCCGACGTCACCGACGTGCGACAGGTGGCTGCGGACGTCGAGGCCGTCATCGGCGAGTCCCCCCGAGCGGCGATCTCCGATGAAGTCCTGGCGGGCGTGGACGCGCTCCAGTTCGTGGACAGCTCGCCCGAAGCCCTGCGCAAGCGCCTCGGTCACGGCAACATCTACCCGCCCGAGCAGGTGGAAGCCGCGCTGCACGCGGAGTTCCAGCCTGCCAGGCTCGCCGCACTGCGCGAAATCGGATTGCGGCTGGTGGCGCAGAGCGTGTCACCGCCCGGTGCTGCTCGTCAGCGTGAGCCTCAGGACGTGCTGGTGGCCACCTGGCGGCCGGAGCAGGCGGACGCACTGCTGCAGCGGGGCATGCGACTGGCCAGGCGACGTAATGCGGGCTGCAGCGTGCTCGCGCTGAGCCAGCAGAGCCCGGCTCCCGCCGCGCTGGCCGAGCGAGTCGAAGCGGCCGCGACAGCGGCGGGCGCCTCGGTGCTCATCAGGGACAGCCGCGACGCTGGCGCCGCCATCGTCTCCGCTGTCCAGGAGACCGGCGCCAGGCACCTGGTGCTGGCCGTGCCACCCGCCGGGCTGCTGGAGCGCTGGCGCGGCACATTGCTCGAGCGGCTGGCAGGCCAGTTGCCGGCCGTGCACCTGCACATCCAGGCCGCGGCAGGAGATCACGATCAAGATCTTGCCGGGAACGCAGTCGACAGCGGCAACGGCGCTCCGCCGGCCCGAAGCCGGGGCGCAATCAGGGTCTATCTCGGCTACGCGCCGGGATGCGGCACCACGACCGCGATGCTGGCCGAGGCGATGCGACGCAGGTCACGCGGTACCGACGTGGTCATCGGCGCCGTCGACATAGCTGACCACGAGGACCTGGCGGCCGAGCTTGAGCACCTTGAGGTGGTCGGCGACGGCGCGACGCTGGATACCGCCGCGGTGCTCGCGCGGCGGCCCGAAGTGGCATGCGTGGACGAACTGACGGCCGGGACTGCCACGGCCGAGCGCCGGTTTGCCGCGGCCAGGCGGTTGGCCGACGCCGGGATCACCGTAGTCGGCACCGTGCACCTTGGCATGCTTGGCAGCGGAGCCGATACTTCCGGCGCCGCGGCCGCGTTCCTTGATGAGCCGGCGCTGCTGGCGCTGGCCGATGAGATCGAGCTTGTCGACGTGCCGCCGACGATCCTGATCGACCGGGTCCGCCGAGGCGAGATCGTGCCAGCGGACCAGATCGAGCCTGAACTCGCGACCACGTTCGCGATTGACGTGCTGCGCAGCGAGCGAGAGCGGGCATTCCGGATCGTGGCCGAGCATGGCGAGCGGCGGCTGGCCGGATACGCCGGCCAGGACCAGCGCGTCGTCGCGGCGGGGGACCGCAGGCCCTCGATCCTGGCCTGCGCGGCGCCATGGCCCGGGACGGAGTCGCTGATCCGGCGCTCGGCCGCGCTGGCTGCGCAGGTGGACGGCGAGTTCCTGGTCGCGACGGTGCGGCTGGCGCAGCCGGGCCAGCAGGAAGATCGGCTGCTGGCCGGGTACGCGGCGCTGGCCGAGCAGCTTGGCGGCGAGTTCGAGGCGCTGACCGGTCCCGCGCCGTCGGCACTGGCGCAGTACGCACGGCAGCGCCAGGTGACCGAGCTCGTGCTCGGCCGGGCCGGGCCGAACCCGGCTGGCCGCTATCCCGTGCTACGCGAGGTCGCCAGGCTGGCCCGCGACGTCGAGCTGCATGTCCTTCCGGCTGAGCCGGCTGGCTGAGTCACGCGCCGTAGACAGCCACGACACCAGTCATGGTCCCGATCAGCACCAGCCCTCCGGACAGGCTGGGCGAGACGAAGTCCGGCAGCTGGTCGCCAACGCTGACCTGCACATGCAGGCTGATCCGCTGCCGGACCTTACCGGTGCCAGGCGACAGCTCATAGAGGATCCCGAGATACGGGTTGGCGACCCAGACGGCGCCGCCGCCGACAACTGGCGAGCCCGATGTGCCGCTAGCCGCGCGCCAGAGGACCTTGATCCGGGTTCGCGCGGTGTCCACGGCCGTCAGGCCATCACCCTGGCACGGCACGTACACGATGCGGTCGCTGACCGCAGCGCCGCCGAACGCATCGCAGACCGGGCCCCGCGCGAGCTGACCGCCGACGCCGCCAAGGTGGCTGGCGTTCAGCAAGTAGCCGACGCCGCTCTTGCCGACCTGCAGGATCCTGCCGTCACTCAGCAGGGCCGGCGACATCGAACCCAGATCCAGGTCGTTCGCGCTCAGCGTTCGCCAGTCGGTCGGCGCGAATATGCCGACGCGCTTGAGCCTGGGCGTCAGCGCGATGACCGCGTCGCTGCCGTCGTACGGCCCTTTGGTAACCGCCCCGTTCCCGTCGCTGACGTACACGGTCGCGTTCGCGCTGACGACCGGGCCGCCCGAGGCCCAGATGCCGGCCTGTCGCGCGGTCGGAACACGGTAGGACCAGATCGGGCCGCGGCCGGTGGCCGGCATGGCCACGACCGAGCCGATGTAGGGTCCGCAGTCCCCGAAGTGCCCGCCGAACACCACGTAGATGTGCCCGCGAGCCATTGCCAGCGCCCCGCGCTGCTGATCGTAGAACGGCTCGTGATCGGGTGACGGCACATTCCGCGACACGACGATCTTGCCGTCCGATACCCGCAGCCCGGTGAGCCGGTGCACTGTTCTGCCGTCCTGCGCCACGAAGTAGACCAGTTCAGTTTGCGGGTCGTAGATGCCCGTGCCGGTGACGCCGAGCGGATTGACGTTCCCGCACGGTTGCCGGTTCAGCGGCAGCGGAGTGCCAACCCTGGTGTGCCACAGCACGGCACCGGTGGACCGGAGCAGTCCGTAGACCTCATCCGCCTGCGTGGCGGCGACGACGGTGTCACCGATCACCAGCGGCTGGCCGTAGACGGCGCCGCCGAGGTGCCTGGACCAGGCTATGGAGAGCCGGCCGGCGGCGGGCAGGCCTGCAACATTCCCCGACCTGGCCGCGTTCCCATGATATTGAAGCCAATCGGTGGCGCTGGCGCGCCCGCCAGGCGGGACGATGGTGGCCGGCCCTGAGGTGGCCGTCTGACCGGTCGATGGGCTTGAGCACGCGACGGCCAGCAGGACTGGCAGCAGCATGACGGCAACGGCGAGGCGCTTGCGCACCAGGTCAGTCTGCACCAGCCGACGTCGGCCGGGGTAGGGTCGGCCGTGCCGGCACCTGCATGTGAGAGGCCCATGACGAATCAGGAAGAACGGGCCGCGCCAGCCGAGCTTGCCGAGGTCGGTGAGCGGGTCTGGACCATCCCGAACGTCATCAGCATGGCCAGGCTGGCAGGCGTACCTGTGTTCCTGTGGCTGGTGCTTGGCGTGCAGACCCAGGTGGGCGACTGGTGGGCCGTCGGCTTGCTGATGGCCGCGGGTTTCTCGGACTGGCTGGACGGCAAGATCGCCAGGGCGCTGAACCAGCAGACCAGGCTCGGTCAGCTGCTGGACCCGGCAGCCGACCGGCTCTACATCGTGGCGACGGTGATCGCGCTGGCGGTCCGGGACATCATCCCGTGGTGGCTGGTGGCGCTGCTGGCAGCGCGGGAGCTGCTGCTTGGCGTCGTGCTCGTCGTGCTGCGCAGGCACGACTGGGGTCCGCCGCAGGTCAGCTTCGTCGGCAAGACAGCCACGCTTTGCTTGCTGTACGCCTTTCCGCTGCTCTTCCTGGGGTCGCACGTTGCCAGCTACGCCGAGACTGCCAGAGTGGCTGGTTGGAGCTTCGCTATCTGGGGAAGTGCCCTGTACTGGTGTGCAGCCGTCCTGTATGTGGTACAGGCCAGGCGGCTGCTGGCTGGCCCATCCGCGGCCGGCGCGCGGCAAGAGTGAACTGCGGAAAGGAGACCCGGCGGCTGTGAAGTCCGTGGTAGTGCCGTGAAAGCCGTGGTGATGGCTGGCGGTGAGGGCACGAGGCTGCGCCCGATGACGGCCAATCAGCCCAAACCGATGCTCCCGGTGGTCAACCGGCCGATCATGGAGCACGTGCTGCGGCTGCTACGCCGGCACGGCTTGACCGAGACCGTAGTCACCGTGCAGTTCCTGGCGTCCATCGTGCGCAACTACTTCGGCGACGGCGAGGACTTCGGCATGAGCCTGCAGTACGCGACGGAGGAGACTCCGCTCGGGACCGCGGGCAGCGTGAAGAATGCCGAAGACGCGCTTCGGGACGCGCCGTTCCTGGTGATATCCGGCGATGCTCTGACCGATATTGACCTTTCCGACCTAATTGCCTTCCATAAGGATAATCAGGCTCTGGTCACCGTGGCGCTGGCGCGGGTGCCGGACCCGCTGGAGTTCGGGATCGTCATCGTCGATGACGATGGCAAGATCCAGCGATTCCTGGAGAAGCCGACCTGGGGCCAGGTCTTCTCCGACACCGTGAACACGGGCATCTACGTGATGGAGCCCGAGGTGCTCGCTGAGGTGCCTGCCGGGCAGCTCGTTGACTGGTCTGCTGACGTGTTCCCCAAGCTGCTGGAGAACGGCGCGCCGCTGTATGGCTGGATCGCCGACGGCTACTGGGAGGACATCGGGTCGCTCGAGAGCTACGTCAAGGCGCAGGCCGACGTGCTGACCGGCAAGGTGAACGTGCAGATCGACGGGTTCGAGGTGTCGCCCGGCGTATGGATTGCCGAGGGCGCCGAGGTCGATCCGGACGCGGTGCTGACCGGGCCGCTGTGCGTCGGGGATTACGCCAAGATCGAGGCCGGCGCGCATTTGCGTGAGTTCACCGTGGTCGGCACCAACGTGATCGTGAAAGAAGGCGCGTTCCTGCACCGCGCGATCGTGCACAACAACGTCTACGTCGGCCGGGGCGCGATGCTCCGCGGCTGCGTGGTGGGCAAGAACACCGACGTCATGAGCCAGACCAGGATCGAGGAAGGGGCAGTTGTCGGGGACGAGTGCGTGATCGAGCCCGACAGCTACGTGTCGGCCGGTGTGAAGGTCTACCCGTTCAAGACCATCGAGGCCGGCGCAGTGGTCAACACCAGCGTGATCTGGGAGTCGCGGGGCCAGCGCACCCTGTTCGGCCCACGCGGGGTATCCGGCCTGGTCAACGTGGAGATCACGGCCGAGCTGTGCGTCCGGCTGGCGAGCGCTTATGCGACGACGCTCAAGAAGGGCGCCGTCGTGACGACTTCGCGGGACGCCTCCCGGGCGGCCAGGGCGCTCAAGCGCGCCGTGCACGGGGCGCTGAACGCCAGCGCAATCAACGTGATCGACCTGGAGGCCCAGCCGATGCCGCTGGCCAGGTTCGAGACCGCGCGCAGTGACTGCAGCGGCGGCATCGCACTGCGGACAACCCCAAGTGACCCGCAGTCGCTCGACATCATCTTCATGGACTCTGACGGCGCCGACCTGTCCGAAGCGGCGCAGCGCAAGCTCGAGCGGGTCTTTTCCAGGCAGGAGTTCCGCCGGGCGTTCCCGGGCGAGATTGCCGAGCTGTCCTACCCGCCGAGGGTGATCGAGGCCTACACGCACGAGCTACTGCGCTCGGTCGACATGACCGGCGTGCTCGGGGCAGGCCTGCGGGTGGTGGTTGACTGCGCGGGCGGCACCACCTCGCTCGTGCTGCCTGGCCTGCTCGGCAAGATCGACATTGGCGTGCTGACGGTGAACAACAGGCTGGACGAGGCTTCGCCGACGCAGTCGCTGGCCGCCGTGCGGGCGGACATGCACAGGCTGGCCGAGCTGGTCTCGTCGGCTGGCGCGGCCTTCGGCGTCAGGTTCGACCCGGTGGGCGAGCGGATCGCGCTGGTCGACGACAAGGGCGCGCTGGTCAGCGATGACCGTGCCCTGCTCGTCGTGCTTGACCTGATCGCCGCCGAGCGGCACAGCGGACGGGTGGCCCTGCCGGTTACCACCACCAGGGTGGCCGAGGACGTGTGCAAGTTCCACGGCGTCGAGGTCGTCTGGGCGCCAACCTCGCTGCACGGGCTGTACGAAGCCGCCGCCAGCCCGGACGTGATCTTCGCCGCGGACGGCAAGGGCGGCTTCGTGGTGCCGGGATTCTCCCGCTCCATCGACGGGATCGCCGCGTTCGCTCAGCTGCTGGGCCTGGTAGCCAGGACGAGGCTGACGCTCAGCCAGATCGAGGCCCGGATACCCGAGGCCAACCTGCTTAAGCGCTCGATGCCGACGCCCTGGGCGGCCAAGGGCATGGTCATGCGGACCGTCGTCGAGGCGGCCGGAGACAAGACGATCGACACCATCGACGGCATCCGGGTGATTGAGCCGGGCCGGGGCTGGGTCCTTGTCCTCCCCGACCCCTCGGAGGCGGTCACGCACCTGTGGGCCGAGGGCACGGACGCCGACATCGCTGAGTCGATGCTGGATGAGTGGGCGGCCGTCGTCGAGCGCGCTGGCCGCTGAGCACCTGCTATGCCTGATTAAGGCGGGCGACTGACCGCCGGAAGGCCGCTAACCGTGAGACAATCGCCGGATCGCTCAGGTGAAGGTGGCATGGCGGAGGTGCGTCCAGCATGTGGCGGCGGCGTCGCGAGGATGCCCAGCGGGTCTCCGGGAGGCCGGAGACAGCCAGGGGCGGCGCGCCACGGAGCACCAGGCGCGCGTGGCGCATGGCGCGGCGCGGGCCGGCGCAGGTACCGTTGTCAGTGCCAGCGGAATACGCGCTGCTCCCAAGTGCGGCGGGCTCTACCGCGGCGGGCACGGCTCCCGCTCCCGCCGCCCATCCGACGAATGGGAGGCTCGGCGGCCTGATGCCCAGCGTCTACTGCACCGGATGCGGTGAGGCGAATCCGGAGGGTGCCCGCTTCTGCTCGCATTGCGGCACGCCACTTGTCCGGCGGCCGGGCGAGCGCGTTGCCGACACTACCTCGACAATCTCGCTTGGCGGTAGCGACGTCGACGCCGACCTTTCAGAGGAGTCGGCCGAGGTGTCAGCCGCGGTAGCCGCGCTCCCGCCCGGGACCGCGCTGCTCGCCGTGCGCCGTGGCCCCAACGCAGGCAGCCGGTTCCTGCTCGATAGCGACCTGACGCTGGTCGGCCGCCATCCCGACAGCGACATCTTCCTCGACGACGTGACGGTTTCCAGGCGGCACGCCGAGTTCTACCGTCATGGCGGCAGGTTCACGGTCCGGGACGTCGGCAGCCTGAACGGCACCTATGTCAACAGGGAACGGATCGAGGAAGCCAGCCTGAACGAAGGGGACGAGGTTCAGGTCGGCAAGTTCCGGCTCGTCTTCCTAGTCGGGCCGCGGACCCAGGCCGAGTACGGCGGCGGAGGCTCGCAGGTAGGGGGATGAGCGCACAGCCCACCCGCGGATACCTCGGGATCAGCGAGGTGCTCGCCCAGCTCCGCGCTGAGTTTCCGGACATCAGCGTCTCCAAGATCAGGTTCCTGGAGACAGAAGGGCTGATCACGCCGGCCCGATCGGCTGCCGGGTATCGCCGGTTCGGCCCGGCCGACGTGGACAGGCTGCGCTACATCCTGACCGCGCAGCGCGATCAGTACCTGCCGCTGCGGGTTATCAAGGAGCGACTGGCGAGGCTGGAGCAGCAGATAGCTGAGGTTCCGCGCACGCTCCCCGATGCGCGCGAGCGGCAAAGACCGGGCTCGTACAACGGGCCGGTCTTGCCTGCCCAGCCTGCCCAGCGGCCAGACCAGCTGTGGAGTCGGCGCGAGCTGCTCGACGCGGCCGGAATCACCGAGGCACTGCTGACCGAGCTGGAGACATTCGGCCTGCTCCGCCGGGTCGGCAGGCAGTACGGTGCCGACGCGCTTCAGGTGGCGCGGACCGCGGCGGCGCTCACCGCCTACGGCGTCGAGGCCCGTCACCTGCGCGCGGTGCGGGCGGCCGCGGAGCGCGAGACGACCATGATCGAGAGCCTGGTCGCGCCGATACTCAGGCAGCGCGGGTCGGGCGCCAGGGAACTAGCCGGCCGGACGGCGGCTGAGCTAGCCACGCTGGTACTCCGCCTGCACGGCGCCCTTGTGGACGCGGCCATGGCTGAAGCTGGCCTGGCCGGCCCGGGCGCGGCGGGACTGCCTGGCGCGGCAGGCCAGGACGACCGGCCGGGAAGCGAAGCCCGGGGCATGGAAGGTGCAACGGCGTGACCGGCCGGCTGGGCGCATTGGCGACAGGCCGCGAGCCTGTCTGCTGCGATTGCGGGTGTACTTTGACAAAGGGAATGCCTGCAGGCAGAAGGGGAATGCCAGTAGGCAGATCCGCAAGTGACCGCAGCGCGCAGGCGCGGATAGGGACGGAGCCGCTGTGAGGCAGATGGAGGTCGTCGGCGTCCGGGTGGAGATGGCCACGAACAACCCCATCGTCCTGCTGAAGGAGACCGAAGGGGAGCGTTACCTGCCGATCTGGATCGGCCCGAATGAGGCCACGGCCATCGCCTTTGCCCAGCAAGGCATGGTGCCCCAGCGGCCACTCACCCATGACCTGATGCGGGACATGCTCGAGGCGCTTGAGATCCGGCTGACCACCGTCAACATCACGGCGCTCCGAGATGGCATTTTCTTCGCAGACCTCATCTTTTCCAATGGCCGTGAGGTCAGCGCGCGCCCGTCCGACTCGATAGCCCTGGCGCTGCGGACCGGCGCTTCCATCTTCGTCCGCGACGAGATACTTGATGAGGCCGGCGTCGCGATACCCGACGAGCAGGAGGACGAGGTCGAGAAGTTCCGGGAGTTCCTTGACTCGATCACCCCCGAGGACTTTGGCCGCTCTACCTGAGCTGGCACGGTTTCACCCAGTCTGGTACCAGCCCGGCCGGTACCGCGACGCGCCGCCTGAGATCGTTGACTCGCATAGTCCGCGCGGCCTAACGTGCGAATGGTGTACCCAGGCACCCGGCGCCCTGGGCCGGAGGTGGGCGTGGCGGTTACAAGGGGCGACGGAGCGGCGCCGAAGGCACGCGGAGGCAGGCCGCAGGCCGGTGAGCAGCAGTTGCTCTTCGGCGATGAGGTCGTAGCTGAGCCCGAGGACTTTGGCTATCGCGGCCCGACAGCGTGCTCGGCTGCGGGCATCACCTACCGGCAGCTGGACTACTGGGCGCGGACGGGCCTAGTCGAGCCCAGCGTGCGGGCAGCCAGCGGATCCGGATCACAACGGCTGTATGGATTTCGCGACATTCTCGTACTTAAAGTAGTCAAGCGGCTGCTCGACACCGGCATATCGCTGCAGCAGATCCGAGCGGCTGTCGCGCATCTGCGCAAGCGAGGCTCGGCCGACCTGGCCCAGATCACGCTGATGAGCGACGGCGTGAGCGTGTACGAATGCACCTCCGCCGATGAGGTCGTCGATCTGCTACAGGGCGGTCAGGGCGTCTTCGGCATCGCGCTTGGCCGCGTCTGGCAGGAGGTCGAGGGCACCCTCGCCACGCTGCCAGCCGAGCGCGCCGCGGATGAGCCGGGCCGGGCCGCCACGGCCGACGAACTGGCTCACCGCAGGGCCCGCAGGACCGGCTGAGCCGCGCGCTGTTAGCTCAGTCGTCGGGTATCCCGGCGGTCGGGTATCCCGGTCTCAACATCCCCCCGACTTGGCTTGCACAGAAAGGGCAAATCGTCCTCAGGGCCCAGCCAATCCGGGCGGATGTCAGCTGTCAGCAGCTGGAGGCTCGCGTTATGTCGTGTTATGGTGGCGCGCGTGTCCGCGACGATCTCGGTAAAGGGCCTGAAGAAGTTCTATGGCGCCAAGGCCGCCGTTGACGACGTCAGCTTCGAGGTCGAGCAGGGCGAGTTCTTCGGGATCCTCGGGCCTAATGGGGCCGGGAAGACCACCACGCTGGAGATACTCGAAGGCCTGCGGGAGCCGGACAGCGGGGAGCTGAGCGTGCTCGGCCTGGCGCCATGGCCGCGGAACCCGGCGCTGCTGCCCCGGATGGGGGTCCAGCTGCAGGCGTCCTCCTTCTTCGAGCGGCTGACCGCCCGTGAGCAGATGCGCACCTTCGCCTCGCTCTACGGCGTGTCAGCAAAACGCGCCGATGAGATGCTGGGCACCGTTGGCCTGGCCGATCAGGCTGACGTCAAGGGGGAGAAGCTGTCCGGCGGCCAGGCGCAACGGCTGTCCATCGCCTGCGCGCTGGTGCACGACCCAGAGCTGGTCTTCATGGACGAGCCCACCGGCGCGCTCGACCCGCAGGCCAGGCGGAACCTGTGGGATCTGCTCAGGCAGATCAACGCCGACGGCCGGACCGTCGTGCTGACCACGCATCACATGGACGAGGCCGAGACGCTGTGCGACCGCGTCGCCATCATGGATCACGGCAAGATACTTGAGCTCGGACCGCCCGCCGCCCTTGTCCGCGGTCTGGACCATCCGGTCCGGATCAGCATCGAGTCGGGCTTGCTGGACGTCGCCCAGGCGCGTGCTCTAGCGGTCGGCCCGCGAGCAGCTGCTCCGGGGGTTGGCGTCACCGACGACGGGGTGTCGCTCACGATCGCCACGCACGATCCGGCCGCCGTGCTGGCGGGCCTGGTAGATCGGCACGCGCTGGCCGGCCTCCGAGTCCAGGGTGCGACACTGGAGGACGTTTTCCTGAACCTGACCGGCCGGGAGTACCGAGCATGAGCTCAACGGCCTTCCGGAGCCTGTCCCGTGCCATGTTCCTTGGCTTCATCAGGGACCGCACAGCGCTGTTCTTCACGATCTTGTTCCCGGTGCTGTTCCTGGTGCTGTTCGGGTCGCTGTTCAAGAGTTCCGGCACGCCGCGGATCAGCGTGCTCGAGGTGGGCCGGGTTGGCCTGCTCGACCAGGCCGAAGCCGCGGCACCAGCCCAGCTTGCCAAGGTGCTCGCGATCAGCCATACCCGCGACCTGCAGACCGCGCTCGCCGACGTGCGCAAGGGCAACTATGACGCCGCCGTGCAGCAGCAGGGCCGCACTCTGGTCGTGCATTACTCGATCGCCGACCAGACAACGGCAGGCATTGTGCAGACGGTGTTCAGCTCGATCGTGCAGCAGGCTGATGCGCAGCAGGCGGGCAGCAAGGCCGCATACCAGCTGACTACGGCGCAGGTGGAAAATAAATCGCTGAAACCGATTCAGTACATCGCGCCTGGCCTGCTCGGTTGGGCAATCGCATCCGGCGGCACCTTCGGGGCCGCCATCACGCTGGTGAACTGGCGGGAGAACAAGCTGCTCCGAAGGCTGCGGCTAGCACCGGTGAGCGTCGGCACCGTGGTGCTGGCGAGGGTCGGGGTCGCGATCGCAGTCGCC